>Ga0256830_1000091_pt1 | contig 76242 bp, 73 predicted proteins | sample 128326metaG_FD_190537 | JGI IMG/M metagenome (GOLD analysis project Ga0256830, IMG submission 190537) | Hydrothermal vent microbial communities from Lau Basin, Pacific Ocean - 128-326 | ecosystem: Environmental > Aquatic > Marine > Hydrothermal vents | place: Pacific Ocean: Lau Basin | collected... | reverse complement strand
AAATGGCCCAGCCAGGCCTATACGCCCAGAATGAAACGCTTCAAGACAGCGATGTACCAACGAACCATATTCATCTTTTTGCAAAGTTTCTCGTATTTCATCTACCGCCTGCAAACGTAAACCAGCGCTCGCAAAAAACGCATACGGGCAATTCACCAGTTGTTGATGAGAACTCGCTGAAATTGTTTTTGGAAATAATGTCGAAGGCAAACCAGGACTAGGGCGAACAGCATCTAAAATACTAGCATCGAAATGCCTATCCGGATGAAATGATGACTGTCGAATAGCAGATAATAACGAATAATCATAGAGACTACTTTCAAAACTTAGTTGATAAAATGTTTCCAACATCTCCAACCAAGTGGATGGAAGTTTATTTTCATCTCCCGCATGGTAGCTCAAAAATACCTCATCGGAACATTCCAATAAACGTCGAAACAAATAAAATCGTTGTTGTTGCTTTTCTCGCGCGGTTGCTAGTCCAAGCTCTCCGCGTACAGCGTTATTGAAAAAGGCTGAGGCAACACCACTTCCTGGAAACAACTCTCTACTCAAGTCAGCAATAATGAGTGCGTCACAACGATACAACGAGCTTTGATTCACCGGAATGAGTTCTACATATTGTGCCCATTTTTCATCAACGGAAAACGTTGTCGATTCCAGTGAACGCGCCAACCATGATCGAAACCCCAACCAGTTTATTTTCATCTCCGAATCAGAACTGGAATCAGCCAAGTGATGAAGATGATCAATAATAAGTGCTCCTGCGGCGTCCTCAAGCAGTCGATTGTAGACATTGAGCTTCTTTAAACTTGTGATAAAAGTAGTAATAAAAAAACAAGGGGTTTGCTCTCGCTGCAATAATTTCAATAGCGGCTTTGCCGCCTCATGAATTTCATTTAATAAGATGGCTAGGTTTTCGATGTTTTCTGGAGACTTCCAATTCAGCTTGTCTTTACGTAGCTCTATTGCGGCTATGTAGTGACTTATATTTCGACTCACATTTTCTCGTCGAATAATGTCTTGCTCAAAATGAAACACGACTTCCAGGTAATCGTCCCTGCGTTCCAATGGCACTTTAAACGGTGACTTTAAAATATCTAATAAGGGTAGGTATGCAAAATCTTCTTCTATCACCTGCAGCCAGTTTTCCAGCACTGATGCTGCCGCCGTTGTAGACAAAGCCCATCCAGCATAATCCTTTAGTTTAATCTGATTTCTTTCAAACAATGCCCTAACTCTACGCGCGAGTTGTCGGTTTTCTATAACGACGCCTATCTTGGTTTTTTTTTGCTGTATCCATTGCTTGACCTTGAACTCAATCAACGCAGCCTCTTCCTCCAGAGTTTCAGCAGCACCAATCGACAAACGATTGCGTATCTCAGCACTTGAACATAAAGACCTTGCTTGCTCTGCACGCTGAGAAAGTTCATTTGAGTCGCGATCAAATACCCCGTCTAACCAACGAGAATACTCACTGGATGTCGGCAAAGGAACTAAGCAGGCATTCAATCGATTGGCGACCTGTTTGACCGTCGTATCAGGGTGAAAACCATTGCAATTAACATTGCCTTGAATCCAAAAAAAGGCACTCGCATTGTCATTCAATAGTTTTGAGACCAGCTGCCATTCGGCAGGGTATAAGGAATAAATTCCGACAAAATAACACGGACTATTAGCGCAAAAACCAGTATCTAACTGCTTTATTTGCAATATATAGTTTTCGAAAGCATCAATAACGGCATTCGCTTTTAGCTGCTGCTGCCAGGCTTTCCATAAGGTAAAAACCAGCTTAGCCTCTATCGTTAATGAATGGATGTTATGCTCAGAACAGCCATAGGCCTTTTCTAATTGCTGAGCAAATTGAGCAACGGTTGCGGGAAACTCAAAATACTGTGCGGATAGCTCGTCAAATAATTCCAATAGGGATTCAGCCAACGCCCAAGGATTGGCATTATTCAACAGTGCAGGATATTCCAACAAGGCTTCAACCAACACTAGCTCGCGACTTCTTGAAGGAACTGCCGGCAGGGTTGCAGAGGCCTGTGCTTCAACAAACTCTCTTAAGGTAAAAATAGAGGGAAGCAATAGCGCCGTAAATGAGTAGCGTTCTGCTTGTTGCAACAATAATCGTCGCAATCTTGCCGTTGCTAAATAATCCGGAACGATTACCGTAACAGCACTGAGATCAGGCAGCGCTACTTGGTTATCATTTACTATTTGTTGAGATAAACGTTTAAGCGGATCATCATCATAACTGAGAAGAACAACATTAGCCGACATATTACACGACGACCAAGTAAATTAATTATCGTTCAAGTAAATCAAGTTTTCCGGGTTTGCCATCCCACTCTTTAGCATCTGCGGGTGGCTTAATTTTCTTGGTTATGACCGGCCATATTTCAGACAACTCAGCATTAAGTGCAATATAATTTTCTTGCCCTTCGGGAAGATCGTCTTCAGCAAAAATGGCTTCTGCAGGACACTCAGGTTCACATAAGGTACAATCAATACATTCCCCCGGATCAATGGCCAAAAAGTTGGGACCCTCATGAAAGCAATCAACAGGACATACTTCCACACAATCCGTGTATTTGCATTTAATGCAGTTCTCAACTACAACATAGGTCATTCTTTACTCCTGAATCCGGCTAATCATGTGAAGGCGGTATTTTAGTAGCAAATCCATTTTACCGCGAGTCTAAAAACAGAAAATAACACGCTGCAGAGCACTTATTTTCTCGTAAAGCTAGTTTTTACTTAATTCTTTCAATTCATACAGCGTTTCTAATGCCTGTTTTGGCGATAAATCATCTGGATTTACATGCGTCATCGCAGCATTTAACGGGTGCTCTGACGCCGCTGAAAACAGTGACATTTGCTGCTGCGGAACTTCCAGCGCCTGGGCTGCAATAGATTGACGTTCAAGCTGCCCCAAATGAGTCCGCGCATCTGCAACCACCTTTTTGGGAACGCCAGCGAGAGCAGCCACTTGCAAACCATAACTTTGATTCGCCGGCCCATCTTTCACTGAATGCAAAAATACAATGCTATCACCATGTTCCGCTGCGGTAAAATGAGTGTTTTCAATACTATCAATTTCATCAGGCAGATGTGTGAGTTCAAAATAATGGGTTGCAAACAAGGTAAACGAACCAATTTCCGTGGCTAAATTTCTGGCACATGCCCACGCCAGTGCAAGGCCATCAAACGTACTCGTTCCACGTCCGATCTCATCCATCAACACCAGGCTTTGGCGGGTCGCATTATGCAGAATATTCGCGGTTTCAGTCATTTCAACCATAAACGTCGAACGCCCACCCGCGAGGTCATCCGATGCCCCAATACGGGTGAATATTCTATCGATTGGGCCAATAACAACTCGTTGCGCAGGCACAAAACTACCCACATGTGCGAGCAAAGCAATAATAGCCGTTTGCCGCATAAACGTGGATTTACCGCCCATATTGGGGCCGGTAATAATTTTCATCCGCGTATGATTATTCAGCTCTAGGCCATTAGGCACAAAAGCATCGTCCAAAACTTGCTCAACCACGGGATGTCGTCCGGCTTGAATCTGGATAACCGGCTCCGAACTAAGCTCAGGACAACTGAAATCTAAACTCACCGCGCGTTCCGCCAAATTACACACCACGTCGAGTGTCGCCAAGCCTTGGGCGCTTTGCTGTAGCCCTAGTAACTCACTCTTTAGCCGATTAAGAATTTGCTCATATAATGCCTTCTCTTTGCGCAAAGCCCTTTCTTTCGCACTGAGCACCTGATCTTCAAAGGTTTTCAATTCGGGGGTAATATATCGCTCTGCGCCTTTGAGTGTTTGCCGACGAATATACTCTGTCGGTGCTTTATCACTATTAAGTTTGCTAATTTCGATAAAATAACCATGCACCCGATTATAACCAACTTTTAAGGTAGAAATGCCGGTACGTTCTCGCTCGCGAATTTCAAGATCAATCAAAAACTGATTACTATTATCCCTCAGTTCCCTAAGCTGATCTAATTCCTGATCAAAACCTGGCGCAATGACACCGCCATCGCGAATTAATACCGGCGGATTTTCGATAATCGACTGCGTCAATAACTCACATGTTTGTGAATGCTCGACTATTTGACTTTTCAGTTTTTGCAAACCCATTGAATCAATCTCTTGCAGCTTTGCAAGCAGCGCCGGCAGAACCGTCAACGAATCCCGCAATGTGGATAAATCTCGTGGCCTTGCAGAACCTAAAGCGACTCTTGCGAGAATACGTTCAATATCGCCGATACCTTGCAGTAATTCATGCAAGGATTGAAACTGGTAGTTTTCGATCAACACAGCAATGCTTTGGTAACGCTGTTTTAATCGATCGTGATCGCGAATGGGTTGATTCAGCCAACGCCGTAACATGCGCCCACCCATAGCCGTCGCTGTATTATCCATGACCGAGGCTAAAGTGTTTTCCGCCGTTCCTTGCAGATTACTGTCGATTTCTAAATTACTGCGCGTTGCAGCATCCATAATGATGCTGTTTTCTCGTTTTTCTAAATGAATTCCTTGAATATGCGGAAGTGCTGTTTTTTGCGTCTCTTTGACATACTCCAATAATGCACCGGCTGCACCTAAACCAACACTCATCTGCCCACAACCAAACCCCGTTAAATCTTTGGTTCCAAACTGCGTAGTCAGTAACCTGAATGCGCTTTCATGATCAAATAACCAAGGCGCATGTCTGCTCACGCCATTACGCTTAAGTAAACTGGATTGCTCAAGCAACGTAATAGATTCATTGACCAATAACTCAGCCGGTTGTAAACGCTCGATCTCAGCCAAAAAAGCATCTTCTCCATCAAGCTCCATTATGCTGAATCGCCCACTAGACATATCCAACCAAGCCAATGCAAAAAGATCATTGGCAAAATGCAATGCCGCTAATAAGTTATCTCGACGCTCCTCTAATAAACGCTCATCGGTGACCGTTCCAGGGGTAACAATACGCACCACTTGTCTTTCAACAGGCCCTTTGGAAGTAGCGGGGTCACCCACTTGCTCACAAATCGCAACAGACTCACCTAAACGTACCAGTTTTGCCAGATAACTCTCAGCGCTATGATGAGGAATGCCGGCCATAGGAATAGGCTGGCCGTTCGAAGTACCGCGCTTGGTTAAGGTAATATCGAGTAAGCGAGCTGCTTTCTTCGCGTCATCATGAAATAACTCATAAAAATCACCCATGCGATAAAACAACAATACATTGGGATGCTCCGCCTTAATACGCAAATATTGCTGCATCATCGGAGTATGTTGACTGGTGGTTTTTTTAGGGCGGACTTTGCTGACTTCTTCTGACACTAGAGATGAGTTCCTTGGGAAACGGGTTGATACTTTTGTAATGATGCCAATCTATACCAGTTAGGAGCTTGTCCGACTTAGAAAGTTATAAATCACACCATTGCTTTCGGTAGCTCTTGGCGATTACCCCAGTCTGACCATGCACCCGGATAGCCTTTAACCTGGGCAAAGCCCAATACTCGAAGCATGTAATACGCGTATGCAGAACGGCGGTGAGACTGACAATAAACAATCACTTCTTTATCTGGAGTAACACCAAGCTGAGAAAGCTCTTCCAACAAATCATGCTTTTTTCGCATACATAAATTATTGTCATCGTTTAAACCTGCTGTCCATTCAAAATGAACAGCATGTGGAATATGCCCTCCATAAAGAGAACGAATATCTTTTCCTTCATACTCTGCGCGGCTACGCACATCAAGTAAAACCACTCCTTCATCATCAAGCCTTTGCAGAATATAGTCTGAGTTTGCTGACCTTGATTCGTTGAACCGAACCGCATAACCAGACGGCAACCAGGATCCTTCTACCTCCTCAAGTGGAAATTCTTGTGCTTTCCACGCGGCTATCCCACCATCCAATAAAGCAACACTCAGGTGGTTCGCGGATTCCAAGGTCCAAAGAAATCGAGCGGCATTCGTTCCACCCACGTCATCATAAGCAATGATCGCGGATTCTGGCCGAATCCCAAGCCTTGAAAGCGTTACGCTAAAAGATGAAGCTGTGGGCAAAAGACCCTCCACTAATCCATCAGAGCGAACGATATCCGCGTAAGACACATAACGAGCGCCCGGCACATGCCCGATTAAATACCCCTTTCTGCTAGATAAATCGACAACAACAACATTTTTATCCGCTCTAATAGCTATTAACTCTTTGGCATTAATTAGACGTTTCAACATTCGTTTGTTTGATTAGTATTCGCTTTAATATTAAGACTTTACCGACTAAAAATTATCGCCTTTCGTTTGTAGGTATAATCTCATTCAGCCGCCGCATCATCTCAGCATGGACTTTTAAATTACCCGCAACTACATTTCCGGAGTCCAAATAATTATCATCACCCGCAAAATCTGTTAATACTCCACCCGCTTCTTCGATCAGCAAACATCCGGCCGCCATATCCCAAGAATTTAAGCCAAATTCCCAGAATCCGTCAAATCTACCCGCTGCAACATAGGCTAAGTCTAGAGCTGCAGAGCCTGCCCGCCGAACACCCGCAGTTCCTTCAATCATCGGTTTTAAAGTCGCAAGATATAAATCCAAATCCTGGTCTTCGCGGAAAGGAATGCCAGTAGCTAATAAAGCGCCTTGTAGACTTTTACGCTTTGCAACCCGAATTCGTCGTTCATTTAATTGCGCGCCCTCCCCTCGTGACGCCGTAAACATCTCGTCGTTAACGGGGTTGTACACAACCGCATGTTGAGTCTTATTCTTATGCCTAAGTGCGATAGATACTGCAAACTGAGGAAATCCATGCAAAAAGTTTGTGGTGCCATCCAGTGGATCAATAATCCACGTATACTCACTGTCGCGCTTATTTTGCTCACCACTTTCTTCCGCTATAATGGCGTGATCGGGATAAGCCCTGCGCAATGTTTTGATAATCTCTTGCTCTGCACGTTGATCAACTTCGGTCACAAAATCATTTTGTTTTTTTTCAATAATCTGTAATGTGTCGACGCGGTCAAGAGCGCGTACAATGATATTTCCTGCGCTGCGAGCGGCGCGTACTGCGATACTAACCATAGGCTGCATGAGTGATTTAGCTCCGCTTTTGATTATTTAAGGGTGGGATTAACGTCTTTCGACCAAGCCATAGCCTGAGACAAAGCGCGTATTGTATTTATAACGCGATACCAAAGCAATCAATGAACTAACAAAGTAGATGATGAACAACGAAAATATACGAATTGTACTCGTGGAAACCTCACACCCTGGAAATATAGGCGCGGTCGCTAGAGCGATGAAAAACATGTGTCTCTCTAAGCTCTACCTCGTCAATCCTTTAAACTACCCTTGCAGCAAAGCCACCGCCAGAGCATCCGGTGCTGACGAGGTTCTACAGCACGCCACTCAGTGCACTTCTTTGCGTGAAGCCTTAACGGACTGCCACCTGGCCATTGGCGCAAGCGCTCGCTTACGCACCATATCCTGGCCTCAATTAGACGCTAGAGAATGCGGGGAATTAGCGACACGTGAATCCGCAAAAGGCCAAGTAGCTATTGTTTTTGGTCGGGAAAACTCAGGATTGAGTAACGAAGAATTAAGTTTATGTCATTATTTAGCGCACATTCCGGCTAACCCAGAATATTCTTCACTCAATATCGCTGCTGCAGTACAAGTGATCACCTACGAGGTGATGATGAGCTTAGGATTACAGCAAAAGGCCGAGGTTGATCACTCATGCAAAAGCAATACTGTAAATATGGACAAAATGAATGCTTTTTATGAGCACTTAGAGCAAGCACTTGAAGAAATACACTACCTCAAGCCACCAAACAATATAAAACTAAAACAGCGTTTACGCCGTTTTTTCAACCGTGCTCGCCCTGATAATACCGAACTAGACATTCTTCATGGCATATTAAGCGCCGCTCAAGGTCGAAAATATGCATGGCTTAAGCAACACCAAGACTTGATAATGGACGAAATTGCTCACATTAAGAAAAACCCAGACGGCAGACACGAATAACGATGCTAAAACATATTAAAGAAGATATTCAGTGCGTATTTGACCGCGACCCGGCCGCTAGAAATACATTTGAGGTATTAACCACATACCCTGGAATACATGCATTACTAATACATCGTATTAGCAACCGCCTGTGGAAAACCAATCTCAAATGGATTGCGCGGTTTTTCTCGGCGATTTCTCGCTGGTTAACCGGTATTGAAATTCATCCCGGAGCTACTATAGGTAGGCGTTTTTTCATCGACCACGGAATGGGTGTAGTCATTGGGGAAACCGCAGAAATAGGAGATGACTGCACGTTATATCATGGTGTCACACTGGGAGGCACAAGCTGGAAAGAAGGCAAACGACACCCTACTTTAACGTCAAATGTCGTTGTTGGCGCTGGCGCCAAAGTACTAGGCCCCATCACATTGGCAGACGGCGCTAGAATTGGCTCAAATTCAGTTGTTGTTAATGATGTACCTAAAAATACGACCGTGGTAGGCGTTCCAGGACGAATGGTTTTGAAGAAGCAAGAAATTGATGTAAAACGGGAGCAAATTGCGCGCAAAATGGGTTTTGATTCTTATGGACAAACAGGAGATATGCCCGATCCCATGGTAAATGCCGTTAATAGCATGCTGGACCATATTCACGGATTGGACAAAAAAATCGAAGACATAGCTAAAGCGGTGAAATCTTTGGGAGTCGAAGTCAAAGATATCGACTTAGCCGACTTGAAAGAATGTGGAATTCACGACATGACCAAACCAGACAAAGAAGAAAAAACCTCGCTATAGAGAATATCAATAGACTTCAACAGTAAAACTAATAGTCGTAAAGTTTAGAGGGTTAAAAAGTTGACAAATATACTAAGTCTTGTAAAATTTTGATACTAATGCAACTATACGGATACCACGAGCAATTAAGTGAAAAATCAACTCGCTCGAGGTGCCCAATTACTATAAAAATCTATAACGAAAGGTGCCTATTATGAGACTTACTACAAAGGGACGTTATGCCGTAACTGCCATGCTCGATTTAGCCATCAATAGTTCTGGTGGCCCAATTACGCTTTCTGAAATATCAAAACGACAAGGTATTTCTCTGTCCTACTTAGAACAACTTTTTTCCAAATTACGCAAAAATGGCCTAGTGGATAGTGCGCGAGGCCCAGGTGGCGGCTATCGTCTTAGTCGTGATGCAGCAGAAATTGCAATAGCATCTGTTATTACCGCAGTCGATGAAAAAATAGACGTCACCAAGTGTGATGGTCGCGGCGATTGCGATAATGGCGGACCTTGTTTGACCCATGAACTCTGGCAGGACCTCAGCTGCAGAATATATGACTTCCTAAGCGGAATCACCTTAGGAAACCTAGTAGATAACCGCCAAATTCAAGAAGTTGCATTACGTCAACAAGAAGAAGCTCGCAGTGGAACAACGAACGAAGAAACCACTGTCGATCAGAGCGGAATACAATCGCCTGGTAGAACAGAAGTAACCGCCTAATATAATTTCCATATCAAGCATGTGTAAGAGTAATTGTTTGATGATGTTTTATTTGTAAGATGGCTATTTACCTGGATAACAATGCGACAACCTTGCTAGATGAGCGAGTGCTGGCTGCGATGCTGCCCTATCTTCAACAACAATATGGCAACCCGTCTGAAATTTACACTTTAGGACGCGAAGCGAGACAGGCGATAGATATCGCCCGCGAGCAAGTCGCCCAGTTAATGAATGTACAGCCCGCGCAAATCATTTTCACTAGCGGCGGAACAGAGGCTAATAACTGGGCAGTAAAACATGCATTCGAAAATTCACTGATCCAAAATTTTTACTACAGTGCAATCGAACACGCCTCAATAATTGAGACAATTAAAAGCCTTGCCAAAAGCAACATTGCATCCAAGGTACTGCCGGTTACTCCCACTGGCTTGGTAGACACCGCAATATTTTCCGATATGGCATGGGCAAAAAATACGCTGACATCGATTATGTGGGCGAATAATGAAACAGGTGTAATCCAAGATATTCCTTATTTTGCCGACAAAATAAGGCAAGCAGGTGGTTATTTTCACTGTGATGCCGTACAAGCGATTGGTAAAATAAACGCTGATTTTAGCACCAGCTTATGCCATAGCATGAGCATATCTGCACATAAAATACATGGCCCCAAAGGTGTAGGCGCCTTGATTATAGATAAATTAATTGACCCCAGCCCTTTAATCCACGGCGGAAAACAAGAGCGCGGCTATAGATCAGGCACCGAGAATGTGGCAGGAATTGTAGGATTTGGACAGGCCGCTGAAATCACTTTTAACGAAAGTATTGATTCCACCCAGCATTGCCTACTTTTGCAAAAGCGCCTGGAAAATAAACTCGAGAAAATCCCCGGAATCAAGATTTTTTCTAAGCACGAAAAAAGACTGCCAAATACTAGTTTTTTTGCCCTTGAGGGCATTGACGGAGAGTCAATGTTAATGGCGCTTGATACTGAGGGAATTGCGGTTGCGAGTGGCTCTGCTTGCTCAAGCATGTCAGAGAAACCCAGTCATGTCTTACTTGCAATGGGCGTTGATGAAGAATATGCCCGCGGAGCGATAAGAATCAGCCTAAGCAAGCATAACACCGACGCTGAAATCGATAAGTTTATAGAAATATTACAAAAAAAAATGGCTGTACTGAGATCCATATCTCTGACAGCAGAAGTATAAAATAGCATTGGATGGAGTCCTGAATGAAATTGCCAATATATCTAGATTATTCTGCAACGACACCGATCGATAAGCGTGTCGCCGATAAAATGAGTGAATACTTAACAGTTGATCATCACTTTGGTAATCCTGCATCACGTTCTCACGAATTTGGATGGAAAGCCGATAAAGCGATAAAGCTCGCACGTACACAAGTCGCAAACCTAATTAATGCCGACCCGAAAGAAATTGTTTGGACATCCGGGGCCACCGAATCTGACAATCTTGCGATTAAAGGTGCTGCTCATTTTTATCAAAAAAAAGGCAAGCACATCATTACCTATAAAACAGAACATAAAGCGGTATTAGATAGCTGCCGCCAGCTTGAACGCGAAGGCTTTGAAGTCACTTATCTTGAGCCTTTAACAAATGGACTGATTGATATTAAAAAGCTGCAGAACGCTATAAGGGAAGACACCACTTTAGTATCCATAATGCACGTAAACAATGAAATAGGTGTCATCCAAAATATAACCGCTATTGGCGAACTTACGCGCTCTAAAGGCGTTTTGCTCCATGTTGATGCAGCACAAAGCGCTGGAAAAGTAGCGATTGATTTGCAAGCAATGAAAGTAGATTTAATGTCATTTTCTGCACACAAAGCTTATGGCCCAAAAGGAATGGGCGCTTTATATGTACGCAGAAAACCACGCGTTAGAATCGAAGCGCAAATGCATGGAGGTGGACACGAACGCGGTATGCGCTCTGGCACACTTGCAGTGCATCAAATTGTTGGTATGGGAGAAGCATTCCACATCGCCAAGAACGAAATGGCCACAGAAAATGAACGCATCCGTATGTTACGCGACCGACTCCTTAACGGTTTAGAGGATATGGAAGAAATATACGTTAATGGTGACATGAAAAACCGTATCGCCGGGAACCTAAATATTAGCTTTAATTTTATCGAAGGCGAATCCCTAATTATGGCGGTTAAAGATATTGCCGTGTCCTCAGGCTCCGCTTGTACATCAGCAAGTCTAGAACCTTCATACGTATTACGTGCTATAGGCAGAAATGACGAGCTAGCCCATAGCTCGATCAGATTCACAATAGGACGCTTTACCACCGAAGAAGAAATTGACTACACCATCCAACTAATGAAAACCAAGGTTGATAAATTACGCGAATTATCACCTTTATGGGAAATGCATAAAGAAGGAATCGATCTCAACACCGTGCAATGGGCTGCACATTAAAAATCAGGTAACGATATGGCAATTACATTAACCCCAACTGCAGCCAACAGAGTTGCAGAATTTTTGAAAAACAGAGGCAAAGGTGAAGGCCTTCGATTAGGCGTAAAACCCAGTGGTTGCTCGGGCATGGCGTATGTCATCGAATTTGCAGATACGATTGAAGACACCGATGTCACTTTTGTTGACCATGGAGTGACCGTAATTGTTGATAATAAAAGTCTAATCTATCTAGATGGAACTGAACTTGATTTTACCAAAGAAGGACTCAACGAGGGTTTTAAATTCAACAACCCTAATGTTGACGCAGAATGCGGTTGTGGTGAAAGTTTTACCGTATAACGCACGCCGAAATTAAATGCCAACACCACCGTTATGAAAGATGATAATTTTTTTGAGCTCTTTGGATTAAAAGTGCAATTCGAAATCAATGGAGCCGACTTAACAGCACGCTATCGTGCTTTGCAGTCGCAAATTCACCCCGACAAATATACAAACGCTGCCGAAAAAGAACGTCTGCTATCGGTTCACAAAGCAGCGCTGGTAAATGAGGCATACCAGGTTTTAAAAACACCGTTGCCCCGTGCAAAATATATGCTTTCTCTACACGGCATCCTTTTAGATGAGCAACAAAGCACCACCTTAATGGCTCCTGATTTTTTAATGGAGCAAATGGAATTGCGTGAAGCACTCTCCGAAATTCAACACGCTGATAGCCCCATTAAGCTGCTCGATGATATTTTTAGCAAAATTGAAAGCAAGAAAAACCAATTAATATCAGACATCGCGCTTAAGCTATCAAAAGAAAGTAAAAAAGAATATGAAGCAGCGGCAGACAAAGTCAGGCAGCTTCAATTTTTTATAAAATTACAAGAAGAAGCTAGGCAAATAGAATCTCAACTCGACCTTTGAATTTATTTCGTTATGAACATAAAGTGAATGATTAATGGCATTATTACAAATTTCAGAACCCGGACAATCCACCACGCCCCATCAACGCCGATTTGCTGCAGGAATTGACTTAGGCACAACCAATTCCTTAGTCGCTACGGTTAGAAACGGAAAAGCGGAAACCTTAGCTGACGAAAGCAAAAAAGAGTTATTACCATCGGTTGTACGCTACCTCAGTAATGGCGAAATTCAAACGGGTGAAAAAGCCCTAAGCCATAGTATAGAAGATCCAAAGAACACGATTATTTCATCAAAGCGAATTATCGGAAGAAGCACTAAAGAACTCATACAAACCGATAAAAACCATACCAATGAATTTAGCCATACAGAAACTGGCACGGCTAAGATTCTCACCGTTGCAGGGGAAATAAGCCCTATTGAAGTAGCCAGCGAAATATTAAAAAACCTAAAAAACCGTGCTGAAAAAACCTTGGGTGATGAACTATCGGGCGTTGTAATTACCGTTCCCGCTTATTTTGATGATGCCCAGCGTCAAGCAACTAAAGATGCCGCAACGCTCGCCAACCTAAAGGTCTTTCGCCTGCTCAATGAACCCACTGCTGCTGCTATCGCTTATGGTCTGGATGCAGAGTCCGAAGGTGCCATAGTCGTATATGATTTTGGCGGTGGTACTTTTGATGTCTCAATCCTACAGCTTAACAAAGGCGTCTTTGAAGTATTAGCTACTGCTGGAGACACTCAGCTTGGCGGTGACGATCTCGACTTACTTATCGCAAACTGGATAACAAAAAAATTAGACATTCAATTTGAGCTAGACAAATCCACACTAAGATATATATACAATAAAGCCAAATACGCAAAAGAAAAACTAACCCAGGAAAACAAAGTTGCAATCGATTTGGATATTGATCAGGCGTTTAAAGGCACAATAATCCTAACTCGAAATAAGTTTAATGAAATCGTGGAGCCATTAGTAAAAAAAACGATTTCACCCTGTCGGCAGGCCATCCGTGACGCAAATATCAATAAAACAGAAATAAAAAATGTGGTTATGGTGGGTGGTTCTACTCGAATACCACTAGTACGCCAACTCGTAACTGATTTTTTTGAACAACAGATACATGTTGATATTGACCCCGATAAAGTCGTTGCGCTAGGTGCCGCCATCCAAGCTGATATTTTAGCTGGCAATAAACCTGATTCCGATATGTTACTACTAGACGTCAACCCACTATCATTAGGCATAGAAACAATGGGAGGCCTGGTTGAAAAAATAATTTCGCGTAACACGACTTTACCCGTTGCTCGCGCACAAGAATTCACAACATTTAAAGAGGGTCAAACTGCATTAGCGATACATGTAGTACAAGGTGAACGCGAACTTGTTGATGATTGCAGATCATTAGCTCGCTTCGAACTACACGGGATACCGCCTATGGTTGCAGGTGCTGCTAAAATACGGGTTACATTTCAGATCGATGCAGACGGATTATTAAATGTTTCTGCTAGAGAAACTATCAGCGGAGTAGAGAGCCAGATTACGGTCAAACCATCTTATGGCTTAGAATCTGATGAAATTGAAAACATGTTACGCTCTTCGATAAAACACGCCGCCGAAGACCTAGGCATGAGAAAACTCCGCGAACAACAAGTCGCCGCAAAACGAGAACTCGAAGCCATTGAAGCTGCGCTATTGGAAGATGCAGACACCCATCTAAATGCTGAAGAAAGAACTAAAATTGATGCTGCCGTTGATCAATTACGCGCTTGCATGGAAGACAGCGACTCCGCAATAATAAAAAAAGCAATCAAAAATGTCGAACAAGTTGCTAGTTTTTACGTCGAACGCCGCATGAATAAGAATATTCAGCAAGCGCTCACCGGCCACAATGTCAATGATATAAATATTTAAGGTCCATTAATGCCACAAATTATTATTTTACCTCACGAAGAATTATGCCCAGAAGGTGTAGTAACCGAAGTCACCAAAGGTGAAAGCATTTGCGATGCTTTGCTAGAAGCCGGTGTTAACATTGAACACGCTTGTGAAAAATCATGTGCCTGTACTACGTGTCACGTTTATATACGGGAAGGCTTAGATTCTCTTAAAGATGCCACCGAAGAAGAAGATGACTTATTAGACAAGGCCTGGGGACTAGAACCTGATTCGCGCTTAAGCTGCCAAGCTCTGGTCGACGAAACAGATTTAGTTGTTGAAATCCCTAAGTATACGATCAACATGGTTTCAGAGAAATAACCCAAAGACTATATAAGCCAGGAAAATACAGATGAAAATCAAATGGACAGACAGCTTAGACATCGCCATTGCACTGGATGAAAAACATCCCGACATCGACCCACAACTTATTCGCTTTACAGACCTACATACATGGGTTTGTGAACTAGAAGGGTTTGATGACGATCCACAACGATCAGGCGAAAAAATCCTTGAAGCCATTCAAATGGCTTGGATAGAGGAAAGAGACCAGTAGCAACTGCCTGAGAACAGTGTGATACGTTACGCACGCTCTACCCCGATCGCTATTCTCGGACAGGCTCCTAGGATAAAGCAAGATACAACAAGTGTGTTACGGAGTCACAACCACCCCATTATCAGCACGTTGTAATAAGATAATATTGTCGTTATCAACAGGCGGCGTAAACCCTGGCACTTCAACAAGCTCACCATCGCCTTGATACGCACCTAAATTCGGCGTATACAAACATACTTCAAAGTTTTCGCAAAGCCCATTATCATTCCCGACGTTATCTGAAACAATTTCTACTGCGTTTTCCAGATAAGGGGCAGGCATGTAAGCTTCGCCATTATCAGTCGTCTCTGAGTTATTCGTCTCGGTGCCACTGAGGCGTGTATGCACAGCCATGTCCGCTGGTATTGCGTTTTTGCTATGTAACACACTGGCACTCATGGAAGGTACACGCCAGTCCATTAGAGTACATATACCTGAGCTTATTGGAGTATAGGAGCAAGCACCTTTGCGTTTAATAGATAGTCCACCCTCATACTCCCCCCACGCTTGACTGATAAGCGCTGGACGCTCTTCTTGCTGAATAGACTGTTGACCGCTAATATCATGAATAAAAGTTTCAGTGATGGGCGCATCAACAGCGGAAACCAGAGTCACATCACTGCAACGACCAGAAGGAGACTCTTCAAAGCAATTATCAGGATTATAAGCGGCAACAATGTTATTCAAGGTATTGGTATCAGAATCACTGGCCGCATCAAAATAAACACCTTGCAAGAAATTATTAACACTGGTCAAATTAGAAATAAAATTGTAAGTAGCTTGGGTCGTCCCGCCGCCGATTGATTTGCTCAAAAATGCAATTCCTGCACTATCATTAGATGAAGTATAAATATTTAATAAAATATTATTCTGCGCTGAGTTCAAAGACAGCCCATGCCCAAGATTATTAAAACTCGCTACATCCGACAAAATATTATGAATGCCCGTAATACGAATCCCGTCGCCATCATTCCAGCTGGCCACAATATCAGTGAATTTGTTAAAGTTACCGTTGATAAAATAACCCGCCTCGTCAGCATCCAGTACATGCGTATTAGTGACAACATTAAATATTTCATTCACATTAAATAATGCCGTGGCATTATCATAGACCGCTTTAAGAGCAGGATTATTGTCGATCTTGATACCATATTTTGTACTGTCCTCGACACGTGTGTTCTTAATCGTTGTCACATAGGCATTACTTAGCCATATCAGAGATTCTGCGGTATATGTCATCTGAAAATTATTAACGACATTAAGCCTTGCAAACAAGTCAGTACTCCTAATCACTAGACCGTTCTGATTGCGGCCAACATTTTTATATACTCCTTCGATCCAGGTATAACTCGCCCCAGCAACTTCAATCGCATTCCTATTCGTGAAAAAACCCACTCGCTGAGTGACTCCGGGGGCCGTCACTAACGCGATGCCATCGGCCTTAATCAAATAATTCGATCCGGTGGATTCCTTGATAATATAGATGGCTCCAGCTACATCCAGTGTGGAACCAAGCCCGGCGACCTTAATTGGGTTATTCCACCAGAGGCCAGCAGTCGCATCACCTATGGAAGTTGTGTTTCCATTTTCAATAATAATGAGCCGCATTAGCTTCCAGCTTACACGTTGAAAATCAATCAAATCGGTCAATCCTTTTCCATCAGCAAGACCGGTGCTCGATACCGTCACGAGTCCGGCTTCTTCTGAGCATACCCAATTAAAAGCACCTTGATTATCCGTTACCGATATGCCATCACAGCTATTTACGGAATCAGGTAGTTCAAACTGACGCAGCTCCCCACCATGTGCGCAATGTAATGTTGTTTCAGTTTCAGAACAATTTTTACCGCTCTCAACAGTGCTGTAATAAGAGTTCCAATTTGCAGCTTCCGCTTTAGAGGCTTGAATATCGCTACAAGAAATAGTGATGAAAGGATCATTGTCTGCAACAACACCTTCAAGTTTATTTGACGCACAAAAGCCGGTGGTATCCGCAAACTGAATGAGTTCAATCTTATAAGGGCTCTTCGGCACCAATGACGTAGAAAACTCAAAATCAATGCTCTCAGCGGAGCCGTCGCCAGTCACGGTTTGCTCAACACCGTCCTGGTCGACTAATTTTAGCGATCCTTTAAGGTTGTTAATAATCCCTTTTACGCGGTAACTTTGTGGTGTAGAGAACTCAATAGTTTTCGGCGAAACCAGCGTATTCCCTTCAAGGTCTTGGATCGACGTCTTTAACGTTATTTTATAAGTAGTATCTACTGGTAAATCACCCGCCGTCTTTTCGAAAGTAAATTTTAATTTATACTCACTATCATCATAAACCCATGACCCCGGCAATTTCGGTTCGACGGTCAATCCACCAGAAGCAAGTGCTTCAGTTCCATTGATTGATTCACTGAATTCGACTGAAATTTGGGTAGTAGACGGCGGTAAGGTTTTGGTATTTACGAGGTCTGCGGGTTCAATCTTAGCGATGACTGGTGCGGTATAATCAGTCTTGTCTTTTAAGCCAAAAATATCCCCGCCACCGCCACACGCAGACAAAAGAGAAACCAGAAACGCAACAATCAGGAAATGGGCTTTTGTTTTCATAGATAACGGTAACTTAGCCAGATTTAATCTTGTTATTATACGCGCTTTTGTAGAATTTTTCAACACTCTTGTCCTTTTTTGGTTAAAAAACAACCCTCCCTTTGCGGCAAAATAAACATTACTATCAATGACTTACTTACAGAAGATAATGCCAGTCATTAACTAGCCAGGCTTAATGCCAAGATATACCATATTGGGCAAATAATTAGGGAGAACTTATACCGCTCTACTTAACCGGAATTTTATCACTTTTGCAAACTCGATTAATTCGAATTTTCAATACTTTGGGAATACGTATAGAGAAAATTTACGTCCAAAAAGAGACAAGTACAGAATTACCCCGTATTTAGAAAAAAGCACTCCAACTTAAGGTCACTAACGAGCGATTACGAAAATAGCCAAATTCAGAATTTTCTTCGCCCGCAAACACATAGCCTTTGAGCGCAAATGAAATATACCTGTTACCATTAAAACCCACGTAGGGATTAAGAAAAAACTCGTATTTATCAAGACCCACAATATAATTTACACCGTATTTCCAACGGTTGCTCATTGAGCGCGAAACAAGCTCCCCCGAAACACGCAAACGTGTCTTGCGATCAAGCAAAGCCTCATTACTCCCTAATTGCCGACCCGAAAACTGAATAGTTAAATCGGTTCTTGCTAAACTAGTTTGAAAATTAGCTTGAATCAGCCACTCAAGCGCAATCGCCGTCGCATAACTATAATCAACCTTGGTAATTGGAGCATCACTCACAAATGCCGTTTCAAACATCCAATAACGCGTACCTTCTTCAAAACTAAGAACCCAGCTACCGGGGTGCATAGGTATTAAGGTACTCCCGGAAGTTCCAACTAACGCTGTTGGGGCATCACTGCCCGCCGATAAAGCATCGATAATTTGCTGATTAACCCGATAATAGGGACTTGATCTTCGCGCATACTGAAATGTAAACGCATGATATGCATAGGTTAATTCTCGACTAAACTTAATGCCTAGGCCACCATGCTGAAGTTTCTTCTTCTCCTGCTCGCGCGTCCCATTTTTCACTAAATATTTGAGAGATTCAGGTGTTTCAATATCCATAATACGGCCATCGCTACGGCTCAGAGGATGCCAGATACTGGCTTCATCGGGTAATACCGCCGGTCTAAATAGCGGCATCCACAACAGGTCGGCCTGATAATTAGCGACGATTAACTCCCAACGCAAATTTAGCGATGAACGTCTGCGCGCAAGAATGTTTTCATCTAAACGGTATCGGGTTAAATCTTTAACACTCAAACGATCACTCAGTGAATCATGCTTTCCTGTCCCCCAAGAAACTAACTGGGTGCCAGCCGTCCAGCGGTTTGTATCCTGGATATGCTGGACAAACGTCGGAGTATAATCAAACCTTGTCTGTTGAACATCAAGTTCGCCGGATTGCTCAAAAGTATCCATACGCAAACCATAACTCAAATTCGTGCGCTCGCTTAACGCCGATAAATGCCCAAGAGTTGCCGTAAAATAACTCGCTGTATTCAACCCGTTTTCCTGGCCCCAGCCGCTAAACTCACCTTTTAAATAGCCATTAAACAGGCGCTTTGAACGGACTAATTGATCACTTAAGGTCAATGGCAGCGCCACAATAAGATACTCGGTAATTCGATGCGGCTTCTGCGATGTTCGAATGTCCGAAAACCCCAGGCGAGCAAGCTCATCATGTCGATGCCAATAATATACATCTTCGTACATGGCCCCCGCATGAACCCAAAAACCTGGGCCAGACTCTGTTTTACGCAAATACGCATCAATTCCCGCTTTTTGCAACTGTTTAATGACTGCATTAGCCACTTTTCTTTTTAGGTATAAGCCCAAACTCAAGGTCTTAAGCTGTACAATAATATCCTGTTGACGCATTACTACTTTCTGCTCATTCGCGAGCAATCCCGCAAAAATTTCCTGAGCTTCTTTGAGATCAGTAAATCTAATGATCACCTTGCCCTCTTCCGCTTGAAATTTTGGATACTTAATATTTGCACTCGTTGCACTAAAAGCTGTGCCACAGCAAAGTAAAACCATTGAAATCAAACATTTCAAAGTTATTAACTTAACTTTAGCTTTAAACCTCCAAGCCATATCTACCCATATTCCAAAATTACCAACGGAATTACGCATTATGTATATCGGAAGAAACCTTATATGAGTTGAATTTCAGGAACGTAACTATTGAGATTTAAAAGGAAAGATCGAAACCTAAAGAAATATAGTCTTCTTTATCTTCGTGCCCAACAAAATCCAAATCATCGTCAATGGGCAGTAAATCCAGGGTAATTTCAAAAATTACTCGCGCATTTCGCGAGAGGTAAAAAGAAGCAGACGAAGTAATCGCATTTAAACCCAAACCTTCGTAAATAGTGCCAGAGTCCTTAAAATCACCCGCTAACGCATAGTTATACAAGAGAGAAAAGGCAAGCTCATCACTCGCGAAATAATCAGCACCTAAAAATCCGGCATACCAGCTATATCGGTCTCCAGGATCAATAAAATCCACCCACTGATTCATCAATGCTTGACCATAAAAACGCACTGAGTTATTTGCATGCATCGCAAAATCTAGCCCGAAGACAGAGCGTGCACTTTCTGTCACTCCGCGTTGATCCGCAAGAACACCTGATGCTGATTGCTGCTGACCATTCAGCCAAAACAAACCCAGATCAAACAAAGAAAACTTCATCCGAAAATATGCATAAAAATTTTTACCGCTATTATCATCTAAAAAATAATCATTTCGATAAATACCTGCCGCGTTAGCTGGTGCACTAGAATTAAGCTCACTGCCATTCGTCATTCCCACGCTGATGGGCAAATCATCAAAATAACCATCAATTCGAATCCCTCTGTCTACTCCAATACGACTCAGCTCATAGGCTAAATAAGATTGAAAGGTAAGCCGTGTTTTTGAGTTAAACATTACGTCCGTTATTGAAAACTGACCGAATTTAATATTGACAGGCAACACACCACCCGAGCGATAACGTACCCAGCCTTCATTCAAGCGAATTGCGCCGTCATTAATAGCCGGCGCAAAAGTCCCGGCCAATAAAAAGTCTAATTTATCGGAAACGCTAGACGCCGACATCAACTTAATTTTCTCCGGGGCATGCATATCAAAAAAAGGACTCATCCCTGTTTCACCAGTTGCAAAATCGAGAATTTCACGGCCACGCCGCAATTTCGCGTATCCACTGGCTCGAATAGAAAACGGAAACGCCTTAGTCAGATCTAATCGATCATCCTTGGTATTCACATCGTCTGATTTTTTCTTAAACGGCGCCACACCGGTCACTGCAAACCTTTGGCCCATCTCATTCAGCGCGGGTGCTGCTGAATGACAAGCAGTACAGCTCACCTGATATATACGCGAATACAGAGGACTCGCCTCCACGGCGACGAAAAGTCCAAATAAAATACCGAAGCAAGCTAAGCGCCCACCATTATTCATTTTTTTACCCAAAGTCCTCCAATTGACTCCAAAATTACTTCCTTTCGGCATTCCACTGATCAATATGACGACAACAGCAAAAGTTCCTTTAGAACACGCCTGATGAGCGCTGAAATATATAATCCAACAAGTAGTTGGCTGAAAAGTGCACGAAGTGCTAAAATCCGCGCCTTTCGTAATCTTTGCTACCTAGATCCTGCAAGTGATCGTGCTTGCAAGATCTAGGTGCTAGCTAAACCACACAACATGGAGTAACTCATGGCCGTAGAACGTACTATTTCTATTATCAAACCTGACGCCGTCGCTAAAAACGTTATTGGTGAAATTTATGCGCGTTTTGAACAAGCAGGCCTGCAAATTGTCGCTGCTAAAATGGTTCATTTATCCAAAGAACAAGCAGGCGAATTTTATGCGGTTCACAAAGAACGTCCTTTTTATGATGACTTAGTAGGGTTCATGACCTCTGGCCCAGTGATGATTCAAATTTTGGAAGGCGATAATGCCATTGCGAAAAATCGTGATGTCATGGGTGCCACAAACCCTAAAGAGGCAGCCCCCGGTACTATTCGAGCAGATTTTGCTGACAGCATTGACGCCAATGCGGTTCACGGCTCAGATGCTCCAGAAACAGCGGCACAAGAAATTGCTTTTTTCTTCGATAATGCTGAAATTTGTGCGCGATAAAAGCTAGCTATGTCCGTTATTGCGCCAAAACAAAATTTGCTAAATTTTGACCCTAATGGCTTGCAGCAGTTTTTTGCCGATCACGGTGAAAAACCTTTCCGCTCAACCCAATTGTTAAAGTGGATATATCATCGCGGTATATCCGATTTTGCTGCAATGACGGACTTCTCTAAGAGCTTAAGAACTTTACTGAGTTCCCGTGCTGAAATTCGTGCCCCAGAAATGGTGGTTGAGCAAAACTCCAACGACGGCACACGAAAATGGTTGTTACGCCTTGATGATGGCAACTGTATCGAGACTGTTTTTATTCCTGAATCAGGCCGTGGAACCTTGTGTATTTCGTCACAAGTCGGTTGTATATTAAACTGCTCCTTTTGCTCAACCGCCAAGCAAGGTTTTAATCGCAACCTCACAACCTCAGAAATTATTGGGCAACTATGGATTGCCGCCAAATTGCTCGGACAATTCGAAGCAAATCAACAACATCGCATCATTACCAATGTAGTATTCATGGGCATGGGTGAGCCTTTATTGAACTACGATCAAGTACTTCCTGCGCTGAGACTCATGCTGGAAGACAACGCTTTTGGCCTATCCAAACGTCGAGTCACTCTAAGTACTGCCGGCATTATCCCGGCCTTAGACAAATTACGCGAAGACTGTGATGTTAGTCTTGCCATTTCATTACACGCCACCACCGACGAACTACGCAACGAACTCGTGCCCGTTAATAAAAAATACCCCATTGCTGATTTGCTCGCCGCGTGCAAAAGATATGTGGACGACACCGCCAGAAAAAAAATCACCTTTGAATATGTCATGCTGAGAGGCATTAACGACCAAGCAAAACATGCCAAGGAACTGGTAAAATTATTACAAGGAATTCCTGCAAAAATAAACCTTATTCCGTTCAACCCATACCCAAACTCCGTCTATAAAACATCTACGCAAGCGGATATTGATGTGTTTTACCATGAATTATACCGCGCAGGCATGACTACGATTACCCGCCGAACCAGGGGCGAAGATATTGATGCGGCTTGCGGCCAACTGGCGGGAAAAGTGCTTGATAGAACCCAGAGAAGAGAACGGATAAAGAAACAGTTGAATGACGCAAATGGAGAGAAAAAAGCCGGTAATTCAAATTAAATCATTCTTACTCTTAATTTCATTCATCCTCAGCAGTTGTGTAACCATCAACGAGAATCAATCCAGCTCCGAGGAAAAGGTAAGCATTAACCTAAGACTAGGCACAGAGTATCTAAAACAAGGGCGAATGGAAAATGCTCTGAATTATTTTCAAAAAGCCCTGTCTGAAGACTCAGACTCCTATATCACACACTTAATGCTTGCAGAAGTGCACAAAAGATTAGGTAATTTTTCACAAGCTGAAATATACTTTCAAAAAGCCATTGATAACGTTCCGAATAACAGCAGCGAATACGGCATAGTACATAATAATTTTGGTGTTTATTTGTGTACAAAGGGACTGCTCGAGCAAGCAGAGCAACATTTTCTTAACGCAGCAAAACATAAGATGTATGTCACACCATCTGCCGCTTACGAAAATGCCGCTTTATGTGCCGTAAAACAAAACAAACAACAAGCAGAAATTTATTTCCGTAAGGCTTTAGCGTTAAATGCGACACAACAGCGTTCACTACTCGAAATGGCTAAGTTACAATTTGCGCAACAAAATTATCTGGAAACCCGCCGCTATATCCTGCAGTTTCATGCAATAGCGAAAGCGACTCCTGAAAGCATGAAAATAGATATTGAGCTAAAACAAATACTTGGAAACAAAACGTCTTCTGATAAACTCAACATTAAACCCAATAGTAGAAAACCGAACTAGAAGGATAAAAAAATGGCAGATCCCGTTTTAGACAGAGACTCCATCAGTGAAAAACCAGAAATAAACCCAGACATCAGTGCGTTAATCAATGAATTGCAACAAATGAGCACCGAAGGCCCTGGAAAAATACTCGCTAGACTACGTAAAAGCATGGAAATTTCAGAAATGGAAGCGGCCTCAAGAATGAACATGAGCATTTACCAACTACGGGCTTTAGAAAATGATAAATTTGATGAACTGCCCGCTCCAATATATGTAAAAAACTTCTGTCGACGGTATGCGAACCTCGTTGGCCTACCTTCGGAAGAAGTCGTGGCATGTTTTGAACGTTATGGACATGAACTAGAACCAGAATTGGCCAGAGTAGCTTATCGAGACAAAATTGATAGCCGTCATACCTCCATGCGCTGGGCAATGTATACGGTTGCAATACTATTACTCGTTCTCGCCATCCTCTGGGGACGTTCAGCAGGAATTGGGGAATCACTCACTTTAAACACACTCGATTCAATATCAAGCTCAAAGACAGAACCTGAATCTTCTACATTGGCTTTACCTACGCCCAGTATTGACAATACGTTGGAATTACCTAAAAAAGAGTAGTCAAAAGATAAATTAAACAATTGGAATAATCACTCATCTCCGTCGCTACTAATTATAAAGTAAATCGTGATCCTATTGTATTTCTAGAATAAAATTACTCATTCCTAAGACCGTCCCCTAATTATGGAGAACAATGTGGCCAAGCATATCCAAGCCATCCGTGGAATGCATGACATTCTTCCAGCACGCATGCCCTACTGGCAGCAACTGGAACAAACGATTAAAAACATCTTGATGAACTACGGTTATGCCGAAATTCGTCTGCCCGTGGTCGAAAAAACCGATTTATTTTTACGCTCAATTGGCAAAGTAACCGACATTGTCGAAAAAGAAATGTACAGTTTCGAGGATAGAAACGGGGATAATCTTAGCCTTCGACCGGAAGGAACGGCAGGATGCGTCCGAGCTGCTATAGAAAACGGCTTATTACATAATCAAACGCAAAAACTATGGTATTTTGGCCCGATGTTTCGACATGAACGGCCACAAAAAGGGCGATATCGCCAATTTTATCAATTTGGAGTAGAAGCCTTTGGCTTTGAAGGCCCGGAGCTCGATGCAGAATTGCTCTTTCTAACCCATAGGTTATGGACAAATCTTGGCTTATTACCCCATCTAAAGCTGCAAATTAACTCACTGGGAACACCCGAGTGCCGTGCAAGTTATCGCGCGCTATTAGTGGCATATCTTGCGAAGCACGAAGCCGACCTCGACGAAGATAGCCAACGCCGATTAACAACAAATCCATTACGCGTTTTAGACAGCAAAAATACCCAAACCCAAGAAATTGTAAAACATGCTCCGAGATTACTAGAGCACCTAGACGAAGAATCACAACGGCATTTTGCCACGCTAAAAAATTTACTCGACAAGACGGGGATTGAATACGAAGTAAATCCTTCATTAGTCCGCGGATTAGATTATTATACGCGAACCGTTTTTGAATGGGTGACGGATAAACTCGGTGCCCAAGGTACCGTCTGCGCGGGTGGCAGATTTGATGGTTTGGTAACACAATTAGGTGGGCGAGCGACGCCCGCCGCAGGGTTCGCCATGGGAGCTGAGCGCCTTATCAGCTTATTAGAAGAAACCCAGGCTTCTCCCCCGACTACTACACCTGACTGCTATCTAGCCATGGTTGGAGCAGGAACCCAAGAGGCAGGGATGGTTCTCATTGAGCAAATTCGCAACCAAATACCTAAGCTATCCGTGTTACAGAACCTAAATGGCGGTAGTTTTAAAGCACAAATGAAACGAGCAGATAAAAGTGGCGCACACTGGGCCTTATTACTCGGCGAATCGGAGTTAGAAAACAAGCAAATTACGATCAAAGCATTGCGTGAAACGGCCGAACAACGGACTATTTCACAGGATGAACTAACGGACTTCTTAAAATCTCAGTTAGAATAGACAACATCGAGAATTTATACTCTAGAAGACTGTCTGAGAACAGCCTCCTAGATCGCCTAAATTTTATGTAAAGAGGAATGACCTTGGAAACCTATCGTACCGAAGAAGATCAAATAGACGCCATTAAACGCTGGTGGGAAAAAAACGGCAAATACCTAATTATCGCATTGATATTCATTTTTGCTGGTGTTGTTGGCGGTGGTATCTGGAAAGATTATAAGCAAACAGCTCAATTCACAGTCTCCAACGAATTTGACGCAATGATGGAAGAACTGCGCAACGAGAAAACGGATGCCGCATTAAAACGTGGTGGACAACTCATCGATAAGCACAAGGAATCCCACTATGCGATCATGTCATCTCTCGCCATGGCCAAGATCGAAGCCGAAAAAGGAAACCTAGACGAAGCCAAAATGCGCTTAAGCTGGGCCTTAGATAATAACGATAAACCCGCCATCGAACATATTATTCGTTTACGTTTAATCCGAGTACTCATTGCCACAGGAGAGTTAAATGAGGCATTAACACATACCATGCAAGGCAATATGAGTGATTTTGCATCGGAATACTCGGTACTCAAAGGTGATATTTATCGTGCACAAGGCGAATTTGATCAAGCAAGAAGTGCTTATCAGCACACGTTACAAAGTGATGGCGCAACACCCCAAACCAAGCAATTGGTACAACTAAAACTTGATGACTTAGGTAATGGCCCAACAGTTTCCAGCACGTCAATGACTGCCCCGGAAATATCCGCCCCAGCAGTGGCTACGCAAGAAACCCCTGCTCTCGAATCGGTAGCGACAGAAGCAAACTCAGCTAAAACCGAAAACCCAATAACTGCAGGAACACCTACTGAGATCGCACCAGCTGAAACCACCACCGCCGAAATGAGTCCCATTGAGACAATACCTGCTACAGTGACAACTAACGAGGTGCAACCTTGATTCGAAGTCTTATTATAGGTGTGTGCTTCCTCGCCGTTTTATCTGCTTGCGAAAGCACTCCAAAAAAGCTGGATGAGGAAAAACTCGCGTATATCTCCAGCATAAAAACGATAAGCGTCAATCCTTTATGGTCAGTGCAACTCGCAGATCATGGAATTAATCGCATCAGCAAACAACGTGCTACCCTCAGCGATAAAATACTTTATGTCGCCGATCACAGCGGCTTAGTGATGGCCCTCCATGCAGACAGCGGAAAGCACATATGGAAAAAACAATTCACCGATGCGTTTACCGCTGGCCCCAACGTCGCCAATAATTATCTCGCACTCGGAACAAGAGATGCCGGTGTCTTACTCCTCGATAAAAACGACGGTCAATTGATCTGGAAAAAATCCGTTAGTAGCGAAATTCTAGCAGCACCGCAAATATCCAGCAGCAACGTCATCGTGCAAAGCAATGATGGAAAAATAACAGCACTCGATCTACGTAGCGGCGAGCAAGTTTGGGTTTATGATAGAAACGTTCCCCCACTAACCCTACGCGGCACCGCCTCACCCGTTATCACTGAAGATAAAGTGATTACCGGCTTTGCCAACGGAAAATTAGTCGCGCTCTCCGTTGATGATGGAAAAATGATTTGGGAGACTACAATAGCCGTCCCTAAAGGAAGATCGGAATTAGAGCGAATGGTTGATGTCGATGGACTGATTCAAGTCCATGATGACACAGTTTATGTCAGCAGCTTCCAAGGTAGAGCCGTGGCCTTAACGGCTGGCACAGGACGCATTCTATGGACACGTGAAATGTCTTCTCACCTTGGCGTATCCATGGCCAATGACTTATTATTCATCACCGATGTCGATGGTAAAATATGGGCTTTAGATCGACGTAATGGTTCCACGCTCTGGGTGCAAGAAAAACTCAAAAAAATAGTCACGACTACGCCATTAGTCGTCGCTGAAAATTTAATTGTTGGCGGCATTGATGGCTCTATTTTCTCACTTGCCAAAGAAGACGGCAAAGTACTAGGGCGAGTCGATTACCAATGGCTGGGAGAAGAAACCGGCATCATCAATCTTGCAGAAAGCACAGAAGTAAAAAATGCATTTGATGCCGCACATGATATTGAAGATGTCCGAGTTATTAGCCCCCCCCTCAGCAATGGAAAGCAAATCTTTGTTCCATATCAAAATGGCGCTTTTATTTCGCTGGCCTATAAATAACGATGAAACGTGTTATTGCCCTGGTAGGCCGCCCAAATGTCGGCAAATCCACCTTATTCAACCGCCTCACCAAAAGCCGTGACGCATTGGTGGCCAACGAGCCTGGCCTAACTCGTGATCGTCGATATGGGAATGTTAAAGCAGGCCAAGGCGATTTCATTGTTATTGATACCGGCGGCATCACCAGTGATGCCGGCATTGATAAACTCATCGCGGAACAAGCTCGACAGGCCATGGAAGAAGCTAACGCGGTATTATTCCTGGTTGATGGCAAAGAAGGAATCACTGTAGCGGACGAAGCCATTGTAAAAACCCTGCGTAAACTTAAAAAACCCATCTACCTCATTGTCAACAAAACAGAACGCCTCGACGCTGACATCGTCACTGCTGATTTTTATAGTATGGGGCTAGGTCAACCCTACCCTATCGCCGCTGAACACGGCTCCGGGGTTAACGAACTCATGGATTTCATTGATACCGAATTAGACTCAGATCGAGAAGCACATGAAGAAGACGACGAACATAGCGCAAAAGTAGCGATTGTGGGTCGACCTAACGTCGGCAAATCTACTTTAGTCAATCGCTTACTCGGAGAAGAACGCGTACTCGCATTCGATATGCCGGGCACCACACGCGATAGCATTTTCATACCGTTCGAGCACAATAATCACCCCTATACCTTAATCGATACTGCAGGTGTTCGCAGACGCACACGAGTCTCCGAAAAAATTGAAAAATTCAGCATCATAAAAGCCTTGCAAGCTATAGACTCCTGCCACGTAGTCATGTTTGTACTCGATGCACAAGCAGAAATCAGTGCCCAAGATGCCACCTTGCTCGGATACATACTCGATGAAGGAAAAGCGCTCGTCATCGCCGTGAATAAATGGGACGGCCTTAGCCAAGACCAACGTGAGTGGATAAAAACAGAATACGAACGCAAACTCAGTTTTGTTGATTTTGCGTCAGTACATTATATTTCAGCCTTACACGGCAGCGGCGTCGGTCTCTTAATGGATGTTGTACACAAAGCTTATCAATCATCAATGAGCGACTTTGCAACCCCCATGCTCACTCGAATATTAGAAGACGCGGTAAGCTCACATCAGCCCCCTCTCGTTCATGGTCGGCGTATTAAACTACGGTATGCACATCAAGGCGGTAAAAATCCACCCGTTATCGTAATACATGGCAATCAAATAAATCGCGTTCCAGAAAGTTATACCCGTTATCTTATTAACACCTTCCGTAAAGTTTTAAAAATCAAAGGCTCACCTTTGCGCGTGGTCTATAAAGGCAGCGACAACCCCTATAAAGAAAAACGAATTAAGCTAACACCATTGCAAGAATACAAAAAAAAGAGCACCGGCAAGAGATACGGGAAAAAAAAATAACCCCTCGTACTTCAACAAGACTAGCGCTTGTTATACCCACCTCATTAAAGTACATTATATTATGATGTTATCACTTGATGCCATCCTAGGAGCTCAGATACCATTATTAATTTAATATCAACTCAGAGGTATTTAATTCACATGAAACAATCTGTTGTCGTTATCGGTATAGGAGAAATAGGTGGCGTATTTGCGCGTGGTTTATTACGCTTAGGCCACCCTGTATTTCCAGTTACACGAGATATGGATATACAACAAGCCGCCCAACAATGCCCTGACCCAGAACTTGTTTTGTTGTCCGTCGCCGAAGCAGATCTATCAGCTTGCCTAACCAATATTCCGCAAGTATGGATTAACAAACTTGTTTTGATTCAAAATGAATTACTGCCAAAAGACTGGCAAACACATAACATTGAAAACCCCACGGTCATGTCCATATGGTTTGAAAAAAAGAAAGGCCAAGATGCTAAAGTATTAATACCCAGCCCCGTCTTTGGTAAACATTCAGACAGTTTAATAAATGCGCTCGGGAAACTCGACATACCGACCCACAAAGTAGCAAATTCTGCAGAACTAGAATTTGAGCTTGTGCGTAAAAATGTCTACATATTAACAACTAACATATCCGGTTTAGTTTGTGGCGGGGTAGTGAGTGAGTTGTGGAAAAACAACCAAGCCTTAGCGCGACAAGTCGCAAATGAAGTCATAGATATTCAAGAAACCCTGATAGACAAAAAAATTGATCGAGAAAAACAGGTTAGTGGATTTATCGAAGGCATACAAGGCGACCCTCAGCATAAATGCATGGGACGTTCTGCACCTGCTCGCTTAGCACGCGCCATAGTCCTAGCAAATGAAGCAGGACTCGCTGTACCAAAATTAAGAGAAATTGCACAACATAATCCTAAAACCCGCAGTTAACCGCTATGGATAAGTCGATGATAAAAAATAGACCACCTACCGTCAATGCTTTAAAAAACACAGGTGATAAACACCTCGACGCATCCACCTTAGAATCCAAATGGCAACTCAAGTTCGAATATTCAAGGAAACCGTAATGACCACAAAAACTCATGCCATACATGCACTAGAGCTTGGCCCCATGGACAACTTTGTATATTTAATTCAAGACTTAGAAAGCAATCGCGGAGCCATCGTTGATCCCGCCTGGGATGTGCAACAAGTCATCAAACTCGCCAAAGAAAAAGGCATCAACGTTACTGATGTCTTGTTAACACATAGTCATAACGACCATATTAACGGCATAGAAGAACTCAATCAAAGCATCGATACTCAAATTCATTTATTGAAACAAGAAGCTAAGTTTTGGGGGCAATATGAGAACACACCAACCACTCATCATGGCGGCGACATCATCAAACTCGGTAAAACAGAAATAGAAGTATTACACACACCTGGACACACACCCGGATCAGCTTGTTATCACATTCAAAATGATTTAATTACCGGTGATACCCTGTTTGTATTTGGATGCGGACGTTGCGATCTCGCGGGCGGCGACCCCAATATCATGTACGATACTCTACGCCAACTAGGTTCTGATCTACCTTCAAACACTATCATTCACCCTGGCCATAACTACGCTGAAAAACAAACCTCGACAATGCAAGAGCAGGTAGCAGGCAACCCTTTCATGCACTTCGACAATAAAAAAGACTTTAGTCAATACCGCATGCATGATCACGATAAAATTCGCAACACACCTTATCGTTCAGAGAAAAGACAATCCTAGATTCAACATTCCGTATTTCGGTTATTATCCCCAACTATAACCGCAAGCACCTTATTGCTCGCGCCATACAATCTGTCATCAATCAAACATATAAGGCACATGAAATTATTGTTATAGATGATGGCTCGAATGACGACAGTGTAGAATTTATACATGCAAGTTTTCCTCATGTTATTTTAGTGTCACAAGCAAACAAAGGAGTAAGCTCGGCACGTAACCAGGGCATTAAACGCTCAACCGGGAATTGGATTGCACTATTAGACTCTGACGACGAATGGTTACCTGACAAGCTTAAAATGCAAACCGACGTTCTATCCAAAAATACAGATCACTTTGTTTGTCACACAGAAGAAATATGGATTCGCAATGGCAAACGTGTCAACCAAAAAAACAAACACAAAAAATCAGGCGGATGGATATTCTCCGAATGTTTGACCTTATGCGCCATGTCTCCTTCCTCCATAATGTTACACCGTTCTTTGCTCGATGAATTTTCTGGTTTTGATGAATCCTTACCCGCTTGCGAAGACTATGACTTGTGGTTGAAAATTTGCGCAAAATATCCGGTATTATTTGTCAATACCGCACTCATTAAGAAGTATGGGGGCCACGAAGATCAACTCTCACAAAAATATTGGGGCATGGATAGATTCAGAATTAGAGCACTTGACAACCTACTACAATATCATCGGCTAAAACCCGAAGATAAACAAAATGCGGTCGCAATGCTCATTAAAAAAATTGACATCGTCGTGAATGGTGCCATCAAACGAAACAAAAAACATGATGTGGAAGATCTGATAAAATTACGTACCATCTATACTGCAGAGAGCGAAACAAAATGAGGATAATAACATGCGCATTACAATGTGAAGCACAAGCCTTCATCGATCACTTCAGTATGAAGTCGATTCTAAATCACCCATTTAAAATCCACCAAAAAAATGACATCCTTTTAATAATATCAGGGATCGGAAAGCTCAATATGGCCGCCGCGTGCGCCTATGTTTATGCAAAATTTAACAACCCCGTTTGCTCTTGGTTAAACATCGGAATATGCGGCGCACGTAAAAAACCCATAGGAAGTATTTTTATCGCGAATAAAGTCAGTGCTGACTTCAGCATGCTATACGGGTATCCTCCACTTATCATTAAAACCGAAATCGAAAGCAGCCCACTCATTACCGTTGACCAGCCGACTGAAAATTATAAAAACAATAACATCTACGACATGGAGGCAGCTGGTTTTTATGCAACATGTATTAAATTCACTACGACTGAATTAGTCAGCTGCCTAAAAGTCGTCTCAGACAATGAACAACAATCTATAAAAAATATCGATAAAAATTATGTTCATGAACTCATGGGAAATGCCTTATCAAGCATTCTGACTTATTTCGATCAACAAAATGAACTACTGCAAGAATATCAACTGGAAAAACAAACCCCTGTTTATTATCATGAACTAACCACTGCATTCCACTTCACAAAAACTCAACAACATCAATTAAAAAAAGCACTAGACCGCCTTACTCTAAATTCCAATAATGACATAAATATAGAGTTGAATAAGTACTCAAACGCCAAACAGGTTTTACAATATCTCGACAACCTACTCACCCTACAGAAAGTGAAGCTATAAATGATTTCAAATATTTATATCGAAGAAGAAATCATTGATCATACACGCACCCGCCAGATACTCGCTCGTTTCAAAAATGCCGAGCAAATAATTTGCACACATTACAGCGAGGTATTCAACCCGTCTGCACAAAATTTTCGACTACAAAAAAACAATCCTTCGTTAATCTTAGCAAAAAAAATGAATCGCTTTGTGCATCAAGCACCGGATGCTTACCGAATTGGCCCTTATCATAATTATTACTTTTCACACATGATGAATTGTATTTACGACTGCCGATACTGTTTTTTACAAGGCATGTATCGCAGCGCACATTATGTTTTATTTGTAAACTATGAAGACTTTATAACTGAAATAAAAACCGTTGCCAGCCAGCATAGTGAGGATGTTGCCTTTTTTTCTGGCTATGATTGTGACAGTTTAGCGCTTGAACCCGTTACCCACTTTGCAAAATATTTCACCCCTGAAATATTGAATATAAAAAACGCCTATTTAGAACTGCGAACCAAAAGCACTCAAATAAGACATCTACTCGACATGTCGGCAAACCCACGCTGCATCGTTGCATTTTCAATTTCTCCAGAGGATGTTATTAACAAAATAGAACACAAAACCCCCTCTTTACAAAAACGGATTGATGCCATTAAAAAACTGCAAAACAAGGGCTGGACGATTGGCTTACGCTTTGATCCCATTATCTATTATGACGGCTATGAACAAGCCTATAAAAATATGTTTGAAACTATTTTTTCCGCCATTGACACAGCAGCATTGCATTCTGTCAGTCTTGGAGTTTTTCGCATGCCGGATAAATTCTTTAAAAACCTGATAAAAATGCATCCCAGAGAACATATTTTTTCTGGGCCAATGGAATCATCGAATGGCATGACTTCATATAAGTTTGACCTGGAGAATAAAATGATTTTTTATTGTGAGCAAATATTACTTCAATACATACCTGCTAAAAAATATTTCCGGTGCTTAGATGCCTAAAGAACAATCTAAAATATTAATTACCGGCGCAAGTTCAGGGATAGGCCTAGCCATTGCGTCTTGCTTAATACAATGCAATTATCAAGTTGTTGCTTTGGCCAGAAATAGCTCACGCATTCCAACTGAAGTTAAAAACAATAATAATTTCACGTTTATTTCGGTGGATTTTTTCGACTTAGATACACTCCCATCGCAACTTAAGAGCATACAAAAAAAACATAATGATATAAACTCTGTTATCTGCTGCGCCGGCAAAGGAAGATTTGCTTCCATCGAAGAGTTTTCTTACTCTCAGATTAAAGAGCTAATAGATCTCAACTTTACAAGCCAAGCTTTTGTTGTTCGTGCGTTTTTACCTCGACTGAAACAACAAAAAAATGCCAGCATTGTATTCATAGGATCAGAAGCCGCATTAAAAGGAGGAAAAAAAGGGGCGATTTATAGCGCCAGTAAGTTTGCCTTAAGAGGGTTCGCGCAAGCTATACGGGAAGAATGTTCAAGCTCAAATATTGGAGTCACAATCATTAATCCTGGCATGGTTAACACACCGTTTTTTGACCAGCTTGATTTCTCCCCGGGCCCAGACGCAGACAATTACATTCAAACTAACGACCTTGCAAATACCATCGTATTTATCCTAGAAAGTCGGCAAGGAACCGTTTTTGATGAAATCAATCTATCTCCTTTAAAAAAAGTAATTGATTTCAAAAAATAGAATTCACCCATAAATTTCACCAAAAACAACAAGTTTAACCAGAGGCTATTCGCATGAAAAGGACAGTAAACACTTTGCTCATTAGCGCAAGCATAGCAACTTTTACCCTGAGCACAGGAAATGCCGAGACCACAAGCCCATTCCTCGTCAGCTCATCAGCATCTATCATCGGCCTCGCTGCCTCGCTTTCTCAACCACGCATAGAACCGGTTGATGACCGAACAATCTCAAAAATGATTGCCAAAATAGATCGACACAAAGAAACCCGCTACTCGAAATCAGATGATTCTTATACATTACAAATGTATGGAATTCTTACCGCAGAATACAAACCAAGCTTTGGGCTTACGTTAACCGAAGATAGAAGCCACAATGCCATAGAATGTCGCTTTGACGATGAAGGAGACCTTTCAATACCCGGCCTTAGTTCTCAAAAAGCCATGATATTTCAAACCCGATGCAACGAATTGGTCACCGCATTCAATCAGCAAATACCCGATCCTATCACTAAAAGACGAGCAGCACCTATACCCCGAATCCAGAAAAAATCGGCTCCCAAGAAACGAAAACCCGAAACAATCATCGATAAAATGGCCGCCAGCGACTTCACGCTCTACTGGCGTAACACAGGCATGTATACCTTCTATATGGGCGGAGTTGTACAGGCGGAATACAAACCAGGCTCAGGTCTAATCCTTCGCGAAGACAAAGATGAAAATGCCTTAGAGTGTCACTACAACGAGCAACTGGGACTTCAGGTTAAGAAAAAAGAGAAATCTGATTTTCGCGATCGCTGCTCGGCACTCATGCTAAGCTTTGATGAACAGATTTCCGAGTAAGAGGTGAGTTTAACGGATGCGACACTAACTACTTTTTTGGGAGTACCAATCCACCCTCATAAAAACGACAAAACTTGCAATTAATCAATTAGTTACGACTCACTCCTCCACTTAACACTCAAACCACCATGCTAAACCTATATCTGCTTTTCCGCTACCCCTTGTTTCGGAGTATTTTACTATGTATCTTAGAGCTGTCACCACTTCCAGACTATCCTATCAACTGAAATACCCGAATGGATGTCTAGAATGAGTACTAGCACTGTCCATTAATCTAGGATTCTGTCTGTGATAATTTAAAGACAAGAAATTGGGGGAATATCATGCAACATCACAACTTTAAAACATTATCAGTTTACGCAATCGCCACACTCTTATTAGCGAGCTGCGCCAATACAAATACGAAACCAAGCTCGCCTGGAAATACCGCCACCAGCCCCACAACCCTAGACAGCCCCTTGTCGCCGGTCAGCTCAACACCGTTGCAAGCAAGCACCAGTAAAACTCCTACTCACACCATCAAAGAAGTGCCCAGCATAATTGATAAAATGGCAGCACATTCACGCACCTTGTACTGGGGTACAAAAGATAGCTACACCTATTACCACGGGGGAGTACTCGAAGCAGAATACAAACCCGGCAAAGGCATTACCCTAAGAGAAGATAAAGAAGAAAATGCCATTGAATGTCATTTTAATGAAGCAGGCAATTTATCGCTCAATAGCTCAGACTCTCCTGGTTTAAAAAAGAAGTGTTCGCAGTTAATGTTTACATTTGACGAGCAAATTTCAGAATAATGACGGCTATTCGTCTCATTTGATCGAAAATATACGCAATTAGGCGTATTCTTTTGACCATTGATGGTCTGCAGCGAAGCACAGGGATGTGCGAGAGCGTGCGCTACAATTTCTATTCTCGGACAGCCTCCTAGGGTAAAATACGCCCCACTAAAATTCATATAGGCTTCTTCATGTTAGATAAAGCGTTAATCACCAATGCGATTGCTGTGCTTTTCATCCTTGGCGGTATATTTCTCAATATTTACCAAGATCACTTACTTTCAATCGGATTATTCGCGCTATCTGGAGCGCTAACAAACTGGCTAGCGATTCACATGCTGTTTGAAAAAGTCCCACTCTTATATGGCTCAGGTGTCATCCCTAACAGATTTGAAGAATTTAAAAGCTCAATTAAGCATTTAATAATGGATCAATTTTTTCAAGAAGAAAATCTCAAACGCTTCATTAGCGAAGAAGAAAAATCAGTGCATAAATGGCTTAAACCAGGTCGACTCATTGACGAGTTGAATTACGAGACACTTTTTCAGCGCTTAGTTGATGCCATAATGGAATCTTCGTTTGGCGATATGTTAGACATGCTTGGCGGCAGAAATGCGCTAGATAACTTAAAAATCCCTTTTATTGGCAAAATCAAGGAAGCACTCAATGAAATGGTTCATAAGGACAAATTTCAAAAAGCACTTGCATCAAGCATCGACAGTGAGCAATTAAGTGTCGATATAAAAGCCAAAATCGAAACCATTGTTGACCAGCGACTCAATGAATTAACGCCCCAGCTGGTTAAAGAAATTATTCAAACACTGATCAAAGAACACCTAGGATGGCTCGTCGTATGGGGCGGTGTTTTTGGTGGACTCATCGGCTTAGCCGTTAGCCTAACGGGGTTTAGCTAATGAGCGCCCATTCCTAAACGAGCTGATGGTATGAAACTGTTATTGGCCAGTATTCCCCGCTGCCCCCCCATTTGCTACATTACGTTATTATTTCAAGCTAACAATCCACTCATTGATATGAGTCGCACAATCTTTTGCATCATTACCAAGCAGCAATTCAGTTGCATTGATATAACTATAATTCAAAAATGTTGCCGTCATAATGGAGGCGAGAAACTCACTACTATCAGCCGATGTATCAAGATCATCTAAACTAGAAACAAATAGAGCAGATTGCTGCGACTTGGGAATAACTTTATCTTTAATAAATACCTCTAGCTTTTTGTTAGAATATAGACCAGAAGAATATACTTTATCGCCATGCTCTAACAAGTACTTATTAAAATAACGATTATCTTGCACCATAAACTCAGCCGCATATTCTACAAAATAATCGATAAATTTCGGCTCTGCGAAAAAATCAATTAATACGATGGAGTGAAGCTCTTCTTTTAATGAAAGGGAAAGCGCGACCAGGGCACCAAAGCCTTTTCCTACAACAATATTATTGACCTTATTAGACTTTGCGACATGCGCTAAAATCTGTTGACGATAATCATCCACGACCTCGGACAAAGAAGCCGTAGATTCCACTTGTTGACGCAGAATTATTGCTTGCCACCCTTTCCACTCAAAACAAGGCTGCCACACACACCACTCCCAGGCCTCATTTTGATCTGCTGAAATAAAAAATATATTCAAATTCTTTGCATCTATCATCTACAGTCGGTCATCATCAAAACCCCGCCACTTATTTTCTCCAAGCACTACAGCCTTACAACAAATGCAAACTAATACGCTAGAACTTGCGGACAAATATTTCGACCACTTGCCATCAACTAGCTACAATATGCTGATTCTGTATGGACTTTTCTAGTTTACATGTACACAATACATTTTTTATTCCGTGACCTGATGTCCGCTTTAATATCTATCACGCCTTTATCTAAGAACAAACTGGAGTACACTCATGATTAAGACTCATTCTAAAATAATTTTGCTCACCCTGTCCATTTTCCTCATCTTTGGTTGTGCCGGAAAAGTTGAACGAATGGGGGCTGATGAAGTTAAAGACCTCAGCGGAAAATGGAATGACACAGATTCTCGCCTGGTATCTGAAGAAATGGTGAGAGACGTTTTAAACCGTCCTTGGTTAACTCGATTTGAAACTAAAATGGGCCGCCCACCTGCTGTTATTATCGGCAAAGTTCGAAACAAAAGCCATGAGCATATCAATGTCGCAACTTTCGTTAATGATATTGAAGGTGAATTAATAAACTCCGGTGTGGTTGATTTTGTTGCTTCGCGTGACGAACGCAATGAAATCCGAGAAGAACGCAAAGATATGGATATTAATGCTTCTGAAAATAGCCGCAAAGAAATGGGTGAGGAAATGGGTGCGGATTTCATGCTGAAAGGGACTTTTAGCACCATTCTCGATACTGACGGAAAACAACAAATACGCTTCTATCAAGTTGACCTTAATTTAATCAATCTCGCCAATAATCGAAAAGTTTGGCAAGGCCAAAAGAAAATTAAAAAATTCGTAACCAAAGCGAGCGCGAGAAGATAGAAATTTTTTGCTCAATTAACCAAAAACGAAATGGTAGAGCTATTACTTAAAAACAATAAATAAAGGACTTTGGCATGCAACGTTTATTTTTTTCAATCTTACTCACAATAGTTATTAGTGGATGCGCCACCTACTCGGACTCTTTTAAACCTATAGAAGCTAAGCTTGCAAAGGGTGAATACGATGGCGCACTTGAACTCATAGAAAAAAATAAGGGTGAAGAACGTGACTTAGTCCTTTATATGATGAACAAAGCCATGGTGCTCCGAATGAAAGGGGAATTTGAGGCCAGCAATAATGTATTTGAAGCCGCAAAAGCTGAAATATTACGTGTTGAAGCCATTAGCGTTAGTGAACAAGCAAGCGCACTCGTTGTCAATGACAGCCTACGAAGCTATGTAGGCGAAAGCTATGAAAGAGTCATGTTGCATATCTATAAAGCCCTCAATTACCTAGAACTGAATGATGTTGACGGGGCGAGAATTGAAGCCTTGCAGATTGACGAACTCATGCAACAATTACCCGAGGATGATTATGCTGCCGACTCATTTTCAAGATATTTGACTGGAATGATATTCGAGGATTTAGACGAAGAAGATTCCGCACTCGTCTTTTATCGAAAATCACACGACAGTTATATAAAAAATAGTGATGTCGCCGTATCCGAACCAAATGCATTAAAAGCTGATTTGTTACGATTAACAGATGCGCTAGGCTTTGATAATGAACATGATCAATATCAAGAAAGCTTCCAAAAAGTTTCCTTTGCCAACAGCAAGCAACTCAATCAAAAGGGTGAACTCGTTATAATTGTTAACAACAATCTCGTTCCGATAAAAAGCGAACATGCGATTAATGCCCAGTCCCCGCAAACCGGGCGATTAATAAGAATATCCGTGCCCTTATACCAAAATAAACCCACATATGTTAGCCAAATTAGAGTCACAATAGATGGCAAAAATTTTTCAGGTGAAATCACTGAAGACCTTGAAAAAATTGCGAATTATATGTTGGATAAACAACTACCGCTGATAACCGCTAGAGCCGTTGCACGCGCTGTTATTAAAGATAAAACGGCTGGTAAGGTGGGCGATGCAAATCCAATCATGGGTTTGATTGTAAATATTTTCGGCTTTGTTTCCGAACGCGCCGACACCAGAAGCTGGGTAACCTTGCCGCAAAATATTCACTTAGCGAGGATACCCATTGATGCCGGAACTTATGATGTTAGCGTAGAACTATTAAATAGCGATAACGACGTCATCGCAACTCAAAGCTATGAAAATGTTCGTGTTAAAAAACGCCAAAAAACCTATAAAACTTACCACTGGGTTGCTGCTAGTCGATAGCATTAAAAATAAATACACTCCTGGAAAGGCCATCGTAAAAAGGAAATACTAAAAATGAAAACAACCGAACATTTTGCTTTTTTGCTGACTATTTTAGTTGTTTTTTCTTGGCTTGTTGGATGCGCGAGTACCGGTGAAAATTCAAAACGCCCGGCCTGGATTAATGGTGAAAGCTCACAGTTTCCAAGAGATTTTTACCTCCTAGGCGTTGGACAAGGTTCGACGCTAGACAAAGCATCCAATGCGGCAAGATCAGATCTTGGAAAATCCATCAAGGTTTCAATTAGCTCGAACTTAACAACCAGGCTTGAAGTTGAGCAACGTAAAAACAGCTCGGGTTCATCAGAAAATATTTCATCGACAACAGATAGGCAAATTCGCACACGTAGCCAAGTCAAACTGCAAGGCATTAATATCGAAAAAAGCTGGCAAGATCCCATATCAAAAGAATATTATTCTCTTGCCACCTTAGATAGAAAAATTGCAGAAAAATATTTACGCGGTGATATCAACGAAAAAAACCACCAAATCATGAGTCTTATTGATTCTGCCACGAATAGCCAAGATGCCTTTCACGCCCTCGGCTTACTGCTAAAAGCGAAAAAACATGCTCGTAGCAGATCCGAACTCAATGAGTATTTACGGGTAGTAAATCGGACTGGAAAAGGAATCGCCTCCTCTGTTGGAGCCAGCGATATTGATGCGCAATTAAATAAGCTGCAACGCTCAATTAAAATATCAGTAAGTAGTACAGGTACCGAATCTGAAAAACTTATGGAATATGCCAGCGGCGTATTAGGAGAAGCCGGGTTTCTTGCGGATATTGGCGAAGCTTCAGACTTCATACTCAAAGTATCCCTAAGAGACAATAAACCATTTACCAAAGACGGCTGGATTTGGATACGAGCATTGTTAGCAATCAGCCTGGTTAATTCATCGGATAACAGCGTAAAAGGCTCGCATGAGTGGAAAATAAAGCAATCTGCTAGAGAAGAACAGAGCGCCAGATCACGCCTCATTAACAAATCTGGAAAGCTACTGGATGATCAGCTAATTGACACATTGATCGGCTTCGCCAGCCATTAAAACATATAAAATCAGGAACTCCCGCTAACTAGATTTACGAAGGAATGGGTCACTGTTTTGCCGTTCCATGGGCCATTCCTGGCACTAGTTACGGCAAAACAGTGACCTATTCCACGCTTAGCGGGAACAGCTGATATAAAACAACAACCTACATTGTAAGCTATTGTATTTTTTACCCTTTAATTACTGCCTGAATGTGCGCCTGTTCACAAACTCAAGTATTTGCACTCATACAAACCTCTCATTATCCGAAAGCCTAAACAAGACTGACTGAGTTCATGGACGAGACTTTCGCTCCTAAGCAATCCCAAAGGTATTAGGCATGATTAAAATCAATTCAAACATCCCCTCTATGAATGCGCAAAAAAACCTAAACCGCATAGGTGATAATCTAAAAACACCGTTAGAGCGAATGTCATCAGGAAAACGAATTAATAGCGCAAAAGACGATGCCGCAGGACTCGCCATCGTGGCACGTATGGCAACCCAAATACTCGGTAACAATGTCGCTATTCGCAATACCAATGATGGCATCTCACTCGCGCAAACCGCCGAAGGCGCTCTGCAAGAAGCCAGCGGTATGCTGCAACGTGTACGCGAACTCGCCGTGCAATCAATTAACGGAACTAATTCCCCATCTGACCGTAGAGCTTTACAACAAGAAGCCGCACAACTAAGCTCCGAACTAAATCGTGTTGCATCATCAACAGAATTCAATAGTCAAAAATTACTAGATGGAAGCTTCGGAACAGCGCTCTTTCAAGTCGGTGCAAATGCTAATGACACCATCGTCGCAACTACCGCAAACTTTAACACCGATCAATATGGCGATTTTCAGCTCTCTGGAGAAGCAAGCTCGGTCGCCGCAACAGACCGCATCGCCGTGGGTGGTAGCATCGACATTACCGGTGCTAGCGGATCAGTAAGTGTCAATTATGCCGCCGGTGATTCTGCTAAAGCAATTGCGGAGTCAGTGAATCAAGCCGCTGAACAAACGGGGGTAGAAGCTTCAGCAATAACAGAAACTTCACTTAGCTTTAATACGGCTGGGAATTATCAGCTCAATATATCAGCTGATAATGGAACAACAGAAACCGTCAACTTTTCAATCGATAGCACAACTGGCGTAGAATCACTCTCGCAGGCCGTCAGCGCTGTTAATGAAAAAAGCGGTTCAACCGGCGTCATTGCTGCCGTTAATGATGACGGATCCGGCATCACGCTCACCAATTATGAAGGTGAAAGCATCACCGTCAGTGACACCACAAATGCAAACGCCGGTGATGTAACCGTAAGCTCGGGCGCAAGCAGCCAAACACTAACCGCTGACACTACGGCAGATACAACGATAGCCACTGGCCAGGTTTCCTTTCGCTCAGACAAATCATTCACCACCGCTAGCACGGCTGGAGCTGTAACCGCAAATGCTTCTGAATCAGCGCAATTATTGGAAGTTGCAAATATCGATATTAGTGGCGTAGACCAGGCGAACCAAGCACTGTCAGTCATTGACGCAGCAATCTCTAGAGTAGCGATGCAACGTGCCGAGTTCGGTGCATTACAAAACAAATTTGAATCAACTGTGCGCAGTACGGAAAATTATTCCGTTAATCTATCAGCCGCTCGCAGCCGTATTGAAGACACTGACTATGCAAAAGAATCGGCCGAACTCATTCGTGCAACGATCTTGCAAAAAGCAGGAATTGCCATGCTTGGACAAGCTAATATAACGCCACAGATAGCTTTAGGCTTGTTGGGGAAAAAATAAGAATCGTATAGAGAGATAAAATATTCTCGTACAAAAAAGGTCTCTCGATTGAGAGACCTTTTTGCATTATATACGGCGGTGTCCGAAAATAAGTCTCATTCCAGAGCTTGCCTTCTAGGACAGGCTCCTAGCGCATTTTTGCAATATCTGCGGCTAACTCATCCTGCCCTTGTTTCGCCTGGAACTTTTGCCACAACGCTTTTTCATTGTTCATACTGGTCTTTAAGGCCGCCTTAGTCATTGCTTCTAGCCCGGTTTCATCGAAACCAACAAGAACATAAAGTGCGCGTGTAGTAGGGTTTGAATAACTTCGAAATATTTTCGTTCCAACCAAACTTTCATCGGTAATCTGTTTAGTCACGGAAGCGTTAACCAAATCAACAGTTTCAGCATCTGCCGCACCGGTGATTCCGGCGAACTGCTTTATCATGTTTTGAACTTGTACCCGCATACGTTGTGCTAATTGCACACGCGCCGAGGTTGCCGCCATTTGCTTCATAAAATCATGACCAGCGCCCGAAAATCCAGCAGAGCCGGTAGCAGACACTTCTACTCCATCCACGGGGAAATCACACACCCACCCTGGTGCTTCAACGTCCGGCGAATCTGGAAACACACATTCTTGAACACCTTTGCTACCACAACCCACTAGTATGATAGCAAGTGACACGCTTGCTATTCCTAATCCCAATTTATTCATTGATTTTCTCCTGAAGTAGCGTAATGAGGTATTTTGCCCATTACAAAATATAATCATCTTGATTAAGATATACTTACTAGGAGGCTGTCTGAGAACAGACTCCTAAATAACCTATTGAACCAGCAATTAAAAAAACCCAACCATGAGTCATTGTAATACGATCGCCTGCTAATTACTAAGATTAGTATTGGAACTCCATTTTGCTCAATTAATCGCGCTCTTCATTCCGCAGTTAACCGCTACAGAGCATTGTTATATTGTTGATTACAATAAAAAACTGTGTACTAAATAAGCTTTATCAAAGATATCCAGCGTTTGTTGAAACTTCCAGCTATATTGAACGAGCTTGACCGGGAAATCTACGCAATCAGACTTGTTCGCAATAGCTCAGTCTGTTCGATGTATTTACATCAATAATTGAAAGCTTTTCATGCCAACAGATACTCCATTCACCATTACCTCTACTGAATGCTCACCTGGGTAATAAACACGGGTCGTTATTTTTTTAATGACATGGTTTTTTTCTGACACCAGTGTTTTTTTAGCAGGAAAAGTGATGGATTTCCACTTAAAAACCTTTGCTGTTGTTTTGCCATTTGCTTTCTGATGGTGAATCACATAATCAATCATTAAGGCTTGTTTTTTATTAGAAGTCGAACGAATGGATAGCGAGAACTGCAAGGCATTACCAAACTCCACAATAGGCGTTGATATCTCGAGTTTCGCATCCGCAATTTTAGGTGCGCCGTATCCTAGTACTCGTAATGCTTTTTTATGCCCGCTTTTAATCAAGGTGCGGCAAGCATGTCGAATTAATTTTTTGCGTTGGTCACTCGCATCTACCATCCATTGCTGCGCAATTTCTGCTACCAGATCAGGATGATCTTTTGAAATGTCATTCAGATTATTTGCAACTGAACGTCGCACATATTCTTTTTCATCATCTTTTAGTTTCTCGAGCAAGGCTATAACCGGTAAAGGGTCTTCTATAAACACGGGCAATCTCATCGCCCATGGTAATCGCGGCCGGGTTCCTTCAGAAACTAAACGCCGAACATGTTGACTATCATCCTGCGTCCATTTTTTTAATACTGCCAATGTTTTTTTAGGAGATGCTATTAAAAAAAACCGAATCGCAAATTCGGAAGAAGAACACTTCGTCATACTCTTAAGCAAGGTCATTGATAGATCAAAATAATCGTGCCCAAGTTCACCGACATAATCAGCCATCGGCATAACAGCCCAACCCGAAATGTTATCAGTATTCACTGCACCTAATGATAGATCATCACCAAGATCCGGCCCCAAGCAAGCTAACATAATCGCCCCGGATTTTTCAAAATCATCTGGCAGATGTTTAATCATCGCATCTGTTATCTGCTGCGAACGCTGCTTTAATTCAAGCACGTGAAAATCACGCGATGCATCAGCCACAAAGCGCTTTGCATTAAATGCGGGCCACTGCTTTTCAAAATGCTTCGCCATGCCACAGATAAGTTTTTTGTTAAATAGGTTCTTAAACGGCTCAGGCACAGGTGATCACTCCATTGTGTATAAAAATATAGAATTAGGATTATATAAGAACCCTACTGACAGCATTATGTCAGTAGGTAGGGGATGACAATGAACTGAAACACTCATAGTCGTTTATCTTCGGCAAAATTCTGCGCTAAAAACCGCATTACTAACTTGATTCTTTCGACATTTCGAAGATCTGGATGGGTGAGCAACCACAGCTTGCTAAGCTCACCAGGATCAAAGGTGAACAAACGCCTGAGACCCGAACGCTGTTGATCATTGGGCAAAAAAGCCAAACCTTGTCCCGCTTCCGCAAAATAAGACATGGCAACCAAGTCATCACAGCGTACATGAATCTGTTGCGAATAGTTTTTTTCCAGCCAACTAAATGCCGGCAAATCGATCATATTGCCATTGCCACCAATCAAGCGATGATCCGCCAAATCATCCAGGCAAAGAGGTAACGGCGAATGCTCAGTATAAGCAACACTCCCATACACGCTCCAACTGATATCACGCAACTTTCGACCTACCAAATGCTCTGGTGGTTTAAGCGTCGCCCGTACTGCAATGTCCGCTTGGCGATTACTCATATTGAACGCTAGATTACTCACCAATAACTCTATACGTATTTCCGGATATCGCAGGCTAAATTCAGCCAAATAACGCGGTAAAAAATGGTAGGCGATATTATTCGGTGCAGTAAGTTTTACCGTACCTCTCGGCTCCACGTCCTTGCCCAGTACTCGACGTTCAAGCTCATTAAATTCATCCGAGATTTTACACGCGAGATCCAATATCTCTTCACCCGTCGCAGTAAGCTGATAACCATGTGTGAAACGCTCAAATAAGCGCCCTCCTAACGCTTGCTCTAAGCTGTTCAGCCGCCGGAACACCGTTGAGTGATTAACACCTAGGTCCTTTGCTGCCCCTGCCAAAGATCCTTGCCGGACAATCGCCAAAAAAACTTTTAATGAATTCCAATCCATAATCCCGCCCTTTGCATTATTGCAAAATCAATATGCGCATATTGCCAATTTACTTGCATTATCGCAAGGCTAATAATAGCGACTTACTTAACCAAGGAGATAAGCCATGAATGATTATTTAAAGCCTGATATAGGCGCTACAATATTGCGAGTAACATTGGGTATCGTATTGATTGCACACAGTTTATACCTAAAGTTATTCGTATTCACCTTACCTGGGACTGCCGCATTTTTTGCGTCGATAGGTTTGCCTGAATTACTCGCATACATCGTATTTACCATTGAAGCAGTCGCAGGAATTGCACTCATTCTCGGTTTCAAAACTCGCTGGTTTGCCGCCTTATTAATTCCTGTTTTACTCGGTGCTACTTGGGCTCACGCAGGGAGTGGGTGGTTATTTAGCAATCCTAATGGTGGCTGGGAATATCCGCTTTTTCTGACCATGGCTGCAATTGTGCAAATCTTTCTGGGCGACGGACGTTACGCCATCAAGAGCACACGCGAGGAATTGCAAACCGAGAAAGCAAAATATGCCTAAACATACACTGCAACTGATCTCACACGCACTGTGTTCGTATGTGCAGCGCTCGGTCATCGTTTTGGAAGAAAAAAACATTCCGTACGAACGCATCGATATCGACTTAGCTAATACGCCAACGTGGTTTAAAAAAATATCACCGCGGTAAAACACTGGCGTATTTATTACCCATTTTTAATCGCCTTTTAACCACACGACAAAATAACGAAGGTGTACGCGCGCTTATTTTGTTGCCCACACGTGAGCTTGCCCAGCAAATATTTGCCCAGTGTGAAATATTAAAAAAACACACCAACTTAATAAGCTGCTTAGTATCAGGCGGAGAAGATCTTGAACAGCAAACCATCTCACTGCTCAACAACCCAAATATTGTTGTCGCCACAACCGGGCGACTAATAGAGCATCTAAAACTGAATATAATTGACTTAAGCGCTTTGGATATATTAGTACTTGATGAGGCCGATAGAATGCTCGACATGGGCTTCTCAGATGACGTATTAGCAATCGCAAATGCTTGTAATACCGGACGCCAAACCTTGTTATTTTCTGCCACTTTAAACAATAAATACTTACCAAGCATTGTTACGAAGATCATGCGCGAACCAGACGAACTGATTATCACCGCTGAACGAGCAGCACCCAGCAATATTCACGAGCAAGTCATGCTCTCCGATGATGATACACACAAGATAAAAATGCTTCTTTGGTTGCTCGCGAATGAAACTTATGAAAAAGCAATCGTATTTACTAATAGCAGGGATAAAGCCGACACACTTTGCGGCTCCTTAACCAGCAATAAACAAAGAGCTGCCGTACTGCACGGCGAAGTAGCATCAGCAAAACGCAAGCGTGTAATGACAATATTACGCGAGGGGCATGTAAAGGTATTAGTCGCCACCGATGTCGCATCACGGGGGCTCGATATATCCGGCATCGATTTAGTGGTTAATTTTGACATGCCAAAACGTGCTGATATCTATACCCATCGAATTGGCCGATCGGGTAGAGGGGCACGTAAGGGCTTAGCAATCAGCTTAATCAGCCCTATGGAATGGAACCTCAAAGCAAGCGTCGAACGCTACCTAAAACGAAAATTCGAACCACGCGCCATTGCTGACTTAAAGGCAAAATACACCGGCCCTAAAAATGTTAAAACATCTGGTCAAGCTGCCACAAAAAAGAAGAAAAAAAGAAAACAATGGGAGACAGCAAAAAACGAATAAGAAACAAAGACAAAAAGCGAAGTAAGAATTAAACACGCAAAGGTCTCAATCGCTACGGGTATAGATTCAAGGAAACGCCCAAAAACCATCGCCCTTCTCTCGTACTATTTGCATCGTTATCATCTTGATACAATAAACTTAACTGTAATCTATTAAGCTGCCCTCTAATCCCTAGCCCGATTATAGTATCCTTAATTTCTGCTTGTAAAAGTATTTGCCTGGACAATCGCGCATTGATACTGGCAAAAATATTATTTTCATTCAGCATTCCGCCGATGGACAACATAATCGGATAAATTGAATAAGAGGCAACAATAAAGGAATCAAAACTGTCCGCGCCAAAAGCAAGCGTAGGTAGTTTTTTTGAAATAGGAATGACATTGCTATTTAACTTAAATAAAAAATCAGTTTTACTATTATCCAGCAACGTACTATTAAGCCCAACTTCCAACCAGTTTTTTAGCCCATAAGAGAGATACAAACTATTCAAACCCCTATCATCGGTGTTTTTCCAAATTCCCACATTAGCGGATTTATTTGGAACAACACTGGCAACAGGTGTAACAACCGTTCCAATAGGGCCTGCTAACGAAGAAGCCGCTCGATTAACATTTTGCGAAAAGACCGGCAGACAAATCAGCAAACTAAAAAGTAACAATAGAGTTTTTTTAATATACATTAGATTGTCAACATCCTTTGTCTTTACAATCATTAGCAAGTGTATTCATAACCTAGATTCATGAATTCCATTTTTCACTTATCCACATAGTGATGACCACATCCACGACACTAACACCTTCTTCATCAACCACATCTACATTGACTTTCAAATCGCCCGGCTCTACTTCGTTCCAGTCCATCAATATGACCGTCGCAGTTAAGTTTGTCGTGGCTAATCGAAGATAAGAAACTTCCATATGTTTGGGTATCCATCTCAAATGTCGCGGCAAGCCCGCCATCATCAGCATACCCGCAGCAAGCTCCGCCGCATTACAACAAGCAATAGCATGCACCGTCTTAATATGATTAAGGACTCGGCGGCGTTTTTTAAATTCAATCACTACTTGGTTAGCATGCAAATGTGTAATATGCGGGGATATCGTTCCAAAATAAGGAGCCTTAAAACAAATTAGCTTAGAAAATGCTTGCGTACCATAAGGAATGCGTTTCATAGCACGATAAATGCGAGAAATATCCACAATCGCTCCTTCTGCGATCAATCATTTTTTATTATAAAGACCCTCTTAACCATATCTAAATGTCTAAAGGATCACCACGAAATAATGCTTCCATCGATATCATAAAAGCTTCCACTACTCTCTAAGGTAACAGCTTCCATATTTTTCACCAACTGGGTAACGCTTTCCTCTGTTGTTATCTCTGCAGCAGGCCCCGTCATATCTGTACGCACCCAGCCAGGGTGTAATATAGCGACTTTAATATTCTTAGATTTAAGATCAATCGCTGCACTTTTCATCATCGCATTGAGCGCGGCTTTTGATGCACGATAGATATAACTTCCGCCCGACCCGTTGTCACTCATACTCGCCATTTTACTACTCATAGAGGCCACAAGTTTTAGCTGGCTACGACCAACATGCCCAACAAAGTTTTCAATCATTTTAAGCGGTGCAATCGTATTAACACGCATGCATTGCAGGCATTCTTGTTCATCAACATTCCCAAAATACGCATCATACGGTCCGTATACACCCGCATTATTAAAAAGGATATCAATAGGAACATCCAATAATTTTTTTGAAAGGGATTCAATTTGCTCAAGATTAGTCACATCTAACGAATGAATATGCATATTATTGTTTCCACTCGCCAATGAATTTAATGAATCCGCCGCGCTGGGTTTTCGACAACAAGCATGAACATGCCAACCTGCCACTGAATACTGACGAGCGAGTTCTAGACCTATACCGCGATTACTACCTGTGATCAGAATTGTTTTTTTCATCTTTATTCTCTAATATAAAACATTGCTATAAAATTACTCTCAATAGCGACACTCTGTCGCCGATCAATTTTTAACATTTCTTAAACTCTTAAAACCCAAAACATTACCGATTAACATACCAACTATCAACAATAAACCAATGTATGTAGCAATATCTCTAAAACCTGCGGTATGCTGGTGAAAGTCTTTAACAACAACTATATCTAAGGCACTGAACTCACCCTTAATTGAATAAGTTCCCGCCGCATCAACTTTTAATGCCTGCAACATGATATCTTCTCCTGAAAACGTTTTCAGGTAGGCCGATCCATCTTTAATAAATACTTTGTTGCGGTCAAATTCAACATAATTTCCTACTCTTTCACTCTTTTCAAATAACGTTTTCACATAATGATTATCCGCCGCAAAAGGCTTATCAATAAACAGCAACGGCAATGCAAAATAACAAAACACGATACCACTTGCTATCCATATCTTTCCGCCTTTAAATGACAAACCAATTGAAACCCGAACACTACTGCACATCATTATTAAAAAATAAACCAACCCAAAAACTGTGAATACATAGGTTGCTGTACTATCAGGCCAATACCAACCAAAATTCAGCAAACTCCAATCAAAAGGAGCAAACAAATGCACACCGTTAGCCCATTTTATTTGAGTCGCATCTATTAATAAGTGTACGAGGGAACCAAGCACCAGAATGAAAAATGTCTTTATTCTAGCGTGAGTTAAGCTGCTCAATGCAGCACTTAACAATATACAGAAAAAAAAACTCGCTTGTACAATAACATACTGCCTCAAGTCAAAAGGGTTTACATCGACCCCCAGCGCTTGCACAAGCCTCTGTAAAATCCAAGGCAAGTCAGGGATCACAACAGCAATATATATCCATATAAAATCTGAATTTTTTATTATCGCTCGGGTTGTTAACCCCTGTATTCCAATATGGACCAGTGTATTAGGCATAGCGTTAAGGCTGAGTAGTGATGTTCTTAGGAATGGGCACGCAACAATTTCCCCGATTGGCATCTCATCGTCATCTGATATAAGGCCATCTAAATTGACCTTCCTGTAAATTTCTTTCTTTAGGTAACTGCAATATTGATTTAGATAATATAAACGCTGTAACTTCGTCCACACATTGCGTACTTGGTTGTGCTGATGGGTCGGATAAAAATTCTATTCTCATTTCACGCGCGCATCTATCACCTAATACTCCATGCCCACCACGAGGGATTTCAACAAAATATGAATTATCTAACATGCCTGAAACTTCTTGAGCATCTGCTGAGGGAGTACGAATATCAAATTCTCCAGCAAGTACTAACACCGGAATATCAATAAGCTGGTTGGTAATATGAACTCGCGTCGTATTTCCCGTATGCCAACGCTCACAAATTCGATCCAAACTCTCATACGCACTCAATTCCCTCACAATCAGCGCCGGGTGTATCGGAAGCGCAGAAACGCTAGCTACTGTTGAACGATCAAAAATAACTTGCGCACATAGTGTAGAAAACAAGGTTCCAATCGAAAAACCATCAGGAGCAAGTCTGCCCTTCATGACCGCCAAAGGCTGAGTATAATCTCCGCCTATAATCTCATCCATAAAAAAAGGAAAATATCGTTTATTTTTCGGATGTTCTAATCGATATTGCGCATGGCCTAACAAGTCAAAGCCGGTAAACGATACATCGCTATCGAGTGAATAGGCATATTATTTTTCTTATAATATAGTTAGAGAAAATAACAAGATAGCTTCTAATTAGACCATCGCGTCATAATAATCACAGAGAAAGATAGCGCTCAGATTTAGGGTTTATTAAAAAAGCAGAGGAACAAAGCTAAAAACGCTCTGTTCCTTATTCATTTTTACTAGAGGGTGCTTTACCAACTATATTTTTTCAAAATGGCCTTATCTGATGACGAAGGCTTGTGATTCAAATTATGTACTATATTTGCGAGATCACGCACAGCTTGTGACGCAGAATTGTCCGACATTACTTTCGAAAGCTTTTTCTTATCGGATGAAGAAGCACTATGCTGCAAATTAAGTATCGCTGAAGCCACCGTTTTTTCAGCTGCCAAAGCATCCGAACTTCCGATAATTTTGTTCAACTTTGCTTTACCATCATCATCAGGAAAATGATTCAAAAATTTTAATATTGTTGCCATTGTCCTTACCGAATCACTAGCACCCGCTGCTGGCGATGCAAGTCCTTGCTGAGCAAACACTAACAAAGCGAATGAAACACATAATATCAAGTTACGTTTAATCACTTAAATTCCTCCTATATAACATGGTTTATTGGTGGACTATACCGCCTTTCACATAGTTTGCTAGAAACACAAATTTGTCAAATAACTATGCCAGATAAAACATCAACACCGAAAAACCATTTAACTGATACGTCAATGGTTCAAAAATCTCACCATCAATTATTAATGACTAATGCCCAAACGCCACGGGTATATATTACGGTAAACCATTATTAAGCAGGCACTCATCGAGCCATTTTTTCATTTTTGTACTTTTTTCACTCTTTTTGTTATCTGCAGTACCCGGTAAAATCTGGTCTAGCTTAAAACGTTTAAACATTTCATTGCTGCATTTTATAAACACCTCTGGAGTATGTGGCACCTGTTTTACCGAGTGATGAGGCGGTCTTGTGATATCGCTGCTAATCCGCCAAATCAGGATAAAATGCGCCGCCACAAACAACACACCATAGGTTGCAAGCAAATACTTTTTCTTTATACCCGCTGCAAGCAATGCAAATACCATCGAAATATACGCAAGTATGATCGCAACGCCATCCACCAAGATAGCCAAAAGGGACGCCGCCATCAGGAAAATTGCGATGTAAGCTGAGAGTGTTTTTATTAACGACATATCGAAGAAGTATAATTCAATCCATTGGTGAGCCCATTAAGCTAAGAATAAGCAAGCTAGCATATCAATCTGCGATTACAAGGCTGATTAAACCCGTAACATGAGCATACTACTGTCAGATTGGGAGCAAAAGATAAAGATGCTGCATAATTGCTATAAAGTAGTAAAACGCCACACTTCACTGCTTGATGATAGGCCATTACTGTCGGTGGCTGTAACTTTCCAGTAATAGTGAGTATTGGCTTGCAGCTGGAGTTCTATCTGGCTGACGATACCATTGGCGCCGATGAGGGGAATATTGGTGCCACATGCCGAGATAAAAAATGATACCAGAATGATGGCGCTAGCGGTTTTAAGTTGTTGCTTACGCGTAGTTACGCCGATCAAACCAAACATGATTAGCCCGGCGCCTAAACTACCACCGAAATCGGCAATTAACGATGTGGGTTGCGCAGAGATAAGCCGTGCTGTTTGATTCGCATCGCATTGCATAAACTCTGAATCGGTGCAGTATTCTAAAAGGTATGTGACCTCATCACCATCAGGGTCGATTACCGCCTTCCATTCAAAAGTGACCACACGGGGATCAATACCCTCATTCATATTGGCGGGTGCCATAAGAACCGGTGCTTCAGGTATTTGGTTTGTGACCACAGATTCACTCTCATCGTCAACGATCGTTATGCGTGCTGTAGCCACGCCTAGGTTTGCACCTATTACATTTGATAAAACAAAATCAAATGTTTTATCTCCTTCGAATAAACGATTGTCGATTATATCAAGTGTAATAGTTTTACTTTGCTTATCATCCTCAGTCCAATGTAATGTGCCCGCGTTTGCTGCATAGTCAACATCTGCTACGGCGCCAAATTCTGCGTTAGAATCTGTTGTTGCATAGGCAATGCTTGCACCATCTAAACTGTCGCCGCTTCGCGTAATGATAATATCAACACTACCTGCATTTTCCTTGATGCTATAAGTGCTTGCCGATAATTCTAGAATGTCTGATTCCACCGAAGTTGCTGGTAACGCATCATCATCCACAATAGTTAGTATTGCGATACTACTTCCCAAACTTGCACCACCGGTTACAGCACTGAGGTTTAATGTCAGCGTTTCACTACCTTCTTCATCGGTATCGTTAATAATTGGAATAACAAATGTTTTATCCATACTATCATCATCTAACCACGTTAAAGTTCCTGATGTGGAAGTGTAGTCGCTATCCATAGTGGCGGTATTTTCTGCTGTTGCATAGCTCACTGATACGCTGCCAGTAACACCATTAGTTCGGGTGACGGCAATGCTAGCCTGAGAGTCTTTTTCATTAACGACGTAGTTTGCCACGGAAAATTGCAAACTACCTGGGGAAATACTTTTGCTGACTAACACATTCATTGCATCCGTTGCGGCTTGTCCTGCGTCATCGGTCACGGTTAATTGAAAAATTAACGATTCAGAAATATTTGCCGCATTGAAACTTGGCGTGGCTGTATTCGCATTGTTAAGAGTAACAGATGTACCACTAATTTGAGTCCAACTATAAGCTAATGCGCCGTTATCAGGATCGCTTCCCGAGCCTGCTAAGCTTACCATAGTAAAACCATCAACACTTTGATCCACACCTGCATTTGCGGCAGGCGCTCCGGTATCAAGTCGCCACTTCCATGCTTTGTTTGCAGCAAGATCTAAATTAATGGTATTAAAATTTTGGCTAGTGGCTTTTGCCCAATTGACTTGAGCACCTACGGTAGCCGACTCACCATTATTGTCGGTTGCAATATAGTGCATTTCAATATCGGACGAATTTGCGGTATACACAATCTGAAATTGAACGGGATTGCCACTTACCTTGTGTCGCGCTTTCCATTCAAATACGGCTTCACCGATAGGTGTATCACCCGCATTATATGACCACCAGGCTCTTAAACCATAACCTGATGTTAATACATCGAGATCATCCCAGTAACCCGCAATCAGGGTTTCATAAACATCATTTGCGAGATGAGTATTTACTCCTGTGAACTGCGACCCAGTAGGTATGTTGAGCAGGTTAGCCCCTTGTGGAATGGCATAAATAGCAGCCGTGGCAACACCGCCAATGGGAAGACTATAGTAAGCGGTATATCCATCGAGAGAGATGTAACCAATATCTGATATTTCACTATAACCATTGACACTTATTCGTGGGCTATAGGCTATTTCTAACGGCGCACGATAAAGAACTTGGCGCACACTGTTGTTTGCCGTTACGGTAACCGTTTGTATTTGTCCGTTATCAAACGTTAAGGTATACACACCTGTGGTTGTAGGTGCTGTCCAATAACCCGAGTAAATACCATCTCCTACTGCTTGATCAAAACCTTGGCCATCATCTAGCAGGGTGACAACTGCAGCGGCACTCGGGCCTGTCGTAATGACATCAACCGTACCCGCAGGAGAAGCACATTGAATATTCATTGCGGCAAGTCCCAAGTGGGTTCCTGCGATCTTGGTGGACGTCGCTAAATATGGTGAGATCACAGCTGCAACGTTTTGCTGGCTACATGTCATTGCGCCGGTACCGTCATTATCCCATGCGCGTATACGCCGCCCGGTAGTGGTATTGCTGGCCAGTGATGGCACCGAAGTACCACTACTAATAACAAGATTCTTTAATACCTTCCAATCTCGCGAGGGGTCTTCTGCACTAAGCAATGCAATTAAACCAGAAACATGCGGTGTAGCCATGGAAGTGCCTTGTTGATAAGCATAATTGTTTCCAATAATCGAACTGTAGATATTCACTCCCGGCGCACCCACATCAACGGTACGGCGACCATAACTTGAGAATGACGCTTTGCCATCATTTTGATCGGTTGCAGCGACTGAAATAATATTGGCTTGATAATAGTTTGTTGGATAATAACCTGAAGCATCATTATTTGAATTGGAATTGCCAGCTGCGGCGACAAATAGAATACCCTGCTGGCGATGCATTGCAATCGCATCATCAATTGATTGACTTCCTGCTCCAGCCGCACCCCAGGAATTATTACTCAAGATTATATTAATACCCTGAGCTTTAAGCTCGTAAATATAATCAAGACATTTCAATGCATCAGAATTGGTACCACTTCCGGCAGAGTTTAAAAATTTACAGGCAAGGATTTTCGCTCGTTGATTGACCCCGGTAAGACCCACTGAATTGTTTCCAACGCCCGCAATCGTACCCGCGACATGTGTGCCGTGACCGTGATCGTCCATAGGGTCACCAGAATTAGTAATCGCATTGATACCATATACATCATCAATATAGCCGTTACCGTCATCGTCAATACCATTGCCGGCAATCTCGGCTGGATTGATCCACATGTTAGCCGCTAAATCTGGGTGGTCATATTGCACACCGGTATCAATCACAGCGATGACAACACTATTACTCCCGGTAACACCCGTATTAGCCCAGGCTTCGACAACATTAATGTCTGCGTCTACTATTCCAGCCGTTCCATTAACGACTTGACCCGTGTTATTCAAACCCCATAAATTGGCAAAGGCTGGGTCATTGGTCACATCCAGTCCGACGATATAATCAGGCTCTGCATACAATACATTTGGATTACTTTGGTAATGCGCAATCGCAGTTTGGATATCACGACCTGGTGGTAGTTTAAAAATTTTTAAACCTACAAAATTTTTAAAGCTATGCTCGGAAGATAATTTTTTGTTTCCATGAGAAGAGATAATACCGGCTGTTGAGACGTCTGATTTAAAACGTACTAAAATTTGGTTTGGCATATGTTGTATTTTTTTCGCCACACCATTTATGACTTCCGCCTGTACCGAGACCAGCATAGGTATGGCAAAACTTATGAAGATAAAGAACAAGAACTTCAGTAAGTTATTCGCAGCTTCCATATACAACATACAACCTTTATGCTCTGCACAGACGGATCTATCTGCCATATAACGCTATTAAAATCACAGCGTTATAATGTAGGACATTAGTCGTCCAGAGTTTAGGAAGTATTAGATGAAACTCAAAAAACTGACCATTAGTTCTCAGTAATTAACAGACCCTAGAACCCTACTTTAAATTGTGCAAAAAAGATGGCGTAGTCGTTAAAACCTCGGGCAGGCGGTAAAGCAAACAAATTAATACCCAAATATTTATAATGATATTCTAAATAAACAACGGGGCTTACTAGGCGTAAAGGCTCAAGTTCAGTACGCCCATATTCACCTGCTAAAACTCCGGCATATAATTTTAGTTCTTTAATCGAAAATATGTCTTTGGCAGCGGTTGCATATCGAAACGGCCGATCTAAACTATTCTTAAACTCACCGGCCGATAGATTGTATTTACCCAATTGACATTCCAGACCCGCTCCTGGATGCGTTTGACGTTTATAACGAGTATATTGATTGGGTTCATAAACTTCTATGTGCTTGGAAACTCCGGCTAAATGAAACCACACCTGGTCGCAAACTGCGGCGCTAGAAGAAATAGGCAACAGTAAGAATAATAATCCGAGAGTTGCTCTCTGCATAATGAAATACTCTGAGATAGTGGAAGGATAGGTAGTTTATTTCACTTCGCTTAGGGGAGGCTTTAGAAAACAAAAAACTGCATGCTCAAACCAATAAAAAATCTTTAAGAGATTGATATACTTAACATATTATTACTTTCTCTTGTTTTAAATTAATCCACTAATTCGATGATTTCGTTCATGTCTACACGGCCCAAAATGCGTTTAACCACTTCGCCTTTAGGTGAAATAACAAACGTTGTTGGTAATCCCGAAATCTCTCCCAGCGGCCCTTTACGCTCTACTTCGGTGAGCAAGTTGGGGTAGGTGATTTTGAAGTGTTTAATAAACTCGCGGATTTCTTCGTCGACAGCTTCTTCCATATTAATCCCAATAACAATGGCTTTGTTTTTGGCTCTGTTTTGGTACGCATTGTGGAATTGCTGGAGATCCGGCATTTCGTCGCGACACGGCGCACACCAAGTCGCCCAGTAGTTTACTACAACCCAATAGCCGCGATAATCCGATAGTCGGTGTTCTATGCCATCAACATCCGCTAACTGAAAATCCACCGCAGCAGCTTTGGCCTGACCAGCAGCAAATAATATTAATGTTATGATGAGACTCAATAATAAGATGTAAATTGATTTGCGTTGGGCTTGCATGCTTTTAGTGCTGCCTTTTTTATTCACTCAGTTCATTGTAGCAAATGAAACCTAATCCAGAAGCCAGATCATTTGAGCATTTCACGAATATTGCATCTAAACCGTGTCGCAAACGACTGTGTTTTAGCAATGCTTAGGGATAGACTATGACCATCATTAAACAACAAGATTTCATTGATAGTATTGCGGATGCTTTGCAATACATCTCTTATTACCATCCAGAGGATTTTATCCACTCATTAGCCAATGCCTACGAAAAAGAAATCTCTCCTGCGGCCAAGGATGCAATCGGGCAAATTTTAATCAATTCTCGAATGTGCGCCGAAGGTCATCGCCCACTTTGCCAGGACACAGGGATTGTTGTAGTTTTTCTTGAAGTGGGAATGAATGTGCAATGGGACACCTCACGTACACTCGACGAGCTAGTAAACGAAGGTGTGCACAACGCCTATATGAACACAACCAACCCATTACGCGCATCTATCGTCACTGACCCCTCTGGCACTCGTAACAACACCGGAGACAATACCCCCGCAGTTATCCATAGCAAAATAGTAGCCGGCAATAAAGTGAACATAACTGTAGCAGCCAAAGGCGGCGGCTCAGAAAATAAATCCAAGTTAGTGATGCTAAATCCTTCCGATGACATCGCGCAATGGGTACTGGATACGTTACCGGGTATGGGTGCCGGTTGGTGCCCTCCGGGGGTGCTCGGCATAGGCATTGGAGGTACTGCTGAAAAAGCAATGTTACTTGCCAAAGAGTCGCTGATGTCAGTAATTGATATACATGAATTGAAAGCCCGTGGCCCGCAAACTTCGTTAGAAGAATTGAGACTCGATATTTACACGCGGGTGAATAAACTCGGCATAGGCGCACAAGGGCTAGGTGGCTTAACCACGGTTTTGGATGTGAAGATCTTGGACTATCCCACCCACGCAGCATCGAAACCTGTTGCAATGATTCCAAATTGTGCAGCAACACGGCATATTCATTTTACCCTTGATGGCAGTGGCGCAGCGAATTTGCAACCGCCTTCACTAAAATCCTGGCCCCAAGTCACCTGGGAAGCCGGTGCGAGTTCGCGACGGGTAAATCTTGATGAGATCAAACCAAAAGATGTGCAATCGTGGAAACCGGGTGAAACATTGCTACTTAATGGACGTATTTTTACCGGACGTGATGCCGCACATAAACGCCTCGTGGAATTAATCGCTAACAACGAAGCCCTGCCCGCAGGCTTGGATTTTAACGGGCGTTTTATTTACTATGTAGGACCTGTTGACGCCGTAAATGATGAAGTGATTGGCCCTGCTGGCCCCACCACAGCAACACGCATGGACAAATTTACCGATACCCTGCTCGCTAAAACAGGCTTGCTCGGCATGATTGGTAAAGCGGAGCGTGGATCGATTGCCATTGAATCGATTAAAAATCATAAAGCGGTTTATTTAATTGCGACTGGGGGAGCGGCTTACTTGGTATCAAAAGCGATTAAGAGCGCGAAGATCATCGCGTTTCCAGAACTCGGCATGGAAGCGATCCATGAATTTATGGTCGAAGATATGCCCATCACAGTTGCGGTCGATAGCCAGGGTCAATCTATTCATACCCTTGGCCCAAAAGAATGGCGTATAAAAATTAGCGATATCAAATAACTCTGTATTCTGTAATGTTTGTAGTTCTTTCCGGTTTTCGCCTTCGAGCACAGGCCTGTGCGCTTGCCGCTTTACTTTCGCTCAACTTTTTCTCTCTCAAGGTTATCGCCAATCAAGATCTTCTTACGCAGAATCTGCAGGATAAGGTTCTTGTTTCTGAAATCGATATTCGCGGCCTTAGCCGCACAAAAAAATACGTTGTTTTACGTGAGCTTATATTTAAAACAGGCGATCAACTATCAACCGACATCTTGCTTGAGAGCATTCAACGGGTTAAAAATACCGAATTGTTTAGCGAGGTATCACCTTTCATTGAACGACTTCCAAACAACACCGCCAAAATCATTATCCGCGTTAAAGAAAAGTGGACCGCTATTCCATACATGAACTACAGCAGCGGTGGAGGCACTGAGCAACTTACTGCGGGATTTTATGACATCAATATCGCAGGACGGTTTATCCAAAGTGGTGTGCAATACGATAATTGGAATGGCGAACACTCAGGTTCAATTTGGTTGCAAAACCCACGAATGTTCAATAAACGCGTGGCCACGAGCGTCAGTTACTTTTCGATAAAAAAGCCAAAAAGCCTTTATTTGGATTCTGGAGTCAAAACAGGATCTTATGTATTAGCTAGAAATTTATTCAAACTAAGTTTGGAAAAAAAATACGAATCTGGTTTTAGCTCAGGGACGGCCATTGAATTATACGAGGATGCGTTTATTGCATATGATTCAAATGAAATGCTTGATAAGCAAACCTTATTACAAATCTCCGATTCAAACAAAAGCCGAGCAAAACTCTATTCGTTTAGCGCCAAATATGGGCGCACCGATTATGACAACTTTTTATTTAGTGGTGGCGAAAGCGGCTTAACCTTCAAACACAGCATGCTGACTAAGAATACAGAAGAAAGCTTTTACCATTTCGTTTTTCTTAATCGTTATTATAAACGCCTTCCGCATTCGGGAAATCTTGCTTTACAAGCGCGACTGGGAGTAACAAACACACAACAACTACAGCATCAGTTTTTAGTGGGAGGCTTTCAACATGTGCGTGGATATTTTGATGGTCAATTCCGCGGAGGCGCCTATTGGCAATTAAATGCAGAATACCGAATTCCAAGTTATCGACATAAACTCGCAATTTTTCAGCATAATTTTTTTGTCGATGTGACCGAAGTAAAAAACGACTATACCGAGCTCACGTTTGATAAAGACAGTATAAAACTGAGCGCAGGTTTAGGAATACGCATTATTATCCCTTGGATTTATCGCTCAGTGGGACGCTTAGATTATGCCGTTTTTCGTGGCTCGTCGCAGTCCAGCCGGATTGCACTCGGAGTGAAGCAGTTTTTTTGATTCTAGGCTTAACCTTCGACCCCCGCCCGCATAGCAAATGATAACGCATGCCCTGGAAAATCATCAAAACAAAAAACAGTATGCCACACACAATTTTCCTCATCTTGCTGCGGTAACAAGATCACGTCACCAGGCTCTAATATGAAGGCATAACCATTATCTGCGAGTTGCTGAAAAAACTCGGGTATCTGATTCAATAAAACTTCAACATGATCATGACCACCTTCATTCATCTGATCTGAAAATATTTTCATATCTTCCGTTGATGCTTTAAATTCCGCAAATTCTTTTTCTTTTCCAAGCACTGAAAACATTTCTGCGCTTGCAGTATTTTTCCTAAAAAACTGAACTTCGCTTAACAATTGCTGCTTCGATAATGCAAACCACGCGGTACGTCCATAAAGCTGAGAAAAAACGACTCCAGCATGTCCCTTTTCAACATCGTGATGAAACTGCGCACCACCATTAGGTGCATTAAAATAGATAATACGCTCAACAAATTCTAAGCTTTTTGATTGTAATAAATTTTTACATTGCTCAATCAGATTTTGATTTTCACTAATGGCAACACTTTCTGGAAAAATAGCCTCTGCAAGCTGTGCTGTTAATATTTCCCGTTGAAGATCTTGCGACACATCTTCATATTGTTCTAAGCCAAATGAAAAACGTAAACGAAATGAAGAATCATCTTCATCAAACGACAACCAGGACAATTTAACCCACAAATTTTCTGCGATGATTTCGCCATTTTCCAAGGCATCAAATTCTATTTTTTCAATTTCCTGACGGTCACCCTCATCATAAATACTACCAAGCATTGCAAATTTTCCATTTAGTCTTTCTTGATAAGGCGATTCGGTAAATACATCTTCACAATCCACTTCGTCTAGGACTTGCTCCATCAGTTGTAGAGTACGTGTAATATGCTTTTTCTGCGGCTTTAAAAAGCCACTCACCGCCTGTGGCAATACAATCGCTTGTGATGAAGACCATCTATCCGCTATCTGCTGAGCGCTCAGAGGAGCCTGGGCTTTAGTTTGCTGCAACCAGCCTAAATCTAGGCTACGTCTACGTAATAAACCTATACTTTGATTATCTTCGCCCTGTGGCTTATCGATTGAAAACCTCATCGCTATAACTCTCTTCCATTGGATCCTATTAATAAGCTCTCAGCCCTACACTACAAGCATAAATGCAATGTGACCAGGCTCTCATTTTCCACTTTAAAACAACAAACCCAGCACAAAACATGAGCGAGTTGGCATTTTCGAACTGCTGAACCCTATTGCATGGACGCCAACGTATTACGCAACAAACAAAACAATAAAGCTTATTACGTAGGACATAACATAATGAAAAAACTCGCCTTTCTCATATTACCATTTATCTCAAGCCTTGTTGTTTCATCGCATGCAAATGCTTGGTCCAATGCAGACACCGCCTGGGAGATTGGCTATCTTGCCACTCATATTGCGGACTGGGGACAAACACGCGACATAGCCGCACAATGTGGCGAAGGCACTTATTATGAAACAAATCCTGCTCTTGGGCGATGTCCTTCGACCAACAAAGTAAACGCCTACTTCTTGGGAACTGCCTTATTACATGCCGGAGTGGCTCATTTATTACCGCAAAAATATCGACGCACTTTTCAGAGTGCGACGATGATGATGCAAGTTGGCGTTATTTCGAATAACGCTAAAATTGGACTCAATATTAAATTCTAAAATAGCGAATCTGAATTGCAAGAGTTAGCGCCAGGCAAGAGCGATCAACTGCGGAATTTAGGTTTAAGCAAGTCATTGAAATAACAGAAAAAGCAAGACGGGTCAGTCGAAAATTATAATAGAAACAAGATTAGAGCGATCAAGCAGCAGCTGGGTCTGATACAAAGGAAAGGAGGGAGGAGGAATCCTTTTGCATCACTGCCACCAACCGCTCTAGTGTTTCTTGGATAGCTAAAGCAATACCTTAACATTTTACTTTGGTATTATGCAAGTGCTATTTACGTTTTGTGTTAACACTCGCTATTAACTATCTATGTATCTTAGAGGGATTTTTCAAGGTTCCAAACTTAATTTATTCTTAAGCAATAATCTCTTTACCACTAAAACAAGCATAAAAATACGCATTACTCTTTGTGTTTTTATATTTCCCGGCAAACTAACACATTAGATTTAAAGCAAAAATCAACAGCTCACTTATCAATTTTTGAAAAATTGCACTATCCATTGTGCAAAAACCCTAGCGTCCGATTTTAATTGCAGGGAATTAATTCCTGCTTGGTAAACACTCTCACCCAATAGTTTACGACGATGTGTCATTAACGTTGCTGAATAATCGAATGAAAACTCTGGATGCCCTTGAACGCACATAATATGCTTACCCATTTGGTACATAAAATGAGGGCAAAACTCGCTAGTGGCCAATAGCTCGGCTCCCGTGGGTAATTCCAGCACTTGATCTTTGTGCGAGACAATTATTCTTAATGCATCAAGACTGGGCAACATCCAGTTTTTTTTCATTGTGATTTTGTTTTTCGACAATCCCACACCCCAGCCCTTTGCAGAAGCTTGGGTTTTACCATTTAATGCATCAGCGACTAGTTGGTGTCCAAAACAAATGCCAACGAGTTTTTTCTGATTCCGGTCCAAATCACAGATAAACTGCTTGAGCACATCAATCCAAGCTAAGTTATCATAAACACTAACCTTGCTTCCTGTTGTTATATATACATCACATTCATTCAAATTTCCGGGGTATTCATTGTCTACAACATTATAAACCTGATACTCTAATTCATTGGTAACCGCTGCAAACATTTGCATAAGCATGTGCGGATAATCTGCAAACTCCGCTTGATATTCAATTAATACAGAATCACATTGCAATATGCCTACTTTCACTGGTCTCCACCTTGCATCGACGTTGCAGATCCTTGAAATTTTACTAGAATTTTACTTTCAACAACAGCTTAGGAATACATACTCCCTACCATTAAGAGGCCACAAGATGGACGCTAGACAGCTTATAACAACCGAGGATGTTAAAAAAATCATCGAAGAAAGAATGTTAAGCCACATCAAAGTAGGGATAACGGATATGGATGGCATTCTGCGCGGAAAATACATGTCCAAAGAAAAATTTTTGTCTGCATTAGATAATGGCTTTGGGTTTTGTGACGTAATACTCGGCTGGGACTCTAAAGATCAATTATATGATAACGTCAAATACACTGGATGGCATACCGGATACCCAGATGCCAATGCGCGCATCATCCCTGAATCATGTAGAGACATTCCATTTGAGGACAAGCAATTATTTTTTCTTGCCGAATTCGAAAATGAGGCAGCAAAACTATGCCCCAGAAACATTTTAAAGAAGGTCATCGACGACGCAAAAATCATAGGCTTCATTCCATATGCTGCCCTTGAATACGAATTTTTTGTTTTTAACGAAACTCGCGACTCGGTAAGAGAAAAGGAATTCAAAAATCTAAAACCACTCGCGCCAGGATCATTTGGCTATTCAGTATTAAGAAACTCAGTCGATAGTGATATTTATAATGAGCTATTAAGCACCGCAGAGCAAATGGACTTCCCCATAGAAAGCCTACACGAAGAAACGGGGCCCGGTGTGCTAGAAGCCGCAATAACAGTAGACACCGCACTCAATGCTGCGGACAAAGCGAGCTTGTTTAAAACATTTACTAAAGTCATTGCTCAACGCAATCATAAAATGGCAACCTTTATGGCTAAATGGTCTTCCGACTGGCCGGGGCAAAGTGGGCACATTCACCTATCGTTAAGAGACAAACATGGAAAATCCATATTTCACGATCCATCTCAAACGCATAATATTAGCGACTCAATGCGTCATTTTATTGGTGGACAACAAAAGTTAATGCCCGACCTCTTGTCAATGATTGCACCCACCGTAAATTCATATACTCGGATGATCCCCGGTTTTTGGGCACCAACAACTGCGAGCTGGGGTATAGAAAATAGAACCTGTGCATTGCGTGTTATCCCGGGCAGTGAAAAATCCCAACGTGTTGAATACCGTATTGCTGCATCTGATGCAAACCCCTATCTTGCACTCGCCGCAGCACTCGTATCAGGAATTTGGGGAATAAAAAACAAAATCGAACCTACTGATGCAAATAGTGGTAATGCCTATGAACAAAAAAGTTCTGACAACCTGAAATTACCAACAACGCTATGGGATGCTGCGCAAAATTTGAAACAATCGACTATAGCAAACGAATTATTTGGCGAAGCCTTTGTATCTCATTACGCAGCGAGCAGAGAATGGGAAGAACGAGAATTTCGCAAGCATATTACCGACTGGGAGCTCGAACGCTATTTTGAAATCATATAGCTTCCCCACATTTCATTAACAACTTACATTCTAAAACATAGTTATGGAAAAAAAATTTCAAGTCATTTCACCTATTGATAACCATCAATATTTAGAACTGAGCTATTCCAGCCAAAATAATATTCAGCAAGCACTTAGCCTATCTAGTCAAATTTCCGCTCAATGGAAATTTAGCTCACTGTCACAACGCAAGCAAATATGCCTACAAGCTGTTGAAAATATCTTGGCTCAAAAAAGCATGATTGCAGAAGAGATTTGCTGGCAAATGGGCAGACCTATCCGCTATTGCGAAGGTGAAGTACTGGGTTTTGCCGAACGCGCCAGATACATGATAGATATTGCCGAACATAAATTGGCAAACATCCAGATTCCCAAAAAAAACAACATTGAACGCTTTATACAACGCAATCCCTGTGGAAACGTATTTGTCATTGCTCCGTGGAACTATCCTTATCTAACAGCGGTCAATGCAATAATTCCAGCTATAATGGCAGGCAATAGCGTCATTTTAAAACCCTCGTCGCAAACCCCTTTAACTGCCAGGCGCATCGCAGCAGCACTGCATGCAGCCGGTTTGCCTAATGGGGTTTTTCAGTCATTATATTTAGATCATGAATCGACCGAGAAACTGGTAAAAAATAGCAATATTGATTTTGTTTCTTTTACCGGATCGGTAGCAGGAGGGAGGCATATTCAAGCAGCAGCCGCTACTCGATTTATCGGCATGGGATTAGAACTCGGTGGAAAAGATGCAGCATACGTAAGACCTGATGCAAATTTAGAAAAATCGGTTGAAAGTCTTGTCGATGGCGCTTATTTTAATTCAGGTCAATCTTGTTGTGGCATAGAACGAATATATGTTCATGAACATATATATGAGAGTTTTCTTGCGCAGTTTGTTGAGAAGGTAAAGTTATACCAGCTGGGTAATCCATTAAATCCTGAAACCGAATTAGGCCCGATGGTTAGTATCAGAGCTGCAAACCATGTTCGCAAGCAAATCAACACAGCTATAGCAGACGGTGCTACGGCCTGTATACCATCTCAACTCTTTACAGAATACAATAAAGACAGCCCATATCTCGCGCCACAAGTGTTGACTGAAGTCGACCACAGCATGTCTATTATGAAAGTTGAAAGCTTCGGGCCTGTTGTCGGAATTATGCAAGTAACATCTGACGAAGCAGCAATGAACTTAATCAATGATAGTGAATTTGGCCTAACCGCCTCAGTATGGACAACTGATGAAAAAATTGCGCTTAAACTGGGACAACAAGCTCAGGTCGGAACATGGTTTATGAACAGATGTGACTACCTCGATCCTGCGCTTGCATGGACAGGATTAAAAAACTCAGGCCGCGGTTGCAGCCTCTCTGAAATAGGTTATGAGCAACTCACGCAAACAAAATCTTTTCATTTAAAGCTCGACTTATAAAGGCGAAAAAATGACAACTGACAAACAAAAGTTAGTCGGTAATTGGAATTACCCAACCCGTGTTCGATTTGGCCCCGGAGAAATCGAAAAAATTGATATTGCATGTGCAGAATTACAGATCACCCGTCCATTGCTGGTCACTGACAATATGCTAGTGAGTCTTTCTTTCGTACAAAATACAATCAAACATCTCTCATCAAAAAACTTATCTACCGATGTATTCTCGGATGTTAAATCCAACCCAACGGGAGAAAACATTCGCAGCGGGGTCGAGGTCTATCGACAGGGAAATCATGACGGAGTCATTGCATTCGGCGGTGGTAGCAGCCTTGACGCAGGCAAAACGATCGCATTGATGTCCGGGCAAACTCTGCCACTCTGGGAATTCGAAGACATTAATGATAACTGGAAAAAAGTTGATAGCAACGGCGTAGCTCCAGTGATTGCCATTCCCACAACCTCGGGCACCGGCTCAGAAGTTGGGCGCGCTGCGGTTATTCTTGATACCAACAAAGTGGAAAAGAAAATAATTTTTCATCCACTAATGATGCCTAAAACCGTCATCGCCGATCCCGCACTAACTATCGGGCTTAACAGTAAACTCACAGCAGCCACAGGCATGGATGCTTTATCGCATAATCTCGAAGCACTTTGTGCTCCAGGCTATCACCCTATGGCCGAAGGCATTGCATTAGAAGCTCTACGGTTAATAAAGGCGTATTTGCCAACCGCCGTTCACGATGGCAAGGATTTCACCGCAAGAAGTCACATGCTCACCGCTTCGCTGATGGGAGCGACCTCCTTTCAAAAAGGACTGGGCGCCACTCATGCGTTAGCTCACCCCTTAGGCGCATTTTTCGACACCCACCATGGCTTACTAAACGCAGTACTCATACCTTATATACTGGTTCACAATAGAGATGCTATTAAGCACAAAATGCAGCGACTGGCCAATATTCTAGAGCTCGATACCCGATCTTACGCGGGTGTACTCGATTGGGTTCTAAATCTCAGAAAAGAAATTCAGATCCCTCATTCACTCTCTGAAATTGGCATTAGCAGTGAACACATCGATTTAATTGCTAACCAGGCAGTCAATGACCCTTCTTCAGCGAGCAACCCATTGCCCATGCATAAAGCAGATTATGTAGAAATATTAAGCAACGCTATCTCAGGGAAAATTTGATAAATTAATATTCCCCCCTGTGTGATAGATCACAGGTAACATAAAAAGTCCTGAACTATAGTGTAATCCATACACACAAAATCCTCAGAGGGAGGATATTTATAATGACTTATATAAATCAAACTAAACCTAATAGAATGCGACACAATATTAACCACGCTCAACAAATTGCGAACGGAACAGCCACGATCAATCTTGCCCAGAATCTATCGTTAGAGAGAAAAGAAAAACTGGTTAGCTGCTTATTAGAAGAAAGCAGAATTAACTCCATCTATTTCTCATCTAAAAAACCGAGAATTATTAACATAGATTTTAATTATGGCGAAGTTGCCTTCTTAGACATAGAAAGCTTGTTAGTAAAAGACTATCCTGAAGCCACAATCTTAGCTGACTAATTACTTTCACAGTCCTCTCCCTTATAGGCGGATGTTAGAGTCCGCCTTTTTTTATTCTGCGAAACCCCCTCCTAAAGATTAATACATTAAGCCGCTAAAATAGTTTTTCAATAAATTTGAAACTAATTGGCTTTGTGTGATGCTCCTCACAGGGTTTGTCCATCTATTCCCGTATAGTGATACTCAAGACACAGACAACTTAAAAAGGCGGAAAATCCAATGTTCATAACTTCAATGACCCATAATGCAGATTTAGGCGGTACGGCAAACCGAACAGAGACCCCATTCGCAAAGAACACAGATGGCACAGCTATAATTTGGTTAGATAAGGACTCGAATCATAGCGTCAAGGAAGAGATATCTCATTGGTTACTCAGTAAAGACGGGGTTACTGATGTACGATTTTCACCCATTTCATCCAAGCTGCTAAATATAGGAATAAAATTCAGATCAGAGCAATTTCCAGCGCTCGCGGCAAACTTGGAAACAGATTTTCCTGATGCACAAATCATAGGTTTTTAATCCCCCTCTTCTCAAGAACCTTGCGTTCAACAGTTCTCTCTCATTAGCGGGCGTCTAGCCCGCTTTTTTTGCCTGTTAAATGTCTCTGCAGCGCCAAATTCTAGGTTAATATATTCTCAACCAAAGCAATGCCGCGAACGATCGCATTAGCACTTAAAAACAACTCAAATTGATAACACTTTATTGTATTAAAAGGGTTTTTAATATATGGACATCAAGCATAATAAACCCCACATCATCCTAATTCACGGGCTTTGGATGAGCCCGCTGTTTTTGCTTTACTACTATCGGCGATTAAAAAACCTTAACTATAATGTCCATCTTTTTTCTTACAGCCCAACGATGAATTCATGGGATAAAAACCTTCGTCGATTAAATGCATTTATCGAAAATATACCTCATCAGCACGTTCATTTTATTGCGCATAGTTTAGGCGGCTTACTCATTTGCGACTATTTACAGAAATACACTCCAGATAAGAAAGGACGCGCTATTGTATTGGCCTCCCCTATCGCGGGAAGTTCTACGGCTAAACGGCTAAGCCGGTATTATTTAGGAAGAAAACTGCTAGGCAATGCGCGCGAGATACTCTGCAAGCCTCGTTTTTCCGCTATCAGCAACTGGGAAATTGCAAGCATTGCAGGCACCTGGGGATTAGGAATAAGTCGTATTTTAGGAAAATTACCGCAGCCACATGATGGCGCAATTAGCGTATCAGAAACAAAACGAGCTTGGTTAACTGATCACCTAGTTCTTCCTGTTTCTCATTCTGGAATTTTGATTTCTAGTAAAGCAGCCTCGCAATCAATCAATTTTATAGAGCACGGCACTTTTCACAAAGATAAGCCGCGATATCTGTAAGCTCCTAGACAGCTCAATAAATCTATGCAACTATTTTCAAATACCTTATCACCGCTAAAGCGCTCCAACGGAAATACTTAGCAATTATATTATGTCAAACAACGAATTTTCGATTGCACAGCGAATCAAGAGCTTTAAATATGCAATAGCAGGCTTAAGCTATGTTGCTAAAACACAGCATAATGCTTGGATACATCTTGTTGCGACTGTCTTTGTTATATCTATGGGTTTATTGTTGAATATAGCAGTCAATGAATGGCTACTTATTATTTTCTGTATTACATTGGTGCTCTGCTGTGAAGCATTCAATACAGCCCTAGAACTACTCTGCGATGCGGTACATCCGGATGACCATCCACTTATAAAAAAATCTAAAGACGTCGCTGCTGGAGCGGTATTGATCAGTGCCATTAATGCGGTAATTATCGGTGGGTTTATTTTTCTTTCTTATTTCTTTACGACGACCACTTGATTTCTTCCGGCATTTTTTGCTTGATATAAAGCTTTATCTGCGCGCTCGAAAACATTTTCGGAACTATCTCCCTCACAAAAATCAGAGATCCCGCAAGACACGGTAATGGTTACAGGCTCGCCCTTAAAATGGAAACCAGAAGACTCCACAAAAACTCGCAACTTGTCTACCGTTAGTTTGGCAGTCTCAGCGGAAACACCCGGCATAATTAATACAAATTCTTCACCACCATAACGAGCCAGATAATCTGTTTTTCGAGTTTTTTGTGCTAATAATTTAGCAATAACTTTTAATGCTTTATCTCCTGCAGCATGTCCGTAGTTATCATTTATACGTTTAAAATGATCGATATCAATCATAACGAGTGAAAGTGGGTTTTTAAATCTTCGCCAGCGCTCAAGTTCTTCCTTAATCCGTCCATCGTATGCTAGCCGGTTTGGAACCCCGGTTAATGCATCTTGCAATGCTTGCTCACGCTCTGTTTGGATTTTTTCACGAAGTGTATGCGTTTCTGCTTCCAGTTCGGTTAATCTTTCTGAAAGCCTTTTAACTAGCTCGTCCTCTTGACCATGATGGATTAATTCACCTTCATGGAAACTTGAAAAATGCTGTTCTATCGCATTCAGTCTTTTTTGAATCTGCTCCTGCAAAACCCTAATTTCACGCGCCTCTTGAACACTAGACTCAATTTCTTGCATTTCCATTTTTACTGCATCATTAAGCATTTCTCCCCTTTCTCGAGATATTTCACGCCGTTCTTTAGAGCCTAGCATGAAACCATCAAGATCTTGTAACCTAGTCGTTACTTGCTGCAAAAAAACTTCGGTGTCCTGGCGCTCTGTATTTATTTTCAAACGAATATCTGCCGCCATGTCCACAACTTCTTCCAGCATAGAACCCCATGCACCGGCGTCCAAGCCCTTCTCAAGACCTTGCTTGATTTTATCAATCCGCGCAGTAACACTTATTGGAAGACTTACGCTATCTACAAGTTGTAATAATACTTCTGATATCATAAGCGCGCATACTTGAGTTGTCGCAGAATCATTTACAGAAGGTTTTTTTGCAACTTCTTCACGTACTAAATTATTCGTAAGCTGGGTCATCGCCGTTTCAAAAGCACGAAAATCGAACCCATTTTCAACTGAGGTTTTTATTTGCGTGAGAACACTTTTATACTGCTCCCCTTCATCTTCAATTAGCGAGATCAACTTGTTAACAACGCTGCATACCTTTTTTTCCAACTGCTCAAATTTTTCGTTTGCAGATGTTAATTCATTTTCTGCCTCATCAAGTTGTTTACGCCATCTGTCTGCATCAGAATTTGTTGCCATTCTATCCTCGAACTAAAAATTATAAACCTAGGAGACTGTCCTAGCCGAGCGCTAAACGTTTAGGCGCTGTTAAGGAAACAGAATCAGGCAGAATAACATCCATACTAATCGGTAAATGATCAGACATAGATACATCGATCACTTCCACATTTTCAACAACCAAAGAAGGAGAAACCAAGATATGATCCAGCATTTTTGTAGGCTTCCAACTGGGATAGGTGTTTAAGCCCCATATGGGTGCTCGCAACCCTGTGGAAAGCAAGAGTGCCTGTAACTCTTCACTATGAGGTTGACAATTCATATCACCCATAACAATTACATTTTTACGTGTATTAACTAATTCACTCACGTATCTCAGCTGCTCTGATCGCGCACGTTTGCCTAATGCCAAATGCAATAAAACAAGCATTAGAGCATCGTCATCTTCCCCATATTGAACAACCATCGCACCACGTCCTCGCATTAATCCCGGTAATTTGTGCTCAACCACATTTGCCGGGACAATCTGACTCAAAAAACCATTACTGTGTTGAGCTATGCTCCCAATTCGGCGATTAGTTTGATGGTTCCAATATAAGAAATCGGCTTGAGTTGCTAGATACTCTGTTTGATTGACAAACCCACTGCGCAAACTACCTGCATCAACCTCCTGCAAACCAACAATATCATACTGATGCAGTAGTCCTGCAATTTTATCAAGGTTATCCAGGTGTCTTGCATGAGGCAACACATGGCGCCAACTTCGAGTCACATAATGGTGTAAACGATGAGTAGCAATAGCAACCTGGATATTATACGATAATAATTTTAGGCGATTTCCTTCATCAGTTCTATGCACATGCTGCACAAGCGTATTTTCGTTCACGTCCTATACTTTTCCGTAAATGTTAGTTAGTCGTTCATTTAAAGCGAAGCGACCATATCACCAAGTTTTTCGGTTAACTTCAAATTTTCACGATAATCCACCGGACAATCAATGATGGTCAAAACGTTATCGACTAACGCTTGTTTTATTTTAGGTAATAAATCTTCCGCTTTAGTTATGTGAATACCTTTCGCCCCAAACGACTCAGCATATTTCACGAAATCTGGGTTATTAAAAGTCACACTAGAAGTACGCCCAAATTGATTAAGCTGTTTCCACTCAATTAAGCCATAAGCACTATCGTTCCATATTAAAACGACGATAGCTAACTTTAACCTCACCGCAGTTTCAATTTCTTGTGCGTTCATCAGAAACCCTGCGTCACCTGTTACCGCAACTATCTTTTTTTCGGGATAAGCAAGTTTTGCAGCAATCGCACCGGGTAAGGCTATCCCCATGCTCGCAAACCCGTTTGAAATGATACAAGTGTTTGGGTTATCACAGCGATACATTCTTGCCATCCACATTTTATGTGCTCCGACATCACAAATCACAATATCATCACTCGCTAACGCCGTGCGTAAATCCCAAATAATTTTTTGCGGTTTGACCGGAAACTCAGTGTCATTACTGTGCTGAATCATTTCTTCGATCAAAGCTTCTCTCAGCACATGCATTCCATGAGCCTGATGCGGCTTAGCCAATGTACCTAGTTTATTCAACGAATAAGCAATATTAGCCACCACCCCCGCAGTAACGGGGTAAAAAGTATCTACTTCGGAATGTGTGGTATCCACATGAATAATGATTCTATCCCCGGTAGGATGCCAAAGTTTAGGGTGGTACTCCACAAGGTCATAACCCACACAAATAATCAGATCTGCCTGCGAAAGCCCTACATTGGTGTAATCATTTGCTTGCAAGCCTACACTTCCAAGCGACAATGGATGCCGAAACGGCATAACACCCTTAGCCATAAAGGTGTTTGCAACGGGTATATTAAGCTTTTCGGCAAATGCCACTAAGGCCTCACAAGCAGCAGATCGTATCACCCCATTCCCAGCAAGAATGATGGGGGTTTTAGCGTGATCAAGCAGTTTTACGATCGCCTCTATTCTGCCACTGTCAGGCTCTGGTAATACGGAAACTTTTATCGGGATAGGCTTGGCATCGACTTCTACTTTTGCCAAATTTTCGGGAAACTCAATAAAACAAGCCCCGGTTTTTTCCGTAGTCGCCACTTTAAATGCTTTTCTTACAATCTCATTAATCACGTTTGCAGACAAAATTCTTGTAGAATATTTAGTCACTTCATCGAACATTCTATACAAACTCACAACCTGATGAGATTCTTTATGCAGGCGCTCAGTATCCGCCTGACCCGCAATCGCAACCAACGGCCCATGATCCATATTAGCATCCGCCACACCGGTTAATAAATTGGTAGCACCTGGGCCTAAAGTAGACAAACAAACCCCTGCTTTTCCCGTAAGACGGCCATAAACATCTGCCATGAAAGCGGCGCCTTGCTCATGTCGAGTCGTAACGAACTGAATAGGGGAATCAAGCAAGGAATCCATTACGTCCAAATTTTCCTCGCCTGGCACACCAAAAATAAACTCAACACCTTCGTGCTCCAAACATTTAACAAAAAGTTCTGATGATTTCATAGCGTTAAGTCCTGAGAGTTATTTATTAACCAGCATCTAGATTTAACCTGGATATAATAAAAAAATGGACCTTAGCCCACATCGAGAATAAAACTATATTATGAACTGCTGTCATAAATATATTATAGGAGTGCAATAAATCATATTAACTGGACACCTTGCAACTAAGTCTATAATTTGTATTCGGGTCTTGAATTGAAGGAGTAAGAAATATGCAAACATTAGCAATGCCCTCAATCGATAACCATTATACCGTGAAAGGTGAGGACTTAACTGTGATTGGAAGCGGTACCAATGGAATAGTTGTAGAGTATCATGATGGTCGCGTAGAACTCATTCCAAAAGAATCTTGGAACGTTATGTTCGTTAAACAAAAGACACTCAATAGTTAAAAATCAACCCAAAGAGTGTAATAACACCTAAACCTCAATCGCTACGGGTATATATTACACTCTTTGGGTCTTCAAGCAGAACACCGATCAATAAACCTTCAGTCTAGATTAATACCAGCTCAAAAGAAAATTCCACTTAAGCTTGCCTCAGCGGTATAATCCACTCGATTGCACTCGCACAAATGACATATTTTTGAGCTATGTATTATTACTTTTTGATCACCAGGTAGGTCTATGGAAATATTTCAAATCTTCGTGCTTGCATTAGTGCAAGGCATTACCGAATTTTTACCCATTTCTAGCTCCGCACACTTAATACTCATTCCCCTCATTGCAGGATGGACCGATCAAGGGCTTGCATTTGATGTTGCCGTTCATGTGGGCACGCTTTCAGCAGTCGTATTGTATTTTAGAAAAGAACTTATCAATATGACGATTGCGTGGTTTCAATCCTTACAAGCTCGGAAATCTACACCTGAATCTAATCTGGCTTGGGCTGTCATCCTTGGAACCATTCCGGCTGGAGTCGCCGGTCTTTTATTGAAAGACCTTGCAGAAACCAGTTTCAGATCGCCACTAGTCATCGCAATCACCACAATATTGTTCGGCTTACTACTTTGGTATAGTGATGTTAAAGGCAAACGTAATAGAAACGAATACTCACTAACGATATCCGACATTCTTTTCATAGGCCTGGCACAAGTACTCGCATTAATTCCAGGCACATCACGTTCAGGTATCACTATTACTGCCGCATTATTACTCGGTTTTACACGTGAAGCAGCTGCGCGATATTCATTTTTACTGTCAATTCCTCTCATTACTGCAGGCGGATTACTCACTGCGAAAGACCTAGCTGAGCAGCAAGGAACTGTTGATTGGCAATCAATTATTATTGGAGCAGGTATTTCAGGCTTAACTGCTTTTTTATGTATTCATTATTTTTTAAAATTGATCAATAAAATTGGAATGGCACCCTTTGTTTGGTATCGTCTACTGCTCGGATTTATTTTGTTATATGTTTTTATTTAAAATACAACTTTAACTGAAATGTTTGGAACATCTAAGCATTTATGCGCCGCGCTTTTCAGTGGCGTATAAATGTCTGTTGGACTGAACCTATTGCCCACTCCTTTCTAATAGTTAGGGGATTGCTTTTTTTGATTCAGGCGCTGTTGTAATCTCAGCGGATCACTGGGTTATGAATGACCAGCCTTTCGTAAGACAAAGTCTGCATTCCCTTGAACCTAAAATCCTCAGTTGGCCGCTTCAAAGCTTCGTTATGTTATTGATTAAAATGCAAATGCGTATACCTATCAAGCTCACTCAGACGGTGAATGCGCTACGCTATGAATAGCACGCTTTAAGCGTGGCTCGCTTTGTTGCGAATCGTTGCAATAGCCTGCTATTCTGCCTCATCATGCGGCGCGATTCGCGCTTAAAAACGCACCCTTCACGCCGTCCAACTGAGGATTTTAGGTTGAAACTTCCACCTCACCATAACCCTGTTTTTGATGTTTTCCAAGGTTCACACGTGCGTAGTTCCAGGCATGTGGGCCTGTAGTCTGTGATTCGTTGATTTTAATAAATATATTTCGATTCTTATCCTTTCATTGTTATCTTCGGGAGAA
>Ga0256830_1000090_pt1 | contig 76768 bp, 70 predicted proteins | sample 128326metaG_FD_190537 | JGI IMG/M metagenome (GOLD analysis project Ga0256830, IMG submission 190537) | Hydrothermal vent microbial communities from Lau Basin, Pacific Ocean - 128-326 | ecosystem: Environmental > Aquatic > Marine > Hydrothermal vents | place: Pacific Ocean: Lau Basin | collected... | reverse complement strand
CGTCTCCGGCATGATCGTCCACGCTGTCCCCATGATCCCCTTCCAAGCCACCCGGCCGGAGGTCCTCAACCCCATGCCCGTGATCATGTCCCGCCCCATGATTCTCGACCTTGGGCAATGACATGACCCCCAGGCCATAGCGGTAGACCAGTTCGGCGCCGTGCCAGGCGGTGGCCGTCACCAGCACCCATACCAGCACCATGCAGCCCACGAAGAGGGGGTTCTGGGGGCGGCTCCTGGCATAGCGCCGGATGGACCAGGCCGCAACCAGGAGGATGACCACCACCGTCACCAGGGCCCAGTTGCGGTGTTCCAGCATGGCTTCGTGGGAAGGGGTATCGTGATCCACCGTATTGAAAGCGTACCATCCCGCGGCCAGGGTGAGGAGCGTGATCCCGGCGCCCAGCCACAGGTTCCAATAGGCGGTAGTCAACCACTGCTGGCGCCATTTGTGGCGGCGGAACAAGTAAGCCAGGACGAAAAAACCGGTGGACACGGACAACAGCGCCACCGTGAAATGAACGAAAATGGGATGGTAATTGGGTATGATCTCGATCATGTGTTGAGTCCTTTCCTGTCGGTTTCTTCTTGTCAGAAACGCTGCAAGCCCTCCTGCCCAATCCGCCGCGCCCGGGCCTCACGCGCTCTCCATTTTGGACCATCCGCCACCGGCAGGTGCGCCATGGGCGCTATTCCCTGGCGCTGTCGTCACATTTGGTGCGTATGCGCAACAACTTTTCCACCGGCAGGATGGCCACGATGCCATCACCCGAGACCCCCGTATGCGCTGTTTCCAAGATGGCCTCGGCAATGGCATCCGCCTGCGCCTCATCCGTGAAAATCTCGATGCGGGCATGGGTCACCAGCCAGTCCTTGGTATAGGTATTGGCGTATTCACCAAATCCCTTCACCTGGGAGACAGTAACTCCTTGCACGCCCATGTCCTGGAGCTTTCTCTCCACCTGCTCCAGCACTTCGCAGCGGATGATTGCATTGATTTTTCTAAGCTTCATGATAGCCTCCCGCGCGGCTCAATAGAAGACGCCACCCCTGTGCATATTGCCATCCGGCGTCTTGAACAGCACCATCACCTGGTGCTCGCCCTCGTGGCCCAGATCATAACCGGCCATGTACCAGTCCCCCATCCTGCTGAGCTTGCGCATCTGCGAGGAACCATCCGGATGTATCACCTTGGAATTGACCACAATATCGTTCAGGGCGCGCCCGTCCTTTTCCACCTTGAGCATGAAATTGTGCGATCCGCCATGCTCCATGCCCTTCTTGGCTTCCATGATATGAAAGCTTACCGTATAGCCGTCGATCTCCTTCTTCTTCAGGAACATGGCTTCCTTGCCATGGTGATCGCCGCCTTCCATGCCTTGATGCCGGCCGCCGCCCTTCTCTTCATGCCCGTGCCCGGGGGACGCCAGGGCGCCCGCCGAAAAGATCAGCATGACAACGGTGACCAGGGAGCATGGCCAGTTTGTGATACGTTTCATTTTCATCTCCATTTGTTGTGGGTTACTAAAGTTTTCTGTGCTTTTCCTGCCACTGCAGGACCATGTTGTAGATCACCGGCAACACCAGCAATGACAGCAGGGTGGTCGTCAGCATGCCTCCCACCATGGGGGCGGCGATGCGCTGCATGACCTCCGAGCCCGTTCCGGTGCCGATCATGATGGGGATCAGGCCCGCAATCACCGCTGTCGCCGTCATGGTAATGGGGCGCACACGCTCCGAGGTGCCTTCGAATACCGCCTTCTGGATATCCTCGCTGGTCAGGCGCACGGCATGCGTCCCCACACCCTCCTCGCGGGCCTTGCGGAAGCGCAGGGCCTGAATCGCCTCATTGATGAAGGTCAGCACCAGCACGCCAATCTCCGCCGCCACCCCGGCCAGGGCAATGAAACCCACCGCCACGGCCACCGAGAGATTGAATCCATAAAAATAGACCAGCCAGATTCCGCCCACCAGGGCGAAGGGTATGGACAGCATGACGACCAGGGGGGCGGTGATGTTGCCGAAATTGAAATAGAGCAGCAGAAAAATCACCAGCAGGACCGAGGGAATCACGATGCGCAGGCGCTTGGCGGCCCGCTCCATGAACTCGAACTGGCCCGACCAGGCCACGGTATACCCGGGCGGAATGTCCACCTGCTCGGCCAGCACCCGCTTGGCCTCGGCCACAAACCCGCCGATGTCCGATGTCTTGATGTCCACATAGATCCAGGCGTTGGGTCTCGCGTCCTCACTCTTGATCACGGGCGCCCCGCGCACCAGCCGGATGTCAGCCACCTGGGAAATCGGAATCTGCGCGCCCGTGGGTGTCGGGATCAGGACGCGGCGCAGCGCCTCGGGGCTGTCGCGCAGCTCGCGAGGATAACGGAGATTGACGGGATAGCGCTCAAGCCCTTCCACCGTATAGGTGACATTCACTCCGCCAATGGCGGTCATGATGACATCCTGCACATCTCCCACTGTCAGGCCATAGCGCGCAGCCTCCTCCCGGTCAATATCGAAATCGATAAAATACCCTCCCACGGCACGGTCACCGAAGGCAGACAGGGTATCGGGAATGGTCTTCATGGCCATCTCGATATCCGTGGAGATTTTCTGCAGCACATCGAGGTCCGGCCCGCTCACCTTGATGCCAATGGGGGTCTTGATCCCCGTGGAAAGCATGTCGATCCGGGTTTTGATGGGTGGCGACCAGCTGTTGGCAAGCCCGGGGAAGCGGATTGCCGCGTCCAGTTCCGCAATCAGTTCCTGAGTGGTCTTTTCCGGATCGGGCCACTCCTCCCTTGGCTTGAGGCGCAGAATGGTTTCCATCATGGACAGGGGCGCCGGATCGGTTGCCGTTTCGGCCCTTCCCACCTTGCCGAACACATGATGCACTTCAGGAAACGTGCTGAGGATCTTGTCCGTCTGTTGCAGCATTTCCTTGGCCTTGGTGATGGAAAGGCCGGGAAAGCTGGTGGGCATGTAGAGAATGTCCCCCTCGTCCAGGGGCGGCATGAACTCGCTCCCCAGGCGGGTGGTGGGATAGACGGTCACCGCCAGCAGCGCCAGGGCCACCAGCAGCGTGATCTTGCGCCAGCGCAGGGTCAGCAGCAGGACGGGGGCGTGAATGAAATGCAGAAAGCGGTTCACGGGATTCTTTGCCTCGGGCATGATCTTGCCGCGAATAAACCATCCCATGAGTACCGGCACCAGCGTCACGGCCAGCAGGGCCGCCGCCGCCATGGAGAAAGTGCTGGTAAAGGCCAATGGACTGAACAGGCGCCCTTCCTGTCCCTGCAGCGAGAAGATCGCCACATAGGAAACCGTGATAATCAACAGGGAGAAGAACAGGGCCGGCCCCACCTCCTTGGAGGCCGCCGCCACGGCCTCCCAGCGTTCCGGGATCGTCAGGGCCTCGCCTTTTTCATCCGCCGCGCGTTCCAGGTGCTTGTGGGCATTCTCGATGAGCACGATGGCCCCGTCCACCATGGCGCCGATGGTGATGGCAATCCCGCCCAGGGACATGATGTTGGCATCGACCCCCATCCAGCGCATGGCGAGAAAGGCGATGAGAATACCGATGGGCAGGGCAATGATCGCCACCAGGGCGGAGCGCGCATGGAGCAGGAACAGCATGCAGATCAAGCTCACCACGATGAACTCCTCAAGCAGTTTCTCCTTGAGGTTGTCTACCGCGCGCTCGATGAGATCTCCCCGGTCGTACACAGTCACGATCTCGACGCCCTCGGGCAGCCCCTTTTTCAGTTCCTCCAGCTTGGCGCGCACCCCCTCGATGGTCGACAGGGCGTTCTCGCCAAAGCGCATGATGACCACGCCGCCGGCCACTTCGCCCTCGCCATTGAGATCCACCAGACCACGGCGCAGTTCAGGCCCCAGCTTGACATTGGCCACGTCGCGCAGGCGTATGGGCGTGCCGTGCGCGTCGACGCTCACCGGTATATTGTTGATATCGTCTATGGACTTGATATAGCCCAGGCCGCGCACCATGTATTCTGTCTCGGCCATTTCGATGAGGCGTCCCCCCACATCCTTGTTGGAGCGCATGATGGCCATGCGCACCTTGGAAAGTGGAATGTTGTAGGCCTGCAGGGCATTGGGATCCACCTCCACCTGGTACTGCTTGACAAATCCGCCGACGGAGGCCACTTCCGAGACGCCGGACACGGTCTGCAGGGGATAGCGCAGGTACCAGTCCTGAATGGAGCGCAACTGGGCCAGGTCATGGCGCCCGGTCCTGTCCACCAGGGCGTATTCATAGATCCAGCCAACCCCCGTGGCGTCGGGCCCAAGGGTCGGCGTCACCCCTTCTGGAAGGCGTCCGCTGACATAATTGAGGTATTCCAGCACCCGGGAGCGCGCCCAGTACATATCCGTGCCGTCCTCGAAAATGATATAGACGAAGGACAGGCCGAAAAAGGAATAACCCCGCACCACATTGGCATAGGGCACGGCCAGCATGGCCGTCGTCAGCGGGTAGGTCACCTGGTCCTCCACCACCTGGGGCGCCTGCCCCGGGTACTCGGTGAACACGATGACCTGCACATCCGACAGATCGGGCAGGGCATCCAGCGGCATGGTCTTCACCGCCCAGAAACCGGCGGCCACCACCATCAAAGTGGCGACCATCACCAGGAAGCGGTTCTTCAGAGAAACATCGATCAGCGCCTTAATCATGCTGCATGCCCTCGTGGTCCATGCCGCCCATATCCATATCGCTCATATCCATGTCACTCATGTCCATGTCGTCCATGTTCATGCCGGACATATCGCCGCCGTGTTGGTCCTGCGGGGAAATCTCTCCCTCCGGACCTGATACGGCGCCGGTGCTCCGCGCCGACTCCAGCATCTTGGCCGTGGCCTCGCGCAGCTTGGACTCGGAATCGATGAGGAACTGGGCGGAGGTCACCACTTCCTCGCCTGCCTGGACTCCGTCGATGATCTGGGTCATGCCGCTGCTGCTTACGCCCAGCGTGACCTCGCGCGGCTCAAACTTGCCGGGGCCGCGCACGACAAAAATCTGCTCGCGGCTGCCGGAGCGGACAATGGCCTCGGAAGGGACCACCACCGCCTTGTCCTGCCTGCTGGCATGGATGGTGACATCGGCGAACATGTCGGGCTTGAGCAGGCCATCCTTGTTGTCGAACTCCAGGCGTACTTTGACGGTACGGGTCTTGGGCTCGAAATAGGGATAGATATAGGTAATCTTGCCGCGGAACACCCGTCCCGGCACGCCCGCCACGCGCATCTCGGCCTCATCGCCGACTCTCACCCAGGGCAGTTCATCCTCGTAGATATCCACGTTGCCCCACACCTTGGAGAGATCGGCCAGGCGGTAGAGTTCCGTCTTGGGGCTCACGAACTGTCCATCGCGCACCCCCACATGGATGACCACGCCATCGAAAGGCGAGTGAATATGCACATTCTTCTTGATCTTGCCCGACTTCTCCAGCTCCCGGATCTGGTGCTCGGCCATATCCAGCAGCTCCAGGCGCTCACGGGCCGATTCCACCAGGTCGATGGCGCCCTTGCGGATGTCCTCGAAGGGGCTGTCCTTCAACACTTCGAGATTCTTGAGGGCAAGAAGATATTCCTCCTGGCTGGAAACCATCTGGGGCGAATAGATACTCAGCAGAATCTGACCCTTCTTTACCTTCTCGCCGGTCTTGTCCACGCGCATGGACTCCACCCAGCCCTCGATCTTGGGATGAATGCGCGCCAGGTGCTCTTCGTCGAACCCCACCCGGCCCACGGCCCGCACCTCGCGGGAGAGGGAGCGCAATTCGGCGCGCGCGGTGCGCACCCCGATGTTCTGCACGATGACCGGATCGATGGTCACCGTGCCCGCCGCCTCGCCGCCACTGTCGGCACCGTCGGCATAGACGGGAATGTAATCCATGCCCATCTCATCCTTGGCGGGCACCGGCGAGGTGATCTCGGGATTCATGGGATGGCGGTAGAACAGGGGCTTCTTCTCCTGCGCGGGTTCGTCCGCATATACCGGGATGTAGTCCATGCCCATATCGTCCTTGGCGGGCACCGGCGAGGTGATCTCGGGATTCATGGGATGGCGGTAGAACAGGGGCTTTCTGCTGTCCTGCGCGGCGGCGGGCGCCTCCTGCGCCGGCTGTTTCTGCATGGAAATCAGGTATCCGCCGCCGAGCCCGACCACCAGGGCGACACCCGCCGCCAGTATTGCGTTCTTATTCATCGATGTTCTCCTTGCCTACGGCAGCCACCAGCTTGGCCAGCGCCTGGTTGGCCTCGCTCAGCGCCTTCCAGTACTGAGTCTCGAAATTGAAAAGTGTGATTTGCGCGCGCACCAGGTTCAGAAAATCGACCTTGTTGACCTGATAACCGGCACGCATGGACGCCACCGACTGGCTGGCCTGGGGAATGATCCCCTCGCGGAAGAGGGATACCTGTTCCCGCGCCCGCTCATAATCCGCCAGGCTGGCGGCTATCTGGGCATCCACCCGCGCCCAGGCGTCCGCCAGGGCATAGCGGGTCTTGTTCACCTCGCTGGTGCGCTGGTCAACCTGACTGGCCTGCCGCCTGGAAGTATGTATGGGCAGATTCATGCTCAGCATGAGCGTGGCAAAATCCGTGCGGTCGCTGCCATTGGGATTCCTGCCATCACGGAAGCCATAGAAGGCCCCGACACGGAAATCCGGATAATAATCCTTCTTCGCCAGCTCCAGGCGGGCTTGCGAGGCGTCGATCTGTTTCCGCAGGGCGATAAACAATGGCCGTGTTTCCCTGGCCAGGGCGCGCAGGCGCTCCTGATCCCGCAGAGGGGCCAGATGCTCGTCCACCTTGCGCTGGAGGCGCACGGGCGCCGAGGCATCCCTGTCCAGCAATGCATTGAGGCGCGCCTCCCACTGGCCACGCATGCCCTTCAGTGCGATTTCCTTTTCCAGGAAACGCGACAGCTCCACCTGCGCCAGAAGAACGTCCTGCTGCAATCCCTTGCCCACCTTGTACTTGGTCTGGGCGATGGTTACGAACTGGCGCAGCAGATCCTGATTGCTGCGCACGATCTCCAGTGCCCGGTCCAGATAGAAGAGCATCCACCAGACCACCCGCACGTCGCGCGCAAGCTGCAGGCGCATCTCCTCCACCCTGGCCTCGGCCGCGCCGGCCTCCATATGGGCCGCCTGCTCCTGCAGGGCCAGCTTCCCCGGATAGGGGAGCATCTGGCTGATGCCAAGCTGTATCTGGGTCATGGGCTCCTGACTCAGGGAAAAGGAATCCACAGGCAGGTTCATGAAGTTGAGGGAGAGCTGAGGATCCGGCAGGGTTCCCTTCTGCTCCGGTATCTCACTCAATGCCTGGGCGCGGGCCTCGATGGCCGCCAGGCCGGGATTGCCTCGCAGCGCCATGGCAACAGCTTCCTCCAGGGCCAGAAACCGACTTTCCCGGCCCGGCGCCTTGTCCACCGCCGCCTGACCTTCTTCGCCGCCCGCCCGCGCGCTCACCGGTCCAGGGGCAAGACTCAGCACGGCGAGAAGGGACACCGCCACAAGCAGGGCGCGAGGCGTCCTTGCTGAATGTTTATCCAATTTCACTGGTCTTATCTCTCCGCCAAATTGTGCAACTGGCACGTCCGCCAGAAGACTAGGGTATAGGGTGATGGCTCAACGGGTCCAGTGTGTAACCCGGCGTGCTTGCGCACCGCACGCCCCTGATGGGCTTGACCCGATCATCAGGTCACCGGGGGCGCACGCGAACCGTCAGCGCGGATACACGCGCGTCAGAGGGCGGAGAGAATAGGGGGGCGCAGAGAAGGGGAAAGGAAGGAGGTGTAGCTGTTCTTGCCGGAAACCGGCCGGGGATTGACGCCCGTGGTCTGCGCCGGCATCACCGCCAGGGAGACGGCGGCGCTGCAAGGCACGCAGGATGAGCACTGATGATCCTGCATGACGGAACCATCCATGGAAGGCGGCACGGCACCGGCATCACCGGCCAGGGAGGCCAGTGCCTCGTAGGTGGCCTTGGCGCTGTCGGCGCAGTTCATGTCGCCATCCGCTGCGTGCACCATTTGCAGGGGTGCGAGCATCAGCAACAATGCCATGAAATAATTGATTATTTTTCTTGCCAACAGGGTCATTTCGGGGTCAATGCTCAACTATCCTCGTTGATTTGTCAAGTATTGCCGCAAAAAGTTCCCCCGCCGCGCGCCGGTCATGAAGAGGAATCAGGCTTCTCGTCGCGGCTGAACCTGGCTTCATGACACTTGGGGCAGGGAGGAATGCGGCTGGTCTTGTGAAAATGCAGCCGTTCTCCGCACTGGATGCAAACCAGCGTCCCGGGGCCGGTAATCTCGCCCGTCCGGTATTCCTTCGCCTCTTCCAGGCGCTCCTCCAGATCCAGCATGTCCAGCCGCGCGCGGTCGGCGACACTGAGAAACATTTCCAGCAACTGTTCCTCTATACGCTCCAAGTCAAAACGGAACCAGGCCTTGAGATCCTCCACTTCCTCGCTGGCCAGATATTCCGCCGCGTCCTCCATGTCGCGGCGCAAGTACTCACCAATGCGCTCGGCCTCCTCCAGGGTAAGCTCTTCCAGTTCGACGGCCTTTTCCTTGGCAAACTCGATCGCCTGGCGCAGGCGGGGCGGGGTTTCGTGCTCGACCTTCTCCATGAGATCCCTGACCCGCTCCATCATGCGGTTGTAACCGTGCACGAGCTTGTCGTTGTCTGGATGCTGGCTTGTCATGTTCCACCTCCCGCTAATTCTCAAAAATTCCTGTCCACCCCGCTTCCGCCGGGCCCCATGATCACCCTCGAACACCCAAGCGCTTTATCCCCCTATGGGATGACTGTAACATAGCCGCAAGAGGGGTAGAAGAATAATGGAACTGAGCTGGATCTCCGAAACACTCACGGACACGATATGGATTGCCCTGGCTTTCCTGCTGGGCCTGGCGGCCCGCCATGTGGGCCTGCCGCCCATGGTGGGATTCCTGGCCGCCGGTTTTCTGCTCCAGGGACTGGGGGCCGAGGGGGGTGAAACCCTGGCCACCGTAGCCGACTTCGGCATCACCCTGCTGCTGTTCAGCATCGGCCTCAAGCTCAACATCCGCACCTTGTGGCGCCCCGAGATCTGGGGCACCGCCTCCCTGCACATGGGGCTGACCGTTGCTGTCTTCAGCGCCCTGTTTCTTGCGTTCGGCATCCTGGGTGTGGCCACCTTTGGCGGCCTGGATCTGCGCACCGCCGCCCTGCTCGCCTTTGCCTTCAGCTTCTCCAGCACCGTCTTTGCCGTCAAGATCCTGGAGGAAAAGGGTGAGCTGTCCTCGCGTTATGGCCGCATTGCCATCGGCATCCTGATCATGCAGGACATTTTTGCAGTGGTGTTCCTGGCTGCGTCCACCGGCAAGATGCCGTCTCTCTGGGCCCTGGCCCTCTTCGCTCTCATTCCCCTGCGGCATTTGCTGACCCGCGTCCTGGAGGAGGTTGGCCATGGCGAGCTTTTCATTCTCTACGGCCTGCTGCTGGCCGTGGGAGGCGCCGCCGTGTTCGAGATCGTGGACCTGAAAGCCGATCTGGGCGCCCTGGTCTTCGGCATGCTGGTGGCCCAGCATCCCCGCTCCGCGGAACTGGCCAAATCCCTGTTGAGCCTCAAGGACCTGTTGTTGATCGGCTTCTTTCTCAACATCGGTATCTCGGCCGCCCCGACCTTGGAATCCCTGGGAATCGCCGTGCTGCTGGGCGTGCTGATTCCCTTCAAGATCGCGCTGTTCTTCTTTCTGCTCGTGCTCTTGCGCTGCCGGGCGCGCAATGCCTTTCTCGCCGCCCTGGCGCTGGCCAACTACAGTGAATTCGGGCTTATCGTCAGCGCCATGAGCCATGAGAACGGCTGGCTGTCCAGTGAATGGCTGGCGGCCATCGCCATCGCCGTGGCCATATCCTTCGCCCTCGCCGCACCCCTGAACAACGCCGCCCACGATCTCTATGAACGCTACAAGCACCTGCTGCGCCGCTTCGAGAACAAGGCCGCGTCGCGCGAGATCATGCCTATCGACACGGGCGACACGGAGATTCTCATATTCGGCATGGGCAGGGTGGGAACGGGCGCCTACGAAACCATGCGCAGGCATCACGGCGACAGGGTGCTGGGTATCGATCATGACGCGGAAACCGTTTCCGCCCACCGCCGCGCCGGGCGTAACGTCATTCTTGGCGATGCCATGGACAAGGATTTCTGGGAAACCATGCGGCCCGACAATATCAAGCTGGTCATGCTGGGCATGCCCAACCATGTGGAAAACATGCACGCCATCGCGCAGTTGAGGAAAAACTGCTTCCGGGGCAAGATCACGGCCACGGCGAAATACGACGATCAGACGGAGGAACTGCTGCAGGCCGGCGCCCATGCCGCGTACAACATTTACGCGGAGGCGGGCGCGGGTTTCGCCGAACACGTCAGGCAGCAGCTGGGAAGCGATATTTCAACGCGGAAACCCTGAAAGGCGGCGCTCCACCGATAGCCAAGCCCGCGCCGGCAGGATAGAATGACCGCCATATCCGTGATGGCGGGACAAGTAGTTGATGCGCGCCGGACGGGTATTCCGGGCCTGAGTCCGGCGCAGAATTATCTGCGCCATGCAGACGCCTTCCAGTCCACCCCCGCGGAGAGGGACAGAGGGCCGGGGCCATACATCCAGAACATTCATTGCAGACCTGACGACCTTGATCATCAATCGCTACATCACCCTGGAGATCGCCAAGCCGCTGTTACTGATCTGCACCATCCTGGCAGTCATCTACGCCAGCTTCAGTTCGGCCGTTTACCTGGCGGACGCCGCCCAGGGCCTGTTGTCGGGCGCCATGGTCATCAACATGGCGCTGCTCAAGACCCTGATCGGCCTTGAAGCCCTGTTGCCGACCTCCCTGTATCTCGCCATCGTCATCGGCCTCGGGCGCATGTACAACGATTCCGAAATGACCGCCCTGTACGCCACCGGCTACAGCGAACTCCAGGTGCTCAAGTCCTCCCTGCCGCTGATCATTCTGACCGCCGTCCTGGTCGGCATGTTTTCCATATACCTGCGCCCCTGGGCCTACCAGACCGTGTACAGGATGGAGGCCCAGGCCCTGGCGGAACTGGACATCAACAAGCTGGAGGCCGGGCGCTTTTACAAGCTGGGACAGACCGAGGGTGTATTGTTCGCCGAACACATCAGCCGCGAATTCAACCGCCTCGACGGGGTTTTCTTCCGCGACCACTCCAATGGGGACGCGCGCATCGTGCGCGCCGAAGAGGCCTATTTGTCCACCTCGGCGTCCGGGGCCGTGCCGGTCATGATTTTCATCAATGGCAAGGCCTACAACCTCGACCACGAGGGACATGAAGACCTGGAAATGACCTTCAAGAAGCTGACGTTCTACATCAACGATTTCGCGGATTCCAGCGTCAATTACAAGCGTAAGGCCGTGCCCATAGGCAAGTTGATGGATTCCGACTCCTGGGGGGACATGGCGGAGTATCAGTGGCGCCTCTCCATGCCGGTTGTGACGGTGATACTGGGTCTGCTGGCCATACCCCTCAGCCGCAGCCGGCCGCGCCAGGGGCGCTTTGCGAAGATCGCCGTTGCCATACTCGTATTCGCCCTCTACTACAACCTGGTCAGCGTGGCGCGCACCTGGGTCGACCAGGGCCGCCTGCCGGAATTTCCCGGCATGTGGACCGCCCATGTCCTGCCGGTGATGCTGCTGGTCTTCCTCATTGCCCAGCCCTACATGAAATACCGCTTCATGAGGAAAGCGCGCACCGCGGATCCTTGAGGATACAGGGCGCCGGGTTCATCGCATGGTCATCATCGATCGCTACATCTCCGCTTCCATCATCAAGGGGTGCATCCTCATGCTGGTGATCCTGCTGTCCGTCTTCAGCTTCATGGAGCTGGTACAGCAGCTCGATGACGTGGGCAAGGGCAATTTCCAGACGGCCGACGCCTTCAAGTATATCCTCCTCAACCTGCCGGCGCGCATGCTGGAAATCGCCCCCATCGCCACCCTCATCGGGAGCATCGCGGCCCTGGGCCTGCTCAACAAGAACAGCGAGCTGATCGCCATCCGCGCCAGCGGCGTATCCATCGGCCAGATCTCCATTTCCATTCTCAAGACCGGCATCGCCCTGATGCTGGTCATGGCGCTTGTCAGCGAGTTCGTGGCGCCGCGCGCCCAGCAGTACGCGGAGGGCCAGCGCATGCTGGCCGTTTCCATGACCGGCGACCTGCTCAAGGACAACGGCTACTGGTCCCGCGACGGCAACAGCTATCTGAACATCAAGAGCCTCATGCACGGACGCATCCCCACCGACATCAGCATCTACACCTTCGACAAGGCCGGCAATCTGCGCTTCTACACCCACGCCGAGCATGCCGACATCAGCAACAAGAAACTGTGGAAACTTCAGGGCGTGGTGCGCAAGACTTTTTCTCCCACGGGCGTCACCAGCGTTCAATTGGAAGAAATGCCCTGGCGGCCATTCTCCTCCCTCACCCAGCTTGGCAGGCTGGAGCTGCCGGTATACAGCCTGTCGCCCTACAACCTCTACAAATACATCGAATACCTGGATAACGCCGGGCAAAACACTCAACGCTACCAGATCATGCTGTGGCAGAAGATCATGGGGCCCATCAGCCTGGTGGCCCTGATGCTGCTGGCCCTGCCCTTTGCCTTCGGCGCTCTGCGCTCCGCCAGCTTCAGCCTGCGCATCGTGCTGGGCATCATCACCGGCCTGGTCTATACCCTGTTCAATCAGTTCATGGGCAACCTGGGCCTGCTGTTCAACATCAACGCCCTGTTGACCGCGGCGACCCCGGTGGTGCTGGTCACCATCGCCTGCGCCTATCTTTTGCGCCGGGCTCGCTGATCGATGTCCTCATGCCCTGGCACGCGGCCGTTCTCCCCCGGCAAAGAATACTGCCGCGCGCCCCGAGGGATGAAACGCCCTGTCTCCAGGTCGTAGCCGCGCACCGTGACATGGAGCCGCCAGCCCCGCTGACCTTCATGAAAGCGGCAAAGATGGTATTGTGCCTGCCTGCCAGGCTTATGCCCGATAGCGGAAGCCGACGGCACACCGATCACGGGCACGGCTCCCCGCCCCGTCGCCATGAGGTCCGCGGCGGGGCGGTGAGTATGACCATGGAGCACCACTTCCACGCCCTGTCTGGCAATGATGCCGCACAGGGCATCGGCATCCTCCAGGCGCTTGCGCCAGCCGATGCTCCCCTTCAGGGGCGGGTGGTGAATCAGCAGGACGCGCACCCTGCCCTGGGCCCCTGTTTCGCGCAGCACTTGCTCCAGGGCCGCCAGTTGAGCGGCCCCCGCCCTTCCCGTGGCGAAAAAGGGTGGTGTGGGGCAGGCCGTTGAAAGGCCGATGAGGGCCAGGGGCCCGCGCTGGCGCAGCGCGGGAAACAAGGTGTCCCGTGTCTCCCCCGCCACCGCGTCCGGAGCCATGTAGGACGTCCACAAGCCCATGGTCTTGCCCCACGGCGCCGCCACATAGGCATCGTGGTTGCCTGGAACGATGGTCAGGTGTTGCGGATCCATGAAGGAGGACAGCCACTCACTGACCTTGCGGCATTCCCGCGGCAGCCCCACGTGAGTCATGTCGCCGGTGATCACAGTATGGTCGGGCCGTGCCCGGCGCAAGTCCTCCACCAGGGCCTCCAGCACCTCAATGCGGTGTTCACCACGACGGCGGGCGCGCCACGACAAATAGCCCAGCAGGCGCTTGTTGAGCAGTTCGGCGGGCCTGACACCATCCAGCGAGGTGAGATGGGGATCGGAAAGGTGGGCCAGGGTATATGCCGGCGTTTCTCCGGGCGGCGCCGCGTCGATGGGTTTTACCTGTGTCATGCATCCAGTATACGATATGGGATTGAATCAGGATATTTGGAGAGGCTTATTCCCACCACGCGGACTTCCACCCTTCCCATGGGCAAGACCCTGCGGGTCGCCGTGCTGTCCAACCCGGGCAGCGGCAGAAACAGCCGTGGCATGGCGTGGGCCGAGGCAATCCTCAAGGATTATCCCGGTGTTGCGCACCATCTCGCCAGCAACCCGGCCGAGATCCCCGCTGCCCTGGAGAACATGGCTTTGAATGCACCCGATGTGCTGGCCGTCAATGCCGGCGACGGCACCGTGGCGGCTCTGCTGACGGCCCTGCAGGAACGGCGTCCCTTCTCATGCCCGCCCATGCTGGCCTTGTTGCGAGGCGGCACCACCAATATGACGGCGGGAGATATCGGTCTCCAGGGGAGGGCCTCCCGCAGCTTGAGGTCGTTGCTGGAGTGGGCCGCCAACACCACTCCGGCGATGGAAGCTGTGTGGCGCCCCCCACTCAAGGTACAGGCCGGAGATGGGGCGCCCCCGCTGTATGGCATGTTCTTCGGGGCGGGCGCCATCGTCAAGGGAATCGAATTTTGTCATCGGAAAGTGCTGCGCCCCGGCCTGCGCGACAACCTGGGTCCCGGCCTGTGCGCCCTGCGGGTGCTTTATGCCATGGCGCGCAATGACCCCCGTTACGCGGCCCCGGTTCCCATGTCCCTGCTAACGCGGCCAGGCATCCCAGGCATCGAGGAGAGGCGGGAATATTTTCTGTTGATGGTCTCCGCACTGGAACGGCTGTTTCTCGGCGCGCACCCCTTCTGGGGCGATGCTGACGCCACACTGTATTTCTCCGCCATACGCGCCCGCGCGCGCCATGCCCTGCTTATCCTGCCCCGCCTGTTCTGGGGACGCGCCAGCCACCATGCCACCGCGGAGAATGGATACTGGAGCCGCAAGATTGAGACGCTGGAGCTGCGCATGGAAGGCGTCTTCACCATCGATGGCGAGTTGTATCCGGTCCGCCGCGAGTCAGGTCCCGTCCGCATCACTTACGGTCAGCCTGAATGTTTCCTGCGTTTCACTGGAGCACGGAAATGACGGCGCCTCCGCGCCGACTCATCGAGGCCGTCGCGCGGCAGTGCGCGGCAACGCCGCATCCCGCCCTGGAGGCGCTGCGGAGCAGGCTGAGTGAGCGCTATGGCGGGAATCTGCAGGCCGTCCTCTACTATGGCTCGTGTCTGCGGGGCGGGAATCCCTTCGATGGCCTGGTGGATCTCTATGTCATCGTCGATGACTACCGCGCGGCCTATCCGGGCCGTTGGATGGCGCTGCTCAATGCCCTGCTTCCGCCCAATGTATTCTACATGGAACAAAAGCTGCCGGAGGGCGTCCTGCGCGCGAAATACGCGGTGTTTTCCCGGAATGATCTGGAAAAAGGCTGTGTGCGCTGGTTCCATTCCTATGTCTGGGCGCGCCTTGCCCAGCCCACCGGCCTGCTCTACGCCCGTGACGAAGCGGCCGCTGACGGGATCCATGCCTGCCTGGCGCAGGCTGTCATGACCTTCTCGGCGCGCGTCCTGCCCCGCCTTCCCTCCACCTTCCCGGCCGCCGAACTGTGGGAGCGCGGCCTCGGCCTCACTTACCGCGCGGAATTGCGCGCCGAAAAGGGCCGGCGCGGCAAGGAAATCTATCAGCACTATAAACACTGTTTCGACAACCTCGCGGCCATTGCCCTGGCCGAATTTCCGGGTGTCCGCCTGGACCGCACCGCCGGGGAAACCGTCTTTACCCACCCTCCTCCGGACAGAATGGCGGATATTGGCAACCGGCTGGCCTGGCGCCTGCGCATCATCCAGGGAAAATGCCTTTCGCTCGCGCGCCTGCTGAAGGCCTTCTTCACCTTCGAGGGCGGACTGGACTATCTCATCTGGAAACTGGAGCGCCACTCGGGCACCTCTATCGAGGTCCCGCCCCGCGTGCGCCGCTATCCCCTGATTTTCATCTGGGGCTTGATGTGGCGCCTGTACCGCCAGGGCGTGTTCCGCTGAGGAACGGCCCGGATTATCACATGGATTCAGGTGTATAATGTCCCGATGCCCGATCCCGCTGCTCAAATTCCCGGCAGGAACGCCCCAACCCCTTGCGATCTCCAATCCCGCCAACGTCCGGCACCCCGCGCATGGCTGTTGATGGGACACAAGGCGGGCGACAACAATCAGGTGCTCGCCCTGGCCGAGGCCCTGGGCTGGCCCCATGAAATCAAGCGCATGAGCTACCGCAAGAGCGAGCTGCTGAGCAATCTGCTGCTGGGCCCCACCCTGGCGGGCATCAGGCGCGGGGCATCCTCGCCACTCGAGCCACCCTGGCCCGAACTGATCATCACCGCCGGGCGCCGCAATGAGCCTGTGGCCCGCTGGATCCGCCGCCAGGCCCGCGGCGCGGGCGTCACGGCGCGCATCGTCCATATCGGCCGCCCATGGGCGCCGCTGGCCGAGTTCGATCTCATTGTCACCACCCCGCAGTACTGCCTGCCGCGCGCAGGCAACATCCTGCACAACACGTTCCCCCTGCACCGCGTCACCCCGCGGCGCCTGGCGAAGGCCGCCGCATCCTGGGAGGCGCGGCTCTCACACCTGCCCCGCCCCTACACGGCGCTGCTCATTGGCGGCAACAGCGGACCATTCACCCTCAACGAGCCCAAAAGCCTCGCCCTTGCCCGCGCCGCGGACGAACTGGCGGGACAATCGGGAGAAGGCGCGCTGCTGGTGACCACCAGCGCCCGCACGCCGGCCGGAACCCTGCCCCTGCTGCGCGACGCCATCACCGCCCCCGCCTTCTTCCACGACTGGCAGCCCGGCGGGGAAGACAATCCCTACTACGCCTTTCTGGCCCTGGCCGACGCCTTCATCGTCACGGGGGACAGCGTTTCCATGGTATGCGAGGCCTGCGGGACGGGGAAACCCGTGTATATTTTCGATCTGACCGACGCTCCACGCGCCCACCGTCCGGACGCGCCCGGCGACAAACTGCCCTGGTGGCGCTACGGGCACAACTTCCGCTGGCGCCCCCTGTCCCACCGCCTTGCCATGCGGCTGGGTCCGGAACGCATGCGCCGCGACGTGAACCGCCTGCATGAAACGCTGGTCCGGCTGGGCCACGCCGCCTGGCTGGGCAGCCCCGTTGCGGGGGGTGGTGCCTCCCCCCCTGATGAGTTGCCGGAAACGGTTCGGCGTGTAGAGGCCTTGTTCTGCGGCGGGCGGCCCGCCTCCGGTCATATCCGGTGACCGGCGCCGCGCCCCTGGCGCGTGGGCGATGGCAGTCAGGAGGGAAACATGTCAGGCGGAGAGGGGCGGGGTCTGCTCCAAGACCTCGAAGGCATCGTGGCGCACGTGATTCTGCTGCATCTCGGTACGCAGCATTTCCTCGGTCACAGTGCCTTGTTCCAGACATTCGCGCAACAGGCCGAAGAACAGTTGCTCCTGCTTGATGTCGGGATGGCGCCGGTAGCTCCCCAGCAGGGCATATTCTCCGAACAGCTTGCGCCGCGCGCGCATCAGCCAGCCCAGGGGCGGAAACAGGCGGAATTTTTCCGCCGGGCGCCAGTCGATGGGCAGGCCGGCCTTCCACGGCTGGGTGAGGCGCCGGGTGTTGTGCAGCATGCGCGTTTCGCTGCTCAGTTTGTCGAAGTCGTTCCACTCGTCCTCGAGAACGCCGATACTGTCACGGGGCTCCAGCTTGAGGCAGATCCACCTGGCATAGTCCCGCTTGAGTTCGAACATCTCGTTGAACTGCTCCTCGACGCGCCAGTGGGTCAGCCTGGCGCAGTCCAGCAGCATGACACTGCTGGCCCAGCAGCGGTCTATGAAACCCTTGGGACCCGCGCGCATGCGGCACATGATGGCCTTGCCGCCCATGTCGCGGGACAACAGATCCCATACATCGCTGACGGCGAAGATATCCGGGTCGATTACCACGGCGCGCCCCTTGTATCCCATCAGCTCAGGCGGCATGAAGCGCAGCGGGGTAAATGACTGCAGGTCATCATAAATCCAGGTGCGTTTCACGCCATCGCGCAGGTATTCCTGACCTTCCCGTTCGCGCAGAAAGGGATAGTCCCGGGTATGGATGATCTGTACATCGAACTTGTCGTTGTGACGGGAGTAGCGCCGCAGGGCGTGCTGGGCAACGAGGGCGCCCACGATCTGCTTGTGATTGGTGTGGATGAATACACAGTGTTCCACGGCTTCGGTCTCCACTGTTTATTGTGTTCTTGACGGCGTGCCCGCGATCAGGCGGCGGCCAGGGGCGGCGTCCGTTCCAGCACCTCCAGCGCGTCATGCCGCACATGATTGAGGCGCATCTGCTCCCTGATCATCTCCTCGGTGACGATACCTTTCTCCACGCACTCCTTGAGGAGCCCGAAGAAGAACCTTTCCTGATTGGGATCCGGGTGCGGCTTGTAATGCCCCATCAACCCGTACTCGCCGAACAGCTTGCGCCGCAGGGACTGAATCCACCCTTGGGGGGAGAAGCCCCGCACGCGCTCGGGAGGCCTGAAGTCAACGGGCAGGCCCGTCTTCCACGGCTGGGTCTTGCGCTTGGTGGTATGGAGCATCTTGGTCTTCTCGGTCAGCTTGTCGAAGTCGTTCCACTCATTCTCCAGCAGGCCGATGGTTTCGCGCGGCTCGAGCTTGACGCAGATCCAGTCCATGTAGTCGCGCTTGAATTCGAACATCTCGTTAAACTGTTCCTCGACCCGCCAGTGGGTCAGCTTGGCGCAGTCCAGCAGCATGACGCTGCTGGCGAGGCAGCCGTAGACCTTGCCCTTTCTGCCCGACCGGGGACGGCACATGATGGCCTTTCCTTCCATGTCGCGGGACAACAGCTCCCAGACATCCCCCACGGCGAACACGTCGGGATCGATGACCACCGCCCTGCCCTGGTACCCCATCAGCTCGGGCGGCATGAACCGGGTGAGGGTGAACGACTGCAGATCGTCATTGAGCCAGGTGCGCTTGGCGCCGTCGCGCAGATAGAGCTGCCCTTCCTTCGCCTGGAAAAAAGGATAGTCCTTCATATGCATGATACGCACGTCGAACTTGTCCGCGTGCCTGGAGTTCCGTTTCAGCGCGTATTCCGCAACCAACGCGCCAATGTATTGCTTGTGATTGGTTTGGATGAATACACAGTGGTCCATTGCTCAGACTCCCTTGGGGTTGAATGCCGTAGAATATATCACACTGAAAGTGTGGTTTATATCCACTACGTGGACTTCAGCCACTGGCGGCGCGGCCTGGGGATTCCGCCCCGTGGTAACCAAAGACCGGCGACAGGGTCTCATTGACGAGCCCCTCGATCGCGGCAATCTGCCTCTCGTCGAAATAATCGCTGTAGCCCCCCACCTTGGCGCGCCGCACCTTGTAGGAATTGGGGTTCTTGCGGTCCTTGGGCGCCATGCGCGTGCCGCTGAGCCAGAAGGTCCGTTTCTCCTCCAGCTTTTTCATATTGTCCACCGAGGAAAACTCCACGGCCTGGCGGATTTCCTCGTCGCTTCCGGGGGTCCCAATGAATTCAACGATTTGCCCCAGAACCTCGGCCGTCCTGGCCCGCAGGTCCTCATAGCGCACCACGAGCAGGTCGTCCATGCGCGGCAGTTCTTCCGCCCACAGGTTCATGAACGCAATGATCTTGGGCAGGCCGGCATCGGGGTCCATCACGAAGTCATAGATGGAGACGTCCCTGCCGTGTTCCGGATAGCGGTTGAGCTGCTTTTTTCTGGCGCGCATGCGGTACTTCCATTGGAAATACTGGGAAACCGCCACGTCGCGCGGGTCACGCACCAGGAGCACCACCTTTTTCCCAAGATAATCCTCTTTTGAATCATGATGTTGGGTATAATCCTTGAGATAGTTGTCATGGGTGAAATAAATCACGGGAACCGCGGGATTTCTGCGATGCAGATTGTCGTAGCTCATGAGCTGCCTCATGGGCAGGCCGTGGCGAACCTGGTAAAAACGCGACAGCATCACCCGCAGCCAAGTGCGCCCGCTCTTGCCGTAGGATACCACCACGCAATCGGCCCGCCTGACCCAGCGCAATTCCTCGCGTCCACGCAACCATCGTTCGAGGGCGGTCTTTTTCTCCCGGGGCAGAAAAAACAACAAAAACAGGACGGTCTCCCGGGTCAGTTTGTTCAGAATAACGTGCATAGTTTCCTCGGTGGTTAACCCGCATTTCTCACCAATATGGCGGGCAATCAGGGTTCCATGGCCTTTTCGACGGCATCAGCCGTTGTGATACGCGCGGGTCGGCGGGACAGGCCGGATTGTCTCCCACTGGCCGCCATCATGCAAGGCTCGCGGGCCGCGCGGAGGCCAAGTATAGAAGAAAACCGGGTCCTTATTAACCCGCAACAATATCGATCGCGTTCAGCGCTTCAGGCCCGTGCGGGATCAAGGCGCGGCCCGCAGGGAATGGCGAGCCCTTGCCAAGGAGCGCAACGCCGAGCCCGTGCGGGCCTGAAGCGCCTAACCAATTGATTTGAAAAGACAGGCCGTCGCGTCCAGCGCCACGCCTGGCGCCCCGGCCTCGGGAGCCGACAAACGCTGTCCTCCGCGAAACAAATTTGCTATGTTCTCGTCTTCAGTGCTTCCCTGGGAACCCGCCCCCGCCAGCTTCATGAATCCAACATCCCCCGATAAGCTCATTATAGCCGTGTGCACGTATCACCGCCCCCACGGGCTGCGCCTGCTCCTGCGGGCGCTTGAGGCACAGCGCTTCGAACACAATCCGGCGCCTGATATGGAAATCCTGGTGGTCGATAACGGGGGCGATGCCGAAACCCGGCGCCTGTGCCAGGACTTCGGGGCCGGTCGGGCACCACTTCCCCTGCGCTATATCCAAGAGCCCCGCGTGGGCATCTCCCACGCCCGCAACGCGGTGCTCGATCACATTCCCGCCCACTGCGACTACGTGGCCTTGATAGACGATGACGAGATTCCATGCCCGCGCTGGCTGGATGAGTTGCTGGCGCTCCAGCGCGCGACGGGTGCCGATCTGGTGCGGGGGCCGGTCATTCCCCGGTATGCGCCCGGCACGCCAGCCTGGATCACGCGGGGGAATTATTTCGGCTGGCCCCGCCCCGAACAGCGCATCACGGACGGCCAGAACCTGGAGCAGGGGGCGACGAACAACATGTTGCTGCGCTGGCCCGCGGTGCGCGCCACCGGCGCGCGCTTCGATACCGGGCTTGCCCGCACCGGTGGCGAAGATACGGTCTATTTTCATCAGTTGATTCACGCGCATAATCTGAAAATGGTCTTTGCCGCCCGCGCCCGTGTCACCGAGACAATCCCCCGCACCCGCACATCCCTGCGCGCCTTGTTGAGGCTTCACTTCCGGCTGGGCGCGAACAGATTGTTGAAGAAAACACTGCGCGCTTCTCCCGGAGACAACAAGGTCATGCTGACAATCGGGCACGCCGGCAAGGGCGTGCGGCACGTTCTCCTCGGCGCCGCGGGCCTGTTCACATGCTGGCTCCCCGGGGGGGGCGGGCGGACGCGGGCCCTGGATTCACTGCTGCGCCTGGCGAGAGGCGCGGGACACTTCGCCGGCCTGCTCGGCCTGCGCTACCGTTATTACGGCGGCATCCCCCATGGGCAGGCAAGCGACGTTCATGCCCCGCCTGAGGAATGGGATACCCGCCGGGAAAAGTCCGCCTCGAAGCGCCGCAGGCGGTCACAATAGCCGCGATCCCGCTTCGAAGCTCCCTTGGGATACCAGATCAGCCCTCCGCCGCCAAATCTCAGGTCCACGATACTGTCGTCGAGCGCCATGAACTTCAGGCGGGGCGTCTTCCGGTTGAAGCGCAGGAAAAAGTCGTAGATGATCATCTGGTCGAGTTTCTCCAGCAGATGGCCGCGCGCCACGAAGCGCCCGATCTGCCCGCCAACGGCGCGCAGAAAGGCCATGGCCTGACGCGACGAGGAAACATACAGCGTGCCCGCCAGCAGCTTCGTATTCCCGCCATGTTTGTCAAAGCGCGCATAGAAAGCCAGATCCGCTGACCCAATTCTGTCTTTCAGTTCCTCGATGGATCCCACCAGCAGCGCGTCGATATCCAGGCACAGGCATGGCACGCCCGCCCCTGCCGCGATCTCCGCAAAGCGCACAAAGCGCACGGAATAGTAATACCGTCCGCGCCGCTCGTCATCGTGGCGGCCCAGGTCGACATGCTCCCAGCTATGGGTGAAATGGGGCACCGCCCCGCCGGTGAGTTCCGCAAGCAGTTGTAATTGCGCCGGCGTCGGATTGAACAGATGAATATGGATGCCCGAGCCAGGCGCATTGGCCAGCAAGGCGGCGATGAAGGCGCGCCCGTATCGCTCGAAATAGGCGGCGTCGGCCGCGGCAAAAAAAAGCAGAGGCGCGCCGATACCGGAAGGCACGTGGCCTGCCAGCGGGGGAAGCGCAGTCTCACGCCCGGCAGCCTCCACCGCGGGCAACCACTTGTCCAGCCACCGGTAGGAAAGACTGCCCCATGTCTTGCGCAGATATTTACCAGGCTTCATGGGCTTCTTCCAGCGTGGTTGAATGGCCGTTCACCGGGCATGCGCCGGCACAACGGGACACGGCATGGCGAGTGGCGGCGGGAACAGCGGCCCACAGGCGGCCACTCCGCCAGGTTTACAATGACGGGGAATCTTCATCACCGTGACGCGCCCGCGCCTCCATGACATCGATGTACTGCCATCCCTCGACCTCGATTCTGTCAGGAAGCCAAAGACGCGATGGCCATCCCAGGTGATACTTGGGGGCGATGATGGTCCTGCCGCTGACCTCGTTGAGCCACCCGCCCCACCAGGAGAAACTGCTGTTGGCGATGATATTATATTTGCAGCGCGTGAACAAAAACATGTCGACCACGCCGGGGTTTCCCCGCGTGACAACCTTGTTGCTGATACCGGAAAAGACCCGTGACGCAAACTCCACATCATCACTGACAATGACATGGAACAGATCGCCGGGAAGCCGGGAAAGCGCTTCCTTGTAATATGCCAGCGGCAATATCCAGCCAATGCCATCGCCCTTGCGGGCCATCTCCATATAATCTCCCCGCCTGATATGGATGCAACACCGCCTGGAGCTGGGTGCGGGCCATTGCGCCTCTATCTCGTCGATCAGGCGCCTGTAGCGGGGGCGGGGAGTAAACCATTGCAGGACCTGCCGCCTGTTTTCCGCGAAATAGAGAGGGGACTGGAAGAAGCCCCGCACGGTCACGCCGTCGCTGATATCAAAGAACCGGCTGTCGAAGCACTCGTCGTGTATGCCTCGGCTGTATTGCTTTCTGCGCGGCCGGAACGTCTCTCCCCCCAATGGATGGCGCAGGCGGTAACGCAACCGGTTGGCCGCCAGGGACAAAGTTGTCTCGCCATCCAGCTCGAAATACCTGTGCAGGGAACCCTTGCGCCCCCCGCGGAAGCAGAACGCGTAGCCTTTTTGCCCGGCCAGTGTCTTGCAGGCCGCGTACTGGAACATATTGTTCCCGGTCTGGGCGATCAGCTTCAGCATTATCATGATGGCAGCCCCCGGCGGCGACATTGCAACAACGCGGGCGGACCCATTCCATGCCGGCAATCTGAATGCGGCGCTCCGCGGGACCTTTGCATGGAATCAGCCTGCCTCTTCAAGCAGCGCCTTCAGGCGCGCCACCACGCGCGGCAACTCGTCCGCGGGCCTGTTTCCCGCGGGAAGGAAATCCTCGCCCAGGGATACCGCCAGCCCCCTGTCCAGCAATACCCGGTGCAAGGCGGTAAGATCGCGCGCATACCCCAGTATCCCCAGGCGGCGGAATAGCGCGCCCAGCGCCTCACCGGGAGCACCGCCATTCCCGCCTCCCGCCAGCCTGGCCACCCATTGCTGCAGGCGGCTCATGGGATCTTCCCTGACGGGCAGGGGGAAAATCGCCAGCGGCCTGCCCAGGCGCGCCACTTCCACCATCATGGAAACGCTGTCGCCGGTCACGATGAAATAGTTGGCCAGGCCAAGCAGCGCACGGTAGGGATTGTCCTTGCCGTCCCTGCGCCACTGGTAAAAACGGGCGTTTTCCGGCAGCGCGTCCTGGACAGCCTTCACCACCGGAAGCGGCGTGCGCCTGCTGGTAGTGGCATAAAGCGTCCCCCCCGCCTTGTCAGCAAGGGCGGAGGCCCTGCCCACCAGGTCCCGCGCCACGCTTTCATCGAACACAAAGGGCTTGGTGGCGCCGCCGATCATGAGCGCGAACACGGGACGTTGCAAGGCGGCGAAACGTTCGCGCCAGGAAGCAGCCGCCTCGGCAATGGCGCGCTCGTCCGGCCGCATGAGAGGCAGGTCGAGGCGCAGCACATTGGGCCTGTCGGGCAGATGATACTGGGAAGGCGCGATGATCAGGGCGTAGTCATCCAGGCCCCGCTTGGGGCGTCCCACCAGCACGATCCGGCTCCGCCCCCCACTCTGCTTGCGTATCCACATGGCCACCATCGCGGAACGGCGCCCGATGGTGAGGATGAGATCCGGCCATGGCGGCTGCAACGCATCCGATTTTTCCCGGTCGATATGATAGAGGGAGGCCTTGAAGGGAGGCTTGCCCAACACATATTGTTCCAGGGGATAAACACGCTTGGTCTCGCAGGGCAGCCCCAGGGCCTCGGCGATGATTTCCACCTGGGCATTGTCGCCCAGCTTGTCACTGAGCACCAGCCAGATGCGGGGCGCCTGGCGCGCGTTGTCGGGAACAAAGGGAGTGGACATGAAATTCGCCGGATTTCGGGCACTCAGTATATCAGGACCAACACGGCGTGTTCCATCCTGAGAAATCGTTTTTCCATAGCGGGAACGGCCTTGCTAACATACGCAATACTATTCTGTCCTCCACCGCAACAACATGAACGATTTGTCATCCTCCATCGACGCCCCGGGCGACCCGCCAATCGTCTGGATCATCACCGGCTACCGCGCCGGGGAAGATACACAGATTCTCGCCCTCGCCGAGGCCCTGCAATGGCCCTTCTCCACCAAGCGCCTCGTTTACCAGGCCTATGATTTCATACCCGGCCTGCTGCGCCTGGCCTCGCTGAAGGGCATCAATCTGGCCCGCTCCAGCCCCCTTGTCCCGCCCTGGCCGGACCTGGTCATCTCCGCGGGCATGCGCAATGAACCCGTATGCCGCTGGATCAAGGCGCAATCCGGGGGGAGAACGCGCATTGTCCTGCTGGGCAGGCACTGGGCACGGCTGGAGCACTTCGATCTCGTCATCACCACTCCCCAATACCGCCTCCCGCAAGATACAAAAATTCTGCACAATATCACGACCCTGCACCGGGTCAACGAAAACATGCTGCGGGAGGCCCGCACCCGGCATGCCGCCACCCTGGCCGGCTTGCCGCGCCCCCACATCGCGGTGGTCATGGGCGGCAGCAGCGGTCCCTATACCCTTGGGCGGCGTGCCGCGCGGCGCCTGGCCCGCCAGGCCTGCGCAATGGCCCGCGCCCAGGGAGGCGCCCTCCTCGTCACCAGCAGCTCGCGCACCCCCGCCGCCGCCATCGATGCCTTTTCCGCGGCCGCCGCGTGTCCCATGCGCTTCTACCGATGGAAACCGGCCGACAAGGCCAACCCCTATTACGCCTACCTGGCCTCGGCCGATGCCATTATCGTCACGGGTGACAGCATCGCCATGCTCTCGGAAGCCTGCGCCACGGGAAAACCCGTCTATATTTTCGACCTGGGGACGGGCAGGGAGGCCATGCGCCCCCAGCCGGCAGGCTCAAGGCACGCCCGCGGCGGCGCGGAGCGGAACGATTTCCGGCTGGGCGCGTTACTCTACAGGCTGCTCATGCGCCACGGCCCGCAACGGCTGACACGCGACATCCGCCTGGTACACAGTCAACTGACCGCCTCGGGGCTGACCACCTGGCTGGACGAGACATGCACGCCACCCTCCCCGGGCCAGCCGCCCCCCGACAGCATCGAGCGCGCCGTGGCGCGGGTACGCTCAATGCTCGGCCGGTGAGCGCACCGGGATGAGCCGCTCGTCCTGCAGGCGGTAGACCCGGTCGGCGATGTCCACCAGCGCCGTCTGGTGCGAGATGGACAGAACCGTCAGCCGCCCCGCCAACTGTTTCAAGGTGTCGCAGATGGCGCCCTCGCTCTTGGGATCCAGGGCGCTTGTCGCTTCATCCAGGATCAGCAGTTCCGGCCGGTGCGCCAGCGCGCGCGCGATCATGATTCTCTGGCGCTGCCCGCCGGAAAGGCTGGCGCCACGCTCCCCGACCACGCTGTACATGCCGTCACGCAAATCGGAAACGAACTCCCAGGCCCCGGCCGCCCGCAAGGCGTATTCCGCGTCCGCTTCATCCAGCCCGGGATCGCCCAGGGTGACATTGTGAAACACGTTGTCATGAAGGAGCAGGTTTTCCTGGGGCACATAGCCGATCTTTCTGCGCCACTGGCGCAGATCCATCTCTCTCAGATCCACGCCATCTATGAGTATGGCGCCATGCTGGGGCTGCAGCAGGCCGGTGATGAGGTCGACAATGGTCGTCTTGCCGGCCCCGGAAGGACCCGTCAACGCCACCAGGGAGCCCTTGGGTATCACCGCCGAGGCATCGCGCAGGACGACTTTCTCACCATAGGCAAAATCGACACCCTGCAGGCGGATGTCCCGCTCGAATCTCGGCGGCAGCGTGCCCGCGGAGATCTCGCGGGTTTCCTGCGCCTCGCGGGTGGTCTGATCGATGGACCAGAAGGCGCTTTCCGCGGTCACCATCTTCTGATACCAGCGCTGTATCTTTCCCATTTGCGCCATGATGCGCCCCAGCAACAGGGCCAGCATGAGCATGGTGGAAGCCGGCACTTCCCACATCACCAGGGCCACATAAATTCCGATGGCTATGAATCCCACGAACATGGGTTCCTGGATGGCCTGCAGCACGGCCTTGCTGAAGACCTCCTTCTGCAGGGCGCGATTGAGTTTCGATGTCTCGGCCGCCATTACTTCGTCGGCCAGGTCTTCCCTGCCCATGGCCTTGAGTGGCTTGACGGACTGCAGGGTATCGGTGAGGCGGCCAAGGAGAGACTTCAGCAGTTTGGTCTGGCGCTTGCCGGCGCGGCGCGACATTCTCACCAGGGCATACGTGACGACGAGCACCAGCAAGCCCGCAGCCAGTGCGGCCAGGGTGGCTTGCCAGGAAATCAACAAGGCCACGATGATATAGACAACCGCTTCGATACAACGGGCGATCATGGTCGTGCCATAGATATAGGCCTCCGAGGCGCGCATGGCCTCGGTGGTCATGGCATTGGCCATGCGTCCCGCCGGCTGCCGGATGAAATATTCCCAACGGGAGGCCAGCACGGCGCGCAGCAGGGACAGGCGCAGATCGGTGGTGACCTGCGCGGCGGTGTAGCCGATCTGCTTGCGCGCCGCCAGCAGGAGCAGATTCTTGACCACAATCCCCACCATCACGATGATCAGCAACACACCAATGGAGGGCGTCAGGCCGAAGTCATGCAACACGCCGCGCACGATCTCCTCCAGTCCACTGCCATCCTGGCCGCCTCCATCCGTCCCCGGAACTTTGTCCCCCTCCCCCTGATCCAGGGCCAGGCTGAGCAGGGGCAGCAAGGCGGAGAGGCTGATCCCCTCGGAAATACCCGCCAGCAACAGGGCGAGCAGCATCAGGACGGACTGCCAGGGATATACGCGGAAGAATTTCAGAAGTATATGCATGAAAGAACCTGGCGTGGCTAAGGGAAATCAGCCTGTCGGGCGTTCAATTTTCCAGGATTTTCCCGCTCACGGCGCCAAAGGCATCGACGACGGCATCGATCTGAGCAGCGCTGTGGGCCGCGCTGAGGCTGCAACGCAACAGGCATTCCGTGGTCGGCGAGGCGGGCGGCATCACCAGGTTCACATAGACCCCCTTGTCCAGAAGGTCATGCCAGACTTTCAGGGCATTGTCCTTCGATCTGCCCAGGGTGACGGCAACGACCGGGCTGGATTCGGGCCCCATCCTGAAGCCGAAGGCCTTGAGCCCCTGGTACAGGCGGTGAGCGTTGTCCCACAAGCGCTTGCGCAGCTCAGGCCCCTGTTCCCGCAAGATACTCAGGGCGACGCGGGTGGAGGCAATGATGGAAGGCGACGAGGAGGCCGTAAAAATATAAGGACGCATGGCATAGCGTGCATGCTCCAGCTCCTGCCACCTGCTGACGCAGAACCCGCCGATGGCCCCCAGGCTCTTGCTGAAGGTGCCGACGATGAAATCCACATCCTCCTCCACGCCCGCCTGCTCCACCAGTCCCCGCCCATGCTCCCCCAGCACGCCCAGGGAATGGGCCTCGTCCACCATCAGATAGGCTCCGTGGCGGCGCTTGACTTCCACGATCTCCTGGAGGGGCGCCTGGTCGCCGATCATGCTGTAGATACCTTCCACGACAACGAGGGCCGATTCCGCCTTGTCTCCAAGGCGCCTGAGACGCTTGTCCAGATCGGCGGGGTCGTTGTGGCGAAAGCGGATGACCTCCGCGTTGCCGAGACGGCAGCCATCATAGATGCTGGCATGGCTGTCCGCGTCCAGGAGAATGGCATCCGAGGCGCCTGGAATGGTGGACAGTATGCCCAGGTTGGCGATGTAACCCGTCGAAAACACGATGGAGGCCGGCAGTCCGAAAAACTCCGCCAATTCCCTTTCCAGCGCCAGGTGGCCGGCATAGGTGCCGTTGGCCATGCGGGATCCCGTGGTGCCGGTTCCCTCCTCTTCCAGCGCCTTGCGGCCCGCGGCGATGCAGCGCGGATCGAAGGTCAGCCCCAGGTAGTTGTTGGTGCCCGCCAGGATGGTGCGGCGGCCGTTGACAATGGCCTCCGTCTCCGAAAGCACCTGCTCGACGACGACGTTGAAGGGATTGGCATCCAGTCTTGCCACATCTTCTCGCAGGTTGGCATAGTATTGAAACTTATCAAAGATCGACCGTCTCATTCACTCAGTTCCTGGAGGCTGACCGCCAGGTCCCTGACCGTGTTGATATCGGGCAACCGATTGAGAGGAATGGAGATATCCAGATGATCCTCGATCTCCATGAGCAATTCGAGCAACCTGACGGAATCAATATCGAGATCGGCGACAAGCTGGGTTTCTTCGTCCAGCTGCTTGTTGGCCTCGCTGGCAAAAGGCTTTAACACTTCATAGAGTGCGTCGAGTATTTCCTCATATTGTTTCATGTCGTTCACGCATCCAGACGATTAAGGCTCAGCTTGTCCGATCCTGCCCTTAAAAACAAGCAATGATCAATTCAACCCGCGGGAAAGGCGGCATTTTAGCGCGATTCCTTGCCGAATTCTAACCCGCCTTTCTCACCAGGCATGGCGGGCCAGCCTGAGCCTGCGCGCGCCGGCCCGTCAGCCCGCAGTAAGGGAGTGGACGCAGGCTATCGCGTCCCGAGGGAGGGATACAGGGTTTTTCTCAGTCCTTCCGAAAGCGAAATACGCGGCGCCCAGCCGCTGGCATCCCGCCAGGACGAGGTGTCACGGCATACCCAGTCTTCGTGGAGCAATTCCCGCGCCTTGCCAGGGGTCAGCATGGGGGCGAATCCGGCCACGCGGGCCACCTGTCCATTGAGCGCGGCGAGGCCGCGCAGCACCGGGGGGGGAAGATAGCATTGCCTCACCCTGCCGCCACGCAGGCTGGCAACCGCCGCCGCTACATCTTCCCAGCCATAACCGCCCGCCCGTCCGTCATCCAGTTCATAGACCCCGCTCCGGCCGGATGGCATCTCCAGGCCACATAGAATGGCCCGCACCAGATCATCGACATAGAGCAGGGAAAAACGCGCATGCCTGGAGCCGGGAATAAGGGCCAGGCCACGGGCCATCCACTGGAACAGGGGCAGGAGTTCACGGTCGCCAGGACCGTAGACCGCCGGCGGACGCAACGCCAACCACTCCAGCCTCTCCCCCAGAGTGAGAAGGACTTCCTCTCCTTCACGCTTGCTGGCGGCATAGTGGGACAAGGCAGGCTCGCGGGCCGCCAGGGAAGACAGCGCGATGAGGCGGGGCGGGCAGGGTTGCGCCAGCACGGCACTGGCCATTTTCCTCACACCTTCCACGTTGACGCGGTCGAACTGCGCCCGGGTACGGCCACGCACGGCGCCGGCACAATGGATCACGGCTCTGACATCGCGCGCCAAGTGTTCGAGGCAGTCCTGATCGTCCAGGTCCCCGCTGATCCATGCGAGGCCCGGCCGGGCCGGTGACTCCAGGGAGCGAACAGACCGCCTGAGGGCGCGCACTTCCCAACCCTGATCCAGCAACGTATTGACCAGGGCGCGCCCGATGAATCCCGTCGCGCCGGTGACTGCTACGATGCGGGACAAGGATGCAACCCTGTCAGGATACGGGGAACGGTTTTATTGATCTCCCGCTACCGCGGTCTGCGCTTCCCAATCGTGCGCCTCAATGAAATTCTGGCGCGCCTTGGACCGCGAGAGCTTGCCGGATGAGGTGCGCGGCAGGGTGTGCAGGGGCACCAGCTCCACATAGCAGTCGATACCCAGTTCGGAACGCACGCGCTGCTTGAGACGGCTGACCAGGCAGGCCTGGACCGCGGGATCCTTCTTGCGGCACTGAACCACCATCACGGTGGTCTCCTTGCCGCCCGGACCGGGCGCCGAGAAGGCCAGGGCATCGCCCGTGCGCACTTCAGGCTGCTGTTCGGCCAGATACTCCAGGTCCTGAGGCCAGATGTTGCGCCCGTTGATGATGATAAGGTCCTTCTCCCGGCCGGTGATCACGAGCTGGCCGTCGAGGCGGTAGCCGATATCACCCGTATTCAGCCAGCCGTCCGCGGACAGGGTCCGGCGCGTGATCTCGGGCTCGTTGAAGTAGCCGGACATGACGCTGGGGCCACGCAAGTAGATCGTGCCGCTGTGACGCTCTGGCAGGGCATTACCCTCCTGGTCACGTATTTCCACTTCGAATCCCGGCAACGGGGTACCACAGACAACGAAGGATCGGGTGCGCGGGGACAGGTCTTCCTTGTTGCCGCCCGGCACCTCCCGTGCCTCGTGACACTTGGCCAGATGATCGGCGTCGATGCGATCCACCTGCAGGCCCGTGTTGAGAGGCGCGAAACTGATGGCCAGGGAGCATTCGGCCATGCCGTAGCAGGCGAGAAAGGCCTTGGGATTGAAGCCGCTGGGTTCCAGCGCCTTGGCGAATCTCAACAGCGGCTCGGAGCGGATCATCTCCGCGCCGACACCGGCAATGCGCCATGCGCTGAGGTCCAGCTTGCTGGCCTCGCCGGCGCGTATGCAACGCTCCACCAGCTCATAACCGAAGGGCGGGCCGAAGGAAATGGTCGCCTTCGTCTTGCTCATCAGTGACAACCATTGGCGCGGGCGCATGGCGAATTCGCGTGTGCCGAGATAGTCGACGGATACCTGTGAAGTGACGGGCACGAGCACCAGCCCCACGAATCCCATGTCGTGATAGAACGGCAGCCAGGAAACGTAGCGGTCTCCCGGAACCATTTTCAGGCCGTGCCTGATGATGCCCGCCAGATTGTCCAGCACTGTTTCCTGGGTGATCATGACGCCACGCGGGAAGCGGGTGCTGCCGGAGGTGTATTGGATATAGGCCAGCTCGTCGGACTCCAGGGGGCGCAGGGCTTGCTGGCTTTCGGGGAAGTTCTCGAAGTCTACCGGGTCGCCGACGAAGGCCATGTCCAGGCCCTCGGCCGCTTCTTCCAGATAGGGCAGGAAGCCCGCGGCGGAGATGCCTACAGAGGCACTGCAACTGGTCAGCATGGAACGCAGATGGGCGACGTAGGCCTCGTGTCCGCCCAGGCTGATGGGGATGGGGAGCGGCACAGGCACCAGGCCCGCGTACTGGCATGCAAAGAAGAATCGCAGGAAGTCCGGATGCGTCTCGGCAATCAGCGCGACACGCGCGCCGCGTTCCAGGCCCAGGCCGAGAAAACGGCGGGCCAGTATTCGTGCTTCCTGACGCAACCTGGCATAGGAGAGTACGGCATACACTTCGCCTCGCCCGGTATAGAAATTACAGCCGGTCTCCCCTTGCGCCGCATAGTCCAGGGCTTCCGCAAGATTGGAAAAGTCGGCAGCACGGAAAGGCAAAGTATTATGGGTAGGTGTCGTCTCCAGATCCAAATTAACCTCCTTAATACTTCTCCTGTTGGTTTCTGTCCCTAGCATGCGTCAAATTTTGCCAAATATACATTTAATAATCTGATATATCAAGCGGTTATTCAGTTCAATTTGGTGTCCGAATTTAGCACATGATCTGTTGTTTTTTTACAACACCCCGAACGCAAAAAAATACCGGCCTGGATGTCATGCCAGCGCCTGGTACCCGGCCCTTGCTTCGGGGCACATTCTTGCGCTTTTCAATCTAAAACGCAAATTAAATATAGTACATGTAAGGATTCGTCCGCGTCTGACGACTCTGTCACGGAATTTCCCGCCATCACATCCACCCGCGCTCTTGATTTTCTTTCCCCGTGTCCGGCGCGCGAAATCCAGGGACAGGCTGTTTCCACGGCTCGCCCCCAGCCGTAGACTCCAAATATATAACGCTGACTTTCCTGGGAATGTTCCATGCGGACAAGGAGAATTCCTCCTCCAAGTAAGAATCCCCCCACCGACCCGAGGGCTTTCAACTTTAGCCCGCATTTCTCACCAGGATGGCGGGATGATCGCACAGGGAATTGGAGTCACAAAGTGTAGCGAAGGAGCGGAATACCCGCGTGTGTTTCCGGTGCATGCAGCGCATTTGATCCCACCCGAAAATCCTGATTTTGGAACTGCAAAGAAAAACATTTACCGGTACACTACTGCCATCATCAACAAAGACCCATGGCCTGCCTGAACATGAGACCGTCCTTGTCCCGCCTGCTCCTACCAACCGACCATGGAAAACTGCTGCGCCATGACTGAATCATCAAGATTTCACATCGTACCCGTCGGGAACGCCAGGCAACTGGAAACATTTATCCGGATGCCATGGCCCATCTACCGCGAGGACCCGGCCTGGGTTCCCCCGCTCATATACGAGCGCAAGGAACACCTGTCGGAAAAAAACCCTTTTTTCCAACACGCCCGCTGGCAGGCCTGGCTGGCCATGGACGAAGACCGCCCAGTGGGACGCATCAGCGCCCAGATCGACCAGTTGCACCTGGAACGCTATGACGACAAATGCGGCTATTTCGGCATGCTGGAAGCCATCGACAATCCGGCGGTTTTTTCCCTGCTGCTGAACACAGCGGAGCAATGGCTGCGCGAACAGGGCATGGCCCTGATCCGCGGCCCATTCAACCTCTCCATCAATGAAGAATGCGGGCTCCTGGTCGAGGGTTTCGACACTCCGCCCTCCCTCATGATGGGCCATGCCCGGCCTTACTACGGCCCGCATGTGGAAGGCCAGTCCTACAGCGTGGTTAAACAATTGCTGGCCTACCGTATTTACGCCAGCGAGCAACCTCCGGAAATCATGCAAAAGCTGGCGCGCAAGACCGGCCGCGCCGCGACGACGCGCCCCCTGAGACGCAAGGAAATCGACAAGGAGCTGGAGATCATGCAGGACATCTTCAACGATGCCTGGTCCAACAACTGGGGATTCGTTCCCTTCACCGCCGCGGAATTCAAGGAGGTCGGGCGCAACCTCCTGATGCTGGTCAGCGACGACTTCGTGCAGATTGCGGAGATCGACGGCGAGCCGGTGGCCATGATGGTTGCCCTGCCCAATGTCAACGAGGCCATCAAGGACCTGGATGGCCGACTCTTTCCAACGGGATTTCTGAAGCTGCTGTGGCGTCTCAAGGTCAAATATCCGCGCAGCGGGCGCATCCCCCTCATGGGGGTGCGCAAGCGTTATCATCATACCCCCCTGGGGCCCGGACTGGCCTATCTGATGATTTCCGCCATCCGTGATGCCGTCTTGAACCGCGGCATCCAGGAAATGGAAATGTCCTGGATACTGGAGGACAATGCCGGCATGCGCCATATCTTGGAAACCGCCGGCGCCGAAATTTACAAGCGCTACAATATCTATCAGAAATCATTGTGACAACGCGTGCACGGGCCACCCCCCTGCCTGACAAGCCCCGTTTCAGTGCCATCATCCTGGCGGGGGACCGCCGCCCCGCGGACCCACTCGTTCTGAAGGCGGGGGTCGCCGGCAAGGCCTTGATCCCCGTCGCCGGCATTCCCATGGTCCAACGCGTCCTCAGCGCCCTTGCGGGAAGCCGTTTCATCGGCAGGCGCATACTCTGCGGGCCGCCCCGCGATGCCCTGAAAACCGCCCCCCGCCTCCTGGAAATGATTCAGGCGGGTGAAGTCGAATGGATGGAGAGCCAGCCTTCCCCATGCCTCAGCGCCATCCACTCCATGGCGCGCATTCCCGATACGGAACCCGTGCTGCTCACCACGGCTGATCACGCGCTGCTGAGCACGGAGATTCTCGACGAATTCTGCCGCCACGTACTCGACCACGAGCATGATGTGGTGGCGGGCCTGGCACGCTACGAGGACATTCTGCGCGCCTACCCGGAAACGAACAGGACGGCCCTGCGCTTTCGCGATGGCGCGTTCAGCGGCTGCAACCTGTTTGCCTTTCCCACTCCGGCAGGCCGCCGCATCACGGCATTCTGGCGCCGCGTGGAGCAACAACGCAAAAACCCCTTCCGGGTCGTGAGCGCGGCGGGCTGGATGGCTGTCTTGCGCTATGCCCTGGGCCGGCTGACCCTGGAAGAAGGACTGCACCGCATCTCCCGGCGCCTGGATCTGCGTGTCGGGGTCGCCGTCCTGTCCCAGCCCGAAGCAGCCATCGACATCGATACTGTTGAAGACTGGAAATTGGCCGACAAAATAGCCAGGGAACGCCCATAACGGACGTTTGTGTACACCCATACCGCCTGATGATTACCTGGGAATGACCAAACGACAACTACCCAGACCCCGCGCCGCGCGGAGCATCGCCCACCCGCTGCCGGCATGGATGACTGCCCTGCTGCTGTTGTCCATGCTGATGATGCCGGCGGTCAAGCCCCAGGCCGCTCCCAGCGCTGGAGAACAGGCGGCTCCTCCGCCCTACGACCTCAATTCCCTGACATGGCGTGCATTGCATTTCGCAACCTCCATCATGGGCATGCCGCTTCACGCCAAAATGAAAGCCCGGATTCTTTCAAGGGACGAGGCACAGCGGCATCTGGTTTCCCCGCGCGAGGGGCACCCTATCCCACCCGCTGACGCCGTGCTGCAATTGGAGGTATTCTCTTCGTTCATCAATGACAAGGACATTCACACCCGCCTGATGATCAATCCCGGTAACGCCGCGGCGCTGCAGCGCACCCGCGTCGAACTGACCCCGGGCGACGAGCGCTACAAGGCATACCGTTTCACCGGGGAAGGGATTTTCATCCTGCGCCGCGTACCCAGGCGGGGCGAGGCAGGCAAGCCCTTTACGGAATGGACGGGCACGCATGAATCCTTCATCCCCTATCCCGGCCACCACCGCCGCCCGGGCCTCGCCTCGGACACGGCCGCGCTGCTCTACATGGGTTCAGCCGCGAACTTCACGGCACCCGGCGACAGCAGAAGCTTCATTGCCTATTTCGATGACAGCTTTCACGTGATTACGATGGAGTACCGGGGTATCGAAGGCGTACGGGCGGATTTCCGGGCCGGGCGCCAGGATGCGGGATCACGGCGCATCATGAGCTACCGGGACGCCCTGCGGATGACCATCCGCGCCCATCCCCTGGGGCACCCCAATGAAGAAAGCACGCTCCAGATCGCGGGCCTGGAACCCCCGGTGGAGTTGTTCATCGATCAGGAAATGCGCGTCCCCCTGGAATTGCGCGGCCGCTTCGGTTTTATCGGGGAAATTTCCCTGCGCCTGGACAGGGCAGAGCTGCGGTGAGCGATGCAATGATTATCCGGGATACCAAGCGCGCCGGGCTCAGCCCTGGCTATCCCTGCCAGGACAGGCCCTGGCCCGCCATGGACACGGCACGGAACATGGCCCGCCCCTTGTTCAGCGTCTCCTCCCATTCGTTCGCCGGCACGGAATCCGCCACAATACCCGCGCCCGCCTGGATATGGAGCGTTCCATCCTTGATGACCGCCGTCCGGATGGCGATCGCCGTGTCCATATTACCCTGCCAGCCGATATAGCCCACGGCGCCCGAATAGATGCCGCGCTTGACGGGCTCCAGTTCGTCGATAATCTCCATGGCGCGTATCTTGGGCGCGCCCGACACCGTGCCGGCGGGGAAAGTGGCGCGCAGCACGTCCATCGCCGTCATCTCCGGCCTGAGTTCTCCGGTCACGTTGGACACGATATGCATAACGTGAGAATAACGTTCCACGACCATTTTCTCGGTCAACTTCACCGTACCGGTGCGTGCCACACGGCCGGTATCGTTGCGGCCCAGATCGATCAGCATGAGATGTTCGGCCAGTTCCTTGGGATCGGATAACAATTCCTCCTCCAGACGGCGGTCCTCTTCCTCGGTCGCACCGCGCGGGCGCGTGCCGGCAATAGGCCGCACGGTCACCACGCCATCCTCGAGCCGCGTCAGGATCTCGGGGGAGGAACCGACAACGTAAAAATCCCCCATGTTCATGTAATACATATAGGGAGAGGGATTCAGGGTACGCAGGGCGCGGTAAACATCCAGCGGCGGGGACGCATAGGGAATGGACATGCGCTGGGACAGCACGGTCTGCATCACGTCCCCCGCCACAATATAATCCTTGATGCGCAATACAGCCTTTTCAAAGCCTTCACGGGTGAATCCCGAAACAAAAGCCTTCTCGTCCACGGCCCCGCCGCGCGCGCCAGGCGCGGGATATTCCAGCGGCTCCCGCAAACGTGACGCCAGCTCATCCAGGCGCCGCTGCACCGCCTCCCAGGCATCGCTGCGTGCGGTGTCGGCATGCACGATCAGGTAGAGTTTCCCAGACAAGTTGTCGAATACGGCCACTTCCTCCGAAACCAGCAGCATGATATCCGGCGTGTCCAGAGTATCCCGCGGCGGGTCCGTGCCCAGGCGGGGCTCGATATAACGAATGATGTCATAGGCGAAATAACCCACCAGCCCCCCCGAGAAGCGGGGCATGCCAGCCACTTCCGGAACCCTGAATCCATGAACATAATCGTCGATCCACGCCAGGGGATCGTCATGGCTTACCTGCTCGATGATGGCATCGTCCTGTTCAACGGTTATTTCCTTCCCGCTGACGCGCACTTTACGGACACATGGCAAGCCGATAATGGAATACCGCCCCCACTTCTCTCCACCCTGGACCGACTCCAGCAGATAGGAATAGGGCCGGTCGCCGGTGAGCTTCAGGAAAGTGCTCAGCGGTGTGTCGAGATCCGCCAGCACCTCGCGCATCAGGGGGACGCGGGTATATCCGGCCTTCCTGAATGACTCGAACTGTTGAAGCGTGACTGTCACTATGGGAGCACCATCCTCATCTGCTCCATGCTGTCGATGACCACATCGGGACCGGCTTCACGAATATCCATGCCATGATTGTAGCCATAGCTGACACAGACGACCTCGAAGCCCGCAGCCCGCGCGGCCTTCACGTCACTGATTGAATCGCCAATCAACAGGCTCTTCTCCGGCGCCACCCGGAAAAACTCCGCCGCGTGCAATAAGGGCGCCGGATCGGGTTTCTTGACCGGCAACGTATCTCCGCTGACAATGATCCCGAAAAATTTTGCGAGACCGAGTTTTTCAAGGAGGGGCTCGGTAAAGCGTGCCGCCTTGTTGGTAACGCAACCAAGCGGATATCCGGCATCGGACAGAAATTTCAGGCCGGCCTCCACGCCAGGATAGGGCCTGCTGCCCACACAGACGTTCTTTTCATAGGCTTCGAGGAATACAGGCAGCGCCTTCCTGAACAATGCCTCTTCAGGCTCGCCCTCATAGGCGCCCACCAGGGCGCGCTTCACCAGGCGCTCCACGCCATTCCCGATCCATTCACGAACCCGCGCCTCTCCACGCTCCGGCAGTCCCAGGTGGCGCATCATGATATCCACACACAGGGCCAGGTCCGGAACACTGTCCACCATGGTCCCGTCGAGATCGACGAGTATCATCTCCGGCTTGACCGAAAGCATGCCTGGTGCAGCCCCCATACTCCGGGCGCCCTTCCCTGCCGGAACGCTCATCGCGCCACCTTGGCTAGTTCCTGTCGCATGGCGTCGATGGTGGCCTTGTAGTCATCGGTGTTGAAGATGGCCGAGCCGGCGACAAAGGTATCGGCGCCCGCCTCGGCAATCTCACGGATATTGTCGATCTTCACACCGCCATCGATCTCCAGGCGTATATCGAGCCCGCTGTCGTCGATAATACGCCGTGCCTCGCGCAGCTTGTCCAAGGTGGCGGGGATAAAGCTCTGGCCCCCAAAACCCGGGTTGACCGACATCAAGAGCACCATATCCACCTTGTCCAGCACGTAGTTGAGGTAATCCAGGGGCGTTGCCGGATTGAACACCAGGCCTGACATGCAACCATGGTCGCGGATGAGCTGCAGGGTACGGTCAATATGCTCGCTGGCCTCCGGATGAAACGTGATATAGCTCGCACCGGCCTTGGCAAAATCAGGGATGATCCTGTCCACGGGCTTGACCATGAGGTGCACATCGATATCGGCCGTGATGCCATGCTTGCGCAGGGCCTCGCAGACCAGGGGACCAATGGTCAGATTGGGCACATAGTGATTGTCCATCACATCGAAATGAACGATATCGGCGCCACTGGCCAGGACATCGTCCACTTCTTCGCCCAGGCGGGCAAAGTTGGCGGAGAGAATGGATGGAGCGATCAAATAATCTTTCATGGCAAACCTCTTCATATAGATAGACTGGATTCTTTACGTTGAATGACCCTGCCGGCTGCCGGTTACTTTACCCGATCGGCAGCGACATTTCACATCGACCACCCTGGTGCCGGCCCGCATCCTGCGCACACAAAAGAAAAGGGGCCTTGCCGGCCCCTTTTCCCGATGCCTGTTGGAGCTAAGGCATTCATGTGGTACTGCCGCGGACCAGACCGTAGCGTTGCAGGGTCTTTTGCATGGCCCACCATGCGGCGCCGAAAACTGCGAGTGTGACGATAAAATCGAACATGGACGTCATGGGATAGTGATAATACTGGCTGTCCACCGATCCCGCAATCCATGTGTATCTCTCGATCCAATAGCCCAACGCAATGGAGAAGGCCACCATGGTGATGATGGTTGGATTGTGGCGGTTCCCGGTGAAAATCAGCGTCACGAACGGGAAAATGAACTTGAGGAACAGGAATGTCCACCACAGGGGTCCGAAACCCTCCAGCATCATGCTGTTGAAGCGGTGCATTTCCTCGGGCAGGCGGCCATACCACATGATCAGATACTGCGTGAAGTAGAGGTAGGTCCACAGTATGGTCATGGCCAGCATGAACTGGGCCATATAATTGAAGATATATGGCTGGAAAGGCTTGGTCAGTTTGCCCGAGTTGTACAGAAAATAGAGAAAGATGGTAAACACCGCCAGGAACATATGAAAACCACTCTGGAAGTGGTAGGCGGCATAGCTGGCACTGTGCCAGTTGGGCACCATGGTCATCTCGAAATCCCAGGCCACCATGGATCCATAGCCGAAATACGCAAATGGGATCAACAGGGCAATGTTCCTGAAACGGCGTTGTGTCTTGTAAGACTTGTCCACTTCGCTCAAGTGCTGGTATTTGATGAACAGGCCGTACAAGGTGACAACCGCGATGAATCCCAGTATTTCGCGGGATACGAGAAAGGCATAATTATGCCATCCATTCAGATGCACGCCCTCATCATGCGCGGTCGCCTTCCACTGAAAGGTGGCATCGCCGTTGGCCAGCAATATGAGCAGCAACACGCCGGCGATGGGAAACAAGGCGGCGAAGGAGCATGCCAGATTGCGAACCTGAAAACGCCACTGTCCATTGCACAGGTGGAGCACGGAGGACAGTGTCACGCCGCCCAGTGCAATGTACAGGATGATCAAAAAGTTTGTCGTCAAGACTGACCAACTGCCGAAATCTTCCATTATACCCCTCGCTTATATTTTTCGTGCCTTGAATGGATTTACTTGGCCGAGGCCGTGCGTGTCCCCGATGCCTGGGCATCCTTCAACAAGCCGTGCTTGACATAATTCACCACATGCCAGCGTTCCTCCACGGACAGATCGTTGGAACCTCGGAGGTCGTCCCGGCCGCGCGGCTTGCCATAGGCTGGCATGACGAAGCTGCCGAATGTGATGGTGCCGAAGATCCAGCCTTCCGTGAGCGTTTCCTGCACGTAGTCGTCCACCAGGCTGATAGCACCGATCTTGCTCGCAACTGGCGAGTCGGCCTTGCCCGTCAGGCCGTGACAGGCCGCGCAGTAGATCTTGAACAGGGTGCGTCCCTTGTTCAGCGAGGCATCGCTGACCGGAATCGGACTGGTAAGCGGCTTGGCCTCGTCGCGGTTGCTCACCGTCGTGGGAATACCGGACACGGGAACCGAGCGGCTGGGAAAGGGCGTCATGACGCCTTCCTGCGGCTTGATGCTCGGCTGATTGACCATGTCGATGGACCACGGCCATGCAAAGGCCAGCGTTGGAAAAAGAATCAGACCCAGTATTAGCTTTGTTTTCATCTGATAACCTCGTGTCTTATTTCCAGCGCCTCGTGCTGATTGAACAGGCTTTTCAACGGCTCCAGGTATTTCTCATCGACTTCCAGCTCAATGCCCACCTGGTCAAGGGTAACCTTCTCGCTGTACAGGCTCTTGCGCTTGCGCAGCAGCCGCGCCCCGATCAGGAATCCCACCAGGGTGAACAGCACGCTGAAGAGGATCATCATTTCGTAGGTCAGCACGAAGTTGGACGGCAAGGGTATGACCGGCTTTCCTCCCTGCGGTTGAACCGTGAAGTTCGCCTGGGCAGAGGCAAGGAACGTGAACCCGAAGGTGATTCCGAAAATCCCGCCAGCCAGCGTGAACTTTGGCACATGGGCGGGCCGCTCCCCCAGGATCTCCTCGATCTCCGGATGCTCAATAGGCGAGATCACCGTGACGTCGTCTACGGATACGCCGGGGATCTTGTAGTGCCGGATGTCCGATATGGCGGCAAAGGCCTCATCGAAGTTACTGAACAATGCCATGATACGGGCTTTTTGCATGTCTATGCTCCCTCCAATCCAGGTGATTCCGAGGCCGGTTTCGGTTTCTTGTCCGTGGCGCGCCGGTGCATGACCTCCGCGATGTCCTTGTTGGCCATGTGGCGGCGGTGGAAGATCATTTCCTTCACTTCATACATGGAAACAGACGGTATGATCTTGACGAAAATCAGGAACAACAGGCCGAACCAGCCGAAGCTGCCCAGAACGATGAACCACTGTACCCAGCTTGGCCACATGACATCGTGAGCGGCTGGCGCGTAGGCCAGGGACAGGGTCGGTGTCACGATCATCCAACGCTCCAGCCACATGCCGAGATTCAGCAATAGCGAAACCACCAGCATGACCGGTATGTTGCGCCTGAGTTTTTCGAATGCCAGGGTAAAGGGCACCACCGAACCCAGGAATATCATGGCCCAGAAATAAGGCGCATACGGTCCCGTGAACTTGGCCCACAACAGCTCCTTGGCGATGGGGTCATGGCCATACCAGACGGAGCTGAACTCGATGATGTTCAGGTAGGTCCAGACCATGGCGATGGCGAAGGTCAGCTTGCAGGTCTTCTCCAGAATGGGAATGGTCATGTAGTCTTCGAAGCGGAAGAAGTACCGCAGCATGATGAACAGCGTGATAATGGCCGCGCATCCCGAATACAGCGCGCCCGCGACGAAGTACGGCGGGAACGTGGTCACGTGCCAGCCGGGCATGATGGAAACCGCGAAGTCAGACGACACGATGGAGTGCACCGACACCGCCAGGGGAATCAGGAAACACGCCATGAGCAAGTAGGCCTTGCGGAAATGGCGCCATTGCCGGTCGTCCCCGCGCCATCCCAGGGACAGCACCGTGTAGAGTTTCTTGCGCCAGCCCTTGGCCGAGTCGCGGCAGATGGCCAGGTCGGGGATGGATCCCATGTACAGGAACAGCGCCGATGATGTGAGATAGGTCGAGATGGCAAAGGCGTCCCATACCAGCGGAGAACGGAAATTGGGCCAGATGCCACGGTCGCTGAAATAGGGCAGTACCCAGTACATGTTCCACAGGCGTCCGATGTGGATGATGGGAAACAACCCGGCGGTCATGAGCGTGAAAGTCGTCATGGCTTCGGCGAAGCGGTAGATGGGCTTGCGCCAGTCCGCATGGATGATGTGCAGAATGGCCGACAGGAGTGTCCCTGAATGACTCATGCCGATCCAGAAAATGAAGGTGGCGATATACAGGTCCCACATGTGCGGCCAGTTGAGGTTGGCCGGTCCCATGCCCACGTTGTATTGGTAGATCTCGGCGACAACGGCGAATGCCAGCAGGATCAGACAACCCGCCACAGCCATCCAATACCCCTTGCGCGGGTTCTCCATGGAGCGGAGCACATCCTCGTTGATCTTCGCCCATCTAATGTCTTCGTTGATATCTTTGCTCATGACTATCGCGATTCCATTTATAGATTGTTATCACATACCCCTGGCGGCTCGGTCTGGGCTCACACTTCGCGCACGCGCTCCAGGAACATTACGCAAGGATCCGTGTTCAGCCCCTCGAACACGCGGTATCCCCGCAGATCGGGATTCTGCTTGTTCTGCCGCGTGACGCTGAGTTCGACCTGGTGAGCCCGCCACATCTTCACCACCTTGGTCTCGGGCGCGTCCGTATCCGGGTCGTAGTGCTTGAGCAGGTCGCCGAACACGATGGCCGAGGTGGGGCAGGTCTGGGCGCAGGCCGGCATGGCCTCGCCGTCGGCAACCGGCCGATTCTCCATCTTGGCCTTGTCCTTCACCGTGCGGATTCTCTGCACGCAGAAGGTGCATTTTTCCATCACACCCTTGTCACGCACGCTGAGATCGGGATTGAGCTGCATCTCCAGAGGGGCCGGCCAGGCCTCCTCGTAGTAGGAGTAGAAGTTGAAGAATCTCAGGCGGTAGGGGCAGTTGTTGGAGCAGTAGCGGGAACCGATGCAGCGGTTGTACACCTGTGCGTTGAGACCGTCAGGCGTATGGTAGGTGGCCGCCACCGGACACACCGGCTCGCAGGTGGCCGCGTTGCACTGCTGGCAGTTCATGGGTATGAAGTTGGCGCCATGCTGATTGAATTCACTGACCCTGTCATCACCCAGGTCGGGCTCGTCCCAGTAGCGCTCGACGCGCATCCAGTGCATGGCCTGGCCCTTGGAGAATTTTTCCCGGCCTACGACCGGCAGGTTGTTTTCGGCATAGCAGGCGACGGAACATGCATTGCAACCGATACATTTGTTGAGGTCGATCGCCATGCCCCACATGTGCTCATAGTCGTGGAAACCGCCCTCCTCATGTCCCTTGCGGTACCTGCTCCAGTCTTCGAGAATATTACTTAGCGACATTATGCCTCTCCTTCAGTACGCTCATAGACGTCAGCGGTCACAGTTGCAACGATCTTGCGGCCCAGTTGTGTCTCGCTGCCGCCAAAGATGACCATGGAATCCCTGACGCGGGTTTTGCTGACCTGTACCTGGGTGCTGTGATGCGCCAGCTCACCCGTCTTACCGTCCGTGTTCAACGCCAGGATCTTGATGGGATTCACGCCACGGCCCTTGGCGAAACGGCCATAGGTTTCGTGTCCCTGCCCCATGGGCACGGCAATCGCATCGGGGTGTATGCCCTTGTAGACATAGACATTGGCCTCGATCGAGCCGCTGTCGGAAGTGATCTTAATGGCGTCGCCCGTTTTCACACCCAGTTTGCGCGCCGTGCGGGGATGCATCTCAGCCCAGGAATCCCACACCACCTTGCTGATCTGGTCCGGCGCTTCCTGCAGCCAGGGAATGTTGGCGTGCCTTCCGTCCCACAGGCCCAGGCGTGCCGAGGGCACGAGCGTGTAACCGCCTTCGCTGGCAGGATTTTCCGGCAGGTCGAAGTCGACCACCTTCGCCGTCAGGCTGCCGCCGCCCGTTTCCACCTCCAGCACGCCTCTCTGCAGGGCGGAGGCCCAGAATTCATCGTTGCTGGCGCCATTCTTCAGGCTGTCGGGGAGCGCGCTGAAGGCATCCCGCAGATAAGCATAGTAGTCCGCATAGCCGTCGTATCCGGGCACCTTGCGCATCTTCAGCAGGCTCAGCATGACATCCCCGAAACCGCGCGTCTGATCGTACAGCGGCTGCATGAGGGGCTGCTGTATCCCTATGACCGCCTGCCCCGCCTGGTACGCGGCCACATGCGTGCCCCAATCCTCCATGGCGGAATACATGGGCAGCACGACATCGGCCAGGCGCGTGGTTTCATCCTCGAACTGGGAGAACGCCACCTTCAGGCCCACCTTGCCGAGCTTGTCCCTGAGTCCCAGGGATTCGGGCGCGGTGAAGACTGGATTCGCGCCACGAAAGAAAACGGCATCCAGCTCTTTATTGTCCAGGGCCTTGGCGAAATCCATGACATCTCGGGTGCCTCCCGTCCTCGCCACGAGTTGAGGGAAGGGGAATGTACCGGAAGATTCGATGGTTTCGCCGATATTGCCGAGGACGACATTCAGCAACATAATGGCCGCGACCGTGTCGTAACCATGCCCGTGCCCTTCCGCGGACGCGCCCGCCACCACCAGGCTGGGCGCGCGCTCGGCCAGCCATCCCGCTGTCTTGACGATATGCTCGCCTGCGGCGCCGGTGATGCGGCTGGCTTTCTTGATGTCGTAGCGCCTGACGAGCTGCTTCGCCTTGTCGGGCAGCCCGTCCAGCATAGCCGGGTTCTTGGCGCTCAGCGCATTGGCCACAGCCAGGGCGAATACCCCCTCGGTGCCCGGGCGCACGGCGACCCACAGGTCGGCGTTGGCGCCCGTCAGGGTCATCTTGGGCTCCACCTGGACCAGAACACCGCGCGGCGCCTCGCGGAAAGCGGCATATTCGACGGCGTTGTGAACCGGGGACTGCCAGGTTCCCAGAAAATCCGCGCCGAAGGACAGGACGACGCGCGCCTTGTCGAAACGCAGGCGCGGCTGGGGATCGCCCAGCATATCCTGATTGACCTGACGCGAAACGCTGTTGTTGATGATCTCGTGAACATAGTGACGGCTTGATCCGACCGCCTCGCGGTAGGCGTCCATCAGCACCGCTTGATGGCCACTCACCGTATCCGTGAACCAGGCAAAGCGGTCGCCGGACACGCCTTCCATCTTGCTCTGGATATGGGTCAGGGCCTCGTCCCAGGAAACCGTGGTCAGCCCGCTGCCCTTTCTCATCATGGGACGCGTGATGCGGTCCGGATTGTAGTGGGCCTGAACGCCCGCCTGTCCCATCTGACACAGCCTGCCCCGGTTGATGGGCGATTCAGGATTGCCCTCCAGCTTCAGCACGCGGCCTTCCCTGACGCGGCCATGCAGCCCGCATCCCGCCGGGCATTGCTGGCAGGTGGAAGCATAATATACGCCCACGCCGGGTATGACGTACTCTTCCGGAATCATGTAGGAGGTAACTTCCTCCTTGCCTTCCTCCAGCGTCACGGTTGTGGGCATGTCGCAGCCGGCCAGCGTGGCGCCGACACCACCCCAGCCCATGATCTTCAGAAAATCCCTGCGGTTTACTTTATTGCTCATCTCGTTTCACCCCGTTTTCGTTACACACATTGCGTGTGTAAAACGTGAATTACTTATGACATTTCCAGCAGTCGAAAGGCCCTTCATTGGCTTCGTGGCACCTTCTGCAGAAACCCATGTTCAGTGGCTTGACCTTGTGGGCGACAGTCATTTTTTTGACCTCGCCATGACAGAACGCGCAGACCTCGGCGACGTTTTCTACCTGCATCCCCTCGTTGTCGAACACAAATCGCTTCAGGTGCTTCTCATGGGTGAAGTGGACGTAGTCGGGCACATCGTGAACCTTCCTCCAGGGAGGCGGCTCCTTGTTTTCCCAATACTCGGTGAGTTTCTTGATGCGCGGCTTGTCGGTTGCGATGACGCTGTGACAACCCATGCACTTGCTGGTCGGGGGAATCCCCGCCACTTTGCTGCGCCGCGCGTAGGTGTGACAATACATGCAGTTGATCTGATTCACATCTGCATGGGTATTGTGAGGAAATTCGATCGGTTGCGGAACATCATCTCCCTTATGCGTGCCGACAGGGGGCACGGCGTTGGGGACTCCGCTTTCGGCCCGCACGGCGCCGCTCCCGAGTACCAGGGCGATGACGGCAAGCCAGAACAAGGATGGTGTCAGGAAACGATTAACGAAACGTGCACCGCGGTGAGTGATATGCCCTGACGGCAATTGCAGAGTATTAAACATCTCCCCCCTCAATACCTATTTGAATTTATCTCAAAAAAGCAGAAGCCGCCGGAGATCCATGGAAGATCTTTAAGGGATTCCGGTCAGCCAACCCAGTTCATTTCAGTTGGTGGCAACTGCTTATTATTATTGTCGTCCACTCTGCCGGATACCGCTGACAATCAGGGCCCCCTCCGGCCTGGCTCGCGCCAGCCGGTTTCAAGCCTGCATACCCTGGTGAGTGTACAACTCCAACGTCATTTTGGATACTGCCACCGGCCCTCGTTTTAATAATCATTTGTTATTAAGCATTCCCGTGAAACCGTGGGTCTGCCCAGGCAATGATTATCCGCTTGCTCAGGCCATGAAAGGACAATGCTAGTCTAATTCAAACCGCCCTGTCAATATCCTCGCATTGCAATCAACATTTTGTTCTTGGAGGAAAAACCTGAATCACAACCCGGAAATATACCCATGCGCCTCATACAGGATTGTCAATTTCAACATAACGGCATGTCAGGGAAAAACGCGCTTGAAGGTGGCTGGCCAGCGCCTGCACACCGTAGCGCTCCGTGGCATGATGGCCGGCCGCAAAATAATGTGTCCCGGTTTCCGCGGCCACGTGCGCGGCCTGCTCCGATACTTCTCCTGTCAGATAGGCATCCACGCCCCGCATGGCGGCTGCCTCGAAATAACTCTGCGCGGCACCGCTGCACCATGCCACACGCTCGATGGAGGTTGAGGCTCCCATCAGATGCAAGGGCGCCCGCCCCAGGCTGGTTTCGATCCGCCTGGCAAACATTTCCGGGCTCAGAGGCCTGGCCAGCCGGCCATGCAATACCAGGCCATTCGCAAGCTCCGGCGCCAGCGGGCCATCCACCTCGATACCCAACCGCCCGGCGAGCACGACATTGTTACCAAAGCGCGGATGGGCATCCAGCGGCAGATGATAAGACAACAGGCTGATGCCGTTGCCCAGCAGCAGTTCCAGGCGGCGTTTCTTCATGCCCGTGACGCAAGGATGCTCGCCCTTCCAGAAATAGCCGTGATGAACCAGGATGGCATCCGCCCGCATGGCAATGGCGGCCTGGATCATTGCCTCGCTGGCGGTCACGCCCGCCGCGATAATGGAGACTTCCCGCCTCCCTTCCACCTGCAGTCCGTTGGGCGCGTAGTCGGAAAAGGCGGCGACATCGAGCAGCTCGTCCAGATAGCGGCACAACTCATCCAGATCGACCATGACAAGCTAAGCCTCCTCACATTTCCACGGATTCGTGCTACAGTACCGCCACATGAACATGATCAAAACCTATCCTTCTTTTTTCAAGGGCGCCCTGGCGGGCTTCGTCATTGGATTCGTGGTCTACCTCGCCACAAGCACGGATGCCTTCAAACCCACCCACGTGGTCGAGATCAAGGAAACCTCCCAGCCGGCCAATCTCCCCGGCATGCCTTCAGAGGGCGCCGTCTCCTATGCCGCCGCGGTGGATATCGCCGCGCCCGCCGTGGTCAACATATATACCACAAAGGTCATCACCCGTCGCGCCACACCCTTTTTTGACGATCCTTTCTTCCGGCGGTTCTTCGGCAATCCGCCCCGTCCCAGGCAGCAGCGTCAGACCAGCCTGGGATCCGGCGTCATCGTCAATGATGAGGGCTACATCCTTACCAATAATCACGTCATCGACGGCTCCGACGAAATACTCGTGGCGCTGCACGACGAACGAACCGTGGAAGCCACCGTCATCGGCACCGATCCGGAGACGGATCTCGCCGTCCTCAAGATCGCCCTCGATGACCTGCCCAGCATCGTCATGGGCAACTCCGACCAGTTGCGCGTGGGGGACGTGGTGCTGGCCATCGGCAATCCCTTTGGCGTCGGCCAGACCGTGACCCAGGGTATCGTCAGCGCCAAGGGACGCAGCCAGCTGGGCATTTCCACCTTCGAAAATTTCATCCAGACCGATGCCGCCATCAATCCCGGCAACTCCGGGGGCGCCCTGATCAACGCCTACGGATCGCTGGTGGGCATCAACACCGCCATTTTCTCCCGCTCCGGAGGTTCGCAAGGTATCGGTTTCGCCATCCCCGTCACCCTGGTCAAGTCCATCATGAAACAGATAATAGAACACGGCGAGGCCGTGAGAGGCTGGCTGGGCATCGAGATTCAGACCCTGACGCCGGCGCTGGCCGAATCCTTCGGCCTGAAGGACACCAAGGGCATCATCGTTGCGGGCATCCTGCGCAATGGACCGGCCGACCATGCCGGCCTTCAGGCGGGCGATATTATCACGGCCATCGGCGGCAAGGCGGTGCTGGACGCCAACAACGCCCTCAACCTGATCGCCCAGGCAATGCCCGGCGAGACCGTGGAACTGCGGGGTCTGCGCAACGGCAGGGAATTCACTATCGAGGCCACCATCGGGCGCCGCCCCGCCATGCGCAACCGCTGACCTGGTGGACCGATGGTCACACAGTCATTGAGAGGGATGTAAGTACAAGGTACAAGGCACAAGGTACAAGGGGGTGGAAACCCTTTCGCTCTGCGCTGGCGGCGGTTGTCACTCCGCGCCCCCGGCCTCGTCCTCCTCCCGCGGCGGCACCATCATGCGGGCCGCGACCACTCCGAGTTCAAACAACAGCCAGATTGGCACGGCAAGCAGGGTCTGCGAGATCATGTCGGGCGGTGTGAGCAGCATGCCGATGACAAAGGCGCCCACAATGATATAAGGACGCTTGGCAATCAATCTGTCCGGGGTGGTGACACCCGCCCAAACCATAAGAACGGTCGCGACCGGCACCTCAAAAGCCGCCCCGAAGGCAAAGAAAAGCTTGAGCACGAAATCCAGATATTTGCTGATATCCGTCATCACCGCCACCCCCTCGGGCGCGGTGCTGATGAGAAAGCTGAACACCAGGGGGAAAACCACGAAATAGGCGAACGCCATGCCCAGATAGAACAACAGCGAACTGGAAACCAGCAGGGGAACCACGATGCGCTTTTCCGTCTGGTAGAGCCCTGGCGCCACGAAGGCCCACAACTGATAGAGGACATAGGGAATGGTCACGAAGAAGGCGAAGACCAGGGTAAACTTGAAGGGCGCCAGAAAGGGCGAGGCCACTTCCGTGGCGATCATGGTGCTGCCTTCCGGCAACTCGCTCAACAGCGGCCTAGCCAGCGCCTCGTAGAGTTCGTTGGCGAAGGGCAACAGCAGCAGGAATACCCCGGCGACTCCGATCAGCATGCGTATCAGGCGGTTACGCAGCTCGATCAGATGAGTGATCAGCGGTTGCTCGGGTTCAGGGGGATACTTCTTTTTTGGTCTCGGCATGAGAGGATTCATCGGCTGTGGATGTTGACGGTGTCAACTGGCCGTCCTGGCCCTCTTGCGGCCTGGCAGCGCCGATGTCATTGAGTTTCTTACGTGTCTCGCCATCAATGGGAATGCGGGCATTGGCCTGTTCGGCAATCCTGTGGAGTTCGGCGATGCGCGCCTCCTGCTCGATAAGCCGCTTCAATTCCTCCGCCTTGCCCGCTTCCTTTTCCAGTTCGGTCCTGGCATCGTTCATGAAGCCGCGGATCTTGCCCAGCCATGACCCGATGGTGCGCACCAGGGCGGGAAACTCCTCCGGCCCCACCACCAGCAGCGCCACCACCGCGATGACCGCGATTTCCCAAAATCCTATATCGAACATGCGCCCTTCACTGCGCCGCGCCCGTCAAGCCGCTACACTTGGCCCTTTTCTTTTTCCTTGTCATTGCCGGTGGCAGCCGCGTTAGTGGCGGAGGTTTCTTCCTTTGTTACCTCGGCGTCGATGACCCGGTTGGCCTCGGCATGCTCCAGTTCCTGGGGCTGCTTGTCCTGCTTGTCGTCACGGTCCTCCATGGCATCCCTGAACCCCTTGACGGCGCCCCCCATGTCCCTGCCGATGGTGCGCAATTTCTTGGTGCCGAATATCAACACGATAATCAACAGGATAATCAATAATTGCCAGACACTAATTCCCATGCTCAAACCCTCTGTCACTCATTTGATGAAGATCCTGAATCCGTGGGTTCAGGAAGAAGTCACACCCGCCGGCGGGCAACGCAACTATTTCCGCGCGGCCTTCTCCTCTATGCCGGACGTGCCGAAACGCCGCTCCAGCTCCGCCAGGACATCCTCGGAACTCAGCCCCTGGTGACTCAACATGACCAGGGTATGGAACCAGAGATCGGCGGTTTCATGGATGATCTGACCCCGGTCGCCGTTCTTGGCGGCAATGATGGTCTCGGCGGCCTCTTCCCCCACTTTCTTGAGAATGGCATCCATTCCCCGCTCGTGAAGAGAAGCCACGTAGGAGCTGTCTGGATCTGCGAGGCGCCGCGCCTCCAGTATCCGCGTCAATTGTTGCAGTATATCACTCATCCTGTCGTTTATCGGCCCCCCGCCGGGCTTTGTTACGGTTTTTCCTCATAAATCTCGTCTGGAGCCCGCAAAACGGGCTCGACGGTTTCCCAGGCATGATCCGTCAGACGGCGGTAAAAACAGTGATGGCGCCCCGTGTGACAGGCGATTCCGCCCTGTTGCTCCACCAGCAGCAGTATGGTGTCGCCATCACAATCGAGACGGATCTCCCTGATCTTCTGACGATGACCGGACTGTTCCCCCTTGCACCACAGCTTGCCGCGGGAGCGGGACCAGTACACGGCATGTCCCGTTTGCACCGTGCGCGCCAGAGCCTCGCGGTTCATCCAGGCCAGCATGAGCACCTGTCCGGTTGCCTGCTCCTGAGCAATCACGGGCACCAGGCCGTCGGTATTCCAGCGCACCTCATCCAGCCATGAAGGTGTGTGACCCATCGGCTACAATCTGACCTCGATGCCCCGCTCCGCCAGGTAGCGCTTGGCCTCGCCCACGGTATATTCGCCATAATGGAAGATGCTGGCCGCCAGCACGGCGTCCGCCTTGCCGTCGGCAATCCCATCAGCCAGGTGCCGCAAGGTGCCCACCCCGCCCGATGCTATCACCGGGATGGTGACCGCCTCGCTCACGGCCCTGGTGAGGGGCAGATCATAACCATCCTTGGTCCCGTCCCGGTCCATGCTGGTCAACAGAATCTCGCCGGCGCCCAGATGGACCATCCTGCGCGCCCATTCCACCGCGTCGATGCCCGTGGGATTGCGCCCGCCGTGGGTATAGATCTCCCAACGGGGCTTTCCACCATTTTCCACCTGCTTGGCGTCGATGGCAACGACGATGCACTGACTGCCGAAACGCTCGGCCGCCTGGCGCACGAATTCGGGGTTGTTGATGGCGGCCGTGTTGATGGCCACCTTGTCGGCGCCCGCGTTGAGCATGCGGCGGATATCCTCCAGTTCCCGTACGCCGCCGCCTACTGTCAGGGGGATGAAGACCTGGCTGGCCACTTCCTCCACCACATGCACCATGGTATCGCGCCGCTCGTGACTGGCCGTGATGTCCAGGAACACCAGCTCGTCGGCGCCCTGTTCGTCATAGGCTCTGGCGACCTCCACGGGATCGCCGGCATCCACGATGTCCACAAACCGCACCCCCTTGACCACGCGCCCCTTATCCACGTCCAGGCAGGGAATGATGCGTTTGGCCAGCCCGGTCATGAGGCGAAGCTGTCGGCCAGGCGCTGGCACTCGGCAAAATCCACCATACCCTCGTAGAGCGAGCGCCCCAGAATGGCGCCCATGATGCCCTCCTCCGCCACGGCACCCAGAGCCTGGATGTCGTCCATGCTGGAAATACCACCCGAGGCGATCACAGGGATGGTAATGGAGCGCGCCAGCTTCACTGTCGACTCCACATTGACGCCACTGAGCATCCCGTCGCGATTGATGTCCGTATAAATAATGGCCTCCACCCCGTCACGCTCGAAGTGCTGGGCGATATCGATGACGTCGTGATGGGACAGCTTGGACCAGCCATCGATGGCCACCTTGCCATCCCTGGCGTCGAGGCCCACGATGATGTGCCCCGGATAGGCAATGGCCATGTCGGCCACGAAATGGGGTTCGTTGACAGCCGCGGTACCGATGATGACATACCGCACGCCGGCATCCAGATAAGTCTCGATGGTTTCTTCGTCGCGGATGCCCCCGCCCACCTGGACAGGCAGATCGGGGAAGGTATTCGCAATCTCCCGGATGACGCCGATATTGACCGGCCTGCCCGATACCGCGCCATCCAGGTCCACCAGATGCAGGCGCCGCGCGCCCTCATCCACCCAGCGCCGTGCCATGGCGACGGGATCGTCGGAAAAGACCGTATCGTCATCCATCCTCCCCTGGCGCAGACGCACACACTGCCCTCCCTTCAGGTCTATGGCCGGAATCAATAACATTTTTCAACACCCCGAATCATTGTCTTTACTTTGTATCAGTCCTCACCACCCCGGGCACACGCCCCGGCACCATCCCGCTATCCACCGGACCTGGCCAAGCCCAACCTACAGCCCCCTTCCCCTTTTCTCTTTTATCTTTTATCTTTGCTCTTTTATCTTTACTTTTCCCCTGCCCCTACCGTCCATCCCACCGCAAAAAATTGCGCAGCAGCGTCAACCCTGCCTGCTGGCTCTTCTCGGGATGAAACTGAACGGCAAAGATATTGTCCCGCGCCAGGGCAGAGGTGAAGCGCACACCATACTCAGTGGTGCCGGCCGTTACCTGCGCGGATTCAGGGCACACAAAATAGCTGTGCACGAAATAGAAGCGGCTGTCCTGGGGAATGTCCTTCCACAGGCTGTGGGGGCGCTCCTGATGTACATGATTCCAGCCCATGTGCGGGATCTTCAGGCGCGCCGCGCCATGACCGGCGCTGAAATGCTTTACCGTGCCTGGAATAATGGACAGGGCGGAAGTGCCATTGTTTTCCTCGCTACTGTCCAGAAGGGCCTGCATGCCCAGACAAATTCCCAGGAAGGGGCGGCTGGCGATGCACTCACGGATGACTTCCACCAGCTCCAGGCGCTGAAGTTCCTGTATGCAGTCCCGCAGGGCGCCGACGCCGGGAAAGACGACGCGCGCGGCCGCCAGGATCTGGCCGGGCTGGTTGGTCACGACGACCTTGCAGTCTCCTCCCCCGGCATGCTCAAGCGCCCTGGATACGGAACGGATGTTGCCCATGCCGTAATCGATGACTGCTACTGTATCCACTGGTCTATCTTCCCGAAACAACGATGGTGGAGGTCAGAGCGCCCCCTTGGTCGAAGGTATGACACCGGCCATGCGCGCGTCCTCTTCGAGGGCCATGCGCAGGGCGCGGCCGAAGGCCTTGAAAACCGTCTCGGCCACGTGATGGGCATTGGCGCCCCGCAGGCAGTCGATGTGCAAGGTCACGGCCGCGTGATTGACAAAGCCCTGGAAGAACTCCCGGAACAGGTCCACATCCATCTCGCCGATCCAGGCGCGCGGGAATGCCACCTGGTACTCCAGGCCGGGGCGGCCCGACAGATCCAGGACGACCCGCGCCAGGGCCTCGTCCAGCGGTACATAGGCATGGCCATAGCGGCGGATGCCCTGCTTGTCGCCCACGGCCCGGGCAAGGGCCTGCCCCAGGGTAATGCCGATATCCTCGACGGTGTGATGAGCGTCGATATGCAGATCACCCTGGGCACGCACGGAGATGTCCATCATGCCGTGCCGGGCCACCTGGTCCAGCATGTGATCGAGGAAGGGAACCCCGGTGGCGAAATTCGCCTTGCCGGTGCCGTCCAGATTCAGACTCACCTCGATATCGGTTTCGGCCGTTTTACGTTGTACGGTTGCGGTGCGATGCAATTTCAGGTTTCCTCATTCCTGGCCGCCAGAGGCCTTGCGCACAAGATTATCACGATCCCGCGCCCAAGTCCTGCAAAGCCTTTTTCAGCGCCTCGAGAAAGGCGCGGTTTTCCTCCTCGGTCCCCACCGTGACGCGCAGGCAATCACGCAGCAGACCCTCGTCGCGGTGCAGGTTCTTGATCAGCACCCCCTCCTCGCGGATGCGTTCGAACACCTCGGCAGCACGGCCGGGCAACACGCGGAAGAGTATGAAGTTGGCGTCGCTGGGATAGACCGAGATTCCCGGCAGGGCCGCCATGGCCTTGGCGAGCAGCGCGCGATCACGACGGATGGCCGCGGCCTGGGCATCGAGCATGGCCTGATGGCTGAGGGCGAAATCCGCGCTGAGCTGGGCAAGGATATTGATATTGTAAGGCAAGCGGATCTTGTTGACTTCCTCCAGCCAGCGGGAATCTCCTGCCAGAATACCCAGGCGCAAGCCGGCCAGCCCCATCTTCGAAAGGGTGCGCAATACAAACAAATGCTCATACGCTTCGAGACGGGGCATGAAGGTGGCCTGCGCAAAGGTGTGATAGGCCTCGTCGATCACCACGATGCCCGGCGCCGCTTCGATGATGGCCACCAGGTCCCGGGTATCGAACAGGCGCCCGCTGGGATTGTTGGGATAGTCGATAAATACGATGGCGGGATCATGGCGCGCCATGGCTTCCAGCATGGCCTCCCTGTCGAGACTGAAATCCTCCCGCAGGGGAACGGTAACAAATTCCATGCCGCTGAAAATGGTAATCATGCGGTACATGCTGAAGGCGGGATCCGGGGCCAGCACGGTCCTCCCAGGCCGTGTCACCGCCATGGTGAGCAGTTGGATCAACTCGTCGGAGCCATTGCCCAGCATGATATCCTTGTCTCCGGGCACCTCGAACAGGCGATGCAGGCGCGCGCTCAGCTGGCGCGACGCGGGATCGGGATAGCGATTGAGGCTGGCATCGCGCAAAACGGAAAGCCACTCCTCCACAACCTCTCCGGGCCAGGTGTAGGGATTCTCCATGGCATCCAGCTTCACGTAGCCCGACGCATCCGGCACATGATACGCCGTCAGTTCAAGAATCTCCGGACGCACCCATTGCTGTATGCGGCGCTGTGTCTCACCACCCGTGGCGGCTTGTTTCGGCTTGGACATGACAGACTGTGATCAGAAACGGTATTCCGGGTCAGGCCTCCGCGTCACGGCGGTATTCGGCTGAGCGGGCATGGGCCGTCAGGCCCTCGCTGCGCGCCAGCAGGGCGGCGGTATCGCCCAGCACCCTGGCGCCCTCACGCGAACATTTAATGAGACTGCTGCGCTTCTGGAAATCGTAGACGCCGAGGGGCGAAGAAAAACGCGCCGTGCGCGAGGTGGGCAATACATGATTGGGCCCCGCCACGTAGTCGCCCACGGCTTCCGCTGTGTAGCGGCCCAGAAAGATGGCACCGGCATGACGGATCTTCTTGGCCAGCGCCATGGGCTCGGCAACCGACAGTTCGAGATGCTCGGGGGCGATGGCATTGGCCACCTCCGCGGCCTCGTCCAGATCCCTCACCTGTATGAAGGCGGCGCGCCGGCTCATGGAGGTGCGGATGATTTCCGCGCGCTCCATCTCCGGCAACAGGCGTTCGATACTGTTCCCGACCTGATCGATATAGCCGGCATCGGGACACACCAGGATGGACTGGGCATCTTCATCATGTTCGGCCTGTGAGAACAGATCCATGGCGATCCAATCGGGCGGGGTATGGCCATCGCAGACCACCAGGATCTCGGAGGGACCCGCGATCATGTCGATACCCACCGTACCGAAGACCATACCCTTGGCCGTGGCCACGTAGATGTTGCCGGGACCCACGATCTTGTCGACGCGGGGAATGGTCTGCGTGCCATAGGCCAGCGCCGCCACGGCCTGAGCGCCGCCGATGGTAAACACCCGGTCCACACCCGCGACAGCGGCAGCGGCCAGCACCAGCTGGTTGACCACCTTATCGGGGGTGGGCACCACCATGATCAGCTCGGGAACACCGGCCACCTTGGCGGGTATGGCATTCATGATGACCGAAGAAGGATAGGTTGCCTTGCCTCCCGGGACATACAGCCCGACCCGGTCGAGGGGCGTCACCTGCTGCCCCAGCAGGGTGCCATCGGGCTCCGTATAGGACCACGAGGAAACCTTCTGATGCTCATGATACCGCCTGACACGCTCGGCCGCCTGTTCCAGGGCCAGGCGCTCTTCCCTTGGAATATTGTCCAGGGCTTCCTGGAGTCTTTCTGGCGCCAGCTCCAGTTCGCCTGCTCCGCCGGCATCGAGGCGGTCGAAACGATTGGTGTATTCCACGAGGGCTGCATCGCCACGCTGCCTGATATCGTCAAGGATTCCGCGCACCGTTTGATTGATGGCTTCATCCGAGACATTTTCCCACGCAAGCAAGTCTTCCAGTTGCGCCTCGAAATCGGCATCCGTGGTGTTCAAGCGCCTGATATCCTGCATCCCTCAGCCTCCCGTTTCCTGGTTTGCAACGGCCTCTTCCAGCAGTCCGATGAGCTGCTTGACCTTTTCGTGTTTCATTTTCATCGACGCCTTGTTGACAATGAGGCGCGAACTGATTTCAGCAATCGTCTCCATGGGCACCAGGCCATTGGCCTTCAGCGTATTGCCCGTGTCCACCAAATCCACGATGCCATCGGCGAGCCCCACCAGGGGGGCCAGTTCCATGGAGCCATAGAGTTTGACGATCTCCACCTGGATGCCGCGCGCCGCGTAATAGCGCCGCGCGGTTTCCACATATTTGGTGGCGATGCGCAGGCGGGTACCCTCGCCGGCCCACCCCTCCCGCCCGGCGGTCATCAGGCGGCAACGGGCAATCTTTAGATCCAAAGGCTCATACAGGCCGTTGCCACCATACTCCATGAGCACGTCCTTTCCCGCCACGCCCAGATCGGCCGCGCCATTCTCCACGAATGTTGGCACATCTGCCGCCCTGATGACAATCACATGAACGTCATCACGACTGGTTTCGAAAATCAACTTGCGGCTGGTCAAAGGATCATCCTTGAGGGTGATGCCCGCGTGCGCGAGCAATGGCAGGGTATCCTTGAGAATGCGTCCCTTGGAAAGGGCCACGGTGATTGGCATATTCATTGTCGACCTGTTGGTAATCAAAATACTGGCAACCTGCTTCCACCGCCCGCACTCCAATAAACTTGAGCAGGTTGGGATGGACGCATGATCAACCCGGCAGCAATATATCGCATTCTGCTGCCGCGTGCCGGTTCACGGCATGCAGCGCCTACACCGTCGGTGGGCCGGCACGCGACGGCCTGTCTTTTTCAAATCAATTGCTTAGGAAACCTCTGATCAATTCATGAACCGGCGTCTGGCGGCTGAAATGCCCCGGCTCTGCGTTGAAAATCTTGGCAATAGCACGCTATTACCTGCGATTTTCGCCTTGATCCGGAACATTTCATCTCGCCATCCATCCGGTCCAGAATTAATCAGAGGTTCCTTAGGCGCTGATCCGGTGGATCGCTGCCCCCAACCGGGACAATTTCTCCTCAATGCAGTCGTATCCGCGGTCGAGATGATAAATCCGGTCAATGACCGTCTCGCCCTCTCCCACCAGCCCCGCCAGCACCAGGCTGGCCGAGGCCCGCAGATCCGTTGCCATTACCGGCGCCCCGTACAGGCGCTCCACGCCCGTGCAGATAACCGTATTTCCCTCCAGCTTGAGATCCGCGCCCATGCGTTGCAGTTCAGGCACATGCATGAAGCGGTTCTCGAAAATCGTTTCCGTTATGGTGCTGGATCCGGCCGCCACCACGTTCAGAGCGGTGAACTGAGCCTGCATGTCCGTTGGGAAGGCGGGATAGGGCGCGGTATGAATATCCACCGCCCGGGGCCGCCGTCCCTCCATGTCGAGGCTGATCCAGTCATCGCCCGTCTCCACCACCGCGCCGGCCTCGCGCAACTTGGAAAGCACCGCATCCAGTGTCTCCGGCCGCGCATTATCTATGCGGATGCATCCCCCGGTTATGGCCGCGGCCACAAGAAACGTGCCCGTCTCGATACGATCAGGCATGATATTATACTCTGATCCCCGCAGATGATCGACACCCTCGATGGTAATGGTGTCGCTGCCCGCCCCTGTTATGCGCGCGCCCATGCTGACGAGAAAATTGGCCAGGTCCACAACCTCCGGCTCGCGGGCCGCGTTCTCGATCACGGTGGTGCCGCGCGCCAGGCAGGCGGCCATCATGATGTTCTCCGTGCCCGTTACCGTCACCATGTCCATGAACAGACGGGCGCCGCGCAGGGTATCGGCGTCCGCGCGAATATACCCCTCGGCCACCTCGATGCTTGCCCCCATGGATTCAAGGGCGCTGATATGCAGGTCCACGGGCCGCGCGCCGATGGCGCACCCCCCCGGCAGGGAAACCTCCGCACGGCCAAAGCGCGCCAGCAAAGGACCCAGCACCAGGATGGATGCGCGCATGGTCTTGACCAGATCGTAGGGCGCGTTCAGGGTATGGACATTGGAGGCATCGATCTCCACATCCATGTTCTCATACACGGTAAGGCCGACCCCCATCTGCCCCAGGAGTTCCATGGTGGTGGTGATGTCGCGCAGATGGGGAATATTCTTCAGAATAACCGGCGTCTCAGCCAGCAGGGAGGCGGCCATGATGGGCAAGGCCGCATTCTTGGCCGAGGACGCGCGGATGGTTCCGCTGAGCGGATTGCCACCCCGGAGAACCAGCTTGTCCATTCAGGTGACGCGCAAACGGCGCGCCTGGTCCCATTGCCGCGGGGTATAGGAGCGGATGGAAAGAGCATGAATTTCCGACTGCATGCGGTCTCCCAGCGTGGCATAGACCATGCGATGCTGTTCCAGCATGCTCTTGCCTTCGAAGGCAGCGGCCACGACCGAGGCCTCGAAATGGGTGCCATCGCCCGTGACGCTGGCCTCGCTGCCGGGAATACCCGTCTCTATCAAGCGTTTGATGTCTTCACATTGCATTTTTCCGGATCGCCTCCATGGAAGAAGCACTGGGATTATTGTAGCCTGAATCCTTCAGGCGCCCGTCTGCGAGGGCGCGATCTGCAACCGGCGGTGACTGATGGAGGGAAATCCCCGCCGGATGCCGCGCAGGCGTTCAAGATCGATATCCGCCACCACCACCCCGGCGCCATTGGGCAGGCGGTCCAGCACCACCCCCCAGGGATCAACGATCATGCTGTCACCAAATGTTTCCCGTCCATTGATGTGATATCCCCCCTGCGCCGGCGCGATGACGTAACACAGATTCTCTATGGCGCGTACCCGCACCAGGGATTCCCAATGTGCCTTTCCCGTGTGAGCAGTGAAGGCGGAAGGCACCGCGAAGATCTCCGCGCCCTGATCCAGCATATAGCGGAAAAGCTCGGGAAAGCGCAAATCGTAGCAGACTGCAAGGCCTATCCTGCCAAAGGGTGTGTCAGCCACCACCACATCGTCGCCAGGAAGAATGGTCAATGATTCGGTATAGCTCTCCATGCTGGCCTCGATATGCACATCGAACAAATGCATCTTGTCATAGCGGGCCACGCGCGCTCCGCTCCCGTCATACAGCATGCACGCCGCATAGACTTTTCCGGGATCGTCCGTGCTCAGTGGAACCGTGCCGCCAACAATCCAGACATCATGGAGGGCGGCCTGGCGGGAGATGAACTCCTGTATGGGACCCTCGCCGTCCTGCTCGCAGCATTTGACCTTGTCTTCTTCTTCCAGGCCCATTATGGCGAAATTCTCCGGCAGAACCACCAGATCCGCGCCATGCTCGGCAGCCAGCCCGATAAGCCTTTCCGCCTCGATCAAATTGGCGCTGATATTGGGACCCGAGGCCATCTGTACCGCAGCCACGCGACTCATTGCATAACCCTCATATTGCTTGCCACCTGAAAAAAATCACAGGCCGTTGACCATAGCATATTCAGCGATTCAAATTAAGCGCCCCGCAGAACTCGTGAAACACCATGAAGAACAAATACATATGCCTGGCAATTGCAAAAAATCCCGGTATGGGCCGCGGCCTTGCCATTGAACGCCGCAAGGCGCGACGTATCCCCCGTGGCATCGGGCGGCATGCCCTGTTTTTCCTTTCCGGGCGCAACTCAGCCTGTCTTTTCGATAAACTGGCTTTCTACTGTAAAGGCGTTACTTCCGGATCGTCCCAGGAACCCTTCACGGAATACCTGACCCGCGTCGCCTTCTCGATCTCCGGCTTGAACAATTGCTCCGCCAGGAGAATCGCGGCCCCAACACCCACGCCCCCCACTACCGCGCCGGCGACGGGCAGCCCGGAGGAAACCTCCGGCATCACCGTCACCACCTGATCATAGGTGCGCGCCATCAGATCGATTTTTCCCTCGACTTCCACCTTCGCGGCAGGCCCCTTGATTTTCAGGTCGCGGGTAGTCGCAATACCCCGGGCAAAATTGAAGTTGCCCTTGACGCTGTCGAAGGTGAATCCCTTGTCAAACAAATCGCTGAAATCCAGGGATAAGCGTCTCGGCAAAGCGCGCAGATTGACCAACCCGAAGATTCGCCCCGCGCCCGGCTCGATATCCACCAGGCGCCCGTCCTCGATACGCAACGCCATGCTGCCCACGGCCTTGTCGCGGGAAAACGACATGGGCGAACCCCGCCAGCGCGCAGAAAAATGGATGCGACCCTTCCCTTCCTCGATACTTTCCGCAAAGCCCAGCAGGCCCAGAGCCTGTCCGAGATCGCTGCTGTCGATGATGACATTGAAGTCCGACCATGGAACCCCTTGTTCATTCAGCAGCCAGTCGCCGGTTGCGGTGACGTTCATAGGGGCTGACCGCAGACCGAGCTTGTCAATATGAATACCCCGCGGGCGGGGGCTGGCGCGCAGGGTCAGGGCGCCCAGGCGGGCATCATAAAGGGTAAACTCCTTGCTGTCGACGCGCATCGCGGGCATATCCCGTGGATCCATGTCGCCACTCCCGTCATCGCTGGATTCCCCGATATGTAAATAGTCGAGATTCATGACCAGCGTCCGGCCTTCCTTTCGGGGGTACTCGATATCGCCCTTCAATTCCTGGCTGACGGCGCTGATGTCCCAATAGTCCGGGCGCCATAACGCCCTCACCTCGGCATCGTGAAAGGCATGACCGAATAATTCCACCTGCCCCACCGCCATGGCGATGCTCCTTACCAGAGACTGGCTGTTGTCGCCGGAATCCGCGGGAGCCTCTTCCTCCAGGTAGGGCATCCATTCACTGAAAGAGAAAAAAGGCGTGCTGCCCGACAGGCGCAATCCATAATGATCGGGCAGGCGCGCCATATCGTCCCCGAACACGATCTCTCCCCGTTCGATGCTCATGGATTCGTCCACGTCGAGCACGCCGTGCAATATATTACCAAGACGAAAGGTCAGGGGAACATCCCGCGAGCGCGGCAGGGGTATATTGAGCTTCAGATCGAGCGCGTCCGCGACCGGCTTATTGAGGGGAAATGGCAAATTGACGGCCAATCCCCTGAGGTCGGACTGAATCATCAGGCTGGCGTCGACGCGTCCCGACTCATCCGCCGGCGGTATGGCAATGGATGCATTCCACAGGGCCTGTCCCTCCAGGTTGGAGAACAGTGGATCGGGCAGCAGTTCGGCGATCTTGGCGGCATCGGCGCTCCCCACCGAATAAAGATAGGTATGGGTCTGTCCCGCCTCCTGGACTGTCTGAATATTGATATCCGCGCGCATGCCAAGGACAGTGGCCTCGATATCATGGGCATTCAGACCCTCATGGGTGAAGCGCAGCTCGCCCACGATATCCTCTACCGCCAGGCCATTCTGGTACAGCTCGAGACGGCTGCCATCAAGATCGAGGCGGCCGTCAATCTCCGGCAAACTCGCGGGCGCCAGCCACTTATTGAGCCGCAGCTTCACGATGGCCGTTCCGGAGGCCGTTGCTTCTCCGAAATAAGGGCCGAACTTTTTCTCAAGCGGACTTTCCACAAGATAGCGCAATACGTCGGAAGCAGGACCGGCCGCCTCTCCCCGAACCTGCAGGAAGGCGGGATCCGCGGCCAGGTCATCTATGACGATGCTGGCCGCCCGCAACTTCGAGGACAGGCTTCCGCCACCCAGGATCGCGACATCCATGCGCTTGTTCCTGAACACCACCTCGGCGCCGACTTCCTCCAGGCGGGGCCAGCCCGGAGCATAATCGAGAATGCCGTCTTCCACGTTGAGCCGCACTTCGAACACACCTTCATCGTTCGTGAAGGGAAAGGCCCGCAGGGGCCCGTAGAACATCACTTCGCCATAGGGCACCCGGCCCGCGACCAGGGCGCGGTCAAGCCAGGCCACCAGACCGGGCTTCATGATGCCCGCGGGCAGATAGCCGGACACCCTGCTGATATCCGGCACCTCCAGGCTGGCCAGCAAATCCACCCAGGGGGAGCGGGCAGGATTCTCCGGCCATTCGACGATGGCCGAGGCGCGCAGCAACAGGTCTTCATTCATGATGCGCAGGTCCCGGGCCCTTATCTCCCATGCCTGTCCGCGCTTCACCCAGGTAATGCCGCCATCGATATGCTCAATGAGCAGGGGCAACCGCAACACACCCTTGTAGGCCATGCGCGTGGCCGTGGAATTGAGCTGCAGCTTGCCCGATTGATCATTGGCGGCAAAGCTCCCCGAAATACCATGGATGCGGGGCATGTTCCCGCCGGTATGAAATCCCATTTCTCTCATGGAACCAGCGATCTCAAAGTGGCTGCCCGCGACACGCCCGGCAAGCTGATACAGGTGCCCGGAAGGCTGCAACTTATCCAGCGCCTCCGATACCGCATCGGGCACGGCATCCAGGAAGGTGGCCAGATCCACCACGTCCCGGACATCCATATAGGACAGGCGCGCCGCGGCCAGCACAGGCTCACCCTCATGAGCCGACATGGAAAGCTGCAAATCCGTCAATGGCCAGCGCCGCCCTGCCCGCTCCACCATGAAATTCCGCAGGGCCAGCCCCCATCCCCGGCGCTGACGCTGCCAGAGAAAGTCGCCACTGGCGCGGGCCAGTGCAAAGCGCGATGATCCTGCCCCGGTCCTGGCCAGAACCAGATCATCGACTCTTGCCCGTCCGGCAATGGAATGCAGTTTGCCACGCTTCCAGCTTGCCCAGAGTTTCGCCGAGGCTACGCCACGCTCGGAACGCAGGCCTGCCTGGAACAGGCCCTCAGGCAACTGACCAAGACGTATATCTTCCACTTCCACATAGACTTCGCCTTGCCAGTCATCCGACTCCAGAACATTCCCCCGGAAATCCGCCGCAAACCAGACGCGCTGATTCTCGAATTCCGGCAGCAGCGCCGCACCGTCCAGTTGGTGGCGGCGGCCGTCATTGCGCAGTTCGATATTGAGTTCGTGAATATGATAAGTGGCGCCACCCCTCATCCTGTCCTGCCACCTGATCTGGTTGGCCGAGATTACAATCCGGTCCCGGCTCAACAACCATGCCGCGAACAGCCGGCCGCCCCTTCCCGAGTCCGCCTGTCCGGCCGGGCCAAACCCCTCTATGGAGATCCTGCCCTGCTCGTCGCGCATGATGGACAACCCGATGCCATCGAGAGTCACGCTGTCGATTTGCAGGGATCCGGTCAACAGGGACTTGAGGGCATCGACACCCACGATAATGCTGTTGAGCACAAGCAGGGGCACGCCACTTTCCTTGTCGAGCAGCATCAAGCCCACCAGACGGATGCGGGGGCCCATGCCATGCCACTCGGCCACGATGGCGGTCACGTCCAGGGGCTGATCCAGCTGCTCGGAGAAATAGGTGATAAGTTCCTCGCGGTATTCGTTCAGGAACGGCAGAGAAAAGCGGGCAAGGGATATGGCAATGGCCAAAAGGATGGTCAGCGTGGCAATCAACAACCAGAGCCTGTAGCCTATCTTGCGTATCATGAAAAACTGTCTGTCAGAAAATTTCTCGGGAGCGGTTGATCAGTCCATCATGGTGAAGGAGCGCGCGGCGCGCCATCTCCACCGGCCGGCTTACATCATGACCACATCGAATTGTTCCTGGGTATAGTGAGACTCGACCTGCAGCTTCACGGGCTTGCCGATGAACTCCTCCAGCTCCGCCACGCTGGTGGACTCCTCGTCGAGCAGCATGTCGACGACTTCCTGTGAGGCCAGCACGAGAAACTGCTGCGCCTCGAACTGGCGCGCCTCGCGCATGATTTCGCGGAAGATCTCGTAACAGGTCGTCTCACGGGTCTTGATGGAGCCTCTTCCAGCGCAGGTAGGACACGGTTCGCACAGAATGTGCTCCAGGCTCTCACGAGTGCGCTCGCGGGTCATTTCCACCAGCCCCAGTGGCGAAACCTCGCAGATGCAGTGCCTGGCACGGTCGGCCTCCAGGCTTTTCTCCAGGGCTCGCAACACCTGGCGCTTGTGCTCTTCGTCCACCATATCGATGAAATCGAGAATGATGATGCCCCCCAGGTTTCGCAGGCGTAATTGCCGCGCGATGGCCTGGGCCGCTTCGAGATTGGTCTTGAAGATGGTCTCCTCCAGATTGCGGTGACCGACGAAGGCCCCGGTGTTCACATCAATGGTGGTCATGGCCTCGGTCTGGTCGATATAGAGATAACCGCCGGATTTCAGTTGTACCTTGTGCTCCAGGGCCTTCTGGATCTCGTCCTCCACCGAATTGAGGTCGAAAATCGGACGTTCTCCAGGATAGTGCTCGATGCGGGACACCAGATCGGGGATGAACTTCCTGGCGAACTCCACCACCGACTGGTAAGTCTCACGGGAATCGATGCGCACCTTGTCGATGCCCTCGCAGGGCAGGTCGCGCAGAATGCGCTGTGCCAGGGGCAGAGCCGAATAGACGAGCCGCCCCGAACCACCATCCTCTATGGTATCCCGGGTCGAGGCCCACAGCTTGCGCAGGAAATCCATGTCGTCCAGTATTTCGCCGGCCCCCACGCCCTCGGCCGCGGTGCGCACGATGAAGCCGTCACCGCCGTCCTCTCCGCGCGCCTCCTCGATGAGCGCGCGCAGGCGCTCCCGCTCCCCGGGATCCTCGATTTTCTGGGATATGCCGATATTACCGACCCCCGGCATCAGCACCAGGTAGCGGGAAGGAATCGTGACATGGGTGGTCAAGCGCGCGCCCTTGCTCCCCAGGGGATCCTTGATCACTTGCACGAGCAATTCCTGTCCTTCGCGCAGGATATCGGAAATCGCCACCTCGCTCCGTTTGTCACCACCCCCATCGGCCTGGGTTTCCGGCACCAGGATGTCCGCGACATGCAGAAATGCCGTTCTTTCCAGGCCCACGTCGATGAAGGCCGCCTGCATGCCCGGTAAAACACGGCACACGGTTCCCTTGTAGATGTTGCCGACCAGGCCGCGCTTCTTGGCGCGTTCGATATGAACCTCCTGCAACAACCCGTTCTCGACAATGGCCACCCGGGTCTCGCGGGGCGTCACGTTTACCAGAATTTCGTCACTCACAGTTCATACCCAAAATTATCGTGTGGTACGGCCAGAAGCCGGATGCCGCACCTTTCCAGAAGCTCCGCCGTCTCGAACAAGGGCAGTCCCATGACACCTGAATAACTGCCCTCGATGCGGCGCACGAAAACCGCGCCGAGCCCCTGGATGGCATAGCCACCGGCCTTGCCGCGAGGCTCCCCGCTTTGCCAATAGGCCAGGCGCTCGCCAGGCGCAATGTCGCGAAATGTCACCCTCGTCTCGCTGAGGCGCGAATGCTCCCGCTCTCCAAGCAGCGTCACCGCGGTATAGACATGATGGCATTTGCCGGAAAGTTTCTCCAGCATGGCGATGCCCTCCCCCTGGTTCCGCGGCTTGGTGAGAATCTCGCCGCCGCTCTCTACCACCGTGTCCGCCCCAAGCACGGGCCATGCACCGGCAGCGGGCAACCGTTCCAACACGGCCCTCGCCTTGGCCCGGGACAGCCGAAGGGCATAGTCTCGAGCGCGCTCGCCCTGCCGCGGCGTCTCATCGATATCCGCGCGCACCGCCTCATGGACGACCCCGATCTGTTCCAGCAGGGCGCGGCGCCTGGGCGATGCCGAGGCAAGAATAATTTTCCGTTCAGTCACGATGGTAGGGATGGTTGCTGTTGAGGGACCAGGCACGGTAGATCTGTTCCGCCACGACAATGCGCACCAGGGCATGGGGCAGGGTCAGCGGAGACAGGGACCAGGCCTGCCCGGCCCGCTCGCGGCATGCCGGCGCCAAACCATCGGGGCCACCCACCAGCAGGGCCACGTCCCGCCCCCGCCGCATCCAGTCCTGCATCTCGGATGCCAGCCGGCGGGTGTTCCACGCCTCTCCCTCCTCATCCAGGGCGATGACCCAGGCCCCGCGCGGAAGCGCGTCCAGCATGCGTTTCCCCTCCGCTGCAACGATGGATGGTATGCTGGCATTCCTGGACCGCCGCCCGGCCGGTATTTCGGTCAACCGCAGCGTGCACTCGCGTGGCATGCGGCGCGAATATTCCCGCCACGCCTCGGCCACCCAGGCCGGAGGCTTGAGACCGACCGCAATGAGGTGAATGCGCATGATGGTCAGGCGGGCGGCGCGGCCTGCTCGTCACTGGAGGCGGGGTCCATGCTCCAGAATTTCTCCAGTTGATAGAACTCGCGCACCTCGGGGAGCATGACATGGACCACGACATCCCCCACATCCACCAGACACCACTGGGCGTCCTTTTCCCCCTCCACGCCCAGGGGCTTGACGTCCTGCTCCTTGATTTTTTCGATTACGTTGGCGGTGAGTGACTTGACGTGGCGGTTGGAAGTGCCGCCCGCGACGATCATATAATCGGTGATGCTGGTCATGTTTCTGACATCCAGCACGGAGATGTCCACGGCCTTGAGGTCCTCCAGGGCCGCGATGACAATACTCTTCAATTCCTCGGCGTTCATGTACTCCTTTCCAGGTTCAGCGGTACAGGGATTCTTTCTGTATATATGACCAGACCGTGTCCGGCACGAGATAGCGCGGGCTGTGTTCCGCCGCGATCACCTCGCGCACCAGCGTGGCGGAGATCGACAAGCGGGTCACCGGCCATGTCAGCACCGATCCGGCGGCGCGGCCATGCAAGGCCACTGGGGCGTCCACCCGGCGCCCTTCCAGCAGCTCGGCAACGGCGGGGGAAGGCGGCCCGGGAACATCGGGGCGTTCGGCGACGATGATATGCGCCAGTTCAATCAACTGCCGCCAGCGATGCCAGGTATCCAGCCTGTTGAAGGCGTCCCGGCCCACGATCATGCACAACGGGGTGTCACCCACGCTGTTTCGCAGTGATTCCAGGGTATCTACCATATAGGACAAGCCCGGGCGCGCGAGTTCCCTGTCATCGATGACGAAGCCCCGCTGACCGGCAATGGCCCGCTCCAGCATGGCAAGGCGCTGGCGGGGAGAGGCCACCGCCTCGCCGCGATGAGGCGGATTGCGGCAGGGGATGAAACGCACCTCGTCCAGGGACAAGGCCTGGAGCAACTCCAGGGCGATACGCAAATGTCCGTGGTGAACCGGATCGAAAGTTCCACCCAGTATGCCGATCATGGCATCTGGCCGGGCACGCGGCATGGAAGCGGGATGCGCGCCGCGGTGACGCCGGGAGCAACCCGCCCCAGGGCCGGGGAATTCACCCCCTGTCCTTCCTCAGGCCACATCAGCTTCTGACATGCCCGTCGCCGATAACGATGTATTTCAACGATGTAAGCCCTTCCAGCCCCACGGGTCCCCGCGCATGGAGCTTGTCCGTGCTGATGCCGATCTCGGCGCCCAAGCCATACTCGAAGCCATCGGCGAAGCGGGTGGAGGCATTTACCATCACGGAGCTGGAATCCACCTCGTGGAGGAAGCGCTGCGCCCGCGCGAAAGACTCGGTGACGATGGCATCCGTATGGGCCGAGCCGTAGGCACGTATATGCGCAATGGCCTCATCGAGTCCTTCCACCACGCGGATCGCCAGGACAGGCGCCAGGTATTCCTCGCGCCAATCTTCCTCGGTTGCCACGGCAATGCCCGGCAGGATATCCCGCGTCTCCTGACAGCCCCTCAGCTCGACACCCGCCTCCTGGTACATCTCTCCCAGCACGGGCAGGATGTCGCCGGCAATGCCCCGCGCCACCAGCAGGGTCTCCATGGTGTTGCAGGTGCCATAGCGCTGGGTCTTGGCATTGTAGGCCACCGCCAGGGCCTTGTCATGATCGGCCGAGTCGTCGATGTAGACGTGGCAGACGCCGTGAAGATGTTTGATGACCGGCACCTGAGACTCCCGTGACACGCGCTCGATCAATCCCTGCCCGCCGCGGGGCACGATGATATCCACGTAATCCTTCATGCGCACCAGCTCGCCCACAGCCGCCCGGTCGGTAGTCGCCACCACCTGCACGGCATCCGCCGGCAGATCATTCTCGGCCAGGGCCTCGCGAATACAGGCCGCAATGGCCTGGTTGGAATGGATGGCCTCGGAGCCACCGCGCAGTATGGCGGCATTGCCCGACTTGAGGCACAATCCCGCGGCGTCGGCAGTTACATTGGGGCGCGACTCATAGATGATCCCGATCACGCCCAGCGGCACCCGCATGCGACCCACCTGGATGCCCGAGGGCCGGTAGGCCATGCCGCTGATCTCCCCCACGGGATCCGGCAGCTTGGCGATCTCACGCAAGCCCTCGGCCATGGCCAGGATGCGCGCATCCGTAAGGGCAAGGCGGTCCAGAAGGGCATCGCCAAGGCCATGCGCCCGCCCGGCCTCCAGATCGCGCTCGTTGGCTTCGCGCAGATCGGCCCGGGTGCGCTCCAGGGCATCCGCCATGGCAGCCAGGACATTGTTTTTGGCGGCCGTAGGCGCGCGTGCCATCTCCACCGCCGCGGTCCGTGCCCGTTGCCCCAGTTCTGTCATGTATGTCTTGATTTCTTCAACCATTGTATTCTCGCACCGAATTTATTGAATGGAGTGCTCACCGGAACCACTGGACCCGCCAACCGCACGATTGTATTGCCCGCCAGGCTCCTAGCGGTAATTATACAGGGGAAAACCAGCTTTCTCCGCCTGATCAGGCGGACTCCGCCACCTTCCGCCCCGCCATGCGCAGCACCAGCGACATCAGGCCATCCCAGCCGCTGCCCGGCGCCTGCCCCTTGAGGCAACGGTCTATTCCCGCGGCCTCTCCCAGCATGGCCAGCCACTCCGCGCGGTTCCCGCGCCGCAGGGCCTGGCCGACGGCGGGCTTGCGCTTGTCCCATACCCGGTGGCGGGCCAGCACCTGAGCCTGCGCCAGGCCCTGCTCAAGGTCACCATGCATGCGCGCCAGCAGGCGGATCTCCCGCGCCAGGGCCCACAACACCAGGACGGGATCCACCCCCTCGGCGCGCAGGCCATCGAGCATGCGCGCGCTGCGCCCGGCATCACCGGCCAGGGCACTGTCCACCAGGCCGAAGACATCGAAACGGGCGCTGTCGCTCACCGCCGCCAGCACGTCGTCCGCGGAAATCATCCCCGCCCCATGGAGCATGTGAAGTTTCTCGATTTCCTGAGCGGCTGCCAGCAGATTGCCCTCCACGCGCTCGGCCAGAAGCGTTACTGCCTCGCGGCTGGGTTGCAGGCCGGCCTGGCGCATGCGCCGCCCGATCCACTCGGGCAGTTGCCGCGGGGCCAGGGGCCACACCTGGATCACAACGCCCGCTCCCTCCAGAGCCTTGAACCAGCGGGTGCGCTGGCTGGCGGCGTCAAGCTTGCCGCAGATCACCAGCAGGATATTCTCGCCACCGCCGTCCGTGGCATAGGCCTGCAAGGCTTTGCCGCCCGCGTCACCGGGCTTTCCCGTGGGCAGGCGCAATTCCAGCAGGCGCCGCCGGGAAAACAACGACATCCCGCAGGACTCCCGCAGTAGGCTGTTCCAGTCGAAACTGCCGTCGGCGTGCATCACGATACGCTCTCCGCACCCCGCCTCGCGGGCATGCCGGCGCACCAGATCGCAGGCTTCCTGCATCAGCAGGGGTTCATCGCCGGAGATGCAATAGACAGGCGCCATGCCCTGCCGCAAGTGCCGCTCCAGTTGCTGGGGCGCCAGTTTCATCGCGCCCCGCTCCCGCTCAGGTCGTTGAACTTCTGCAGGCGCCGCGCCAGATCACGCACGGCGGAACGCCGCATGTCGTCATAGAGCTGCTCGGACTCCGAAACGATGGAATTGACCTGGGTTTCGTCGAACTGGATGGCCAGCACCTGACGGATCACCTGGTTGCTCACCAGTGTTTTGCCCTTGGCGTCCGCCACGCCATAGGCAAAGGAGTATATGAGCTCATATTCCTCCGCGCGGCCCGAGGCATTGACGGACAGCACGCGCCGTTGTTTCTTTTCGGAAGAGAGCGAAACGACCAGGGCCGCCTGCGCAATGTCGTCCACCACCGGGGTTTTCATGTCACGCAGAACCTGGCGGACCTCGTCATTCAGTGCCGTGCTCTCATCACCCTTCACCAGCGTGGGGGGCAGGGAGGCCAATGGCCCGGTCGAACCCCTCAGGTGATAACCACAACCCTGTAGCAGCGTTGCCAGCAGCATCAACAAAAGAGGGACAAGAAGCCCGGGAGTTCCCTTTGCGGCACCGTGGATCATGGCTCATCCCGCAACGATATTGACCAGGCGGCCCGGCACCACGATCACCTTTCTGACCGTCTTGCCCTCCACATGGCGCTGGACGTTGTCGTCCGCCAGGGCGGCCTTCTCGATGGCCTCGCGCGGGGCGTCGGCAGGCACCTCGATCCTGGCCCGCAGCTTGCCATTGACCTGCACCACCAGCTCCACGGTGTCTCGCCGCAGCGCCTGTTCGTCGGCCTGGGGCCAGCCGGCGCCGAGAATGTCATCACCATACCCGAGATCCCGCCACAGGATGTGGGTGACATGGGGAATCACGGGCGCCAGCAGGCGCAGCAATATACCCAGTCCCTCCGACACCAGCCCCCTCGCCTCCTCTCCGGCGGGAACCTTCTCCAGCACATTGAGGATTTTCATGCCCGCCGAAACCACGGTATTGAACTGCAATTTCTCGTAATCGTGATTGGCCTGCCGCAGGGCGGCATGAATGTCGTGGCGCGGCCCCTTGAAACGGGCCGCCACCGGACCCGCCCCCGCGCCATCCGTGGCCTCATGGAATTCCCTCAATGCCGCCTCATGCCCGCGGGCGAAATTCCACAGGCGGCGTATGAAGCGGTGGGCGCCCTCAACACCACTGTCCGACCACTCCAGGGACTGCTCCGGCGGGGCGGCGAACATGGTGAAGAGACGCACCGTGTCGGCCCCATAGCGGTCGATGAGGTCCTGGGGATCGACCGTATTGCCCTTGGATTTGGACATCTTGGCCCCGTCCTTGAGCACCATGCCCTGGGTAAGCAGACGGGAGAAAGGCTCGTCGCACTCGACCATCCCGGCGTCGCGCAGCAGCTTGTGATAGAAGCGCGCGTAGAGTAAATGGAGAATGGCATGCTCGATGCCGCCGACGTAGTAGTCCACCGGCAGCCAGTAGCGGGCGCGCCCGTCCAGCATCTGCTCCCCATTGTCGGCGCAGGTGTAACGCGCGTAATACCACGAGGATTCCATGAAGGTATCGAAGGTATCGGTTTCCCGCTCGGCCTCCGCTCCGCAGCGCGGGCAGGGGGCGCGCGAAAATTCCGGCATGCCCTTGAGGGGTGAGCCGCTGCCATCGATCTCCACTGCTTCAGGAAGCACCACCGGCAGGTCCTCGTCGGGCACGGGCACGGCGCCGCAGGACGGACAATTGATGATGGGGATGGGCGCGCCCCAGTAGCGCTGGCGCGAGACGCCCCAGTCGCGCAGACGGTAGTTGACACGGCGGCTTCCCTTGCCCTCTTGCTCCAGAAAATCGGCGATGGCCTCGCAGGCCCGCGCGGAGGCGAGCCCGTCGAAGCGGCCGGAATTGCGTAATACACCCGGCCCCGTATAGGCCGCCTTGGCGATATCCACCTCGCTGCCGTCCGCGGGAAAGATCACCTGGCGAATGGGCAGCTTGTAGCGGCAGGCGAAATCGTGATCCCGCTGGTCATGGGCGGGCACCGCCATCACGGCGCCGGTGCCGTAGCCCATGAGGACGAAATTCGCCACCCATACGGGCACCTCGTCGCCGGAGACGGGATGCACGGCGGTCAACCCTGTGGCCATGCCGCGCTTCTCCATGGATTCCAACTCCGCCTCCGAGGTGGACACATGGCGGCATTCCTCGATGAAGGCGGCCAGCCGGGCATCGCTCTGCGCCGCCTCCAGCGCCAGGGGATGCTCGGCGGCCACCGCCACGTAGGTGACGCCCATGAGCGTGTCGGGGCGTGTGGTGAAGACCGTCAGTCCCTCGGCCTGGCCGCGGATTTCAAAAATCAGTTCCACGCCCACGGAGCGGCCGATCCAGTTGCGCTGCATGGTGCGCACCTGTTCCGGCCAGCCGTCCATCCGCTCCAGGTCCTCCAGCAGCTCGTCGGCATAGGCCGTGATGCGCATGAACCACTGGGGGATCTCCTTGCGCTCCACCAGGGTGTCGCAGCGCCAGCAGCGGTCGTTGATCACCTGCTCGTTGGCGAGCACGGTCTTGTCATTGGGGCACCAGTTGACGGGCGCGGTCTTCTTGTACACCAGGCCCTTCTCGAACAGGCGGGTGAACATCCACTGCTCCCAGCGGTAATAGGCGGGATCGCAAGTGGCCAACTCGCGTGACCAGTCGTAGCCGAAGCCCAGGCGCTTGAGCTGGGCGCGCATGTAGTCGATGTTGCGGTAGGTCCATTCCGCCGGCGGAACCCTGTGCTGCAAGGCCGCGTTTTCCGCCGGCAGGCCGAAGGCATCCCAGCCCATGGGCTGGAGGACGTTCCTGCCCTGCATGCGCTGATAGCGGGCGATGACATCGCCAATGGTGTAGTTGCGCACATGGCCCATGTGGAGCTGCCCGCTGGGATAGGGGAACATGGACAGGCAATAGTATTTCTCCCCGGTGGCATCCTCCCGGGCCTTGAAAGTCTCTGCCGCCTCCCACTCCCGCTGTACTTCACGCTCCAGAGTCTGCGGGCTGTAGGCTGCCCGTGTGTCGTGTTCGCTCATGATCTGCCTGTAATCATCTTTGCCTGTTCGATTATCGTTTTCCCGCCCTGCGCCGCAGGCCCATGCCCGCAAGTATCATAGCACTCAACAACACAATGGGAATATTACCGAGGCGCACATATGGGGTGGCGCCCTCCATGGGTTCGACAGTTGCGCTGAGCACGGTTTCCTTGAACTGGGGCGCCACGGCGGCAAGCTTGCCGCGCGGATCGATGATGGCCGTGATCCCCGTATTGGTGGCCCGCAGCAGATAGCGCCCCGTCTCCAGGGCGCGCATGCGCGCGATCTGCAAGTGCTGCGGCGGGGCGATGGAGCCACCGAACCAGGCATCGTTGCTGACGTTGACCAGCAACGTCGCCTCGGGCAGGGCGCGGATCACTTCTTCCCCGAAGGCGTCTTCATAACAGATGGAAATGCCTACCTTCTGCCCCGCCACCCGCAGAGGCGGCTGATGGGGTCCACCTTTCGAAAAATCGGACATGGGAACGTCCATGAAATCCACTACCGCGCGCAACAGAGAGGAAAACGGCAGATACTCGGTAAAGGGCACCAGATGGTCCTTGTGATACATGCCGGGTTCCCCGCCCACGGCCACCATGGTGTTGTAATATGCGGGGGAATCCGGCGCCTGATAGACCAGCCCCACCAGCATCTCGGTACCGTGCTCCCTCGCCAGATCCTCAAGGCCCCGCAGATAGGGGAGCGCCTGCCCGTAGAACATGGGAATGGCGGTTTCCGGCCAGATAATAAGATCGCTGTCCCAGTATGCGCTGCTGAGGCGGGTATAGAGTTCGACAGTGGGCTCGCGCATGGAAGGCCGCCATTTGATTTCCTGGGGAACATTGCCCTGCACCAGGCTGACGGAGAGGGGTTCGTCCAGGGAGCGGGTCCAGTCAATCTTGCCCAGCAGGGCCGCCGCCAGCCACAGGGCCACTCCGGCGGTAAGATACCCGCCCCGAATCTCCCGGCCGCCATTGACGAAAGCGGCCACCAGCAGAGCCGCCGTGAGGGCCACGAAATAGGACACCCCATACACGCCCAGCACGGGCGCCAGTCCCCCCAGAGGGGCGTCTATCTGGCTGTATCCCACACTCAGCCAGGGAAAGCCCGTCAAAAACCAGCCCCGCACCCATTCCAGCAGCACCCAGGCCGCGGGATAGACCAGCACCACGCCCAACCAGGGCATGGAGAAACACCGGGAGCGGGACAGGCGCACGGCCAGCCAGCCGCAGAGCGCTGGGAAACAGGACAGCACCAGCACGAACAAGCCGGTCAGAAACAGCGACAGCGCCAGGTTGACGTAGCCATATTCATGGATGCTGATGAAAATCCAGGTGACGCCGACCCCGAACATGCCAATGCCGAACAGGCCGCCACGCAGCAGGGCGCGTCGCGCCGTGACACCTTGCCAGCAGAGAAACAGCAGCGACAGGGCCATGAACGCAACGGGATACAACTCAAACGGCGCGAAGGCCAAGGGAGTGGCCGCGCCCGCCAGCAGGGCAAGTACATCCCCGTGCCAGCGGGTGAGCGGGCGGAGAAGCAGACTCATGAACCCGGCCCCCTCCCCCGCGCGTGGCGCCGTGCGGACCGGATCCGCGCGGCGGACACCGCTGTTTTCAGCGCGGCCAAGGGTGTTCAGTCCTGGGTCGTGGAGATGGCCGGCGCCTCATCCTTGTCGCCGGCCGGATCGATGATCAGGCGCAGCAGATGAATGCGGCGGCTGTCGGCATGCAGCACGACAAAGCGGAAGCGGCCGATGCGCAGTTCCTCCCCGCGCCTGGGAAGGTGGGCGAACTCACGCATGACATAGCCGCCGATGGTGTCGAATTCCTCGTCGCTGATGTTGGCCCCGAAATACTCGTTGAACTCTTCGACGGGGGTCAGGGCCTTGACGGTGAAATTGGTGTCGCTATGTTTCATGATGTAGGATTCCCCTTCCACATCATGCTCATCGGTGATCTCCCCCACGATCTGCTCGAGCACATCCTCGATGGTCACCAGGCCGTCCACGCCACCATATTCGTCCACCACGATGGCCATGTGGTTACGGCTGGAGCGGAATTCCTTCAACAGCACGTTGAGGCGTTTGCTCTCGGGGATGAAGGCCGCCGGCCTGAGAATATCGCGCATATTGAAGGGGCGCTTGCCCTCGCCGGAAAAATATCCCAGCAGGTCCTTGGCGAGCAGGATGCCCACCACCTCGTCCTTGTTGTCCCCGATAACGGGAAACCGGGAATGGGCCGACTCGGTGATTACGGGCAGGATCTCCTCCAGGGAGGCATCCCGCTCGACCACCACCATGCGCGCGCGGGGAATCATGATGTCGCGCACCTGCATCTCGGCGACTTCCAGCACGCCCTCGATCATGGCCAGGGCCTCGTAATCCAGCAAATGGCGTTGCTGGGCCTCGCGCAGGATCTCGACCAGTTCCCGGCGGTCCTTCGGCTCGCCGCCCAGCACTTTGCCCAGGCGGCCCAGCCATGATCGTGGGCTTTCAGCCTGGCTCGTTTGATTCGTGCTCATCAGAGTCTTGTTCAACCTCGCTCGTTTAAAAAATCGATTAACCCGCCTATCTCACCAGGATGGGGGACTCATTGCGCGGGAAGCCGGGAGGTGATATCTCCGGCATAGGGATCGGGAAACCCCAACCCGGCCATCAGCTCCCGCTCGCGGGCCTCCATGCGCGCCGCCTCTTCACCCGCCTCGTGATCGTAGCCCTGCAGGTGCAGCACCCCATGAATCACCAAGTGGGCCCAGTGGGACTCCAGGCGCTTGCCCTGCTCCCGGGCCTCCTCCTCCACCCGCCCGGCGCAGATCACCACATCGCCAAGCAGCGGTGGATCCATCCACTCCGGCCGCTCGAAGGGAAAAGACAGGACATTGGTGGCGCCCTTCCGGCCGCGGTAGGTCTCGTTGAGGCGCCTGCTCTCTCCCTCCCCGACGATCCTTACCGTGAGTTGCGCGCCCGCCGCGCTGCCGTCCACGGCCGCCTCCACCCATGCCTGTATCCGTGCCGCGTCCGGCAGCTCATGGGGGTTGCGGACCTCGTCTCCATACTGCAGGTCCACCACGACTTTCCGCTCACTCATGTTCGTTCTTGTTCCGCGCTGCCATGTCATAGGCCTCGACGATGCGTTGCACCAGGGAATGACGAACCACGTCGCGGGCCTGGAAGAACGTGAAGCTGATGCCGGAAATGTCCTTCAATACCTCGATCACGTGGCGCAGGCCCGAACTGCGCTCGCGGGGCAGGTCGATCTGGGTGATGTCCCCGGTGACGACCACCGTGGAACCGAAACCGATACGGGTGAGGAACATCTTCATCTGCTCCACCGTGGTATTCTGGGCCTCGTCCAGGATGATATAGGATTCGTTCAGGGTACGCCCGCGCATGTAGGCAAGGGGCGCTACCTCGATGACGTGGCGGTCGATGAGCTTGGCCACCCGTTCGAAGCCCAGCATCTCGT
>Ga0256830_1000089_pt1 | contig 77246 bp, 58 predicted proteins | sample 128326metaG_FD_190537 | JGI IMG/M metagenome (GOLD analysis project Ga0256830, IMG submission 190537) | Hydrothermal vent microbial communities from Lau Basin, Pacific Ocean - 128-326 | ecosystem: Environmental > Aquatic > Marine > Hydrothermal vents | place: Pacific Ocean: Lau Basin | collected... | reverse complement strand
GTGCCCGCTGGAGTTGGCCGGCTACGACATCAGCCAGGTGCCGATGGCTTCCCTTTGCGCCGGCCTGAGCGTTGTCTGGCCTTTGGAGGCAACTCAGAATGATGTCCCAAACTCGTGACGGTCGCCAAGCCCCTCTTCCATCCCCCCCTTATTTCTGGTATAATCTCCCCTACACACTCACAACCGACCCAATCCTTGCATTCCAACGATCGGAGGAAGCTGACGATGACCCAATTCGACACCCTCTTCATCCACGGCATTGTCGTCACGATGGACGAGAACTTCACGGTGATCCCCGACGGTGCCGTCGCCGTTCAAGGAGATCAGATCGCCGCTGTAGGCACGACCGAGGAGGTATTGGCTCAGGGTGAGGCGAAGGACGTGGTGGACTGCACAGGGATGGCGGTGATCCCCGGACTGATCAACGCGCACACCCACGTGCCGATGACCCTGCTGCGGGCCCTGGCCGACGACCTGCGGCTGGACGTCTGGCTGCACGGCTATATGATGCCCGTTGAGCGGGAGTTCGTCAACCCCGACTTCGTCCGGCTGGGGACGCTGCTGGGCTGCGCCGAGATGATCCGCTCCGGGACGACCTGTTTCGCCGATATGTACTACTACGAGGACGACGTGGCCGCCGCCGTCGCCGAGGCCGGGCTGCGGGCCGTCTGCGCCGAGACCATCCTGCGCTTCCCCTCCCCCGACGCCCTCAGCTACGAGGAGAGCCTGGCCTACAGCCGGGAGTTCATCGAACGCTGGCTGGGCCACCCCCTCATCGTTCCCTCGGTGGGCCCCCACGCGCCCTACACGGCCACGCCGGAGATGCTGCGGGCGGCGGCCGAACTGGCCCTGGAGTACGATGTGCCCCTCCAGATCCACCTCAACGAGACGGCCCTGGAGGCCCAGGAGAGCCGCGACGAGCACGGCATGCCCCCCATCCCCTGGGTGAAGAAGCAGAACGTCTTCCAGGCCAAGACCCTCGCCGCCCACTGCGTCCACGTGGACGATGGAGAGCTGCACACGCTGCTCCACCACAACGTGGGCGTGGCCCACAACCCGACCAGCAACTTGAAGCTGGCCAGCGGCGTGGCCCCGGTGCCCCGGATGCTGGAGTTGGGCCTCCACGTGGGCATCGGCACCGACGGGCCGGCCAGCAACAACGACCTGGACATGTTCGAGGAGGTGCGCCTGGCCGCCCTCCTGGCCAAGGGCATCAGCGGCGATCCCCAGGCCCTCCCCGCCCGCCAGGCCCTGGCGATGGCCACCATCGAGGGCGCTCGCGCCCTCCACCTCTCCCACCTCATCGGCTCGCTGGAGGTGGGGAAGCGGGCGGACATCGCCGTCGTGGACCTCAGCGGCGTCCACCTCACGCCCAAATTCGCCCGCGATCCCGACGCCATCTACTCCCAACTCGTCTACGCCGCCAAGGCCGCCGACGTCCGCCACGTCTGGGTCAACGGACGGCCGCTGATGCGCGACTGGCAGGTGCTCACCCTCGACGAGCCGGTCCTACAGGCCGAGGCCCAGGCCATTGCCCGCCGCATTGACGCCTTCCTCGTCGCCCGCGAGGGGAACGTCCTGGACAAGCTGGTCGCCATCTCCGACGTGGAGATTGACGAGACCTTCGAGGTACAGGTCAAGGTCCGGCTGGACGACCCCGCCATCATCGAGGCCGCCCTCCGGCGGGAGGACATAGACGTCGTCAAGCCGACCATCCGCCGTCAGTACGACACCTACTTCTTCTTCGACGACCCCGAGCAGGGACGCCTGCGCTACCGGGAGGATGAGGTGCTGGACGAGGAGGGGAACATCAAGGAGGTCTTCTACCGGCTGACGCTGACGGGACCGGCCAAGGAGCGGGAGTACGCCAACGCCGTCCTCCTCTCCCGCTCCCGCTACAACGCGCCGGCCACCCGCAGCCTGCGCTTCTACCGGGAGTACTTCCAGCCGGCCGGCGAGCGGGAAGTCCACAAAGAGCGCAAACGGTGGCGCATCATCTACCGGGACACCGGCTTCGCCGTCAACCTGGACCGCATCCTCCACCCGCCGACGGAGGGCTACTACCTGGAGATCAAGAGCCGCACCTGGTCCAAGGCCGACGCCGAGCTGAAGGCCCGCTTCATCGGCGAACTCCTCGCCATCCTGGGCGTGGAGGCCCGCAAGCTGGAGCGCCAGGAGTACTTCGACCTGGTCGAGGCCCTCTGAGCGGGGGACCGGAATCCTTGAAGCCCTGAAGGGGGTGAAGGCACTGAGCGCCGTCGTGTTGAAACCCGGTCGGGAGAAGCCCGTCCGCCAGCGCCACCCCTGGCTCTTCTCCGGCGCGGTGGCCCGCATCGAGGGGTCGCCGGCCGACGGCGACCTGGTGGAGGTGCGGGCTGCCGATGGCTCCTTCCTGGCCCGAGGCTACTTCAACCGCGCCTCCCAGATCGTCGTCCGGCTGCTCACCTGGGACCCCGAAGAGCCCGTGGACGCGGCCTTCTGGCAACGGCGGCTGGAGCGAGCCATCCGGGGCCGGGCCGCCCTCGCCGCCGATCCGACGACGACCGCCTACCGGCTCGTCCACGCCGAGGCGGACGGGCTGCCGGGCCTCATCGTGGACCGGTACGGGGATTGGCTGGTGCTCCAGGCCCTCACCCTGGGGATCGAGCGGCGGAAGCGGGAACTGGCCCGCTGGCTGGCCGGGCTGGTGGATGGCGTGGTCGGCATCTACGAGCGCTCCGACGTGGATGTGCGGGCCAAGGAGGGGCTGGAGCCGGCCACCGGTACGCTGTGGGGGGAGCCCCCTCCCGACCGGCTGGTGATCCGGGAGAAGGGCTTCCGCTTCTGGGTGGACCTGCGGCGGGGCCACAAGACGGGCTTCTACCTGGACCAGCGGGAGAACCGGGCCCGGCTGCCCCCTTTCTGCGCCGACGCCGAAGTGCTCAACGCCTTCGCCTACACCGGAGCCTTTGCCGTCTACGCCGCGGCCGGGGGGGCTGCCCAGATCGTCAACCTGGACACCTCCGGCGAGGCCCTGGCCTTGGCCCGAGAGCAGATGGCCCTGAACGGCTTCCATCGCCCCCAGGACGAGTACGTGGAGGGGGACGCCTTCCAGGTGCTGCGGCGCTACCGGGATGCCGGCCGCACCTTCGACGTCGTCATCCTGGACCCCCCTAAGTTCGCCTTCTCCCGCCGACACCTGGAGCGGGCCAGCCGGGGGTACAAGGACATCAACTGGCTGGGGATGCGGCTCCTGCGGCCTGGAGGCATCCTCTTCACCTTCTCCTGCTCCGGCCTGGTCTCCGAAGACCTCTTCCAGAAGATCCTCTTCGCGGCGGCCCTGGACGCGGGACGGGAGGTGCAGATCGTGGGCCGGCTGAGCCAGGGGAGCGACCACCCCATCCTGCTCACCTTCCCCGAGTCGGCCTACCTGAAGGGTTTCATCTGTCGTGTGTGGTGAGCGTTATGTGGAGGTGCGCCGATGCCCTCGCCCTTTCCCGGTATGGACCCCTACCTGGAGCACCCTGACCTCTGGCCCGACCTGCACCACCGGCTCATCACCGCCCTGGCGGACGCGCTAGGCCCCCAGGTGCGCCCCTGCTACGTGGTCCGGGTCGAGGTCCGCACCTATCGGGAGACCGCCGCCGGTCTAGAGCTTCTCGGACGCCCCGACGTGGACGTGGGCCACGTGATGCGGGAGCAGGCGGCCGCTGCCTATCGAGCCCCTTCGCCCTCGCAACCTCGGCCCGTCCGGGTGCCGGTCACCGGTTGGGTCCGACAGGGCTACCTGCAGGTCAGGGACCCGGCCACAGGCGACATCGTCACCGTGGTCGAGTTGCTCTCGCCCACCAACAAACGGCCCGGTCCAAACCGGCGGGACTACGAACGGAAGCGGCAGGCCATCCTCGACTCCTCCAGTCACCTGGTCGAGATTGACCTGCTGCGCCAGTACCCACCGATGCCTATGGAAGGTACCGGGGAGATCGGCCACTATCGCATCCTGGTGAGCCGCAGCGAGCGCCGCCCCCAGGCCGACCTCTACCTCTTCAGCGTGCGCGATCCGATCCCCACCTTCCCCCTTCCGCTGCGCCCGGGCGACGAGGAGCCGTTGGTGGACCTCAACGCCCTCCTGCACGCCCTCTACGACCGCGCCGGCTACGACCTGAGCATTGACTACACCCGCGATCCCGTTCCCCCGTTGGAGGGGGAGGACGCCGCCTGGGCCGCAGCGCGGCTACGGGATGCGCTCTCGACACGCACCCCGTAGCCCACGCCCGCCGTCCTTGCTCCCTACCGGTGGACCAAGAGCCGCAGCCCGTTGAGGACCACGATGACGGTGCTCCCCTCGTGGCCCACCACGCCCAGGGGGAGGGGCAGGTTCGCCCCGAAGGCCATCGCCACCAGAAGGACGATGACGGCCATCGAGAAGGCCAGGTTCTGCCAGACGACCCGGCGAGCCTTGCGGGCCAGGCCGATGGCGTAGGGAAGCTGGGCCAGGTCGTCGGCCATCAGCACCACGTCGGCCGTCTCCAGGGCCACGTCGGTGCCTGCACCGCCCATCGCGATCCCCACATCGGCGACGGCCAGGGCCGGCGCGTCGTTGACGCCGTCGCCCACCATCGCCACCGGGCCGTACCTCTGGCGCAGCTTCTTCAGCACGCGCACCTTGTCCTGGGGGAGCAGGCCGGCGTGGTACTCGTCCACCCCCACCCGGGCGGCGATGTCGGCCGCCACCCGCTCGTTGTCTCCGGTCAGCATCACCACGTGGGCGATCCCCACCCGCTTCAGAGCCGCCACGATCTCGGCGGCGTCGGGGCGCAGGCCGTCGGCCACCGTCAGCAGCCCCATCCAGCGCCCATCGGCGTAGACCAGGATCACCGTCTGCCCCTCTTCCTCCAGGCGACGGACCCGGGCCCGTAGCTCCGCCGGGAGGGTCACGCCCCGCTCGGCGAAGAGCCGCTCCCCACCGATCCACACCACCCGGTCCTCCACCCGCGCCTCGATTCCCTGGCCGGGGATGGCCCGGAAGTCGGTCGCCGTGGGGAGGTCCAGGCCCCGCTCCTGGGCGGCCTGGACGATGGCCCTGGCCAGGGGGTGCTCGGAACGGGCCTCGGCCGCCGCCGCCAGGCGCAGGAGCTCCTCTTCCTCCACGCCCTCCTGGGGCAGGATCCGGGTCAGGAGGGGCGTGCCGTTGGTCAGCGTGCCCGTCTTGTCGAAGGCGATCACCTTCAGCGCCGCCGTCTGCTCCAGGTAGGCACCGCCCTTGAAGAGCACCCCCCGGCGGGCCCCGTTGGCGATGGCCGAGAGGATGCTGGCCGGCGTCGAGATGACCAGGGCACAGGGGGAGGCCACCACCAGCCAGGTCATCGCCCGGTAGAAGGTGGGGTAGAAGTCGTGGCCCAGCAGGAGGGCGGGCACGACGATGAGCAGCCCTGCCCCCAGCAGCACCAGGAGGGCGTAGACCTGCTCGAAATCGTCCAGCATCCGCTGGGTCCGGGCCTTGTTGGCCTGGGCCTCCTCCACCAGTTGGACGATCTTGGCCAGGGTGGTGTCCTGGGCCAGCCGGGTGACCCGGATCTCCAGCGCCCCGTGGCCGTTGACCGTGCCCGCGAAGACGGGATCGCCCACCGCCTTGTGCACCGGCATGGACTCGCCGGTGATGGTGGACTGGTCCACCTCCGAGGTGCCGCTGATCACCTCGCCGTCAATGGGGAAGCGCTCGCCGGGGCGGACGATGACCACGTCGCCCAGGACCAACTGCTCCACCGGCAGCGTGACCAGGCGGGAGCCTCGGCGCACCGTCGCCACCGCCGGCCGCAGGTCCAGGAGCTTCTCGATGGCCTGGCGGCTGCGGCCCATTGCGTAGGTCTGCAACGTGTTGGAGAGGGAGAAGAGGAAGAGCAGGGCCGCACCTTCGGCCGGCTGACCGATGAGGGCTGCGCCTAGGGCCGCCAGGATCATCAGCAGGTTGACGTCCAGGCGGCGCTCCCGCAGCAACTCCAGGCCGTCCATCAGCCCGTAGTAGCCGCCCGTTCCGTAGGCGATGGTGTAGAGCAGGGCGACGGGGAGCGGCCCCAGCCCCAGGCGAGCGCCCAGGAAGGCCGCCAAGCCGGTCAGCCCGTTGACGATGGTGAAGATGATCTCCATCCGCTCGCGCGGAATCCCGCGCCGGGCCGGAACCTCGGCGGGGGCAGGGACCGCCTCGACCCGGGCGGTCTCCGAGGCCGGGAGGCCCGATCCGTCCAGATGGACCTCGATCAGCCCCTCGCGGAACCGGACCTCGGGGGCCGGTTGGAACTCGGCCAGGCGGCGGTAGTGCTGGATCAACTCGGTGCCCAGGCCGGCCGCGCAGGCCGCGCAGACGGGCGCGTTCTTCACCGCACAGTGGCTCACCCGCTCCCAGGCGTCGCGGCCCGCCTTGCGGACCAGGTGCATCGCTTGCTCATCGCTCAACAGTCGGGGGTCGTAGACCACCTGCAGGTGGCCGGTCTCCAGGTCAAACTCCGCCTCGCGGATCCCCCGGTATCCGCGCAGGAGATCGCTGAGAACGTCGGTACAACGGGTTCCCGAAAGGGGTGGGGAGGGTTCCGTCGGCCAGGAACGTTCCATCGTCGTCATCGGTCAACTCACTCCTCTGATCCAGATTGGGTTTGGTGATGCTCGTCTCTTCGTCGGCGTCGTCGGCGATGTCGGCGTCCGCCCGCCGGCTGACGGGCCGCTTCCCGCTGGCAGTCGGGGCAGAGGCCGTAGTAGACGACCCGTGCCCCCAGCAGGCGGTATCCCGAGGTGGTGGCCACCTCCTGCTCCAGGGCGTGGACGTACTGGCTGGGCAGGTCAATCACCCGGTGGCAGGAGATGCAGGCCAGGTTGACGTGGGGGTCGGTGTCGGCGTCGTAGTGGACCGCGTCGTCGCCGGCGCTGCCCAGGACGTTGACCACGCCCAGGTCCACCAGCGTCTCCAGGGTGTTGTAGACCGTCGCCAGGCTGAGGGAAGGGTAGTCGGGGCGCAGTTGCTCGTAGATCATCTGCGCCGTGGGGTGCTGGTCCGTCGTCGCCAGCAGGCGGACGATGGCCAGCCGCTGCGGGGTGAGGCGCAGGCCGGCCTCACGCAAAGCCTGGACAAGCTGCTCCGTTCGATCCATCTCCGATCACCGCCTTTCTTAGAACTGCTCTAAACTTGGAATGATTATAAACTAGAGGGGCAGTTTTGTCAAGCCCTAACCGCGAGCTGTTTGACGAACCCAACGGTTGGTGCTATAATTTTTCCAAGCCGTTCCTTAAAAACCCGTCGCTGGGGAGCTTGGGGGAGCCAGGCTGAGAGGGCACCCGGGCTGCGGCGCAGCCACCGGTGCCGACCCAACGAACCTGATCCGGGTAATGCCGGCGTAGGGAGACGATGGACAGAGCGCGTATCGGTGTGGGCCGGATACGGCCTCTCGACAGCAACCGCCTCCCTGCATCGGAGGCGTTTTTTTGTCTTCCGCCTGCCCCGCCTTCCCCACGCCCATTCCCCCCAAAAAACTGCACGTTGTACGCCATACCTAGCACGTCAGGAGATGTTCAAGGAGGTGCTTATGACGAAGCAGCGAACCGGCCTTCGTGCCCTTCTCCCCCAGGTGCAGGCTCCACCGGAGTGGGGGATTGAGCCGGTGCCCTCGGAGCATCGCGGGCTGCGCTTCCTCGACCTCTTCGTCCTCTGGTCCAGCCTGGGCGTGGGGCTGCTGGTGCTGGAGGCCGGCGCCCTGCTGGTGCCCGGCCTGAGCCTGGGCCAGGCGCTGCTGGCCATCCTCATCGGCACGCTGGTGGGCAACCTGCTGCTGGCCCTGGCCGGCGTCGCCGGCAGCGACCACGCCGTCCCCACGATGGTCCTCCTGCGCCCCGTCCTGGGCCAGCGCGGCTCCTACCTGCCCAGCCTGCTCAACCTGGCCCAGCTCATCGGCTGGACCGCCTTCGAGCTCTGGGTCATCGCCCTGGCCGCCAACCGGGTGAGCCAGGCCCTCTTCGGCTTCTCCGGCTACGGCTTCTGGCTGGTCCTCTTCACCCTCTGGTGCATCCTGCTGGCCCTCGGCGGCCCCCTGGTCGTCGTCCGCCAGTGGCTGGAGAAGTTCGGCGTCTGGCTCGTCTACGGTGTCACCGCCTGGATGACCCTCTACCTCTTCACCCACTATGACATCCCCGCCCTGCTCGCCCGCCCCGGCACCGGCGACTTCCCCTTCTGGCTGGCCGTGGACCTGGTGGTCGCCATGCCCATCTCCTGGATGCCCCTGGTGGCCGACTACAACCGCTTCGCCCGCCATTCCAAGTCGGCCTTCTGGGGCACCTACCTGGGCTACCTGCTGGCCAACGTCTGGTTCTACGGTCTGGGCGCCCTCTTCATCCTGACCCTGGAGATGGCGGAGCCGACGCCCGAGAACCTGGCGACGGCCATCATGGCCCTGACGGGGGGCGTGGTGGCCCTGCTGGTCATCCTGGTGGATGAGACGGACAACGCCTTCGCCGACATCTACTCGGCGGCGGTGACCCTGCAGAACATCTTCCCCCGGCTCAGCCAACGGCTGCTGGTGGTGGTCATCGGCGTCGTCGGCCTGCTGATGGCCGCCTTCCTGACCATGAGCCAGTACTTCGACTTCCTGCTGCTCATCGGCTCCGTCTTCGTCCCCCTCTTCGGCATCCTGGCCGCCGACTACTTCGTGCTGCGCCGGCGCCACCTGGTGGTGGACGAGCTCTACCGCCCCGGCGGGGCCTACTGGTACCGGGGCGGGGTCCATTGGGTGGCGGTGCTGGCCTGGGTGGGCGGCATCGCGGCCTACCACCTGATCACCCGCTACCTGCCCTGGCTGGGGGCGTCCATCCCCAGCTTTGCCGTCGCCTTCCTGCTCTACCTGGCCCTGGTGCGGGTGGGGCTGCCCGTCTGGGAGGCGGCGGTCCAGCGAGGGTGAGGAGTGCCGACGATGAAGCAGGCGGTGGACTGGTCGGTCTACGTGATCACGGATCGGCGGGTGGCCGGTGACCGGTCCATCCTGGAGGTGGTGCGGGCGGCCCTGCGGGGTGGGGCCACGGTGGTGCAGCTTCGGGAGAAGGAGGCCACCACCCGCCAGATGATCGAGCTGGGCCGGGCGCTGCACCGCATCACCCAGGAGGCTGGCGTCCCCCTCATCGTCAACGACCGGGTGGACGTGGCCCTGGCCATCGGGGCCGAGGGGGTCCACGTGGGGCAGGACGACATGCCGGCCGCCCTGGCTCGCCGCCTCATCGGCCCCGACCGCATCCTGGGCGTGTCGGCGGGCACGGTGGAGGAGGCGATCCAAGCCCAGCAAGACGGGGCCGACTACCTGGGCGTGGGCGATGTCTACGGCACACCCAGCAAGCCCGACGCCGGCGAGCCCATCGGCGTCGAGGGGCTGGCCGAGATCACGCGGGCCGTCTCCATTCCTGTGGTCGCCATCGGCGGCATCAGGCCGGACAACGCGGTGGCGGCGATCCGGGCCGGGGCCTCCGGCGTGGCCGTCATCTCCGCCGTCGTCGGCGCTCCCGACCCCGAGGCCGCCGCCCGACGCCTGCGGGAGGCCGTCGAACGCGCGACCCGCAACCCGTAGCACGAAACACACAGCACGCAACACGTCCTATGCCCGACATCAACTCCCAAATCGCCAACGCTTTCGCTCGCATCCGCGAGCGGAGACCTCTGATCCACCAGATCACCAACCTGGTGGTGATGAACGACACGGCCAACGTGACGCTGCACGTGGGGGCGCTGCCGGTGATGGCCCACGCGCCGGAGGAGGTGGCGGAGATGACGGGGATGGCCGATGCCCTGGTCCTGAACATCGGTACCCTGACGCCGGCCTGGGTGGACTCGATGCGCCTGGCCGGTCACGCCGCCAACGCCCGGGGCATCCCCATCGTGCTGGACCCGGTGGGGGCCGGGGCCACCCGGTTGCGCACCGAGACGGGCCTGCGCCTGCTGCGGGAGCTCAAGATCGCCGTGGTGCGGGGGAACGCCGGGGAGATCGGCGCGTTGGGCGGGGCCGGCGGCCTCGTCCGGGGCGTCGAGAGCGTCGAGGGGGTGCAGGACCCCGTCGCCGTGGCCCAGGCGATGGCCCGCCGGTGGCGCACCGTCGTGGTCATCTCCGGCCGGCGGGACGTCCTGGCCGACGGCGAGCGGGTCCTGGGGGTGGACAACGGCCACCGCTGGCTGACCACCCTCACCGGCACCGGTTGCATGGCGACGACGGTGATCGCCGCCTTCGCCGCCGTCGAGCCCGATCCCCTGATCGCCGCGGCCGGGGGGATGGCCTGCTTTGGCCTGGCAGCGGAGCAAGCCGCTCAGGAGGCCCGGGGGCCGGCCAGCTTCAAGGTCGCCCTCTTCGACGCCCTCTACCACCTGACGCCGGAGCGGTTGGCCCAAGGCGCTCGGGTGGTGGAGCTGGCGCAGAAAGGCTAGGTGAACTCTGATGCGCATCTCGGACCTGGGGGAGTTCCCCCTCATTGACCGGGTAGGGCGGATCGTCGGGCTCCAACGGCCCGACGTGGTGGTGGGCATCGGCGACGATGTGGCGGTGCTGGAGGACCGGGGCGACGAACTGCTCCTGGCGACGGTGGACAGCCAGGTGGAGGGGGTCCACTTCCTGCCGGACCGGATCACCCCCTACCAGTTGGGCCGGCGGGCGCTGGCCATCAACCTGAGCGACATCGCCGCGATGGGGGGGCGGGCCGAGTATGCCCTCGTCTCCCTGGCCCTGCCGGCCGACACCGAGGTGGCCTGGGTGGAAGCCCTCTACCGGGGGCTGTGCGAAGAGGGGGAGCGCTTCGGCGTGGTCGTCGTGGGGGGGAACATAGCCCGTTCGCCGGGGGGGGCCTTCGTGGACGTCTGCGTGCTGGGCCGGGTGCACCGTCGGCACCTCCTGCTCCGCTCAGGGGCCCGTCCCGGCGACCGGGTGCTGGTCACCGGCCATCTGGGAGGCTCGGCGGCCGGCCTGCACCTCCTGCTGGACCCCGACCTCGCCGTGGCCTCTTCGGACCGGGAGGCGCTGCTGGCCCGCCACCTCACGCCCACGCCCCGGCTTCCCGAGGCGGCCATCATCGCTCGGTCGGGGGCGGCGACGGCGATGATTGACGTGAGCGACGGCCTGAGCAGCGATGTCGGCCACATCTGCGAGCAGAGCCGGGTGGGGGTGCGGCTCTGGGCGGACCGGCTGCCCATCGCGCCGGCGACCCGGCGAGTGGCCGAGCTGCTGGGCAGAGCGCCGTGGCGGTTGGCCCTAGAGGGGGGAGAGGACTACGAGCTCTGCTTCACCGCCCCGCCGGAGGCCGCTGCCCGGCTGGCCGCCACCGTCCGGCGTGAGACGGGAACGCCCGTGGCGGTCGTGGGGGAGGTACTGCCGGCGGAGGAGGGGCGGTGGCTGGTGTTGGAGGATGGGCGGAAGAGGCCCCTGGAGGCGAGGGGATGGGAGCACTTTTAGGAGGTGTGCGATGCAAAGTCAAACCCGTAAGGTGGCTCAAGCGGTCATCCTCGTGGCCATCGGCGTGGCTCTGGCTCCCTACACGTCGTTTCCCATCGGGATCGCCAAGGTCAACCCCACCCAGCACTTCGTGAACGTCCTGGGCGCGGTGCTGCTAGGGCCCTGGTGGGCGGTGGCCAACGCCGCCATCATCGGCATCATCCGCAACGCGATGGGGGTGGGTACGCTGCTCGCCTTCCCCGGCGGGATGATCGGAGCCTTTCTGGCCGGCTACGCCTACCGCTATAGCCGCAACATCTACCTGGCCGGCCTGGGCGAGGTGATCGGCACCGGCATCATCGCCGCCCTGGTCAGCGGCTGGTTCGTGGCCCCCGTCTTCATGCACAAGACGATGGCGATGACCGCCCTCATCGCCTCCTTCCTGGGCAGCACCATCCTGGGGACCCTCATCGGCCTGGCCGCCCTGAAGCTGCTGGAGCAGGCCGGCTACGCCGAGCTCACGGGCGAGTCTTCGTGATCCCCTCCCGCAGGCCCCCCGTCGGGGGCTATGCCTCCCTCGCCCGGCCACCCCTCCGGGAGGCGGCTCGGCCCACGTTGGGCCTGCGGGAGGGTCCTCCCCGCCGGCCCACCCTCCCGCAGGCCCCCCGCCGGGGGCTATGCCTCCTTCGCCCGGCCCTCCCTCCGGGAGGCAGCTCGGCCCACGTTGGGCCTGCGGGAGGGGTCTCCCCCGCCAGTCCACCCTCCCCGCCGGCCCACCCTCCCGCAGGCCCCCCGTCGGGGGCTATGCCTCCCTCGCCCGGCCACCCCTCTGGGGGGCAACTCGGCCCACGTTGGACCTGCGGGAGGGTCCTCCCCCGCCGGCCTTCCCTCCCGCAGGCCCCCCGCCGGGAAGCAGCTCGGCCCACGTTGGGCCTGCGGGAGGGGTCTCCCCCAGGGTCTCCCTCGCCGGCCCTCCCTCCCGTGAGCCCTTCGTGCTCGTCGTGTGCTTGGTGGTCAGACCCGGCACCGCCCGTCCACGACGGTGCCGATCGGCGGGGTTGCCTGTTGGGCCGGGTTGTGTTATACCTGAGGGGCAACCGCACCGGCGCGACGGGCCGGGCAGGGGGAGAGGCCGGCACGGTTGGCCCCCCACCGGCGGGAGCCGGGAGGGAGAGCCGTTGTCGGACGCGCCGCCGAACAGAAACAAGGGGGTAACCAGGATGTCCCAACCCGTAGCCCACCTTCAGAACCTGCGCTACCGCTACACCGCCGCCGGCCCCCGCTGGGTGCTGGAGGAGATCAACCTGCGGGTTGAGCCGGGGGAGTACCTGCTGGTCTGCGGGGCCAGCGGCTCCGGCAAGTCTACCCTCTGCCGGACCTTCAACGGCCTGATCCCCCACTTCCACGGCGGGCGGCTGGAGGGGCGGGTCCGGGTGGCCGGCCTGGAGACGCGCGAGCACCCGGTCAGCGAGCTCTTCGCCCACGTGGGGATGGTCTTCCAGAACCCCGAGGCCCAGCTCTTCAACAGCACCGTCGCCCGCGAGCTGGCCTTCGGGCTGGAGAGCCTGGGGCTGCCCCCCGCCGAGATCGTCCGACGGGTCGAGGAGAGCGCCGCCACCGTGGGCATCGCCCACCTGCTGGACCGCAACCCCCACGAACTCTCCGGCGGGGAGCAGCAACTGGTGGCCATCGCCGCCGCCCTGGCCCTCCGCCCCGCCCTCATCGTCCTGGACGAGCCCTACGCCAGCCTGGACCCGGCCAACGTCCGCCGGGTGCGGGCCGCCCTGCGGGAGGTGCACCGGCGGGGTACGGCCATCGTCGTCACCGAACACCGGCTCCAGCGCGTCGTCGCCGACGCCGACCGAATGGTGGTGCTCCACCAAGGGCGGATCGTGCTGGACGGCCCGCCCAGGCGCGTGCTGGCCGAGGAGCTGGCCCCCTTCGGGCTCAACCTGCCCCCCGTCGTCCGGGTGGCCCAGGCCCTGGGGCTGCCGGAGGTTCCCCTCACGGTGGAGGAGCTGGCTCCGGCCCTCGACGGGCGAGCCCTGCCGCCGGAGGTCCTGCCCTCACGGTCCGCCCCCGGCCCGGCCGGCGGAGTCCCCGTGCTTCAGGTCGAAGGGGTCACCTTCGCCTTCGGGAAGACGCCGGTCCTGCGGGGCGTGGACCTGACCCTCCGGGCGGGCGAGTGCCTGGCGCTGGTGGGGGCCAACGGCTCCGGCAAGACGACGCTGATCAAGCAGTTCAACGGCCTCTACCGGCCCCGGCGGGGGCGGGTGGTGGTGCTGGGCCGGGAGACGCGCCGGGCGAAGGTCTCCCAACTGGCCCGCCACGTGGGGATGGCCTTCCAGAACCCCAACGACCAGTTCTTCCGCTTCCGGGTGCGGGAGGAGATCGAGGTGGGGGCGCGGGCGCTGGGGCGCTACGACGAGGGGTGGCTGCGGGAGCTGGTGGCCCTCTTCCACCTGGAGCCGCTGCTGGAGCGATCCCCCTACCGGCTGAGCGAGGGGGAGAAGAAGCGGGTCGCCTTCGCCTCGGCCCTGGCCGCCCGGCCCGAGGTGCTGGTCCTGGACGAGCCGACGACGGGGCAGGACTGGCCCTTCCGCCGGGCGTTGGGGGAGTTGCTGGCGGCACTGCGGGCCCGTGGTCAGACGGTGGTGCTGGTGACCCACGATCTGGAGTTCGCGGAGCGGTGCGCCGACCGCTGGGTCGTGCTGGCCGGCGGGGAGGTCGTCGCCAACGGCGATCCGTGGGAGGTGATGGCCGACGAGGCCGCGATGAGCCGGGCAGGGCTGGAGCCGACGCAGAGCTTTCGGATCCAGGCCCTCACCCTTCCCGCTGGAGGATGAGCACCGCTCCCAGGATCATCGCGCCGCCGAGGACCTGGAAGGGCTCCAGCCGCTCGTGCAGGAAGAGGGCTCCCCACAGGGCGGCCAGGGCCGGCTCCAGGTTGGCGACGATGCTGGCCCCGCTGGCCGGCACCGTCTTCAGCCCTTGGTTGAAGGCGACGCCGGCCCCCAGCGTGGGAAGCCACCCCAGGCCCAGGAGCCAGAGAAGGGTTCCCGGCGTGGTCACCGCCCGACGCAGGCTCTCCGCCGATTGCCAGGGGAGCATAAAGAGGGCACCGAACCCCAGGGCGTAGGCCAGGACCTCCCAGGATGAGCGCCGGCGCACCCCTACCTTGCTGAAGATGGTGTAGAGGCCGTAGGTCAGCCCGGACCCTAGCCCGAAGAGGATTCCCACCAGGTCCAGCCGGACGCTCCCCAGGTGGTAGATGCGGGCGACCAGGGCGGCCCCGCCGAAGGCGAGGAGCAGGGCCACCCCCTTGCGGCGGGTCAGGGGCTCGCCCAGGAAGAGGGCGGCGATGAGGGCAACCCAGGCCGGCGCGGTGTAGAGGAGCACGGCGGCCACCCCCATCCCCACCCGGTCAATGGCCCGGATGTAGACGAGGAAGAAAGCGGCCACGCCGAAGGCCCCGAAGAGGGCGTAGAAGGGCACCTCCCGGCGCGAGATGGCCGGCCAGCGCCCCGCCCGTCCGCTCAGCCCGACGAAGAGGGTGAGCGAGGCCACGGCTGCCCGGAAGAAGGCGATGGTCGTCGTCGTCAGGTCGTGGTGGTGGAGCAGCCGGTTGTAGAAGAGGCCCAGGGTGCTCCACAGAAAGGCTGCCAGCAGGATCAGGCCGTATCCCCGTAGCACCGGTTCTCCTCCTACGAACCCTTCCACCGTTGTCTCGTCGGGCGAAGGCCCATTGTAACACAGGCCCTCGGACCGGTCAAAAGGGGAGAACGGATTGAACGGAGAGGAGGGCTCTCTCATCCGCTCAATCCGTTCCCCAATCCGCCGACTTCTGTCCGTTTGCCGTCGAGACCAGGGGCTTGGGGGGAGGGAGGGCCGGAAGGTCAGCGGCGGAAGAGGTTGCTGACGATGAACCAGACGTTGGCCGGCCGCTCGGCCAGGCGGCGCATAAAGTAGGGATACCACTCGGTGCCATAGGGGATGTAGATGCGCACGGTGTACCCTTCGGCGGCCAGTTTCTCCTGCAGGTCCCGCCGGATGCCGTGCAACATCTGGAACTCGAAGCGGTCGCGGGGCACCTGGTGGGCGGCCTCCCAGGCACGGGTGGCGGCGATCATCTTCTCGTCGTGGGTGGCGACGGCCAGGTAGGCCCCCTTCTCCAGCGCCTCGCGGCTGAGCAGCAGTTCCATCAGGTTGACGAAGTTGGTGTTCACGTCGGCCTTCTTGGGGAAGGCGATGGTGGGGGGCTCTTTGTAGGCCCCTTTGCACAGCCGGATGTTGGCGATGCCTTCCTCGATGAGCTGCCGCACATCCCGCTCGCTGCGGTAGAGGTAGGCTTGGATGACGACCCCCAGGTTGTCGTAACGCGACCGCAAGCGGCGGTAGATCTCCAAGGTCGCGTCCGTGTAGTCGGAGCTTTCCATATCAATGCGGACAAAGGTGCCGATCTCCTGGGCCTTCGCTACCACCCGCTCCAGGTTCTCCTCGGCCAGATCCGGGCCGATGTCCAGCCCCAACTGGGTGAGCTTGACGGAGCAGTGGGGGATGTGCCCGTTCCAGCCTCCCTCCTGGTGGATCCGCTCCAGGAGCTCCACGTACTCGTCGGCTGCCCGCCGGGTGTCGGCCTCGTTGTAGACGTTCTCCCCCAGGTGGTCCATCGTGGCGTGGATGCCCCGGGCCTGAAAGGCGCGGACGGCGGCCATCGCGTCGTCCAGCGTCTCGCCGGCGACGAAGCGGAGGGAGGCCCGCCGCGCCAGCGGAAACCCCATCACGAACCGCCGGGCCAGGTCATTCCTCGACAGATAGAGAAAGAGCGGTCGCAACATATCCGACCTCCTGATGCGCTGTATGCGGAGGGGGGCTGCGGGTTCAGAGGGCGACGACGCTCCCCAGCCCCCGGCGCTCGGCGGCCGCCAGGACCTGAGCAGCGGCGGCCACGTCTTGCACCGCGACCCCCACCGACTTGAAGAGGGTGATCTCCTCCGGCGTCGTCCGACCGGGTTTGAGGCCGGCAACGATCTCGCCGATCTCGGCCTCCAGGTGGTCCTCGGTGATCAGCCCGCGCTGCAAGGGGATGATCAGGTCACCGGCCTCGGCCAGGGCGGCGGGCCGATGGTCCACCACCACGCGGGCTCGGACGACCGTCTCCGCCGGGATTTCCTGCATCTGGGGCGTGTAGGCACCGATGGCGTTGATGTGGACACCCGGCTTCAGGTCGGCGTCATCGAAGACCGGCGTGGCGGAGGTCGTCGCCGTGCAGATCACGTCGGCTTCCCGCACCGCCTCGGCGGGGGTGGCGGCCGGCCGCACCGGGATGCCCAGGCGAGCGCCCATCTCCTCGGCGTAGGCCCGGGCTGCCGGAGGCTTGGGATCGTAGATCCAGGCTTGCTCGATGGGGCGCACGGCGCAGACGGCTTCCAGTTGGGTGCGCCCTTGGACGCCGGCCCCGAAGACGGCGGCCACGTGGCTGTCGGGGCGGGCCAGCAGGTCCGTGGCCGCCCCCGAGGCCGCCCCTGTGCGCAGGGCGGTCAAGACGGTGCCGTCCATCACCGCTGCCGGTCGGCCCGTCGTCGGGTCCACCACGACGACGAGGGCGTGGATGAGGGGGAGTCCCCGGGCCGGGTTGTCGGAGAAGACGGAGACGATCTTGATCGCCATCTGGTCGTCGCCGGCCAGGTAAGCGGGCATAAAAAGGACCAGCCCGTGGTGAGCTGGTACCTCGATGGGGGTGCGCAGGGGCACCGTGGCCCGACCGGTCGAGAGTTGGGCGTAGGCCGTTTTCATCGCCTCAATGGCCTCCGCCATCGGGAGCGCCTGGCGGACCTCCTCACCGGAGAGCACCCGTAGCTCAAGCATCTTCCCCAATCCTTTCCCGTTTCTCCTCCTCCAGCCTACCGGGCCGAGGAGCCGAAGGCAAGTGGCAACCCTCGCCTCTTCCGGGTGATGTTCCTCACACCAGGGGGAGACCCGGCACCTTCAGGAGAGGGTCTTGTCCAAGGGGGGAAGCTGGTCTAGAAAAGCCTCCACGCTCTCTACCTGGGCGGCCAGGATCACCAGGTCGCTCAGGCGATCGGGGTCTTCGATGGCCTTCAGGCGGTCCTCCAGGGCTTTGCCCTGTCGGTAGGAAAGGTCGAAGCGGGCCATCAGGAGGTTCATAATGTCCTCCCGCCGCCCCTTAAGTAGTCCTTGCTGTAGTCCTTGTTGTAGCCCCTGCTGGATCCCCTTTTGGATTCCCTTCTGGATGCCCTCCTCGATCCATTCTTCGATAAAACTCGCCTCGCGCATCAGCTCCACCTCCTCGCGGAAGAAGTCCCACAGGAAATCCCGCTCGAAGTAGCGGCTGGCCACCGTCACCGCGGCCGCGATCAGGTCTGCCCGCCGCTTCTCGTCCTGTTCCTGCAGGATCAGCGTTCGCTCTGTCTCTAGGACCGCTTTGTCCCGCTCCTTAGCGATGGCAACCAGGAGCGGTGCCAGCTCCCGCAATTCGCCACTCCGAATCCGATCTTCGTGTTCCCACAACCCCACCGTCGGGTAGGTGAAACGGTTCACCACCAGGTCCCCCAGCCGTGTCTCGTAGACGCCTGGTGGCAGGTTCCGTCGCCGCTCCAGGTAGAGGACCAACGTCAGCACTTCCCGCCCGAAGCGGCGGGTGAGCGCGCCTGAGTATACGAAGAGCCGCTCCGGTAGGCTCGGCTCGTGGTGGGTCTGGAACTCCAGGTGGAAGAGCTTCAGGACGCCGTCGTCCTCAATCTGGTGGACGAAGTCAACCCGCTGGGCCGGCAGGTCTATCTCCACGTTCTCCACCGTGCCGACCAACCGCACCGGCCTGCTGGGGAAGGCCAGCCGGAGAAACGCTTCGGCGTGGTTGCGGGCCAGGAGCTTGAGCACGCGGTCGAAAAGGGTATGCTCTGTCACCGCCTCTCTCTCAGTGAAGGATCTTGCTCAGGAACTCCTGGGTGCGTGGGTGCTTGGGGGCGGTGAAGAGTTCCTCCGGCGTCGTCTCTTCGACGATCTGCCCTTCATCCATAAAGACGATCCGGTCCGCCGCTGCCTTGGCGAAGCCCATCTCGTGGGAGACAACGACCATCGTCATCCCCTCGCGGGCCAGGTCCAGCATCACGTCCAGCACCTCTTTGATCATCTCCGGGTCGAGGGCCGAGGTGGGCTCGTCGAAAAGCATGATCTTGGGGTCCATCGCCAGGGCCCGTGCGATGGCCACCCGCTGCTGCTGGCCGCCGGAGAGCTGGGCCGGATAGCTGTTCGCCTTCTCGGGAATCCCCACCCGGGCCAGCAGTTCCCGTGCCTTGGCCTCCGCTTCCTCAGGGGAGCGTTTGCGGACCACCCGTTGGGCCAGCATCACGTTCTCCAGGGCGGTCAGGTGGGGGAAGAGGTTGAAGAGCTGGAAGACCATCCCGATCTCGGCCCGCACCTTGTTGATGTTCTTCGCCTGGTCCAGGGGGATGCCGTCCACCTCGATGTAGCCTTGGTCAATGGTCTCCAGCCGGTTGATGCAGCGCAACATCGTGCTCTTGCCCGACCCGCTGGGACCGATGACCACCACGACCTCACCGGGATAGACGTCTAGGTCTACCCCTCGCAGGGCGTGGACGTGACCGAAGTGCTTGTGCACGTCCCGAAGGATGATGATCGGTTGCTTGCCCATTGCACAGCCCTCCTATCCTCACAAGCGCCCTGGCAACGCCGACTTCCGCTCGATCAGGCGGACGATGATGGACAAGATCAAGGTCATCAGGAGGTAGAGCAGGGCCACCGTGTTGTACCCTTCGAAGGCCCGAAAGGTGCGGGAGACGAAGAGCCGTCCCTGCTGGAGCAGGTCGGGCAGGGCGATGACGGAGATGAGGGAGGAGTCCTTGAGCATGGCGATGAAGTTGTTGCCCAGAGGAGGCAGGATAACCCGGATCGCCTGCGGGAGGATGACGTAGCGCATCGCCTGGGGGTAGCTCATCCCCAAGGAGCGGGCGGCTTCCATCTGGCCCTTGGGGATGGACTCAATGCCGGCCCGGAAGACCTCGGCCAGGTAGGCTCCGTAGCCAAAGGCCAGCCCCAGCACCGCCGAGGGGAAGCCCCGTAGGTCCACTTGCTGGTTGGTGGCATCGCGTAGGGCCGGCGTGATGACGTAACCGGCGTACATAATGATAACCAGCAGGGGGATGCCCCGCACCACCTCAACGTAGAGGGTGGAGATGGCGTAGGTGACGGGGTTCTTGGAGACCCGGAAGAGCCCCCCGATCAGGCCCAGCACCAGGGCCAGCGCATAGCCCACCACCGTCGCCTTGAGGGTGAGCATCACCCCGATGCGGTCCCACACGGCGCAGGTCTCCTGCCCCTGAGGGCAGGCGGTGACGAACTGGAGGGCTTTCCAGTAGAGCTCCCGTTCCTGGGGGCTGGTGAGAATTCTGCCCACGAAGAGGGTGATCAGCACAATGATGATGACCACCCACCAGGGGACTTCGGCCAGCCAATCTACCAGCGCGCCTCCGACGGACTTGGGGCGGGTTCCCTCTCGAACGGTCATGGCCTCTCACCTCTGCGTTGAGCATGGGAAGGGGGGATACGGATGGTGGTCCCAGGACGAACCGGGAGCGCTGTCGTGCCTTCAGGCCTCTTCTTCGGCCTGGCCATCGGCCTGATGGAAGACGGCGATCTCCAACTGAGTGACCCGTTGTTCCAATTGGCGGAGCTCCTGGAAGGTGGCCCAGCGTTCGTGGGGGATCGCTTCAGGCTGGATGACTCCTCGCTCGACGAGGAGCTGTTCCAAGGAGCGGAGCGTCGTCTTGATCTCCCACACCTCGTCTTCGAGGCGGGAGACGCGCCGCTCCAGGCTGGTCAGCCGGGCCTCGATGCGCTCTATCCGTGCCTCCATCGAGCTCATCCGCTCTTCCATCGAGCGCATCCACCGGCGGGTCTCCTCGTAGTCGCGGCTCATCTGGGCGACGAAGGGCTCCAGGACCTCGTAGACGGTCTCCCGGATCATCTCCCGCAGTGCTTCCTTTTCCTCGCTTTCCATCCTTGTCCTCCTGATCGCTTTGGCCCGCCGATGGCTTCCTTTATACCTCGGAATCCCCAATCTGTCAAAGGCAGGTCAGCGGGTGCGGACGTGGCAGGCGACGGCGTGGCCCGCTTCGACCTCAATCAAGGTGGGCTCTTCTTGGCTGCAGACCGGCTCGGCCAGAGGACAGCGGGGATGGAAGCGGCAGCCCGGGGGTGGGTTGATGGGGTTGGGGATCTCGCCTTTGGGGATCGGCGTCGTCCTCCGCGCCCGGGGGTCGGGGACGGGGACCGCCGCCAGGAGCGCTTCGGTGTAGGGGTGCACGGGGCTGCGGTAGACTTGTTCCAGGGACCCCACCTCGACAATCTTGCCCAGGTACATCACCGCGATGCGGTCGCAGATGTACTTGGCTGTGGCCAGGTCGTGGGTGATGAAGAGGTAGGTGAGGTGAAACTCCTCCTTGAGCTGGCGCATCAGCTCCAGGAGCATCGCCCGGACCGAGACGTCGGCCATCGCGATGGGCTCATCGGCCACGACCAGGTCGGGATGGGTGACCAGAGCCCGGGCGATGACGGCCCGCTGGCGCTGGCCGCCGGAGAGTTGGTGGGGGTACTTCTCGTAGAGGATGGCCGCCGGCGTTAGCCCCACCTTTTCCATCATCTCCAGCACGGCCTCCCGCTTCGCCTCTCCCTGGGCCAGGCCGTGGATCACCAGCCCGTGGCCGATGGCGTCGCCGATCTTCATCCGGGGGTTGAGCGAGGCGAAGGGGTCCTGGAAGATGACCTGCATCCGACGGCGTAGCCGGCGCATCTCCTCCGGCGGAAGGGAGGTGATCTCGATGCCGTCGAAGCGGATCTGGCCCTCGGTGGGCTCGATGAGGCGGAGGATCAGCCGCCCCGTCGTCGTCTTGCCGCTACCACTCTCGCCGGCCAACCCGAAGACCTCCCCCCGCCGGATGGCGAAGCTCACCCCATCCACGGCCCGCACGAACTCTTTCCGCCGGGAGAGGAGGTTTTCGAGGAAGCTCTGCTGAACGGGGAACCACTTCTTCAGGCTCTGAACTTCGACCAAGTAACCGTTCTGCATAGCTCACAGCCCTTCTTCTTCCATCCGCACCCAGCAGGCAACCTGGTGCTCTGGACGCACTTCGACGAAAGGGGGTTCCTCCACCCGGCAGCGCTCCACGGCCAGGGAACAGCGGGGGTGGAAGCGGCAGCCGGGAGGTGGGTTGATCAGGTCGGGGGGGGAGCCCTCCATGATCTCCAGCCGGTCCTGATCCAGCCGGATGTTGGGCACGGAGCGCAGCAGGCCCGCCGTGTAGGGGTGCAGGGGCTCCGTGAAGAGGGGGACGGCCGGGGCCAACTCGACCAGCTTCCCGGCGTACATCACGGCGACCCGGTCGGCCAGCTCGGCGACAATGCCGATGTTGTGGGTGATGAGGATGATGGTCAGCCGGTAGGCCTCCTGGAGCTCCTTGAGCAGGTCCAGGAACTGGGCCTCGACGATGACGTCCAGGGAGGTGGTCGGCTCGTCGGCGATGATGAGGTCAGCGTTGAGGGAGAGGGCCAGGCCGATCATCACCCGCTGGCGCATCCCGCCGCTGAGCTGGTGGGGATAGTCCACCAGCCGGTCCGGCGCGATGCCCAGCCGGTCGAAGAGTTCGGCGGCCCGCTGCCGGGCCTCGGCCGGCCGGGTCCGTCGCTCGTGGGCCCGGATCGTCTCGATGAAGTGGTCGTCAATGCGCTGGAGGGGGTCCAGCGAGGTCATCGGGTCCTGGAAGATCATCGAGATGCGCCGGCCCCGCAGGTCGCGCATCTCCCCTTCGCTCAGCTCGAGGAGGTTGATGCCGTCGAAGTGGATCGTTCCCTGAACGATGCGGCCCGGCGGACGGACCAGGCGCAGCAGGGCCATGCCCAGGGTGGACTTGCCGCAGCCCGACTCGCCGACCAGGCCCAGCACCTCGCCCCGGTAGACGTCCAAGCTGACGCCGTCCACCGCTTTCACGACCCCCATTCGGGTCTCGTACTCCACGCTCAGATCACGAATCTGGAGAAGGGGTGTGTTGTCCATAGGTTGAATCTCGAAGAGGTCCTTGAGTTGTCTGGATTGGCAGAGGTGCGACGCCCCTGAGCCGTTACTATCTGGCCAAGACGGCCCGTTCTAAGGCAGCCAGATCGTGGCCATCACTGAGCAGGATGCCGTGATGCTCAGCGTAAGCGATGGCTTCTGGAGTGAAGCCGGCCTGGGAGATACACCAGGGCCGGGCCTGAAACTGCTCTGCCAGTTCCAAGAGGCGTTTCAGTTCCTTTTGTCCCACCCGCCTCCGTCGCCACTTTACCTCAACGATCCACCGCTCATCGTTCTCGGCCAAGGCGTCTATCTCAATCCGGCCATCTGAGGAGCGATAGGGCTCGACACGGACAAACTTAGGGATGTGCAGAGGGCCGGCCCGGCCCAAAAGTGCCCCATCCACGGTCTGTCCGGCCATCCTCCGCAGCAGTTCCCGCACCTCGCTCTCCTTGGCCCGTCCCAACTGCGTGGAGACCCGCTGGAAACGCTCCTGCAAGTCGGCGATCAGTCCTTCCAGTTCCTCCCGTCGCGGAAAGAGGTCAACCTCAATCCCCCGGCTGGTGTAGGCCACCCAGAAGCGGAGCACAGGATCCCGGTAGTAGTATCGCCCGTCCTCCTCGATAATCAGGTCCACCTCCATCAACCAGCGTAAGTACTCCCGGGTTGCCGAGGCTTGCCGTCGCAGCCGGCGGGCTGTTTCGGAGAGGGTGAGCCCCTCTTCCTCGGCCAATACTTGGAGGAGCGCCTTCAGGAGCCCGTAACCCCGGGCCTTCTGCAGAGAGATATCATACAGATAGCGGCAGTAACTGTAGATCTGGCCCTGGCGCGAGAGGGTCTCCAGCAGGAAGGCATGCTGCACGTGGGAGCGGTTCACCCCTTCGGGGGCCTCGGGTACCAGCTCTCGCAGCCGCTCGGCCAGCACCGTGATGTAGAAAGGATGGCCGAAGGTGTAGCGGTGAACCGCTGCCTGGGCGTCCGGGGCCAGCGGGCCGATCAGCTTCTCCAACAAAGCCTTGGTATCTTCCTCGGTGAAAGGCCGCAGTTCCAGGGTGCGGAATTGGAGGAACAGGGGAGACTCGTGATGGCGGATAAGCCGTTCCATCACCGTGATGGCCGAGCCGGTGATGACATAGCTCACATAGGATTGCCGCTGCAGCGCAGCACGGAAGTGCTGGAGGGGATCTCCCACGCCGGGAAAGTTGCTCAGGCTGGACAGCTCGGGGAACTCGTCGAGAAAGCAGATCAGGGGGCGGCCAACGGCCTGAGCCAGGTGGTCGGGAAAGTCGAAGGCCAGCTTGAGGAGGGCGGCGTAGTCGGGCCGGCTGCGGCTGAGCGCCTGGGTGATGCTCCCGGCCGTCCGGGCGACTAAGGGAACCTCGACCGCCTGGGTCTCCAGCAGGCCTTCCACTGTGAGATAAGGGTCAATGGGCCCCTTGGCTCCGGTCAGAACCCAGAAGCAGGTCAGACCAATGTAGCGTTGGGCGAAGATCTCCGGCGCTGTACAGAGTTCCTCCAGGTCCAGGTAGACGGGAGCGAGGTCTCCCTGGGAGAGCAAACGCGATGCCTGTTCCTGACACAAGACCGTCTTGCCGATGCGCCGCAGGCCAAAGATCGCCACGTGACGGGGTTGTCCCCGTCGCAGGTCTTCGGCGACCCGCTCCAGGAAAGCCAGTTCATAGGTGCGGTTTGTGAAGCGCTCCCGCAGATAAGCAGGGTAGAAGGCGAACACAATACCCCCAGGATTCAGTCAACTGACTTATAAGTCATCTGCCTAAAGTATACAACGATGGTTCAGGGCGGGCAAGGCCCTTACAACTCGAATGCAATGTTGAAGTGTGGAGGCACAACGGCACTGCGTTTCTACCCTACGGCCTCCAACGGTTTTCGGTCACCCCCTTACGACTCCGTGAGCCGAGGGTTCAGGATCTCGCCCAGCCCCTCGCCCAGCAGGCTGAAGCTTAGGGCGACCAGGGTGATCATCAGGCCGGGGAAGGTGATGGGCCACCAGTAGCCGTTGGGCAGGTAGGCTTTCCCTTTGTTCAGGTCGAACCCCCAGTCGGGGGTGGGCGGGGGAAGCCCCAACCCCAGGAAGCTCAGTCCCGCCTCGGTCAGGATGCTGTCGGCCACGTTGAGGGAGAAGAGGACGACGATGGAGGGGATGACGTTGGGGAAGACGTAGAGCCACAGGATGGTGCGGGCTCTGGCTCCCAGGCTGCGGGCCGCCTCAACGTAGAGCTCCTCTTTGACCGAGAGGGTCTGGCCGCGCACGATGCGGAAGTAGGTGGGGATGTAGACGACGGCGATGGCGACGGCGATGTTCAGCACCCCCGGCCCCAGCATCGCTGCCATCGCGATGGCCAGGATGAGGCCGGGGAAGGAGTAGATGCTGTCCATCACCAAGGAGAGCACCCGGTCCAGCTTGCCCCCCCAGAAGCCGGAGAGGAGCCCCAGGGGGACGCCGACGACGCTGGAGAAGAGGGCGGAAAGGATGGCCACCAGGAGGACCGAGCGGGCTCCCCAGATGATCCGGCTGAGGATGTCCCGCCCCAGGTTGTCGGTTCCCAGGACGAAGGTGGGGCCGAAGGGCGGACCGACCTGACGCACGAAGCGTCCGTAGGTCTTCATAAAGTTGCCCGCAGCTTCGGGCTCCACGATAAGCGCTTCCACTTCTGGCCGACGGCGCGTCAGCCCCTGGAAGGCTTTGAGCATCGAGGGGTAGTAGACGACTTCGGCTCCCAGCTCTTCGGCCAGTACTTCTCCGGTGGTATCCGGCAGGACGCCCACCTTGCGGCCGGCCAGGTCCTCCGGCCTCTGGATGGCCTCGTTCTCGGCCTCGGCGATGAGCCATTGCTTTCCCCCGCCAGGGGGCGTGAAGCGCCCTCCCACCGTCTTGATGGGATCAAAGGGGGCCAGGACGGGGGCCAGGAAGGTCATCAGGAGGATGAGGGTCAGGAGGACCCCTCCGGCGACGGTGATGTACCACTCCGCACCGTACCAGCGACGGCCTCGCCAGATGCGGCGCAGGAGTCCAACGTCTTCCCAGGGTTGTTCGAGGGTGAGGGTTTGTTCAGCCATAAGGGGCGTGTGGCGTGTTACGTGTTGCGTGTTGTGGTCAGTAACGGATGCGGGGGTCCAGATAGGCGTAGATGATGTCCACGATCAGGCTCACCAGGGAGACCAGGAGGGCGAAGAAGACGACGGCCCCCTGGACGGTCGGGAAGTCCCGATACTCGATCCGCTCCACCAGGAGGCGTCCCAACCCCGGCCAGGTGAAGGTGGACTCGGTAAGCACGGCCCCGGCCAGGAGCAGGGCGAACTGGAGCCCCATCATCGTCAGCACCGGGATGAAGGCGTTCTTGAGGGCGTGGCGGTAGATGACGGCCCGCTCGGCGATGCCTCGGGCTCGGGCGGCGGTGATGAAGTCCTGGCGCAGCACATCCAGCATGTTGGAGCGGGTGAGGCGGGTGAAGACCCCCGACAGGTAGAGTCCCAGGGTGAGGGCCGGCAGGATCAGGTGCTGGAGGCTGTTGATCAGGCTCTCCTTGTTCCGCGTCAGGATGCTGTCCACCACGTAGAGGCCGGTGATGGTGCGCGGGGCCATGTCCAGCGTGTCCACTCGCCCGTAGACGGGCAGCCAGCCCAGCTTCACGCTGAAGATCAACTGAAGCATCAGCCCCAGCCAGAAGACGGGTATGGTGTAGATGACGATGGAGTAGAGGCGAAGGCCGTAGTCGAGGGTGGAACGGCGGTGGTAGGCCGACTGCACCCCCGTGAAGATCCCGACGAGGCTGGCGACGAGGATGGCGGCCAAGGAGAGCTCCAACGTGGCCGGGAACTTGTCCTTCAAATCCTGGAGCACCGATCGCCCTCGGACCGGGGCCAAGGTCGTGCCCAGGTCCAAGCGGACCAGGTCGCCCAGATAGTCCACGTACTGGACCAGCAGGGGGCGGTCCAGCCCCAATGTGTGACGGATCTCGTCAATGTACTCCTGGGGTGCACCGGGCCGGATGATGGCCTTCACCGGGTCGCCGGGGAGCACCCGCATAATGAAGAAGACCAGCGTCACCAGGATGAAGAGCATCGGGATGGTCAGCAGGATGCGGGTGATGATGTAGACACGTAGGGATCGCATAGCCATCCTCTTCCGGGAACCCTCTCGCAGGTCTCATCCACCCGCGTGACCTGCGGGAGGGAGCATAAACCAGGGGCGGGCCGGTGACCCGCCCCTGGCGGTTGACTGCGATGAGAGCGACCCAGACGGGCGCAATGGGCTCGCCTACTTGTAGACCAGGAAGTAGTGGAAGAGCATATTGGTGTCGAGGACGATGCCCTTCACGTCCTTCTGAGCCGCGACCAGGAGCGTCCCCTGGGTCAGCGGGATGGTGGGGATGTCCTTGGCCCACAGCTCCTGGATGTCCTTGAAGATCTGCTCTCGCTCTGCACCGCGCAGATCGGTGGCCGCCTGCTCCGCCTTCAGCAAGGCATCCATCTCCTCGCTGGCGTAGAAGATGCCGATGTCCTTAGAGGCCTCGGAGTCGGCGAAGGGGGTGGTGTAGTTGTCGGGATCCAGGTAGTCGGGGTACCACCCCAGCAGGTAGAAGCCCATCGAGCCGAACTGGTCCACATAGGTGGCCCACTCGGCGCTCTGGAGGTTGACCTTGATCATCCCCGTCTCCTCCAGGGCCTCCTTGATGACGGCGGCCACATCGGCCTCCGTGTCCCCGTAGTGGGTGGGGGTCCACCAGAGGTCAATCTCCAGCGGGTTGTCGGCGCTGTAGCCGGCCTCCTGGAGCAACTCCTTGGCCTTCTCGATGTCGCGCTTGGGGAAGGCATCAATGTGGGACCACATCCCCATCGGGACCATCGAGTAGAGCGGCTGGTGGGTGCCCAGGAAAGCCTTGTTGGCCACCGCGTCCCGATCCACCGCGTAGGCGATGGCCTGGCGGACCAGCGGGTTGTCGAAGGGCGCAATGGTGTGGTTGAAGCAGAGGTAGCGGATCTGCGCACCAGGCCCTTCGATCACCTGGAAGTCGGGGTTCTGGCGCAGGTCCTCGTAGTCGGTGGGGTTGAGGGTCTTGGTGGCGATGTCAATCTCGCCGTTCTCCAGCGCCAGCCGCATCGTCGTGGCATCGGCGAAGTACTTGACGATGATGTTCTTGGTCTTGGGGGCCGGGCCGGGGTAGTCGGGGTTGGCCGTCAGGTCCAGCTCCACGTCCCGCTCCCACTTGGTGATGAGGTAGGGGCCGATGCCGCCGCAGGTGCTGTCCGAGTCGAACCGGTCCTCGGGATAGCAGTTGGGGCTGACGGGGGCGTAGGGCTGAGTGGCCACCAGCAGCGGGAAGTAGTTGACCGGCTGCTTGAGGACGAACTTGACGGTGTACTCGTCCACCACCTCGACGCGGTCCACGAAGCTGGTCACCAGCCAGTTGGGATCGCCGCCCAGGGCCATCACCCGATCAATGGACCACTTCACCGCTTCGGCGTTGAAGGGGGTGCCATCGGGGAACTTGAGCCCTTCTTTGAGACGGAAGGTGTACTCCAGCCCGTCGTCGCTCACCTCGGGGAAGTCCTTGGCCAGGCCGGGCTCCAGGTCGGTGGTGCCGGGGATGTAGTGGAGCAGGGTGTCCATCGTGTTGTGATGGATCTCCCAGGTGTGGAAGTCGTAGGAGTTGGCCGGGTCAAGGTCGGTCACCTTGTCGGTGGTGCCGATGATGATGGTCTCGGCCATCGCCTCGGCCGGCTTCTCCTCCACCTCCGGCAGGCCGAACCACTTGTTGTAGATCTCGTCGTACTTGCCGCTGGCCTTCACCTCGGCCAATCCCTTGTTGATGGCCTCCAGCAGCTCGGGGAAGTCCTTGCGCACGGCGATGCCGTAGAGTTCCTCGGTGAAGGGCTCGCCCACGAGCTTCAGGTTCATCTCCGGGTTGGCCTTGATGATGTCGGCAGAGGTGGGCGCATCGTTGACCACGGCGTCCACATCGCCGTTGGCCAGGGCCTGGAAGGCGAGGGTGATCTCATCATAGCGCTTGACCTCGGCCTTGGTGTTCTCGGTGACCCAGATGTCGCCCGTGGTGCCCTGCTGCACACCGACCACCTTGCCGTCCAGGTCCTCCGGTCCCTTGATGTCGGTGTTGTCGGCGCGGACCGCGATGATCTGACCGGCGTTGAAGTAGGGATCGGAGAAGTCAACGGTCTGCTTGCGCTCCTCGGTGATGGTCGCCGCCGAGATGACCGCGTCGAATTCGCCGGAGGCCAGGGCGACGAAGATGCCGTCCCAGCGGGTGTTGACGAACTCGACCTCGAAGCCCGCCGCCTCGGCAATGGCCTTCATCAGGTCAATGTCGAAGCCGACGATGTTGCCGCTCTCGTCCACGAACTCGAAGGGCGGGTACTCGGCGTTGGTACCAACGGTGATCTTGCCGATCTCCCTCTTCGCCGGCGCCTCCGTCGGCTTCTCCATTGGTGCTTCGGTCGGCGCTTTGGTGGGTTTCTCCGCCGGCGGCTTGGTCGGTTGAGGGGCTTTCGTGGGGGTCGCCCCACCACCGCAAGCCGTCAGCACGACGCTGAGCACCAGGATCAGGGCGGTCAGCGCGTAGAGTTTGGATATGGCTTTCATCTTTTCTCCTCCTTCGGAACTCTATGAGCAGGACTTAGAGGGGAAGGGAACCGTTCATCGTTGGTCCCGGATAGAGGCTGCCGGGATTGCGGTCAGGCTTGGAAACCCAGCCCTTCCGCCCGATATGGTCCGTTGGCGCTCTGACGAACCAGGCAGAACCTCTCCGGAGCGCACCACCTCCTTTCATTCATTCGGTCGCAGGATCGGTTTGCGGCAGGTCTGGGACGTTCGGGCAAAAGATCAGAAGATCGTTGGGGACGCTAAAGAGTATAACGCTAACACCTGAGAAAGTCAAGGCTTACCTGCTGCGATGATTACCTACAAGTGAGCGAGAGAGTGGTCCGTAGCAGGCCGTCCACGAATTTCTCACAAATGCACGAATGAGGCGGTCCTTAATTCGTGTATTCGTGCCCCATTCGTGGACGGCCAGTCTCCCTATCTCCAAAGATATGGGTGATCACCGGTTACCTGCTGTCCAGGGGTTATCGGTTCTCGAAAGGCTCGGGTTTCCGAGTCCACAGCAGCCGGTTCTCCCGCATCTCCACATCCACCAGACCCTGCTCCCGCAGATAGGCCAGGGCGGCCAAAACGGTGGTCTGGGCCAGGTAGTGCTGCCAGGGGGCGCGGTGCTCGGCTCCCAGGTGGTCGGCCACCGCCTTCAGCAGGACCGCCGTCTCCCGGGGTTCGTCCAAGGTCTCCTGAACGACCCGGAGGATGGCCTGGAGCCGTTGCCGGTTGGCCTCGATGACGGCGGGCAGGGTCTCCGGGGTCAGGACATCGCCGTGGCCGGGGGCGAAGAAAGCATAGGGCATCGCGGGCAGGCGGGCGAGCGTTTCCAGTGCCGGTCCCACGTCGGCGCAGAAGGGGATGGGATGCTTTTGTAGCACTTTGGTGGGGAAGAAGGCGTCGGCGCAGAAGAGGACATCTTCCCAGGCGATGCCGACCTGATTTGGAGCGTGGCCGGGCAGGGGGACGACCTCGACGGTGAACGGGCCGATGGAGAGGGTGCCGGGCTCCAGCGGGTGATCCACCGGGCAGGCGCGTCGGGCCAGGGTGAACCGCCCCCGCAGTTCGGCGATGGGCATCGCCCCGCCGAAGAGGAAGAGGGGCTCCAGCAGCGGATGGGCGACGATGCCGGCCTCCACCGCCGGTGCGTAGACGGGCGCGCCGGTTCGCCGGCGCAGGAAGGCCCCGCCGCCGAAGTGGTCGGCGTGGGCGTGGGTGATGAGGATGGCTGTGATCGAGACCCCCAGCCCCTCCGCCAAGCGGAGGATGCGCCGGCCTGCATCGTCATCCAGGCCGGCGTCAATCACCAGGGCCTCTTTGCCGTGGACGAGGAGGCCGGCGTTGGAGCCGCCCCGGAGGTGGTAGGCGTTGGGACGGATCAGGTGGAGTTTCATCGTCTTGCGGACCCGCCTGAGAGAGCAGCTATGACGCGCCCATTATAAGCGAGGAACCGAAGAGCGTCAAGGCCCGCCCTCCGGGGACCACCTGCGAAGCCTCCCGGATCGCAAGGGGGAAATGGACTGCGGCGGATGGCCGGTTCCACGCTCCTCGCTTCTGACAAGGCTTTTCCCAGGCCCACTGGCAGTGCCTAACAGGAGAAGAGGTGACATCTGTCAGGGGGAAAAGGTGATGCTTAACACTTGCCGCTGGGGTCCCATTGGTTACACTTGCCATCCACCTGAGCCATCTCACCCCCCTCTCCGGCTGTTCGCTTTTCAAGCAGAGGAGGTGTCCCAATGGACACGTTGGCCCTGGCCTTAGCCCGTTGGCAGTTCGCCGTCCTCACCATCATCCACTTCTTCTTCGTCCCCCTGACGTTGGGGATCACCATCCTGCTGGCAATCCTGGAGACCCTCTACGTCCGCACCCAGGACGAGGTGTACAAGGATATGGTGAAGTTTTGGGGCAAGGTTTTTCTGATCAACTTTGCCCTGGGCGTGGTCTCCGGCATTGTCCAGGAGTTCCAGTTCGGCATGAACTGGTCGGAATACTCCCGCTTTATGGGCGACATCTTTGGCGCGCCCCTGGCCATTGAGGCCCTGCTGGCCTTCTATCTAGAGTCCACCTTCATCGGTGTGTGGGTCTTCGGCTGGGAGAAGCTCTCCCCCAAGCTGCACGCCGCTACGATGTGGCTCATCGCCCTGGGGTCCAACATCTCGGCCCTGTGGATCCTCATCGCCAATTCCTTTATGCAGGAGCCGGTGGGGTACGTCATCCGCAACGGTCGCGCCGAGATGGTGGACTTCTTCGCCCTCATCACCAATCCCAACGTGTGGGTGCAATTCCCCCATGTGCTCGCCGCCGGCATCGCCACGGCGGGTTTCGTGATCCTGGGCCTGAGCGCCTATCTCCTGTTGCGCGGTCGCCGGGATGCGATGGTGATGCGCTCCTTCCGCGTCGCAGCCGTGTACGCCCTTCTGGGAACCCTCCTGATCGTGCTGGTCGGCCATACTCAGGCCCAGCACATCGTCGCCGTCCAGCCGATGAAGATGGCTGCGGCCGAGGCTTTGCAGCGTTCCGAAAACCCCGCCTCTTTCTCCATCCTCACCATCACCGACGAGGCCACCGGGCGAGAGCTGATCTCGTTGCGCATTCCCTACCTGTTGAGCATCCTGGCCTACAACCGCCCTTCCGGTGAGGTGAAAGGGATCCAGGAGCTGCAGGCCGCCTACGAAGCCCGGTATGGCCCTGGCAACTACGTCCCGCCCATCAACGTCACCTATTGGAGCTTCCGCCTTATGGTGGGGGCCGGTTTCCTGATGCTGGCGCTGGCCGCCTGGGCGGTCTATCTGGTCGCCCGGGAGCGCTTCGCCGACAGCCCGCGCTTGCTCAAGGGGCTGGTGTGGGCCACCGCCCTGCCTTACCTGGCTTCCACCACAGGCTGGATCCTGACCGAGGTGGGGCGGCAGCCGTGGATCGTCTTCGGCCTGCAGCGGGTGGAAGATGCGGTCTCCCCCACCGTCTCGGCCGGCGAGATCGCCTTTTCCCTGATCTTCCTCCTGGTGTTGTACATCCTCGGGATGTACGCCGGCGTCTACCTGATCGGCAAGCACCTGCGGTCGGCCGTCGCCTCGCCGCAATCCGTTGGGGCAAGCTAGCGGACTCATCCGAGGAGGGCGTGATGTTGAACACCCTGTGGTTCATCTTGATCGCCGTGTTGTTCATCGGCTTTCTGTTCTTGGAGGGCTTCGACTACGGCGTCGGGATGCTGCTGCGCATCCTGACCCGAGAGGACCACGAGCGTCGTGCCATCATCAACACCATCGGTCCTGTGTGGGATGCCAACGAGGTCTGGATGATCACCGCCGGCGGGGCGATGTTCGCCGCCTTTCCCCACGTCTACGCCACCCTGTTCAGCGGCTTCTACCTGGCGCTGGTGCTCCTGCTGGGTGCCCTCATCGTGCGCGGCCTGGGCTTCGAGTTTCGCAGCAAGGAGGAGAACCCCCGCTGGCGCAATGCCTGGGACTGGGCCATCTTCGTCGGCAGCCTGGTGCCTGCCCTCCTGTGGGGCGTCGCCCTCAGCAACCTCATCCGAGGGGTGCCTGTTGATCGGGATATGCACTACGTGGGCACCCTCTTCGACCTGCTCAATCCCTACGCCCTGCTGGGTGGCATCAATATGGTCGTGGCGTTCCTGCTCCACGGGGCCCTCTTCCTGGGCATGAAGCTGGAAGGAAGCCTGCGGGAACGGGCCTGCCGTTTCGCCGAACGCCTCTGGCCCTGGACCACCGGCCTCTTCTTCCTCTTCATCGTTTACAGCTACTTTGAAACCGACTTCGTCCAGCACGTGGGCGTCAATCCCGGCGTCATCCCGGTGCTGGGCGTCCTGAGCCTGCTGAGCAGCGGCTATTTCATCCGCCGGCGCGACCACGGCAAGGGCTTCGTCCTGGTGGCCTTGAGCGTGGTCTTCATCACCGCCACCCTCTTCGTGGCTCTCTATCCGCGCCTCATCGTCTCCAGCCTGAACCCTGACTGGAGCCTGACCATCTACAACGCCGCTTCCAGTCCGTACACCCTCAGGGTGATGCTCATCATCACCCTGATCCTCCTGCCGATCGTATTGCTCTACCAGGGCTGGACGTACTACACCTTCCGCCACCGCATCCGGGCCGACAGGCCGGAGGAGATGGTCTACTGAGCGCTCGTAGGGCCTTTCGCCTCCCTCACCCCTCCTGGGCCACCGCCGCGCTCTCCCCTCCGAGGAGGGGTGAGGCCCTTTGGGCCCCTCTCCCTCCGGTGCACTTATGAACCTCAACCGTCGCCTCCTGAGCCTGGCCCGCCGGCCGATCGCCTGGCTGGCCCTCACCGTTGCCCTGGGCTTGCTGGGTGGGGGGCTCATCGTCCTCCAAGCCGCGCTGCTCGCCAGCGTCCTGGATGCCGTCTTCCTCCAGGGGGCCGGCCTGACCGCTGTACGTCCCATCCTGCTGACCCTGGTGGCCGTCTTGCTTCTGCGGGCCGCCGCTGCCTGGGGCTGCGAGGTGGCCGCTTTCCACTTCGCCGCGCAGATCAAGCGCACTCTCCGCCGGCGCCTGCTGGACCACCTCCTCGCTCTGGGGCCGGTCCATCTCTCGGGCGAGCGCACCGGCGAGATCACCAACGCCCTGACCGAGGGCCTGGAAGAGCTGGAAACCTACTTCCGCCGCTACCTCCCCCAGGTGGTCCTCACCGCCTTGGTCCCCCTTCTCGTCCTGATCGTCGTCTTCCCCCGTGACTGGATCTCGGGCCTCATCCTGCTGATCACCGCCCCCGTCATCCCCCTCTTTATGAACCTCATCGGCAGCCTGGCCGATGCCCTGACCCGAACGCAGTGGCAGCAACTCAACCGGATGAGCGCCTTTCTGCTCGATGCCCTCCAGGGCCTCACCGCCCTCAAGGTCCTGGGACGCAGCCGGGAGTACGTCCGGCGCGTGGAGGCCGTCAGCGATCGCTTCCGGCGGACCACCCTGCAGGTCCTGCGCATCGCTTTCCTCTCCGCCCTGGTGCTGGAGTGGGCCGGCACCCTGAGCACCGCCGTGGTGGCTGTGGGCATCGGCCTGCGCCTGCTCTACGGTCACCTTACCTTCAGCCAGGCTTTCCTCGTCCTGCTCTTGGCTCCCGAATTCTACCAGCCCTTCCGACTCTTGGGGACGCGCTTCCACGCCGGGATGGGTGGGGTGGCCGCCGCCGAGCGCCTCTTCGCCCTCCTGGACCTCCCCGTTCCGCACCCTCGGGGGGATGCAGTGGCCACGGAGGTCCCCTCCCGCCCGTCGCCGTCTCCCCATCGCGTCGCCGGCCTCCGGGAATCCCTTTCCCCGCCCCGGATGCACCTGGTCCTGGAGCAGGTTACCTATACCTATCCCGAGGCCAGGACACCGGCCCTGGAGGACCTCTCGTTGGTCATCGCCGAGAACCAGATCACGGCCCTGGTCGGCCCCAGCGGGGCGGGCAAGAGCACCGTGGCGGCCCTCCTGCTGCGTTTCATCGTTCCTCAGGCGGGGCGCATCCTGGTGGATGGACGTCCGCTTTCCGACTATCCTCCCCAGATGTGGCGGCGTTGGGTGGCTTGGGTTCCTCAGCGTCCCTACCTGTTCAACGCCACGGTGGAGGAGAACCTGCGCCTGGCCCGCCCTGACGTCTCCTGGGATGAGATGGTGGAGGCTGCCCGCCTGGCCCGGGCCGATGCCTTCATCCGCGCCCTTCCCCAGAGTTACAAGACGCCCCTCGGCGAGCAAGGCGTGCGCCTGAGCGGAGGGCAAGCGCAGCGGTTGGCCCTGGCCCGCGCCCTACTCAAAAATGCTCCCCTGCTGATCCTGGATGAGCCCACGGCCAGTCTGGATCCCGAGCAGGAGGCCGCCGTGCAGGCCGCCCTGGAGCGCCTGTTGGCTCACCGCACCGTCCTGGTCATCGCCCACCGCCTGAACACCGTGGTCCGCGCCCATCGCATCGTGGTGCTGCACCACGGGCGTGTGGTCCAGGAGGGCACCCACGGGACGTTGTTGGCCCAGGAGGGCCTTTATCGCCGGCTGGTGGGTGCCTACCGGCCGGCCCCCCAGGAGACCGCCCGATGAGCACCCGTCAGGTGTTGCGCCGCCTCCTCGGGCTGGTGTGGCCCGAAAGTCGCCGCGTACTGCTGGCAGTGATCCTGGGCACCGCCACGGTGCTCAGCGGCGTGGGCCTGTTGGGAACCGGTGCGTACCTCATCGCCCGTGCAGCCCTGCGCCCACCCCTCGGCGCGCTCCAGGTCGCCGTGGTCGGTGTGCGCTTCTTCGGCATCGCCCGGGGCGTCTTCCGCTATGCCGAGCGCCTGGTCTCCCACGACACCACCTTTCGTGTGCTCACCCGCCTGCGCGTGGGGTTCTACGCTGCCTTGGAACCCCTGGCCCCCGCGCGGCTGCAGGCCTATCGCAGCGGGGACCTCCTGGCCCGCATCGTCGGCGACATCCGCACCCTGGAGCACTTCTTCGTGCGGGTGCTGGCCCCGCCCCTGGTGGCGGCGCTGACCGCCCTGCTCATCGGCGGCTTTTTGGGGACCTTCTCGCCGGCGATGGGCTGGGCCTGGCTGGGTTGCTTCCTGCTGGCGGCGGTGGTTGTGCCGGTCTGGGTGCGCCGGCAGGCCAGAACCCTCGGCCCCCGGCTCGTGGCGACCCGGGGTGTCCTGAACGCCACCCTGGTGGACAGCGTCCAGGGCCTGGCCGACGCCCTGGTCAGCGGCCACGCCCCCCACCTGCGGGACGAGGCCAACCGTGCGGGCGACCGTTTGCTGGCCCTTCAGGCCCGTCTGGCCGCCCTAGAAGGCATCGAACAGGCCCTGCAGGTCTTGCTCTCCGGGCTGGGGATGCTGGCGGTGCTGGTCCTGGGGATCCCCTTGGTGCGCAGCGGCGGCCTGGAAGGGGTGGTGTGGGTTGCCCTGGTCCTGATGGCCCTGAGCAGCTTCGAGGCGGCGATGGGCCTCTCCACCGCCGCCTCGTTCCTGGATGCCAACCTGGCTGCTGCCCGCCGTCTGTTCACCCTCGTGGAAGCTCGGCCCGAGGTGCAGGATCCCCCCACGCCCCGTCCCCTCCCCGCCGTGCGCCCCGTGCTGCGCCTGGAGGGTGTCTGGTTCCGATACACTCCCGAGGATCCGTGGGTGTTGCAGGACCTCTCCCTGACCTTGGAAGAGGGCAAGCGCATCGCTGTGGTGGGTCCCAGCGGAGCGGGCAAGTCCACCCTCATCGCGCTGCTGCTGCGCTTCTGGGATTACCAGCGTGGCCGGGTCTGGCTCAACGGGCACGACCTGCGGGAGTACGCCGTCGAGGACCTCCGTCGCCTCTTCGCCGTGGTGGCCCAGCGCCCCTTCCTGTTCAGCGGCACCATCCGCGAGAACCTGCTCCTGGCCCGGCCCGATGCCACGCCGGCTATGTTGGACGAGGTGACCCGACAGGCGCAGCTCTACGAGTTCATCCACAGCCTGCCCCAGGGCTACGACACCGACGTCGGTGCTCAGGGGGTGCAGTTGAGCGGCGGCCAGCGCCAGCGTCTGGCCTTGGCTCAAGCCCTGCTGCGCGAGGCACCTTTCTTCTTGCTGGACGAACCGACGGCCAACCTGGATGCCCTCACCGAGCAGGCCCTGGTGGACGTGCTGTTGCAGGCCACTCAGGGGCGTGGTGTGTTGTGGGTGACGCACCGCCTGGTGGGGCTGGAAGCGATGGACGAGATCGTGGTGCTCCACCAGGGGTGCGTCGCGCAACGGGGTTCACACACCGCCCTGCTGGCCGAGGAGGATGGCCTGTACGCCCGTATGGCACGTCTGCAACAGCAGCGTTTGCACGAGCACATCCGCCTCCACGGCTCTGATCGCCTTACCGGCGGACCCCGGGCAAGTAGAAGCGCCATCCACCGACGAGCAGGTTCAGCGTCGTCGTGTGGGTGAAGGCTTGGTTGGTGGCCGTGATGGTCACCGTGCGCCATTCACCGGGCTGCTGGGGTTCCTCCTTGCGGCTGGTCATCGTCAGCCTCGTCTCCCCGTTCGGTGGGATCTCGGCAGACTCCAGTTCGACCACCACGTCCGGGGGCAGGTCCTCCGTGCTGAGCGTGATGGTCGCGCCGGCATCGGGCGGCAACGTGCGCAGCGTGTAGACCGCCCGTCCCGGCTGGACGGCTCCGGTAGCGGGGACCGCCTGCACGGCGTAGCCGGTTTCGTAAGGCCCGATGTCGTACCGATCGGCCAGCCGCTCGTCCTGGACGCCGAAGCGGACCAACAACGCCACCAGCGAGGCCGGCAGCTCCACCGTGCCCTGGTCTATAGCGTTGACGCTGGCGCCCGTAAGGCGGAAGTCAGGCTGCTCCTCCCCTGCTTCACTCGAACGCTGCGCCGAGTAGTTGGCGAAGACCGGATCTCCCTCTTTTCCATGGTACTCCCAACCCGTCCCGTTCCGAATGGCCTCGATCGTTGGGTAGTGTCGGTTGGGAGCATTGGCCAGGTAGATAGCCATATTGCCCGGCTTCCACAAGCCGGTCCCCCAGCCGTTCTTCCAGTACAGGTTGTAGTCAACCAGCAAGTTGCCGAATTCGCCATCTTTGTCAGTGATAAGCAACCCGTATCCCTCATTGTTCACCAGCGCATTGTTGACCAGCAGGGTTTGCCAGCTTCCTCGGGTATCGTAGCTTTGCCCGGAGAGATTGAATCCGTATAACGAGTCGGCCGCCAGGTTGTTGTAGAAGATCATCGTGCCGTCGCGCCAGGCACCGGCCAGCATAAAGCCGGCATGGGCATTGCGGTACGCGACGTTTCGGTAAATGTGGAGACCACTGGCGTTGTCCACGTAGAGGCCGAAGCCCCCCATGCCCTGTACGGGACTTCCCTCGCCGCCCGACCAACGGCCCCGTTGCTCCGAGACCCAAGTCCATCCTCGGATCTCTCGGAAGACGTTGCCGACGATGAGCACATCGCGGAAGACATGACCGCTGGGGGGCTTGCCCCAGAACTTCAGCCCTCCGCAGTCGGTCGTCAACTGGCACGTCTTCTCAAAGAGATTGCCCCAGACCAGGATGTCTCCCGTCTTGATCTCCTCGTCCGCGAAGCCGTAGGTCTTAGAAGACTGGATCACAGAGCGGGAGAACTGGACACCGTTATGAGCGATGTGATGGACGTAGTTGTTCTCGAAGCGGATTCGATGGGGGAACTGGAAGAGCAGTCCTATCGCGTTGTCCCAGTCAGAGCGGAACCCCAAGTGGTGGAACTCGTTGTTGCGGATCACGGTGTTGAGGATGGGAGGGCGGGAGAAAGCATCTGAGGCAGCTCCCTGCTCCCACCAGCCGGTCATGTAGAGCCCGTGGGTGTCCATATAGGCGATCTCGGACTGCTCCAAGGTGAAGCCATCGGTCACCCAATCCGGAGAGCCGTCAGCCCGCACCGCCTGGGTGATGTAGAGGCCTCGGTTGGCGTAGCGCAAGGTGGCGTTGCGGACTACGTTGCCGTGGGACCCTTCTGTGGGGCTGTTGCGTTCTTCGATGGCTGCTCCGTTGAAGAACTCCAGGGTCAGGCCATCCAAGACGATATAAGAACGGTTCTTGAGGTTGATCCCTATATCCCGAATGGAGACCTCCAGGTTGAGGTCGGCGGGGGACTGGTCCTCCAGAGGCCACAGGTAGAGGCGTCGAGTAGCGGGGTCATACCACCACTCGCCGGGTTGATCGAGCAAGATGGGCTTCCCTTCCACATAGTACTTCGTTCCCCAGCCCAGACCGGGGTTGCCGGAACCGTAGTCGTGCTCGGCGATCCGGTCCACGGTGACCCGTCCGGCAGCCACATCGTGGGCCACGATGGTGCGCCGATAGACGTAGTGACCCTGCTTGGTATCCATCGCCACCAGGGTGGCCCCCGTCAGGTCGCCCAGCGTCGTCAGGTTGCCCGGCTCGATGCCGGGAGGGTCCGTGTCATCGGTGCGATCGGTGAGCTGGGTGGTGGAGCGCCAGGGGCGGTCGCAGTTCTTCGGGTCCGGGTCGGTGGGCGGATCGCAGCCGGCCACATCGGACCCGCCGTCGGCTGCCCACCAGAACTCGTGGACCTTCCACTCGGTGACCACCTGCCAGTCGGGTTCTCGGGCCAGCGGCAGGCGGGCCACCACGTTGCCCGCTTCGTCCAGTTGGACGACGAAACGGGGCGGGGAGTCCAGGTTCCAGGCCGAGAGATCGGCGTAGTAGATCCGGGAGGGATCCACATCCTCGGGCAGGCCGATGGTGTTCTCCGTCAGTCGCCTCCACGAGAGCGATGAAGAGGGCTCGGAACCCCGCAGGATGACGGTGCCGGGTCCTTTCTCGGCGACGTAGCGGATGGGGGCGGTGATGGTGCCGCTGCGGGCTGGTCGAACACTCTCCCGGTAGATGCCGGGCAGGATGTGCACCGTAGTGCCCGGCTGAGCCAGATCGGCCGCTTTCTGAAGGGTGCGCAGGGCCGTGGCGGGGGTGCGGCCATCGTTGTCATCATCCCCGTGCACGGCGTCCACCCAAAGCGCCTCCGCGCTGGCGCTGGTGGCAACCCCAGGACTGCTTAACTCCCCAGACCCGGCGGGACTCGCCATCGCCTGAGGCTGGAAGGACAACGAGACCAGCAGCAGACTCACTCCCAGCAAGATGCTCATCCAGGGACCGGACTTCCAACCACTGCTCAACCCACGCATTGTCTCTCCCTCCTATCATTCTTGCCACAACAACTCTCCCTCTGCTCATCGTGGGCGGCTATGACGATACGACACGCTCTCTCCAAGATGTGCCCTTGGCGTTGCCTAAAGGCACGCGCTTCTACAAAAAAGCACCGCTCAGGCAGGTCTGGGCGGTGCGGGGATCGTGGGGGCCTGTGGACCGTTTTCCAGGCTATCCGCCTGTCGGGCAAAATGAAAGCGCCGGGTTCTTCCCGCGAAGTTCCTGGGGCGTGCGTGCTCTCTTGGGTCTCTTCTCCGCGCCTCGTCTGCTTCGCAGCACCCGGCCCTGGAAGCCAAGCTTATGATACCAACAGAAGGCCCTCACGCCAATAGGACGATTGTCATAGGAAGGAGGTCCTATTGGGAGGCCAGAGCCCACCCATCCTGCGCCCGTCTTGGGGGCGTGCCGGCCGGTGGCACAGGCACGCTTCTGTGGTATACTTTGGAAACATCCACAGGAGAGATGCAAGCCCAAGGTGGACAAAGCGGGTGTGGCCGAAGCCGATTTGCAGAAGGCGACCTCGCCGAGCCTGCAGATGTCTGGAAGGGAAGGGCTATGCGTAATCCGTCCATTCGTGTCACAACGGGGTTCATCTTTGTCACGCTGTTGCTGCTTGGAGGGCTCTCGGTAGGGACCAACCTGTGGGCCATCCGGGCCCATCAGAGCGATGCCCTGATCGTGAACCTGGCTGGGCGGCAGAGGATGCTCAGCCAGAGGGTCAGCACGAAAACTTGGTTGAGCCTGCTCAAGGGCCAGGACTCTGGCCGGCGGGCCGATATAGAGGAAGCGGCGCGTCAGTTCGAGGAAGGTCTGCGTGCTTTGATGGAGGGAGGGGAGATCGTCTACGGCGATGCCACCGTCGTCGTGCCCCCGGCTACCGATCCGACCTTCTACTCAGCCCTGGAGACGGTGCAAACTGCTTGGAGACCGTTGCGCCAAGCTGCCCGGACCGTGTTGGAGAGTGAACCGGGCAGCCCTGCTTTTATCCGGGGGATGGCCGATCTGGAGCACTTCTCCGAAGCGGTCCTAGAGGAGATGGACCGGGCTGTGCGCCTCTACCAAGTGGCGGCTGAGGCCCGGGTGGCTCGCATAGCACGGCTGGAGGTGGCTTACTTTCTCGTTGGAGTCCTGGCGCTGGCGGTGGGCTATGGGCTGTTCACGCTCCAGGTGCTTCACCCCATCAGCACCTTGAAGAAGGTGGTCCAACGGATGGAGGAAGGGGACCTAGAGCACCCCATCGGTGTGCGGGTGCGCAACGAACTGGGACGGTTGGCCTACTCCTTCGAAGCGATGCGCGCGCGCATCCGAGCACGCATCCAGGAGCAGACCACTCTGTTGGACTTCTCTCAGGAGCTGATTGGGCTGACCGATCCTCACGCGGTGATCGAGACCACCGTTCGGGTGGTACAAAAGGCCCTGCGGGTGGATTACGTTTCCCTGATGATTCCAGACCCCACAGGGCACTGGTTGGTGCTGGTCAGAGGCGCTGGCTGGGACCCGGACCTCTACGGTCGCTATCGGGTGCCCATCGAGGCGTCACAAGAGGGGTATGTCTTCCGCCATGGAGAACCCCTTCGCCAGGTCGGCTCGCAGGGGCACAACCCCTCTTCCCCTCTGGCCGGGCTACAGGAGCGCGGTGTGGTCAGCAGCATCATCGTGCCCCTTCGGGGAAAGGCGGGGATTCTGGGCGTTCTCCGCGTTCACAACGCTCAGCCTCGTCCCTTCACTTCCGATGAAGTGCGCTTGCTCACCCTCCTTGCCAACCAGGGGACCATCGCTCTGGAGCGAGCCCAGGAATATCAGGCTACTCAGGAGGCTGAGATGCAGTACCGCGCTCTTTTCAACGGTGCCCCCGTGGGGCTTTACCGCTCGACGTCCGATGGGCGGATCCTGGACGCCAACCCTGCGTTGGTGTCCATCCTGGGTTTTCCAGACCGTGCATCCCTGCTCGCGGTCAACGTCACCGACCTGTACGTGGACCCCCAGGTGCGCATTCGGTGGCAGCAGTTGATCGAGCAGGAAGGGACGGTGCAGGGCTTCGAGATCCAGTTGCGTCGGTATGATGGAACGGTCATCTGGGTGCGCGATAGTGCTCGGGCCGTCCGCGATGCCGAGGGTAACCTGCTCTACTACGAGGGAAGCCTGGAAGAGATCACTCAGGAGAAGCAGGCGGAGGAGGAGTTGCGCCGCCAGCGAGATGAGCTGGCCGTCCGCGCCCGGATCCTCGGAGCCACTCTGATCACCGTGGATCTGGACGAGCGCCTGCACCGCATCTTAGACGAGGTGCTGGCCTTCCTGAACGTGGAGTTCGGCGGTATCCACTTGGTGCAGAATAACGAGGTGGTGCTGCGGGCCTGGCGAGACCTCCCCGATGACCTCCGCGCCCAGGTGCTTTCCTTTCCGATAGATGATTTGCCAGACTGGATGCGCGAGCCGCGCATCGTCCACGAACGGCTGAGCGATCCCGGCCTCATCCCTGAGTTTGCCAAGCAGGAGGGCATCCAGGCTTGGGCCATCATTCCCCTATGGCTGCCTCCTCAAGATGGCGGGGAGGGGGAGTGGCTGGGCGCGCTGATGGTGGCCAGCCGGCGCTACGAAGCTCTGGACAAGCAGGACGTGCGCGCGTTGCAGGCCATCGGTGACCAACTGGCGTTGGCCATTGACCACGCCCGGACCTATCGCCAGGCCCGAGAGCGGCTGGCCCGCCTGCAAACGTTGCGGGCCATTGACCGCGCCATCATCCAGAGCCTCGACCTGGAGGAGATCCTGCACATCGTCTTGGAGCGGGTGCCCAGGGAGCTGGGGGCGGACGCGGTGGCCATCAGCCTCCTGGACGAGGCCCAGCGCTGGGCCGGCGTCTTCGTCATGCGCCTACCCAACGGCACGGTCGTCGAAGAGCGGGCATTCGACCTGGCGGAGAATCTGCTCCACTGGTTCGTCGAACGGCGGGAGCCTGTCATCATCTACGACCTGGCCCAGGACCCCCGGGTTCAGATGCACTGGAGGAGCATCCGCAATGGACGGCTGGTCTCCTACCTGGGTGTGCCCCTGGTGGTACGCGACCGGACCATCGGCATCCTCCACATCCTGACCACAGGGCCCAAGGTCTTCGCTGACGAGGACATCGCTTTCTTCCGCACCATGGCCGGTCAGGCCGCCATCGCCATCGAGAACGCCCGGGCCTTCTCCGAAGCGACAGCGCGGGCCGATGCTGTAGAGCAGATGTTGGCCGCCCAGTCGGAGATGACCACTGCCACGCCAGCTCACATCGTCTCGGTGATCCTGGAGACGCTGCAGCGCTCAGTGAACGCCGAGCGGGTGCACTTCTTCCGCTACGACAGCCAGACACGGGTGCTGATGTTGGAGGAGACTTGGGGTACTCCTCTGGGCGATGCCCGGGAGAGGTTCCTCCAGCCGGTCTTTCCGCTGGGCGAGGAGCGGGGGTTGGTGGGGCTGGTGGCCTCCACCCGGCAGCCCCTCTACCTACCCGACTGCCACGCCGACTCCCGCTGGATTCGCCTAGATCCTACCATCCATTCAGCCTACCTCCTCCCGTTGGCCTCCGGCGAGCGGTTGTTCGGCGTGGTGACCCTCTTGGCTTCCGAACCCCACGCCTTCCCGGCCCCCCGACGGGCGCTGGCGGACCTCTTCGCCCACTCCGCAGCGACCGCCCTGGAGAACGCCCACCTGCTGGCCCGGATTCAGGAGCAGGCCCACCAGGTCCAGCGGATCATGGACACGGTGCCCGAAGGCGTGCTCCTGCTGAACGCCCAGCACCGCATCCTCCTGGCCAACCCGACTGCCCGGGAGTACCTGATGGCGCTGGCCGGGGTCAAGGTGGGGGACATCCTCACCCAACTGGGCGGGCGGCCTGTGGCGGAGCTGCTGACCACCCCCTCCGATGGCCTGGGACACGAGGTGACCGTGGAGGGACCTCCCCGTCGCATCTTCGAAGTGGTTGCCCAGCCGGTGGCCGAGGACGAAGGATGGGTTCTCATCCTGCGGGACGTCACCCGAGAGCGGGAGGTCCAGCAGCGCATCCAGGAGCAGGACCGCTTGGCTGCGGTGGGCCAGTTGGCTGCCGGCATCGCCCACGATTTCAACAACATCCTGGCCGTGATCATCCTCTACACCCAGATGGCCCTCCAAGACCCTGACCTCCCCGCCGGCGTCCAGGAGCGCCTTGCCACCGTCGTCCAGCAGGCCAAACGGGCAGCCAACCTCATCCAGCAGGTTCTGGACTTCAGCCGCCGTTCCCCCCTCGAACGGCGGCCTCTCGACCTGCTGCCCTTCCTGAAGGAACTGACCCGGCTGCTGGACCGAACCCTGCCGGAGAGCATCCAGGTCGAGATCGCCTACGGCTCCGACGAGTACACCGTCAGTGCTGATCCCACGCGCCTGCAGCAGGCCCTGATGAACCTGGCCTTCAACGCCTGGGACGCTATGCCCGAGGGGGGTATCCTGCACATCAGCCTGGAGCGCGTGCGGATCGGGCCGGACGAGGTCCCTCCGCTGCCCGATATGGAGGCGGGGGAGTGGGTGCGGGTGATGGTTACGGATACCGGGGTTGGCATTCCCGAGGATGTGCTGCCTCACATCTTCGAGCCCTTTTTCACCACCAAACCGCCGGGTGAGGGGACAGGGTTGGGGCTGGCCCAGGTCTACGGCATCGTCAAGCAGCACGAGGGACACGTAGACGTGGAAAGCCGTGTGGGGGAGGGGACCACTTTCAGCCTCTACCTGCCCGCCCTGACCGTGGCGCAGGGGGAGCTCCCCGTCGTGAAGGGGACGGATCTGCCCCGGGGCCGGGGGGAGACCATCCTAGTGGTGGAGGATGATCAAGCCACCCGATCAGCGCTGCGGGAGATCCTCGAGATGCTGAACTATCGGGTGTTGGAAGCGGCCCACGGGCGGGAAGCGCTGGCGGTCTTCGAACAGCACGCGGACGAGATCGCCCTGCTGCTGAGCGACCTGGTGATGCCGGAGATGGGAGGGATACCGCTGATCTACGCCCTGCGGAAGCGGAAACCCTCACTGAAGATCGTGGTGCTGACGGGCTATCCGCTGGGCGAAGCGGTCCAGGCCCCGCTTCTTGCGGGCGTCGTAGACTGGCTGTCCAAACCGCCCAGCATGGAGCGGCTGGCCGAGGTCGTGGACCGGATCCTGCACCCTCCTGAATCACTGAATTGCTGAGGGCGCAGTACTCCTCGCGCGAAGAACAAGCGGACGATGGGGAACGATGGGTAAGGAATTTGTGAGAAATGGAATTTACCCCTTGACAAACCCACAAAATCTACTAAAATATGAGTGTACCTCACGATTCATCACACCAGCCCTCGTCCGAGGTGGCTACGATGCACATCCTGTTGGTGGGGCTCAACCACACGACCGCTCCAGTCGCCCTACGGGAACAGCTCACCTACACCGCCTGCTCTCTGGAAGAGGGCCTCAGACAACTCCTCTCCCCGGATCCCCCGGAGTCGGGACGCATCCGCGAGGCCGTGATCCTGACCACCTGCAACCGCACCGAGGTTTACGGGGTCGCCCAGGAGGTCGCCGCCGGCCATGCCACCCTTACCCGCTTCCTGGCCGACTTCCATGGTCTCTCCCCCGAACGGCTGGCCCCCCATCTCTACGCCTGCGCCGACCGCAACGCCGTCGCGCACCTCTTCCGGGTCGCCAGCGGTTTGGACTCGATGATCCTGGGCGAGGCACAGATCCTGGGGCAGGTGCGGGAGGCCTTCGAGATGGCCCAGGCCCTGGAAGCCCCCGGCCCCCTCCTCTCCGCCCTCTTTCAGCAGGCCATCCACACCGGCAAGCGGGTGCGGACCGAGACGGAGATCGGGCGGCACCCCGTCTCCATCAGCTCGGCCGCCGTCGAACTGGCCCGCCAGACCTTGGGCTCTTTAGAGGGCCGCTGTGTCCTCCTGGTGGGCACAGGCAAGATGAGTACCCTGGCCGCCAAGGCCCTCCACGCCCACGGCATCGGCGGGATCTGGGTGGCCAATCGGACCTACGAACGGGCCGTAGCGATGGCCCAGCAGTTCGGTGGGCAGGCCCTTCCCCTCGACCAGCTCCCGAAAGCCCTGGCCCAGGTGGACCTGGCCCTCAGCGCCACCGCCGCTCCCCACATCATCATCCGGGCCGACGTCGTCCGCCGGGCGATGGCCCAGCGTCAGGGCCGCCCTCTGTTGCTCATAGACATCGCCGTCCCCCGCGACATCGAGCCCCAGGCCGCCCAGATCCCCGGCGTCACCCTTCGCAACATTGACGACCTCCAAAACGTGGTCGAGACCGGCCGACAGAAGCGGCGTCACGCCGCCTACCAGGCCCGCCCCATCGTTCAGGAGGAGGTGACCCGCTTCATGGCCTGGTTCCGCTCCCTGGAGGTGACCCCCACCATCAAGGCGCTGCGGGCTCGGGCCGAACGCATCCGCCAGGCCGAACTGGAGCGGGCGCTGCGGCGGCTTGGCCCGTTGCCCGAACGGGACCGGGAGGTCCTCAACGCCTTCAGCCGGGCCATCGTCAACAAGCTGCTCCACGAGCCCACGGTGCGGCTGAAGGCCCAGGCCCAGCGGGGGGATAGCCGCCTCTACAGCGCTGCCCTGCGCGAACTCTTCGCCCTGGAGGAAGTCCGATGAGCCGCCGGCGGCTGGTCGTCGGCACCCGGGGCAGCGCCCTCGCCCTGGCCCAGACGGAGGCGGTGGTCACCGCCCTGCGGGAGCACCACCCCGACCTGACCGTCGAGGTCCGCACCATCACCACCCAAGGGGACCGGCGGCGCGATCTCCCCCTGACCGCCTTCAGTGGGCGGGGGGCCTTCGTCCGGGCCATCCAGACCGCCCTCCTGGAGGGCGAGGTGGACCTGGCCGTCCACAGCCTCAAGGACCTGCCCACCGCGCCGGTGCCGGGCCTGACCCTGGCCGCCACCCCCCGGCGAGCTAACCCCCACGACGTCCTGGTCACCCGCCCTGGGGTGACGCTGGCCTCGCTGCCCCTGGAGAGCCGGGTGGGGACGGGATCGCTCCGCCGTCAGGCCCAGCTCCTCGCCTGGCGACCGGACCTCCGGGTGGTGGGCATCCGGGGCAACGTGGACACCCGGCTACGCAAGCTGACTGAGGGCGAGGTGGACGCCCTGGTGCTGGCCGCGGCCGGGCTGATCCGCCTGGGGCGCTGGAGCGACACGGTCTGGCCCCTGCCGGTGGAGATCATGCTGCCGGCCGTGGGCCAGGGAGCCCTGGCCCTGGAGGTCCGGGCCGACGACGCCAAGGCCCAGGCCCTGGTCGCCCCCCTCAACCACGCCCCCACCTGGGCCGCCGTGACGGCGGAGCGGGCCTTCCTGCGCACCCTGGGCGGTGGCTGCCAGGTGCCGGTGGCCGCCTACGGTCGGCTGGAAGCGGGCGAACTGCTCCTGGACGGGCTTGTCGCCTCTCCCGACGGGCAGAAACGGCTGTGCAGCCGGATCCAAGGCCACCCCGACGAGGCCGAATCCCTGGGCCGGCGCTTGGCCGAGCGACTCCTGAGCCTAGGGGCTCAATGCCTCTTAGAGGCCCCCGTAACCGTCGGAGAGGAGGGTGGGCCGTGACCCCGACCGACCTTCCCCTGGCAGGGCTCCGGGTGCTGGTCACCCGCCCCCGGGAGCAGGCGGAGGCCCTGGCCCAGCGGCTGCAGGCCCTGGGAGCTGAGCCCGTCCTTCTGCCCACCATCACCTTCGCCCCACCTGACGATTGGTCTCCCCTCGACCATGCCCTCCACCGGCTGGACCGCTACGCCTGGGTGATCTTTACCAGCGTCAACGGCGTCCGCTTTGTCGTGGAGCGGCTACAGGCGCTGGGCTACGACCTCCAGCGGCTCCAGAAGCCGAAGAAGGCAGCCATTGGACCGGCCACGGCCACCGCCCTCCGCCGGCAGGGGCTGGCCGTGGACTTCCTCCCCACCCGCTACGTGGCGGAGGCCATCGTCGAGGAGATGGGCGACGTCCAGGGCCAGCGCATCCTGCTCCCCCGGGCCGACATCGCCCGCAAGGCGCTGCCTCACCTGCTCTGGGCGCGGGGTGCTCTCGTGGATGAGGTCGTCGCCTACCGGACGCTGCCGGCCCCTCTGGACCCGGCCCGGCTCGAAGCCCTCTTCCGGCAGGGTCTCGACGTCGTCACCTTCACCAGCCCTTCCACCGTCCGTCCCCTGACCGAGCGCCCCTGGGTGCGACAGCGCCTCCGGGAGAGTATCGCCAACCGCGAACTCATTGTGGCCTGCATCGGCCCCATCACCGCCCGCACCGTCGAGCGGGCAGGGCTCCCGGTCCACGTCGTCGCCCAGGAGCACACCGTCGCCGGGCTCGTGGAAGCGCTGGCCGCCTTCGTCGAGGCGAGGCATCTATAGCCTACCCTCCTGCAGGTCACCGGTCGGAGGCGCTTTCAGCCCCGATGGGCTATTTGAAGCACGGTTTCGCGTCGGAAACGCGCCTCACCTGCGGGAGGGTGAACAGTTACGAGGCGAGCATCGGGACTCGCCGCTCAGCAGTTCGGGATCTGGAGGATGAGCGATGACAGGGTTTCCCAAGGTACGGCCCCGGCGCCTCCGCCGGACGGAGGCGTTGCGCCGGATGGTCCGTGAGACGCGCCTGAGCGCCGACAACTTCATCTACCCCCTCTTCGTCCGGCCCGGCCACGACGTGCGGGAGGAGATCCCCTCGATGCCGGGCCAGTACCGGCTCTCCCTGGACCGGCTCCCCGAGGAGGCGGAAGCGGTGGCCCGACTGGGCATCCCCGCCGTCCTCCTCTTCGGCCTGCCAGGCCACAAGGATGACGAGGGCTCCGAAGCCTACGCCGAGGAGGGCATCGTCCAGGAGGCCGTGCGCCTCCTGAAGCGCACCGTGCCGGAGCTGACCGTCATCACCGACGTCTGCCTCTGCGCCTACACCGCCCACGGCCACTGTGGGATCGTGCGGGAGGGGACGGTGGACAACGACGCGACGCTGCCCCTGCTGGGTCGGGTGGCCGTCTCCCACGCCGCCGCCGGGGCCGACGTGGTGGCTCCCAGCGCGATGATGGACGGCCAGGTAGGGGCCATCCGCCAGGCGCTGGACGAGGCCGGTTTCCCCGAGGTGGCCATCCTCGCCTACGCGGCCAAGTACGCCTCCGCCTTCTACGGCCCCTTCCGGGATGCGGCAGACTCGGCCCCTCATTTCGGCGACCGGTCCGGCTACCAGATGGATCCGCCCAACGTCCGCGAGGCGCTGCAGGAGATCCGCCTCGATCTGGAGGAGGGGGCCGACATCGTGATGGTCAAGCCGGCGTTGGCCTACCTGGACATCATCGCCCACGCCCGCCGGGCCTTCGACGTGCCCATCGCCGCCTACAACGTCAGTGGGGAGTACGCGATGGTCAAGGCCGCCGCTCTGCGGGGCTGGCTCGACGAGCGGCGGGTGGCCCTGGAAATGCTGACCGCCATCCGGCGGGCCGGCGCCGACCTGATCATCACCTACTTCGCCTGCGACGCAGCCCGCTGGCTGGCGGCTGCGTAGGCCGGCGGAATCCCCGATCCGTTGTGGACTCAAGGAGACAGCACGTATGACGATCACGAGACCTCTCACGCCGACGCCGGGAGGAGCGGCCGGCCGACGGCTGCCTGCGGCCCGCGCCTTCCACCCCAGTATGGACGGGCGGCTGGTCTTTGATGACCGGCCCATCCTCGTCTACTGGGAACTGACCCTGGCCTGCGACCTGACCTGTCGTCACTGTCGCGCCGAGGCGATCCCCCATCGCCACCCCCTGGAGCTCACCACCGAGGAGAGCAAGCGCCTGCTCGACGAATTGCGGGCCTTCGGTGAGCCGCCTCCCCACGTCGTCATCACCGGCGGAGATCCGCTGCACCGCCCAGACCTCTTCGAGCTGATCGAGTACGCCGTTGAACTGGGACTGCCCCTCTCCGTCGCCCCCAGCGGGACGAACCGCCTCACCCGCTCGACCATCGAGGCCTTCAAGGCCCTGGGGGTGCAGAGCATGTCCCTCAGCCTCGACGGCTCCACCGCCGAGAAACACGACGCCTTTCGCGGCGTGCCGGGCTGCTTCGACTGGACCCTCGAAGCCATCCAGGCCGCCCACCAGATGGAAATCCCGCTCCAGATCAACACCCTCATCACCGCCGACACCTTGGACGACATCCCGCAGATCTACGCCCTGATGCGCGATCTGGGGATCGCCCGCTGGAGCCTCTTCTTCCTGATCTCGGTGGGGCGGGGGACGGTCTTGCGCCCCATCACTTCCGCCCAGGCGGAGCAGCTCCTCCAGCAGCTCTACCGATGGGCCCTGGAGGCCCCCTTCGTCATCAAGACCACCGAGGCGATGCACTTCCGGCGTGTGGCCTATCAGCATCTGCGCCGGGAGGGGATGACCCTCGACCAGATCCGGCGGACCTCTATCGGGCGGGGCTTCGGCATCCGCGACGGCAACGGCATCATGTTCATCTCCCACCGGGGCGAGGTCTATCCGTCCGGCTTCCTGCCCCTGACGGCCGGCAACGTCCGCCAGCAGAGCCCCGTCGAGATCTACCGCCACGCCCCTCTCTTTCAGCGCCTGCGCAATCCCGACCTCTACGCCGGGAAGTGCGGACGATGCGAGTTTCGGATGATCTGCGGGGGCTCGCGAGCCCGGGCTTACGCCGACAGCGGCGATCCGCTGGGCAGCGATCCCCTCTGCCCCTACCAACCCCGGAGCCAGGAGGTGCTGGTATGAACTGGTCCCGTTCCCAACGACTCTTCGAGGAAGCCCAACGGTGGCTCGTCGGCGGGGTGAACAGCCCCGTGCGGGCCTTCAAAGCGGTGGGCGGCACCCCCCTCTTCATCAGTCGGGGGCAGGGCTCCCATATCTACACCGCCGAGGGCCACGAGCTGGTGGACTACGTCGGCTCCTGGGGTCCCCTCATCCTGGGCCACGCCCATCCCCAGGTGGTAGCCGCCCTCAAGGCCGCCGTCGAAGAGGGGACCAGCTACGGTGCACCGACGGAGCGGGAGATCGAGCTGGCTCGTCTCATCCACCAGGCGATGCCGGCCATCGAGAAGGTCCGCTTCGTCAACTCCGGCACCGAGGCGACGATGAGCGCTCTCCGTCTGGCCCGCGCCTACACCGGACGTCCCAAGATCGTCAAGTTCGCCGGGGGCTATCACGGCCACGCCGACCTCCTTCTGGTCCAGGCCGGCTCGGGTGTGACGACGCTGGGGCTACCCGGCAGCGCCGGCGTTCCCCCCAGCGTGGTCCAGGACACGCTGGTTGCCCCCTACAACGACCTGGAGGCGGTGAACACCCTCTTCGAGACCTTCCCCGACCAGATCGCGGCGGTGATCGTGGAGCCCGTGGCCGGCAACATGGGCGTCGTCCCGCCGGTCCCCGGCTTCCTAGAGGGGTTGCGGCGGCTCACCCAGGAGCACGGCGCTCTCCTCATCTTCGACGAGGTGATCACCGGCTTCCGGGTCGCCTACGGCGGTGCCCAGGGCCTCTACGGCATCCAGCCTGACCTGACCTGTCTGGGGAAGGTGATCGGTGGCGGGCTGCCGGTGGGTGCCTACGGTGGACGGCGGGAGGTGATGGACCAACTGGCCCCCCTCGGTCCCGTCTACCAGGCCGGCACCCTCTCCGGCAACCCCCTGGCGATGGCCGCCGGCATCGCCACCCTGCAGGTGCTGGCCCAGCCCGGCACCTACGAGCAGTTGGAGGAGCGGGCAGGACGGCTGGCCCAAGGGCTGGAGGAAGCCGCCCGCCAGGCCGGCGTCCCCCTCCAGATCAACCGGGTGGGCTCGATGCTGACCCCCTTCTTCACCGACCGGCCCGTCCGAGACTACGCCTCGGCGAAGGCAGCCGATGCCGAGCGGTACGCCCGCTTCTTCTGGGGGCTGGTGAACCGGGGCATTTATCCGCCTCCCTCCGCCTTCGAGTCCTGGTTCGTCTCCCTGGCCCACACCGCCGTGGACGTGACCTACACCCTGGAGGCCGTCCGACAGGCTCTGCAGGAGGTGGTATGAGCGCGCCCCCTTTCAACGACCGCTTCCTGCGGGCCTGCCGCCGCCAGCCGGTGGACCGCACCCCCGTCTGGTTTATGCGCCAGGCCGGTCGCTACCAGCCGGAGTACCGCCGCCTGCGGGAGCGGTACGACCTGCTCACCCTCTGCAAGACGCCGGAGTTGGCCGTCCAGGTCACGCTCCTGCCGGTCTACCAGATGGAGGTGGACGCTGCCATCCTCTTCGCCGACATCATGCTCCCTCTGGAGCCGATGGGCGCTCCCTTCCGCTTCGAGGCGGGCGTCGGTCCCGTCCTCGAGAGGCCGATCCGCAGCGCCGAGGATGTGGAGCGGCTGCGCCCCCTGGAGCCCGAGGCGGACCTCCCCTTCGTGCTGGAGGCGATCCGGCTCCTGCGCCGGGAGCTTCAGGTGCCGCTCATCGGCTTTGCCGGGGCCCCCTTCACCCTGGCCAGCTATCTGATCGAGGGCGGCCCCTCCCGCGCCTTCACCCAGACCAAGGCGCTGCTCTACCGGGAGCCGGCCCTGGCCCATCGGCTGTTGGAGCGGCTGACCGAGGCCATCATCGCCTACCTGAAGGCCCAGGCGCGGGCCGGGGCCCAGGCCCTCCAGATCTTCGACAGTTGGGTCGGCTGCCTGGGGCCGTCCGACTACCGGACCTTCGTCCTGCCCCATATGCGCCGTCTCTTCGCCGAGCTGCGAGGGGCCGGGGTGCCCCTCATCCATTTCGGCGTCAACACGGGCGGGCTGCTGCCGCTGATGCAGGAGGCCGGCGGTGACGTCATCGGCGTGGACTGGCGGGTGGGGCTGGATTGGGCCTGGGAGCGGCTGGGCTACCGGACGGCCATCCAGGGCAACCTGGACCCGGCCCTCCTGCTCGGCCCCTGGGAGCGGGTGGAGCAACGGGCGCTGGAGGTGCTGGACCAGGCCGATGGCCGGCCCGGTCACATCTTCAACCTGGGCCACGGCGTGCTCCCCCAGACACCTCCCGACACCCTGAGACGCCTGGCCACTCTGATCCACGAACGCACGGAACGTCCGACGACACGATGAGGTGCTCACCGATGCCGAACTCCGACCCTCCCATCGGCGTCCTGCTGATGGCCTACGGCAGTCCAGACCGCCTGGAGGACGTGGAGGCCTACTACACCCACATCCGAGGCGGACGCCGCCCCTCCCCCACCGCCGTGGCTGCGCTCCAGGCCCGCTATCGGCGTATCGGGGGACGCTCCCCGCTCCTGGAGATTACCCGCGCCCAAGCCCGCGCCCTGGAAGCGGCCCTCAACGGTACGGTGGCAGCCGGTGCCGAGGGCTTCCGCGTCTACGTGGGCATGCGCCACTGGCGGCCCTTCATCGGCGAGGCCATCGCCCGGATGGCCGCCGACGGGGTCCGGGACGCCGTCGGGCTCTCCCTGGCCCCCCACTACTCCCGTCTAAGCGTCGGCGCTTACATCGAAGCCGCCCAACAGGCTCTGCAGGAACTCCAGGCCCCGTTGCGCCTCCGCTTTGTTGAGCACTGGCACACGCACCCTCTCTTCCTGGAAGCCTTGGCGGATCGCGTTCAGCGGGGCCTGGAGCGCTTCTCGCCGGCGGAGCGGGAGCGGTTGATCCTCATCTTCACCGCCCACAGCCTGCCCCAGCGCATCCTGGAGTGGGGCGACCCCTATCCCCGCCACCTCCACGAGACCTGCGTCGGGGTGGTCCAGCGGGTGGGGTTGGAGGCGACGCGGTGGCGTTTCGCCTACCAGAGCGCCGGCCACACCGCCGAACCTTGGCTGGGACCGGACCTGTCGGAGGTGCTGGAGAGGCTGGCCCGTCAGGGCGTGCCGGCGGTGCTGGTCTGCCCCGTCGGCTTTGTCGCCGACCACCTGGAGGTGCTCTACGACCTGGAGATCGAAGCCCGCGAGCAGGCGGAGGGGCTGGGGATGCACCTGGAGCGCACCGACTCCCTCAACGACGATCCCCGCCTGATCCAAGCGCTCCGGGACGTGGTCTGGAATGCCGCTCGCGGCGAGCAGACCACCCTCCTCCGGCACGACGTAGGGGTGACCTGACGGTCGTTCGACACCACGCCGGGGCAACCCGACGGCCGTCCTGACACCCTGCCCTTTACACCTTGAAGGTATCTATTCAGCCTCCCCTCCCGCAGGTCACCGGTCGAGGGCGCTTTCGGCCCCGATGGGCTATTGGAAGCACGGTTTCGCGTCGGAAACGCGCCTAACCTGCGGGAGGATGAACAGTTCTCAATGGAGAACGATGAGCGAAAACAGAGCCCTTTCACGGATCGCCATTGTCGGCGGGGGCATCACCGGGCTGGCCACCGCCTACTTCCTGCAGGCCCAGGCCCGGGCTCAGCAGCGGCCCTTGGAGGTCTACCTGATCGAGGCAGGGCCCCGGCTGGGCGGCAAGGTGCTGACGGAGCGGGAGGACGGCTTCCTCGTCGAGGGGGGGCCGGACGCCTTCCTGACGACGAAGCCCTGGGCGCTCCGGCTCTGCCAAGAGCTGGGGCTGGCTGATCAGGTGGTGGGGCCGCAGCCCCAGAACCACAAGACCTTCGTGCTGGTGGGGGGGCGGCTGCGGCGGCTGCCGGAGGGGGTGATGGGGCTGGTGCCGACCCGCTTCGGCCCCTTCCTGCGCAGCGACCTCTTCTCCCCCTGGGGCAAGCTGCGGATGGGGCTGGACCTCCTGGTGCCGCCCCGGCGCGACGGGGGGGATGAGTCCCTGGGCCACTTCGTGCGGCGACGGCTAGGCCGCGAGGCGCTGGAGCGGCTGGCCGAGCCGCTGCTGGCCGGCATCTACGCCGCCGACGCCGACCAGCTCAGCCTGCTGGCCACTTTCCCCCGCTTCCGAGAGATGGAACGCCGACACAGGAGCCTGATCGCCGGAACCCTGGCCGTGCGCCGCCGACGTCCCCCGGCCTCCGCGCCTCCGAAAGCTCCCGTCTCCCGATCTCCCTTCAGGACCCTGCGGTCGGGCCTGAGCGAGTTGGTGAAGGCGCTTCAGGCCCGGTTGCGGGAGACCCCGGACGTCTCGGTGATCCTGGGCCAGCGCGTGGTGGAGGTCCAACGGCGGAACACGGCACCCGCTTACCGACTGCGGCTGGCCGAGGGGCGGGCGATCGAGGCGGACGCCGTTGTGCTGGCGGTGCCCGCCTACGCCGCGGCCGAGATGGTGGCCTCCCTGAGCCCCCAGGCCGCCGAGCTGCTGTCCGACATCGCCTACGCCTCCACCGCCGTGGTGACGCTGGCCCTGCGCCGGGAGCAGGTGGCCCATCCGCTGGACGGCACCGGCTTCGTCGTCTCCCGCACCGAGGGGCGGGCGCTGACGGCCTGCACCTGGAGCGCTTCCAAGTGGCCGGGGCGGGCGCCGGAGGGCTTCGTCCTGCTGCGCTGCTTCTTCGGACGGGCCGGCCAAGAGGGGGTCCTGGCTCAGGACGACGAGGAACTGGGCCGCCTGGCCTGGGAGGAGCTGCGGGACCTGCTGGGCCTGGAGGGCCGGGCCGTGCGGGTGTGGGTGCACCGCTGGCCCCGGGCGATGCCCCAGTATCGGGTGGGCCATCTGGAGCGGTTGCAGGAACTGGACGAGGTGCTGGGCGAGCATCCGGGGCTGATCCTGGCCGGGGCCGCCTACCGGGGGATCGGCCTTCCCGACTGCATCCGCCAGGCTCAGGAGGCTGCCGGGCGGGTTCTGGGGGCCGAGGTCTGAGGGGCTCCGGGACGGGGGTTCGTCAACGGAGGGGAGAACGAACAAACGCATTGGGATGTCGGGGTTGCCGATGTCTCAGGATAGGTCTGCCTCGAACGAACAACGTCCAGGAGAGGCTGCATGACCGGATCAAACGGACGCTCTGTTTTGTTGAACCCTGCTTCCTGCATATGCATATCGGCCGGTGGTTCAAACGCCGCTAGATGTCGGGTCCGCCATGGTCTCGCCAGTACTCGACCATGCGCTTGATGCGGACCCGCTGGGCTCGCAGGTACTTGCGACGCCCCAGCACCCGCTTCCACATCGCCCCCTCCTCGTCCGGCATCCGCTCCAGCACCCCCTGTTCCACCAGTTCGTCGAGGCGGGAGAGGATGCGGTCCTCCAGTTCGGGGTCGGTGAACTCCTTGCCGTAGTAGACCTCTTTGGCGATCTCCTCCAGCAGCCGGCTCAACTGGTTCAGCATCTCCTCCACCGGCTCGTACACCCTCCCCCAGGCATACTTGGGGTCCAGGGGCATCGAGCCGAACTCCATTGCCGTAGGACGCCTTGCCTTGGCCATCTTCTCGCCTCCTAGATTCCACTGCTCTGCCTCGCGCTACCAGCCACTGGCGGCGAAGAGGGCTTCCAGGAGCTGGCGGCGCTCCTCCTCGGTCATCGGTCGAGGACGGGCGTACTCCTCCAGCATCGCCGTCAGCAGTTCGGTGCTGATGTGCCGACCGGCGTAGAAGACGTGGCGGTCCAGGATTTCCTGCCGCGTCTCCAGTTCGTCCATCTGGTCGAAGAAGAGGTTCCCCAGGCCGTAGTGGATGAAGGCCCCCCGGTAGAACTCGATGGCCTGGGGGTGGTGAGCCTGGCTGCCGCTGACGATGACGGCGCCGGCCTCGGCCATCCCCCGGAAGTCGGCCTGCTGTTGGGGCGTGGGCGCGTAGTCGTAGAACTCCCAGTACTGCCAGGTGACGATGGGCAGGACCCCCTGGGCCCGTAACTGCCGAATCTGGGCGTGCATCAGGTCGAAGTCGCAGGGGGCCGCGCCTGGCTGTTCCTCCGTCGCCCAGGCGAAGGCCGGCCCCACCGGGTTGCACCCCAGGAAGCCGAAGGTGTTCCCGTTGTGGGTGATGGTGACGGGCCGCTGGGCCTCGGCCAGGTTGCGCCCCCCGCCGTAGTAGGGCCAGCCCCGCTCCTCGTACATCGCCACCGTCAGCAGGGTCGCTTCGGCTCCATAGTCGGCGAAGTGGTTGCCCGTCAGTTCCACGATGTCCGTCCCGATGGACTCCAGCAGTTCGATGTAGCGGGGATCGGAGCAGAAGACCAGGTCCTCCTGGACCGGGTTAGGGAAGGGGCAGTCCTCGGCGAAGGGGATCTCGTTGCTGATGTGGGTGATGTCCGCCGACCGCAGCCAATCGCCGATGTCTTGGGCCGGGTAGAGGATGCCCTTCTGCTCCATCTTCCAGGCGGTGGCCCGTACCAGGGCGGTGACGCCGGTCATCAGTAGCACGGTCATCTGGGATTCGTCCCGGTTGGTGAGGGGCAGCGTCGCGTCGGCCAGAAAGCGGGCCGCCAACTCCGGGTCGGAGGCGGTCACGCCGAGGCGGACGACCAGGGGGTACTGCCGGGTGTCCAGCCCCCGGTCCAGCGGGGAGCGTCCGTCTACGCGCAGCACCTTCCAGCGAGGCTCCAGCGCCTCGAAGGGGACGATGGCCCAGGCGGGGCGCTCGGCCCAGGCCCGGTCGAGGAGCTGTTCGGCGGGGAGGGCGAGGACGGCGTCGGGGCCGGGGGGCCGACCAAAGACGGCCTGGGCCAGAGCGGCCTCTGTCGCCGGGCTCATCAGCAGCGGCCGGTGGGCGAACGGCCCCTCGGTCAGTGTTCCGTCCCAGGCCGCCTCCACGTCGGCCCAGGCGACGCCATCGGGGATGGTGGGGAAGGGCGCGACGAGGGCGTAGACCCACTCGATGGTTGGGCCGGCGGGGGTGGGGGGGGCGATCTGGATCTGTACACCTCCGCCCTCACGGTCGCCGGCCGGACGGTAGCGGTTGGGGTAGGCTTCGATGAGGGCGGTGGCTGCCTGCTGGAGCGGGATGGGCACCCCGGCCGCCAGGGAGAGGGGGATGGGCGTCGGCGTTGGTGGGGGCGTAGGAGACGGGATGGAGGGCGATGTCGGTGGCGGCAGCGGGAAGGGGGTGGGTGAGGAAAGGGGAGGCGGGGGCGAGGGAAGCGCTCTCTCCCCCCCGCAGGCCAGCGTCATCAGCAGGAGGAGACCGGGCAAGAGCAGGCTCCAGAGCCATGCCCGCAGGCCCGGTCCTCCCGGCCTTCCCGGCTTTTTAGGAGAAGTGCCTTCTTTCATCGCTCCCGGACCCGGACCCACGTGCCGTTGTCCTTGGCGTAAACCACTCGGGGGCCGTCGGGGCCGACGTAGGGTGTGGTCCACTGGAAGAGCCAGTAGGCATCGGCCGGTGCCAGGTTCACACAACCGTGGCTGTGCCTGTAGCCAAAGCTGTCGTGCCAGTAGGCTCCGTGGAGGGCGATGTCCCGGTTGAAGTACATCGTCCAGGGAACATCCTCCAGGTAGTAGTAGTCTGGCTTACCCACGGATCCGCTCATCTTGCCGTGCTTGACCTTGACCCAGATGCGGAAGAGGCCAGGGGGGGTATCCCAGCCGGGCAGGCCGCTGGAGACGAGGGTGGCGTAGACCATCCGATCCCCTTCATAGGCCGCCAGAGTCTGCTCGAAGAGGTTAACGTCAATCCACTTCTCGTTGGGACCGACCTCTGGGGGGCGGGAGGTGACCTCTACCTTGCCGACGTAGATCTGGTTGATCCACTGGTCGGGGCCGATGCGGTACCAGACCTGATCCCCGATCTGGCGGGCCTCCAGGATGTTGACCAGTTCATAGCGGCGGCGCAGCGGGGCCTCTGGGTTGACCTCCCCACCAGGGGTCTGGCGGGGGCGCACGGCGCGGAGAATCCAGGCGAAGGGGGTGGCCGGCTGGGTGGGGAGGAAGATGCCTCGGAAGCGGGAGGGTTCGTAGAGGCTCAAGGTCGAGGCGGGTACGTACTCACCCTCGTTGATCTGATACCACTGGCTTCCCTCGTAGGTCACTTTTCCTTCGACGCTCACCCAGAGGTAGCCGTACTCCAGGATCCGCTTGGGGGGAGCGCCCGCGACGCCCTCGGCCGGATGGCGGTAGACGGGGACGTTGTTCTGGTTGACGTAGGCGTAGGTGAAGGGGAGGATCTCCTTCATCGCCTCGTTCTCCAGGGGTTCCACCTCCAGGGGGGGAAGGGTGGCCGGCAGGCGCAGCAGGGCGATCACCGAGGCCGGGGTGGTGAAGAGGTAGTCGAGACAGCGCAGCCTTCCGTCCCAGACGATCTGACGGGCACAGGCGGCATCCTTTCCCTCCCAGGCGAGGCGCCGGTCTGGAGATTGGGGAGCAGCCAGGGCGGCTCCGGGCAGCATGGTCCCGCCCAGGAGGATCAGCAACAGAAGGGTCCAGAAACGATGAAACCGGTGCATCACCAGATCTCCTCGACAACTCAGAATGGGCGGACGAACGGTGCCGTTATCGTATCTATGGCCTACCCTCCCGCGGGTCACCGGTCGAGGGCGCTTTCAGCCCCGATGGACTATTTGAAGCACGGTTTCGCGTCGGAGACGCGCCTAACCTGCGGGAGGGTGAACAGCTACCCGCTATCTTACCACAAAAAGGGTATACGGGTCTACAACGGAAGGAGAACGATTGGTCGCTGACTCTCCTTCTCTCTCATCCGGTCCTCAGCGCCCCCATCTCGGCCAGGAAATGGATGGACGCGGCGATGCCCCGATAGAAGTTGGGCAGGTGGAACTTCTCGTTGGGGGCGTGCAGGTTGTCGTCGGGCAGGCCGAATCCCATCAGCACCACGGGAGCGCCCAGTTGGCGCTGGAAGGTGGCGACGATGGGGATGGTGCCGCCTTCCCGGGTGTAGACGGGGGGAGCGCCGAAGACCGCTTCTAGGGCGCGGGCGGCCGCTTCCATCGCCGACGCGTGGCGGTCAATGAGCACCGGCCAGGCGGTGTGACGGGTCTCGATGGTGGCGCGGACCTGGGGAGGCATCAGCCGGGCGACGTGCTCGGTGAAGAGACGGGCGATCTCCTCGGGGTCCTGGTCGGGCACCAGCCGCATGCTGATCTTGGCAGCGGCGGTGGCGGGGATGATGGTCTTGGAGCCGGGGCCGGTGTAGCCGCTGACGAGGCCGTTGATCTCCAGCGTGGGACGGGCGGTGATCTGCTCCAGGACGGTGTAGCCGGCCTCGCCCCAGGGGGCCGGCACGCCCGTTTCCTGCAGGAAGCGGGCTTCGGTGAAGGGCAGCCGGGCCAGCGCCTCCCGCTCTTCGGCCTCCAGGGGACGCACCCGGTCGTAGAAGCCGGGGATGGTGATGTGGCCCTCCTCGTCCTTGAGGCGGGCCAGGACGCCGCAGAGGGCTTCGGCCGGGTTGCGCACCGCACCGCCGTAGCTCCCCGAATGGAGGTCGTGATCGGGTCCCTGGACGGTGACTTCCATGTAGGTGAGCCCGCGCAAAGCGTAGAGGAGCGCCGGCTGCTGGGGGGAGGGCATCGGGCTGTCGGAGACGAGGATGGCGGTGGCCTGCAGGCGATCCCGCTCGGCCCGCACGAAGGCTTCCAGCCCGCCGCTGCCGCTCTCCTCCTCGCCCTCCAGGATGAACTTGACGTTGACGGGAAGCCGACCCGCCCCCTTCAGGTAGGACTCGACGGCCTTGAGGTGGATGAAGAGCTGGCCCTTGTCGTCGGCCGCTCCCCGGGCGTAGAGGTTGTCGTCGCGGACCTGGGGCTCGAAGGGCGGGGAGAGCCACTGGTCCAACGGATCGGGGGGCTGCACGTCGTAGTGGCCGTAGATGAGGATGGTCTCGGCCTGGGGGCCGGCCTCCAGCCACTCCCCGTAGACGACGGGGTGGCCGGCGGTGGGGAGGACTTCGGCCCGGGTCAGGCCGATGGCCCGCATATGGTCTGCCAGCCACCGGGCTGCCCGTTCGATGTCCGGGCGGTGGGCCGGCTGGGTGCTCACGCTAGGGATGCGCAGGAAGTCGAAGAGCTGGGTGAGGAAGGCGTCTCGCTGAGACTCCGCATAGGCCAGAGCTGCGTTCCGCATCTCGGACTCCTGAGAGGGGAAATTGGATAAGTGGTGGTTGAAATTGTAACACGTTGTGGGGAGAAAGGCAACTGTGAACGGCTGCTCTAAGGGCTGCTCTCAGGGCGGATGAGGGGAAGGAGGCGAGAGAGGAGTCGCTCTCGGGGCATGTAGCCGATGAGGCGGGCGACGACATTGCCCTCTCGGAAGAGGAGCAGGGTCGGCAACTGCTTTACCCCATAGTGGGCTGCCAGGTGCCTCGCCCCGTCTACATCCACCTTGACGACCTGGAGGAGGTCGGCCTGCTCCTGGGCGATCTCCTCCAGCAGGGGGGAGAGCATCGTGGAGGGACCGGACCAGGAGGCGCAGAAGGCCACGAGGACGGGGGTCGAGGCCTCTTGGAGCTGCTTTTCCAAGTCCTCACCGGTCGTGAGGGGCACCCGATCCGCGCTCATCGCCGCCCTCAAGGCAGATAGGCCCAGGGGTTCTGCTGCGCACCGTTGTAGCGGACTTCGAAGTGGAGGTGAGGCCCCGTGGAGTTCCCCGTGCTGCCCACGGCCCCGATCACCTGGCCCCGGCTGACTGCCTGGCCGGTGGTGACGTAGATGTTGCTCAGGTGGGCGTAGTAGGTGGCGAAGCCGTTGGCGTGGTCCACGACGATCAGGTAGCCGTAGCCGATGTCGGTCCAACCGGCGAAGCTGATGAACCCACCGTCGGCGGCCAGCACCGCGCTTCCTGTCGGGGCGGCGATGTCCAGCGCCCGGTGTCCCCACCAGTAGCTCTGGGTGATGACGCCCAGCACCGGCCACTGGAAGCGTCCGGTCCCACGCGCTCCCTGGGGCACCGGCCCGGTGTAGTTGGTCACCTTCTTGGGCACGTAAGGTTTCTTGCCGCCGGGCACGATCAGCTTCATCCCCGCTTCCAGGGTGTAGGGGGGCTCCAAGCGGTTGTAGGAGAGTTCGACGATGGCGGAAACCTCGACCTTGTACTTCTCGGCGATGCTCTCCAGCGTGTCGCCTTCCTCCACGGTGTGGTAGACCCCGTCCACGGGCAAGATGATCAGCTCCTGGCCGATGCGCAGGAGGTCGGGGGCCGTCTCGACGGCGGGGTTGGACCACATTAAGGTGGTGGGCTGCAATCCGAAGGCGTCGGCGATGCTCTGGACGGTGTCGCCGGGTTGGACGGTGTAGGTGATGACCCCCCGGCGCGGGCGCCGGGGGATGATCGTCCTGGGGTCTGCCCGCCGGGTGAGGAGGGCCGGTCCCAGCGCCTGCCCTCCCGTTCCCTGGAGGTCGCGCACGGTGACCTGGAGGAGACCGGAAGTGCTCTCGGCCTTCTTCATCGAGGCGGCGTTGTGGGGATCGGTGGTCGAGGAAGAGGCGGCCAGTCTGGCGGCAATGGCCGGCCGAGGGTTAGAGGACCACTCCCGGGCCACGGCCTGGAAGGGGGCGTCGCGCAGGAGGAAGGCGAGGCCAGCCAGGAGGAGGACGGTCAGGTGAGCCGTGGTACGGCTGAGCAAGGGGCGCATCCCCCGCCAATCGGCAGCCAATTGCCAGGCCCGAGTCACCAGGATGGCGATCAGCCGGGCCAGGGCGTGGCGCAGCCGGACATCCAGGTCCTGGGCGAAGCTCGGACCGGAAGGCATGGCCTCTTCGGACGAGGGGGTATCATCGGGTATCGTCGCTTCGATCACGATTTCTCTCCGAGTGGCCGAGGGGAACGCGGGATGTGGTCCACGGGATCTCACCTGAGGGGCCGCTAGGGAAGCAGGCTGAGGGGGTCTGCGGGCTTGCCCTCGTAGCGGCTCTCGAAGTGGAGGTGGGGGCCGGTCGAGTTACCGGTGCTGCCCCCCAGGCCGATGATCCCGCCTTGCCAGACCGACTGGCCGCAGGAGACGTTGACCTGGCTTAGGTGGGCGTACCAGGTCTGCCAGCCGTTGCCGTGGTCAATGACGACCAGGTTGCCGTAGCCCCAGGTGTTCCAGCCGGCGTAGACGACGAGGCCGTTGTCGGCGGCGTAGACGGGATCGCCCAGCCGCAGGCCGATGTCAATGCCGCCGTGGGCCGGGTTGCGGCGGTCCCGGAAGTACCAGCCGGAGATGCGACGGCCGGCCGTCGGCCAGGTGAAGATGCCCCGACCGATGATGCCGCCGGTGAAGGGGCCACGGCAGAGGCCGGTGTTGCCCCGGCCCCGCACGCCGGAACTGGCGTACTTGGGCAGTTGCCAGACGACGAACTCCCGCTTACCGCCCGGGATGACCAGCTTCTGGCCCTCCTGGAGGGGCTGTCCCCGCTTCAGATGGTTCCACTCGGCGTTGAGGATGGCCTCAGGCTCGACACCGTACTTCTCGGCCAGCCCCTCAATGGTCTCGCCGGCCTGGACGGTGTGGTAGATGCCGTCGGTGGGGAGGATGTAGAGGACCATCCCCGGACGGAGCAGGTGGGGGTTGTCGTGGAGGGTCTCCGAGTTGGCCCAGTAGATCGTCTCCGGGGCCAGGCCGAAGGCGCCGGCGATGCCAAAGATGGTATCCCCCGGCTGGACTGTGTAGGTGATTACATCGCGGCGGGGCCGGACGGGGATGGTCGTCGTGGGGACTGCCATCCGGGTGAGGATGCTGGGGGGCTCCATCGGCGGCGAGGCGAGCACCCCCACCGGCTTCGAGGGGCCGCCGACGTGGCCGAGGCTGGAGGCGGGGAGCGCTGCCGGACGCTGGAGGGCGTGTTCCGAAAGGGTGAGGGAGGGGGGGGTGACCGAGGTCGGGGAGAAGTCGGTGCCGACCAGGAGGAGGACGGCGAGGGCGAGCAGGAGGACCGTCAGGTGAGCTGTGTAGCGGGTCAGGACGGGCCCCAGGGCTCGCCAGTCGGCCATGACCCGCCAGCCCGTGGTCACGAGCCAGGCCATGCCCCGGGCGAGGGCCTGACGCAGGCGATCGTCCAACGACCATGGCTCCCGACCTTCGAGGCCCTCCCGGGCCCAGGTGGCGCCGATGGCCTTGGCGACGCGGTACATCTCTTGGTTTCGCAGCCCCTCCTCCGGCGGCCGGGCGGTTTCGCGGACCTGACCGGCAGGCGGAGGTTTCAATGTTTCAATCATAGGCACCCCGAGAGCGGTGGTCTGACCACCCGCCTCCCTGGAAAGCGAGCAGATTATACCACAGAAGGCCCCAGGCCGTCAACCCCCTTTTTTCGGCTAGCGGCGTAGCGGCGCAGTGGCGTAGCAGCCAGCGGCCGGCGGTGTGCAGTGGGGGACACGAAGGACACGAAGGGCACAAAGGACACAAAGGGATATAGATTTGGCTTCTGCGTCCTCGTGGTGTCCTTCGTGTCCGTCGTGGGCTTGGTGATCAAAACCAGGATGGTGCGGTGGGAGACACGGAGGACACCAAGGGCACGAAGGGCACAAAAGGATATGGATTTGGCTTCTGTGTCCTCGTGGTGTCCTTTGTGTCCGTCGTGGGCTTGGTGATCAAGACCAGGATGGTGTGGTAGGAGACACGGAGGACACCAAGGGCACGAAGGGCACAAAGGGATATAGATTTGGCTTTTGTGTCCTCGTGGTGTCCTTCGTGTCCGTCGTGGGCTCGGTGATCGAAACCAGGACGATACAGTGGGAGACACGGAGGACACCAAGGGCACGAAGGGCACAAAAGGATATGGATTTGGCTTCTGTGTCCTCGTGGTGTCCTTTGTGTCCGTCGTGGGCTTGGTGATCAAAACCAGGATGGTGCGGTGGGAGACACGAAAGACACGAAGGGCACAAAGGGCACAAAGGGATATGGATTTGGCTTCTGCGTCCTCGTGGTGTCCTTCGTGTCCGTCGTGGGCTTGGTGATCAAAACCAGGATGGTGCGGTGGGAGACACGGAGGACACGGAGGGCACAAGAGGCACTGAGGACTGAGGACTGGCCGACCGCTGACCGCCGACCGCCGACGGCCGACCGCTTGACCAAGGGAAGGCACCGAGGGCCGAGGGGCAAGGAGCAGGGGGCAAGGGGCAAGTTGCAAGTTGCAAGGGGCAAGGGGCAAGTTGCAAGTTGCAAGGGGCAAGGGGCAGGGGGCAAGGCCCAAGGACCATCCGACCCACTGACCACGCGACCACTCGACCACCTGGCCACCTGACCACCTGACCACGCGACCACGCGACCACGCGACCATCCGACCAACTGACCACCCGGCCACCCGACCACCCGACCACGCGACCACCTGACCAAGCGGAGGACTGAGGACTGAGGACTGCCTGACCGACCGCCGACCATCCGACCACGCGACCCAATCATCGCTGAGTGGCCGGCAGGAAGATGCGGAAGGGGAGGGCGTCGTAGACCTGGGCGGTGCGCAGGTATTCGCCGCTCCATCCCCCTACGGTGTAGAGGGAGACGGAGGTGGTGGCCAGCCCCAGGTTGCGCCATTCGCCGGTCAGGGGCGTTTCGATGGGCTGCCAGACGTCTCGGGCCGGGTCGTACTTCTCGTTGAAGGCCAGGTAGCCCGTCCAGCCCCCGCCGATGGCGTAGAGGAAGCCCCCGACGGCGGCGAGCCCCAGCCCGCCCCGCCCCAGGATCATCGGCGCACAGGAGGCCCACCGGTCGGCCGCCGGGTCGTAGACCTCACAGGTGCGGTACTCCCGTCCGCCGTCGAACCCGCCGACGACGTAGATGCGCCCGTTGAGGGGAGCGGCGGCGGCGAAGCCCCGGGCGGTGGGCAGCGGGGCCGCCCGGCTCCAACGGTCGGCCTGGGGGTCGTAGATGTAGGTGGTGGCGACGTAGCCCCGCAGGCCGGCCCCGCCGAAGAGGTAGACGCGCCCCTCGAAGGCGGTCAGGGCGTAGGCGGAGAGGGGCTCCGGCAGCGGGGCGGCCTCGCTCCAGGCGTCGGCGTCGGGGTCGTACACCTCCACCCGGTCGGTGGGGCGGCCATCGGCGGTGTAGCCGCCGGGGACGAGGACCCGCCCGTCCACCCAGACGGCGGCGATGTTGGCCGTGGGGGTCGGCTTGTCGGTGCCGGTCCGCCAGGTCTGGGCGACGGGGTCGAAGACCTCGACGGCCCCGGTGACGCCGGTGGTCGTCTCGCCGCCGATGGCGATGAGCCGGCCCGACTCTTCGGCCACGAGGGCCAACCGGTCCCGGGGGATCGCCAAGGGGGGAAGCGGCTGCCAGGAGGAGCCGTTGCCGATGGCTCCCCCTCCCGCCCGCTCGGTGGGGGTGTCCCGGAAGACGCTGGCGGAGCGGACGGTCTCACCGCCCGCCCGGGGCCAGGTCGCCCAGAGCAGGAAGGCGGTCACCAGGACGGCGCCGACGAGGGCCAGACGCAGGGGCCAGGGAAGGGTGAGCACCTCCACAGACGGGGAGGGCTCGGCGGGAGGTGACTCCGCCGCCGGTGGGGCTTCCGCCGGGGCTGCCGTTTCCTCCGACGGTGTCGTCGGGGGGCTCACTCCCTCTACCTCGGCCCAGCCGCGCTGGATGGCCACGACCGTCGCTTCGGTGCGCGATTCGACGCCCAGTTTGGCGAAGATGTTGCGCAGGTGAACCTTGACGGTGTTGACGCTCAGGTAGAGTTCGCTGGCGATCTGCCGGTTTGTCTTCCCCTGAGCCACCAGCCGCAACACCTCGATCTCCCGTTCGCTCAGGGGGTCTCCGTACTCAGCCATAGGACGTGTCGTGTGCTACATGGTTGCGGGTTGCGTGCTGCGTTGCTACTCGGCGGTGTGGGGGCGGGCGGTGACGAGGCCGATGACGGTCCAAAGGATGGACAGGACGAGCCCGGCGCCGGCCAGGAGGAGGACGATGAAGAGGGCGGTGGTCAGCCGATTGGCCCAGAGCCGCACGTAGGCGAAGCGGAGGCCGGCGGCCGTCCCCAAGGCGACGGCGTAGACGAGACCGGCGGCCAGGCCGCTCCGCCGCGCCCGCATCACATCCCCCACGGAGGCGAGCACCCCCACCATCACGAAGGCCATCCCGCCGCCCATCACCCCCACCAGGATGGCGAGGGGGCGCTCCGCCCCGATGACCAGGTAGGCGCCGCCGGCCAGCACCATCAGCAGTGCCCCCAGGGCCGCCACGCTCCGCCGGCCGAGAGAGACCTCCACCAGCCGCTCCATCAGCCACTCCACCAGGTCGGAGAGGAGCCCGCCCAGGAGGGCGATGCCGCCGAAGAGGGCGTAGAGTTCCTGGGCTCGAGGCCAGGCTGCCCGGCTGAAGCGCAGCTCCTGCCGGAAGAAGGCGGGGAGCGCTTCCCAGGCCAGGGCGACGGAACCGTACAGGACGGCCAGGACGAGGAGGGCCGGGAGCAGGGTGCGCATCTTCAGCCGGGAGGGGGCTTCGGCTTCCTGAACCTCCCCGCCGGCCCGCTCCAGCAGGAAGACGACCAGCATCATCAGGCCGGCGAGGAAGAAGCCCACCAGGAGCAGGCCGGCGCCGATCCACTCGGTCCTGCCCGGATTTCGCCCGAACTGGGGGAAGAGCCAGCGGTAGCCCTGGTAGGTTGCCAGGGAGCCCAGGGTCAGGTAGAGGCCCAGCAGGGTGGCCCGGAGGCGGGGCAGGAAGGCCAGGTGGACCAGGTTGAGGAAGTAGGCCAGGAGCCCCACCTGCATCAGCCAGAAGGCGGTCTCCCAGGTGATCCAGCGGGCCACAGCCGGCCATCCGCTCAGGTTCAGGTGGGCGATGGCGAAGGCGATGACGCCCAGCAGCGTCCCCAGGGCGAGGACAGCTCCCCGGGTGATGTAGTCGGAGAGGAGGCCGAAGAGGAAGACCAGGGCTGCCAGGACCACGGTGACTTCCAGCACGGCGATGGATGGACGGCTGGCCGCCCGTAGGAGGGCAGTATGGCCGGGATCGGCGATGGCCGCCCGGGCCACGGGCTCGACGAGGCCGACCGCCACCGTCAGCAGGCTGGCCCCCAGCCCCCCCAGGAGCAGGAACCCGATCCGGGAGAGGCACCCCCGGCGCGGCGGCGGAGCCGGTGGGATGGGGATCGCTTCCTCCACTTCGGGAGGGGCGACCTCCTCGACGACCTCGGCAGCTTCTTCCTCGGGAACTAGTTGGGTTTCTTCTTCCATCGGAGCTTACTCCTTGTCTGTGGGCCGGTTGGTGGGCCGACCGCTGATTGCTGACCGCCGACCGCTGACCGCCGACCACAGCGGTACGGGGGGCGGTGGTGTCGAAGAATCCCTAGAAGCGCACGGTGAGCTCTCCGCGTTTCTCGGTCGGGAAGGTGAGCGTAGCCTGACCGTCCCGGTAGTCCCACGCCGCCAGCGGTGCCCCGTTGACGCGCACTTCCCAGGGCTCCGGCAGCCCGTGGATCAGCACCTCCACCTGGCCGGTGTAGCCCTCCACCGTCAACTCCAGGGCGTCGTGGTTCATTTGGTAGGCGATCTCGACGGGCGGGGCCTCTTCGTCCAGCAGGAGGAAGTGGCCCTCGCCGGCCGGGTAGAGGTCGAGGGTCAGGGGGTCCAGCGGCTTCTGGTCCACGTAGTCCATCTCCGGCCCCATAGGGATGATGGCCCCCTCCCGGACGAAGAGGGGCAGCAGGTCGAGGGGGGCGTGGCGGGTGATCCAGCCCGGCCCGGCGTGGACCGCCTTGGTCCAGTAGTCAATCCAGTTGCCCCGGGGCAGGTAGACGGGCACGTCGGCCTCCGGGGCGAAGACGGGGGCGACCAAGAAGGCGTCACCGAAGAGGTACTCCAGGTCCAGGGTGTGGGTGGTGGGGTCGTCGGGGTAGTCCAGCAGGAGGGGACGCATCAGCGGCCGTCCCGTCTCGGCGGTGCGGGCGGCGCAACTGTAGATGTAGGGGAGCAGACGGTAGCGGAGCCGGACGTAGCGGCGGAAGATGGCCTCGACCTCCTCATCGAAGGCCCAAGGTTCCCGGGGGGTCGTCCCATGGGCACGGGCGTGGGAGGAGAAGAGGCCGAGCTGGGCCCAACGGACGTAGAGGGCGGGGTCGCTCTCGTGGATGAAGCCGCCGATGTCGTGGCTCCAGTAGGCGAAGCCGGAGAGGATGAGGTTCAGCCCTCCCCGCAGGCTGGCGGCCATGTGGTCGAAGGTGGCCCGGCTGTCGCCGCCCCAGTGGACGGGGTAGCGCTGGGAGCCGGCGGTGGCCGCCCGAGCCCAGACCATCCCCCGCCCCTGCGAAGCTTCGTCCACCACCTGGAAGACGGTCCGGTTGTAGAGGAGGGGGTAGAGGTTGTGGACCTGCTCGCCGGGGGTGCCGTCGTGGTAGCGACCGCCGGCCGGGGCGCTCTCGCCGAAGTCGGTCTTGAAGACGGCGACGCCCTGGGCCAGCAGCGGACGGTGCTTCTCCTGCCACCAGGCCGCTGCCTCGGGGTTGGTGAAGTCCACCACGGCGAGGGGGGGCATGCCCTCGGCCCAGCCGGGGATCAGGTAGGGCTCGCCGCCCTCGTCACGGACGAAGTAGCCGGCGGCCGCCCCTTCCTCATACAGGGGCGTGCCGTAGGGAATGTAGGGGTTCTCCCACAGGGAGAGGCGGAAGCCCTGTTGGCGCAGCCGGGCGATCATCTCTGCCGGGTTGGGGAAGGCTTCCTCGTCCCAGGTGAGGGTGCACCACCGCCCCGGCGGCCCCATCCAGTAGGGGTCCAGGTGGATCACGTCACAGGGGATGCCCCGCCGGCGGTACTCGGCGGCGATCTCCTCGACCTCGGCCCGGCTCCGGTAGCTGCAGCGGGAGCTCCAGAAGCCGAAGGACCACTTGGGGGGGACGGGCGGGGTTCCGGTCAGGTCCCAGTAGCGGCGCAGGAGGTCGGGGGGACGGGCTCCCCCGATGAGGAAGTAGTCCAGTTCCTCGTCCTCGACGCCGAAGCCGGCGCTGATGGTGGAGCGGTAGCCCAGGTCGAAGTGGATGCGGGCCGTGCTGTGGATGAGGAGGGCCCAGCCCCGGTTGCTCAGGAAGAAGGGGACGGGCTTGTAGCTCCGCTGGCTGGAGGTGCTATGGGTGTCGGTGGTCCAGGCGACGAAGCGCAGACCACGCTGGTTGATGGGGACGAAGCGCTCGCCGAAGCCGTAGAGCTTTTCGTCGGGGGTGAGGGCGAAGGCTTCGTGGAGCCGACGGCCGCCTTGGGGGTCTGTCTCCCAGCCGAAGGTGGTGATCTCAGGCTGTCCTGCGATGGTCACGTCGTCCGTCCGTTGGACGAAGAGGAGCCGGCCTTGGCCGTCGGTCACCCGGACCTGCCAGGGGTCGCGGGCGACGCGGACGTGGAGGAAGGGGGTGGAAAGGGTGAGCCCTTGGGCGTCGGCGGCGAAGGTGAAGCCAAAGGCGGGGAGGCCGTCGGCGACGAGCAGCCGGTTTCGAGGCGGTCCCAGCCGGTCCGGGGCCATCCGCAGCCGGACGACGTCAGGATAGGGGAAGGAGATCTCCACCTCCGCCTCTTCGCCGGTCTGGGTTTCGGTCCAGAAGCGGGCAGCGTTGACCTCACGCTCGTAGGCGAGCCAGCGGCGGATCAAGGAGCGATGTTCCGTCATAGGGCCTCCTGGTCTGGCGTCATCGGTCGGGCGCAGTTGCGGCCCTGAATCTCGAAAGTTCAGGGCTGCGGGTGGCCTTTCGCTTGGACGTTGCCATCTCCTGCCACCGGGTCACGGTCCTGCCGAGGGCCGGCAGGCTATCTACCGGCCGGCGGGGTCAGAGCAGGTCGTCCACCAGGCCCTCCAGGTGACAGGCCTCGTTCAGCGTCAAGAGCCGCCACCCCCACAGGGGGTCGTGGCGAAGGCGGGTCAGGCTGCAATTGATGAAGTAGGGCGGGACCGAGGCCTCGATGGACCAGTGGAGCAGGTGGCAGAGGCCGGCCCAGATGGTTCCTCCGTGGGCGACGATGACCACCCGGGAGCCGTTGTGGCGGTTCAGGACCCGCTCCAGCGCGGCACGGACCCGCCGGTGGAAGTCGAGCCGCCGCTCACCCCCCGGCCAGGTCAGGTCCAGGTTGTCCCGTCGCTGCCAGGCAGCGAAGAAGGCGGGATGGCGGTCCCGAATCTCCTGGCTGGTCAGGCTGTCCAGTTGGCCAAAGTCTATCTCCCGGAAGCCAGGCTCGACGATGGGAGAGAGGTCCAGGGCCTGGCCGATGGCCTGGGCCGTCTCCAGGGCGCGGCGGAGGGGGCTGGTGTAGAGGGCGGCGACGCTCCCCCGCAGGTCGGCGAGCCGACGGGCTACCGCTTCGATCTGGCGGTAGCCTCGCGGCGTGATCTCCCCGTCGTGGCGCTGGCCCTGCCAGCGGCGCTCTCGGTTGGCGACGGTCTCGGCGTGTCGGACGAAGAGCAACTGCTCAGGAGCCATAGGTCACCGATGTCAGCGAGATGCGTAGAAGTCGCACAGGTCCTTCAGGAAGCAGCGCTCACAGCGGGGTCGGCGGGCCTGGCAGACCTCCCGACCGTGGCGGATCAGGTTCAGGTGAAAGGTGTAGTAGGTCTCCGGGGGCATCATCTCCTCCAGCAGCCCGTGGGCTTTCTCCCGCGACGCCTTTGGGGGGATGAGCCCCAGCCGTTTGCTCACCCGGTGGACGTGGGTGTCCACGGGGAAGGCGGGCATTCCCAGGGCGAAGAGGAGGATGATGGCCGCCGTCTTGGGTCCGATGCCGTTGAAGGAGGTGAGCCAGCGACGGGCTTCCTCCACGGACATCTGGCGCAGGAAGTCGAGTTCCAAGGTCCCGCGCTCCCGGCTGATGCGCTGCAGGGCTTCTTTGATGCGGCGGGCCTTCTGCCGGCCCAGGCCGGCCACCTGGATCGCCTGGAAGATCGCCTCAACGGGGGCGTCCCGAACCGCCTCCCAGGTGGGGAAGCGCTCCCGCAGCCGCTCGAAGGCTTGGTCCCGCAGCCGGTCGTTGGTGTTCTGGCTGAGGATGGTGGAGACCAGTTCGGCGACGGGGTCCAGGCGGGGACGCCAGGGCCGCTCGCCGTACTGCTCGACGAGACGACGGTGGACTTCCAGGGCTTTGCTGCGGGGGTCGGTCATGGTCGTCAGTAGGCGCGGGCGAAGACGGCGCGTTCCCGGGCCGGCCGGCCGCAGTAGATGCAGGCCCCTTCGCCGGGCTCCTGGTGCAGGGGGATGCAGCGGATTGTGGCCGTTGTTTCCTCTTTGATGGCCGTCTCGCAGGCTCCGTCGCCGCACCACCAGGCCAGGGCGAAGCCCCGGGCGACGGCTTCTTTGAACTCGCCGTAGTCGGCTGGCTCGACGGTGTTCTCCTCGCGGAAGGCGAGGGCTTTGCGGTACATGTCGGCCTGGATCTCCGCCAGCAGCTCCTGCACCGTCTCGGTCAGGCCGGCCAGGGGCGCGGATCGCTTGCCCGCCCGCCCGGGCCGATCCCGCCGGGCCAAGGTCACCTGCTCCTGGGCCACGTCCCGGGGGCCGATCTCGATGCGCAGGGGCACCCCCCGCATTTCCCACTCGTTGAACTTCCAGCCCGGCGTGTACTCCTCCCGGTCGTCCACTTTCAGCCGCACGTCGTCCTTGAGGGCTGCTTCCACCTGGCGGAGGAAGGGGATCACCCGGCCCTTTTCCTCCTCGTTGCGGTAGATGGGGATGAGGACCACCTGGATGGGGGCCAGCCGGGGTGGCAGCACCAGCCCTTGGTCGTCCCCGTGGACCATGATGATGGCCCCGATCATCCGGGTGCTCAGCCCCCAGCTCGTCGTCCAGCAGTACTGAAGCTCGTTGTTCTGGTCCAGGAACTTGATGTCGAAGGCTTTGGCGAAGTTCTGGCCCAGGTTGTGGCTGGTGGCCGACTGGAGAGCTCGCCCATCCCCCATCATGGCTTCGATGGTGTAGCTGGTCATGGCGCCGGCGAACTTCTCGCTCTCGCTCTTCCGGCCGGGGATGACGGGGATGGCGGCGTCGTTGACGGCGAAGTCGGTGTAGACGTCCAGCATCCGCAAGGTCTCTTCCTGGGCTTCTTCGTAGGTGGCGTGGGCGGTGTGCCCCTCCTGCCAGAGGAACTCGGTGGTGCGCAGGAAGAGGCGGGTGCGCATCTCCCAGCGCACGACGTTGGCCCATTGGTTGATGAGGAGGGGCAGGTCCCGGTAGGACTGGATCCAGCGAGCGTACATGTGGCCGATGATGGTCTCGGAGGTGGGGCGGACGACCAGGGGCTCCTCCAGCTTTTTGCCCCCGCCGATGGTGACGATGGCCAGCTCCGGCGCGAATCCCTCCACGTGCTCGGCTTCTTTTTGGATGAAGCTCATAGGGATGAAGAGGGGGAAGTAGGCGTTCACGTGGCCTGTGGCCTTGAAGCGGCGGTCCAGCGCCTCCCGGATGTTCTCCCAGAGGGCGTAGCCGTAGGGCCGAATCACCATGCAGCCTTTGACGGGGCTGTAGTCCGCCAGTTCGGCCCGTTGGACGATTTCGGTGTACCACCGGGAGAAGTCCTGACTGCGGGGTGTCAGTTTCGTTGACATCGCGAAGCTCTCCCTCTCGCTCTTGGGGTCTTGGAGGTTTGGCTGTTATTGTACACCACTCAGGTCGAATCTACAAGGGGCCGCCGGGGTCGAGCGCGGATGGCGGATACGGACCGCCGACGGCGGATACGGACCGCCGACGGCAGACTGCGGACCGCCGAGGGTGGACGGCGGGTACGGGCCTCAGAGTCTGAGGGAGTATGGGGGGGAAGGGAGGGTCAGTCGAGGGGGCTGCGGACGGCGAGGCCGCCCCGCCGGAGGATGTGGGTGTAGCGCATGGTGGTCCGTATGTCTTTGTGGCCCAGCAGGTCCTGGACGGTGCGGATGTCGTAGCCGGTCTCCAGGACGAGGATGGCTCGGTGGGCGAAGTCGAGGTCTTTGACGCGCAGGCGCACGCATTCCATCAGCCGGAGGCCGGAGCCGTAGAGGAGCTTGGCCATCAGTTGGTGGGTGCCGGAGAGGGCGTCGAGGAGGCGCCGGACCTCTTCGCGGGAGAGGACGGTGGGGAGGCGTTGGGGTTTCTTGGCCCGGACGGAGACGAGATGGTGTCTCGGAGTCGGTTGAGCAGGATTTGGAGAGGTTCTTGGTGGCGCAAGACGGGGTACCTCCTCTTGACCTGGCGGCGGGAGGCATGCTATAATGGGCGCAAGCTGAGCGAAACGGGCCTGGATGCCGGGCACTCGTGGGGGCCATTGGGGAACTGCGTGGTGGTCATCTCCCCCGATGGTGCCTGGGGTGCCCGGTTTGTGTTCCGGGTGGTTGGGGGATTTTACCTCAAGAAGGCGAGGAGCGCAAGGGGATGCGGACGCGATTGACGCTGAAGCCGGGGCAGCGGGGAACCCGCAAGTTGGTGGAGGAGTACGGGGATCGGTTGGTCTGCGTGGCGGTATCGGTACGATGCGGAATGGGGGAAGCGGTACAAGACGGTGGAGTTGATCGTGGAGGAGGTGGATTGGGAGCCTCGGTCTCGGCGTTATGGGGATGAGGAGGTGGTGGCCGTGCGGGTGGGGTGGGAGGAGAAGGCGTTGCAGAGGCGGGTTCGGGAGGCGGGGGGGCGGTGGGATCGGGGGGCGAAGGTGTGGCGGCTGCGGTACGACCGGGTGGTGGCGTTGGGGCTGGAGGATCGGATTGTGGAGGAGGGGTGAAGGGGGAGGTGGGGGGCGGAGCGGGTTGCAGTTCGCCGCAGTTTCTCGCAGTTTTTCGCAGTTTGCTGCAGTTCGCTGCAGTTTCTCGCAGTTTTTTCTGGGAGCGCTGAAGGAGCTTAAAGTAAGTCCGTAGTTTTTCGTAGTTTTTCTGTGGTACAATGGGGGGTAAGCAAGGGGCAAGGGGCAGGGGGCAGGGAGCAAGAGGTGGGGCCGGTGGGGGTGGCCCGGCGATCTGCTGTCAGCGGATTGAACGGGTGGTTTTGATGGTCTGCTGTCAGCGGATTGGGGGGGCGGATTGAACGGATGGTTTTGACGGTCTGCTGTCAGCGGATTGGGGGAGCGGATTGAACGGGTGGTTTTGATGGTCTGCTGTCAACGGATTCGGGGGGCGGATTGGACGGATGGTTTTGATGGTTTGCTGTCAGCGGATTGGGGGGGCGGATTGAACGGGTGGTTTTGATGGTTTGCTGTCAACGGATTCGGGGAACGGATTGAACGGATGGTTTTGATGGTTTGCTGTCAGCGGATTGGGGAGAGCGGATTGGACGGATGGTTTTGGTGGTCTGCTGTCAGCGGATTGGGGGGGCGGATTGAACGGATGGTTCGGCCGGCCGGAATCCCCTTGATGGGGCGCTCTTCTTGCGGAGGTCTCGGGGGACTCAGCGGTTTGGGGGTTCTCGGGGTTTTTGAATCGGTGAGCTGCCGAGGGGGAGGGGCGGTGTCCTCGCCCTCCGCGGGATGTGGGGGTGCAGAGAGCGGCGGAGGGAGGCATATAGGAGTAGATGCATAGAAGGCATATAGCGGTATATGCCCATACGGGTCGGAGGGAAAAGTATCTACGAGTAGATGCCTTTTGCATCTAGGAGTATATACGAGGTCTTTCCGCATAAGTACATGTTAGCGCGTGGTAATATTTGCTGTGGAGGGATTTTGCCATGAAGCAATTGGTGCGGCATCTGCGATTACGATGTACGTTGACCTTCTGTGTTTCTCTAATTAGTGTGGGAGCCTTGGTTGTTTTGGTGAAGGCGTTTTTAGCTCCGCGATATCCAATGGGTCCTAAAAAAGATTGGCTTGATATTCTGTCTCAGGTGGGTGGTGGAGCTGGAATTTTGTCTTTGCTTTGGTTGATCATAGAAAATCATTGGAAAGAGGTGGAAAAGCGACTTCATAGCACCCCCTTGCTCAAATTCATTCCTTATCCTTCATTGGTGCCCGAGAATGAGGTTAAGAATGCAGGAAGCGTGTGTTGGTTGTGCGAAGAAAGAGAAGACTTGCTGCCTAAATCTGAATCTAAGTATCGTGATTACCGAGACTTGTGGATGATGTTACAAGGATTTGCGCGTTCGGCAACGAGTGGTAGCAGAGCCCCCCTGCGTTATGTTAAGATAAAGGTGGAGAATCATCAAATTTATGCTGAAGGTAGCGCATATTCGTTGGCTCTTTACATTAGGGTGACTTATTATATGGATATAGACAGCAGTGAAACAATGGCAAAAGAATTCTGGACGCCCATTAAAAGAGTGGAAATTAGTGCTGGCTCTTCAATATTTGTATATTTTCCCTATATCCCATGGCAAAACGCGAAATACATGCAGGTAGAAATATTGGACTACCGATGTCAAAATAGTATAGGACGTGTGTTTCGGAGCAAGGATAGTGGTTTTTCAGAATTGCCTATTCAGACTGGCAAGGTGGCTTTGTTTGAGTAAGCAGGAGGAGTGTGCTATGAGGAAGAGCGAAGTCCTTAATAATCTCCCATATGGACGCGAAGAGGTCGCAAAAATTTTTGATAGGGGCAAAGAAATCCAACAGATAGAAAGAGCGCTCTTTCAGTTGAAGCGCCCTATTGTGGCTGTGTGTGGTGAGGCTGGGGTTGGCAAAACAACGATAGTATCCAAGGTGGCGTTTCAACAAGTAGAGAGTGGCTTGCATGCGGTAGAAGGAGTTGTATGGGCTACAGCAAAACAGCGTGAGTTGAGTGTGAGAAAACGTTTTTCTGTTTCTTTTTACCAAAAACGGATAAAGCATAAAGGAATTTTCGCAGCCACCCTTTTTGATTTACTGTACCTAATCCTGGAAGTAATGGAAAGCCCCTTGACAAAAGTGTTTAAAAACGTAATGAATAGGGAGGATGCTCTTTTTGATCTTCAGGATACTGTGTATAGCTTGCTTGAAGGGCGAAAGGTTATAGTAGTAATCGACGATGTTGATAGCTGGGTTTTAAAGGAAAGACGGCGAGTATTTGATTTTGTGCAGGATGTGCCTTGGCCTAGCCAGGTTATACTCACTTCACGTAAAGAAATCAGCACTTTTGAGATTAATGGAGTTTACACAACTATAATTTCTCCCATGCCAAACGAAGTGGCTGAAGAGTTTTTAGATAGTTTGGCGAGGGAGCGCGAGCTTAAGTTAAAAACAGAGGAAAAAGCTCTAATTTTAAGGTTTGCGCGTGGTAATCCGCTGTTTATCAAGCTCTCCATTGCTCTTTTATCAAAAAGAGGGTGGCACCAATTAAAGGGAATAGATGCCTTGTTGTTACAGCAATGGGATAAAGAGAATGTGCAGGAATATTTATACCAATCATTATTAGAACTTCTTAGCCCTGCACATAAGACACTCCTGAAAGAATTTGCGCGTTCGGTAAATGAAGAGCGGAGTCTTCTGCCGATGCAAAGTTTGTACAACCTCCTTGGATCTTCTTCTCCGCAAAAGATAGATCGTTACTTGAATGAGATAGAGAGCACTTTTCTGGCCAGCGTTAGCAAGGAAGGTCACGGAGATTATCTGAGAATAGACATGCACCCGTTGACAGTGCATTATTTATTATCTGGTGAAGGTAAACACTTGCGTACCTCAGGACGACAGCGCTAACCCCGCGTGCAGCGGACGCGGCTACGCCGCGCGCGAACGTCGGCGAAATTTCGGCCTAAAATCATACGCCCGCAATGGCCGTTGGACGGCGACGCCGCGCCGCTGACGCCATCGTTAGGAACGGAGGCGCGAGGGATAGGCGGAAAAAGCAAACGAGGGCGGGGTGGTCTCCGGCCTGGGGCGAAAGGTGGCTCTGGGACGGGAGGGGGAGGGTGGGTT
>Ga0256830_1000088_pt1 | contig 78191 bp, 57 predicted proteins | sample 128326metaG_FD_190537 | JGI IMG/M metagenome (GOLD analysis project Ga0256830, IMG submission 190537) | Hydrothermal vent microbial communities from Lau Basin, Pacific Ocean - 128-326 | ecosystem: Environmental > Aquatic > Marine > Hydrothermal vents | place: Pacific Ocean: Lau Basin | collected... | reverse complement strand
CTCTCCCTCGAGGTCGCCCGACAGGTCTTCCAGGACCTTCGCGAGAGCGAGGTCGAAGGCATAGTCCATCTTCGTGGAGACGGCCTGGTTGTCGGCAGTCATGCCGTCGAACTCGGTCTGCGTCACGAGTTCGGCGACGACGATATAGAGCAGGGTCGTGATCAGGAGCACGAGGACGAGGGCGATGCCCGAGGTCTCCCGCGGGCGCGCCCGCGCGTCCGTCCCGAATCCCTGATCTTCCCCGAAATGGGTCCTCATCCGCGTTCCGGATCCCATGCTCTCCGATCCCGGCCGAGTCCTCGCCGAAGCCCCAAGGAGAGCCTTCGACGGCGGGGTTTCCACCATCTTCCCGGTCCATCCCGACCTATCAGAAACCCCCGCCCCCGAAATCCTCCTCGGTGTCGATGCCCTCGAAGCCGTAGATGACCTGGGGTTTGATGAAGAAGACGACCTCGGAATAGCTGTTCTGGATGAAGGTCGACCGGAACAGGTATCCTAGAATCGGGATGTCCCCGAGAATCGGGATCTGGGATACGTTCTCGAACTTGTTCTTCGTCATCAAGCCCCCGATCGAGGTCGATTTCCCGTTCGGGACGAAGACATGGGTCGTCGCGGTCCGGTTCGAGATCTCGGGGGTCGGGATCGGATCGGTGTTCGCGAAGCCGGTGATCGCCGAGACGCTCGCCTGGATCTGGAGGAGGACCATGTCCCCGGGGGTCACGACCGGCCGGATCGCGAGAGTGACCCCGACCCGCTTGAAGGAGATCGAAGTCTTCGTGTTGTTCCCGATGATCTGGGCCTGGGGGAAGGGAATCTCCGTGTTCGTCTCGATGACGGCCATCCCTCCGTTGCGGACGGCGATCTTCGGATTCGAGATGATGTCCGCCTTGGCCCTCGTCTGTAGGAGTTCCAGTTGGGCGTTCAGTTCGAGGTTATCCTGGATGCCCCCGAAGATGAGCACCCCCTCGGAAGAGGGGCCCACGGCCGAACCGGTGGTCGACAGGCTGGAGTTCGGAAACTTGGAGGTCAGGGAACGGATGAAGGACCCCTTGCCTCGGGTTCGGATCGTCGGGGTCTTGCTGTCGATCGAACCGACCCCGATATCGAGGGTGTCCCCATGGGAGATCTCGAGGACCTGGACCTCGATCAGGACCTGCGGGACGGAGGCGTAGAAGAGGTGCATCGTCTGCTCGAAGGCTTCGAGCCCGTCGGGCTTGGCGGTGACGAGGACGAGGTCGTTGTAGTCGGCCGGCTTGGCGCCCTGGATCTGGCCCGTGAAACCCTTGGAGGTCATGCGCTGGGTCAGAATCGCGTCGAACTTCGGCAGGAGGTGGATCTCGATCTCGTAGCCCCCGAGCAGGGTGTCGAGAAGACTGGGCGACCGCTTCGGATCCTTCTTGAAAAGGAAATGCTGGCCGGGAGCCCCCTTTTCCGCATCGTTCCGGATGCCCGAGAGTTCCAGGAGCTTGTTCAGGACGATGCCGGTTTCCTGGTTGACGTAGTAGGGCTTCGTCACCCGTCCGTCGGGGAGGATCCAGATCCGTTGTCCGAAACGGGCGAAGAGCTGCTCCCTTCCCGGCCCCTGATCCTGCGGCTCTTCCCCCTCCCCCTGGCGAGTCCCCGCGGGGGCGGCCCCGGGGCTTCCGCGACCCTCGGGCGGCTGCCCGGCCGCCGGAGCCCGAGCGGCCCGGATCTTCTCCGCCCAGGGTGAGGCAGCCAGAGCCCCGATTCGACCGCCGCCGGGACCGACCCGGACCTTCGGGGTCTCGGGCCGGCCGGAGGGATCGAAGACCTGGACCCTCACCTCGGATTTCAGGTTCCCCTTCGTCCACTCGCCCCCGGGGAGGGGCCGGCGCGTTGAGACGCATCCGAGCCCCAGCAGGAAGAGGCATAAGGGAAAGAGGAAAGGCCTCGGAAAAAGAGGGGCGACCCGTCGCATCTCCGGCCTCCGCCCGGAAGACCGGAAAGCCCCGGGCTTCGGCCCGTGAGGCCCTGGACCGCAGGCATGGCCCATGACGCGCCCAATCATCACTCGCCCTCCCTGCCCTCTTTCAAGGTTCGCCGCGGCGCGGGTCGGAAGCTTTGGAACCCCGCGGGATCCCCGTCCCGACCGCCGCCCAACCTTAACCCCACCGGACCTGGAGCTGCAAAGAGAAGTCGGCCTCTTCCCGGGGCAAAGCCGTTTCGGCGCACGGGATTCCGGGGGGGGCCCGGCAAGAAAGCCTCTTCGATCAGTCGTCCAGGCCCTGGGCCTCGAGTCGTTCGACGACGGCCTCGGTCAAGTCGGCGAGTATCAGGTCTTCCGGCTTCGACCGGATCTTGTCTTCCCGCACGACGCAGTCATGCCCCAGTTCGACCGCAACTACGCGAACGACCTTGCGGATCCTGCGGACGGCCTTCGAACGCAGCATCTGATATCTAGCGGAACTCCGGTCGATCCCCTCCTCCTCGACCTTCCGCATCTCCGGCGTAGCCGCGAGCACCCGCCGGTAATCGACCGAAGCCGGGGTCTTGCAATGACGGGTGGATCCGAAGAGCAGTCCTCCCGGCTTGACCTTCAGGCCCTGGGTCACGGATTCCGCCGCACCCGCGGGGGCAAGGAATCCATGGCCTGCTCGGGGGGCGGCCGGAAGCGATAGGGGGAGGTACCCGAGCAAGCCCACGATCAGAATCCCCCGAAGGGATCCGCGACCGAAAGGAAACCCCGACCGCTGGAGGGACGGGTTCGTCTTCAGCTCGTTCATCTCCCAACCCCTTTCCGATACTCCTCCGGGATCCCGAAGACCTCCGAGACAACCCCGCTTGTCCTCGAACGGATCCGCCGGGAACGCGTTCAGGCGGTTTCCGCCCAGCGCATCCCCAGGAAGGGCTCAGCAAAGCCCATCCCAAGCCCGAGATTTTTTCGAAGTTTTCGGCCGTTTCTCTAAACCCTTTTTTAGCAGGCTTTTCCAGGACCCTCAAGAGAAGGGAATATTTCCCTCCCCACTTGCCAGCCCTTTATGCGCCATCGCCGGCCCGTTTCGGGCTCGTTTCCGGAGCCATGTCCCCTTTCAAAGCCACCAAACGATACCGGAGGGAGCGGCGCGCGCCCCGGGAGGAAAGGAGTCCAGCCCGGAGCCAGGCACCGAGATCCCGGCTCGCCGTTCGCCGGCTGATCCCCAGGAGGCGGGCATATTCCCCAGGAGCGATCCCCGCCTCGCCCCGCTCCGCAAGCACCGTGGCCAGAAGACGCCATCGTTCCCGGCGTGCGGGGGAGCCCCCCCCCTCCCCGGCCTTCGGAGGATAGGGAAGGACCACCGGGTCTTTTCGAAAGGCCTCCGATTCCTCCGGGGGCGGATCCCGGGAATCCCCGTCCACCCAGTGGGGGCCCTCATCCGAGGGAGGCCGGAAGCCCTCCGGTCCCGAGGAGGAGGGGGATCCGGCTCCGCCCCGCCCCTGCCTCTCGCCGATCGGAGTCCCGTCAGGAACCATATTCCGCCTCGAGGGGATCCTTTGGACCTCGAGGTCGAGATCCTCGGCCTCGACCATGGGGCCCGGGGCGAGAACGAGCGCTCGGTTCACGACGTTCTTCAGCTCTCGAAGGTTTCCGGGCCAATCATGCTTGTGGCAAAGGTCGAGCGCCGCCGGAGAGAACGGTGGAACCTCCGGTCCCCGTTCCTCCCGGAAGGCTTCGATGAAGCGGGGGATCTCCTCCTTCCTCTCCCGGAGCGGCGGGATCACGAGACGCACTTCGCGGATCCGGTAGAAGAGATCCTCCCGAAAGCGCCCTTCCGCCGTCAGGGCCTCCAGATTCCGGTGGGTCGCCGCAAGGAGCCGTAAATCGACCCGGATCGGTTTCTCCCCCCCCAATCTCCGGAATTCCCGGGTCTGAAGGACCCGCAGCAACTTGGCCTGCAGGTCGGGGCTCGTCTCCCCGATCTCGTCGAGGAAGAGGGTGCCGCCGTGGGCCAGTTCGAACAGCCCCTTTCCCTGGCGTTCGGCGCCCGTGAACGCCCCGCGCTCGTGCCCGAAGAGTTGGGACTCGAGGAGGGGGGTCGGAAGGGCCGCGCAGTTGACCTTGACGAGCGGCCCCTCACGCCGCCGGCTCAAGACGTGGCATACGTCGACCAGGACCTCCTTGCCCGTTCCGGTCTCCCCCTCGAAGAGGATCGTCAGATCGGTATCCGCGACCCGGGCCAGGACCTCGTGGAGCTTCTTCATCCTCGGAGAGATGAAGAGCGCTCTCCCCCTCTCCAGCGGGACCTCGACCGGAGCTTCGACCGTCGTGTCCAGAGAGGTCGAATCGAGCCGGTCGTACAGGAACGAGGCCGACCCCCCGTCATCGGGGAAAACCGCGGTCCCGAGGCGCAACCGCACCCCCTCCCCACCTGGGAACGAACGGAGCTTCGCGGTCAGGGATTCCTCAACCCGCCTTCCAAGCCGCACGATCTCCTCCTCGCCGGGTTCGGGAAGGAGGACCTCGAAGACCCCGAGCCCCACTCTTCCGGCGAGGGCTCTTTCCGGAAGGATCGACCTCAGGTCCATGCCCAGGACCCCGAGGAGCCGATCGAAGGCCTCGTCCCCGGCCCTCCTCCGGAGCGCATCGGCCTCCAGGAGACGGATCCGGCAAAGGCCGGTCCTCGCTTGCTGGCGTGCACAACGCTCGAGCTCCTGCTCGACCCGGCGGCGGAAATACGCCCGCACGAAGAGGCCCGTGGCGGGATCCTCGATCGCAAGGCGGTGCAGCCTGGACCTCTCGAGCGCCATCCCGCACTGCCGAAGCAGGGCCTGGAGATGGGTGATCTCGGGGAAGTCGAGGGTTCCCCCGTCCTGCCGTATCCAGACTCCTCCCCAGGGCCGTCCGTCGAGGTGCAAGGGAATGCCCAGGAAACGTTCCTTCGGAATACCTGGAACGGGCGGGGAGGCAGCGGCTTCCTCCCCAGACTCCTCCTCGACGGGGGGAAGCCGGAGGGCCAGGAAGGGGCCGGCGGCCCTGCTCAGTCCCTGAACCCACGGATGGCGGGAGGGAAGGACTCGGGGCCCCTCCCCTCCGGAGACGAGGAGGTTCTTTCCCGATTCCCGATCCCGGATCAAGAGCCAGGCCTTGGCCCCCGGGGCGGCCTCGGCGCAGATCCGGCCGGCCTCGAGAACGGCGTTCTCGTAGCTTCCAGCCGTCGCGAGACGGCTCGAAGCCTGTTGGAGCCGATCCAACTGATGAATCCGCGCCCGCAGCTCCCTCGCCATGTCCGCAAAGGCCTCGTTCAGACTCGCGACCTCGTCGGAACCGTGCAGGGGGGCGACCTCGACTTCGAGGTCGCCGCGGCTCAGCTTCTTCGCGAGATCCCGGAGTCGTTCGATCGGACGGGAGATACGGTCGCTGGCCATCCAGGAAAAGAAAAGGATCATCGCGAGCAGGATCCCCCCGATCCCCAGGAAAAACGGACGGGCCGGAAGCCTCCCGAAGAAGAGAGGCAGGCTTGCTTCCCGGCCCGGGATCAGGGAGCAGAGCAGTGCCAGGGGCCCTCCTCCCGGTTCATGGAGTAGGGAAGCGCGAAGGATCCAGGAATCGCGCCCCCGCCTGAGGGTCAGCGAGATCCCCTCCGGGTTCTTCCCCAATCGGCCGGTCAGGCCCGCCAGGCTCCGGCGGACCTCCGGACTCCTGAGCCATGCAAGGAGGGCGGGGGAGATTCCCCCTCCCCCGTTCGTTCCCGCCTCGAGAACGTATCCTCCGAGATCGCAACAAAGACTCAAGCCGTCGCTACTCGCCTCGGCAAGCAACTTCGAATCGAGAGCCCGCCCCCATCCGAAGCGAAGGCCGTTCGGATCCCGCCCGCTCCCGACCCTCGCTGCGAGGAGGATCCTTCCCCAGGACCGATACCAACCGGCTCCCTCCGCCAGCGCGATCTGCCCCAACCACCGGTTCGTCCCTGTCCCGTAACGCCGGATCCTCCTTGCCGGGTCCTTGGGATCGGGAGTGTCCAAGAACAGGAAGCTGGCCCTGGGCCAATGCCGGGGTTTCTCGAGGGCGAGGATGGCTTCCAAATCCCCGCTCTTCAATCCGACCTTTCCCGCCGGAGCGATTCGCTTCGCCAACCGTCGGACCAGGGCCCTCGCATCCTGGAGGATCATCGTTTCACGGTCCTTCAGGGAGCGGCGGAGCTTCTGGTGCGCGATCCGCACCCGGTTCCGGTCCTCCCGCACCTGGTCCTCTTGCACGAGACCGTTCAGGAACCAGATCAGGAACGCGAGAGGAGGCAGGGTCACGAGGACGAGAGCGCCGCTTAGCTGGAATCGGAGACTCGCCCGGGGAACCGGCCGTCCGAGCAGAAAGACGAAGACCCAGGGGAAAGCGAGCCCTCCGAGAATCAAGGCGAGGCGATGATGGTCCCGGAGCGCGAGCCTGCGTTCAGGATCAGGTTTCGAAAGGCCGAGAACGCCGCCCTCCCACCCTTGTCCGGGAAGAGGGAAGAAAAGATCGTGACTCGATCTCGAGGGAACGAACAGGTCCTTGGCCTCGACAGGGCCCCCCACGGCCCGGGCTCTGCTCGCCTCGGCGAGAAGCGGAGGGGCGGCGGTCTCCCCAGCGATTGCAGAGGCCTCGACGCGTCCCTCCGCCCCCCGGAGGATCTGGATCCCGAGTCCACGGAACTCCGCGGCCCAGCGCGAAGTCAGGCGGAAGCGCCCCGTGGCCCCCGCGGGCTCGAGCATCCCCGAAGCACCGGGAAATGGCTGTTCCCCCTCCGGAATCGAGAGACAGATCGTGCGCAACCGCAGGGGATAGGGACCGAGGTTCTCCAGGCTCAGTCCCCGGAGCGTCGCGAGACGGGGAAGATCCAGGGGAACGGCGAGGGTGATCCGCTCCTCCCCCTCAAGCCCCTTCCAGGAATAGGCGATCTGCGCCGCTCCGCTCCCGTTTTCGAGTTTGCGCGCCTCCGGATTCGCCTCCTTCCGTCCGGCGAAGACCTGCACCTGGTGGCGGAGGTCGAAGGGAGGAAGGGGAGGCCCTTCCGCGGTCTCCAGGCGGAGCCGTCCGACGGTCGCCCCTTCGATCGTCTCGAGGAATCCCGGTTCGTCGACGGCTTCCAGGAACAGCCAGACCCGATCCACCCCGACCGCAGGGTCCGGGAGGGGACAGCGCCATTTCCGGTTGGACGGAAGAAAGACCCCGAGACGCGTGGGGAATGGACCGCGCAGGAGAGTTGGGACCCCGACCTTCGATACGGCTCCGAGCGGAAGGGGCTCGGGAACCCTCCCTTCCCTCCGTAGTGCCAGCGCCTCGAGGGTCCATCCGCCCCCTCCCCCGGCCTCCAGTTCGATGAGTTCATAGCCTCCCTCGAGGGGGAGAGCCGCCGCGTAGAAGCTCCGACCGTCCTCGACAGGAAGCGCGGGTCGCTCCTCCAGAAAGAGTTCCGTCGTTCGCGGCCCCCCACCCCACCGGAGCACGGCCTTCGGGAACTCCGACTTGTCCGGTTCCGCGGGCCCCGTGAACAAGAAGAGAAGATCCCCGGTCCCCGACTCCGGCAAGGGAACCCCCAGAGGCCGCCCATGGAGCGGAATCCCGTAAGGAACCGAAGCCCCTCCTTCCCAGCTGAGGGTCGGAACACCGAAACGCCCGGGGTCTCCCGCCGCGAGATCAAGGATCCGGTGCGGGAGGGGCCATTGCACGTTCCGGCCCTTCAGGAGGTCGAGCAGGAGTCCATCTCGGCCCGCCCCCCGCAACCCCGCCCAACCGCTCTCCTCTAGCCCCTCGAGCAGTCGGCCGGCGAGCGCCTCCTTCGCCCGGAGTTCCCGGAAGACCGCCCGATCCCTGGCCCACCCGAGGAGCCCCGGAAGGAGGAAGGCCAGAGCGAGGACCGCGCAGGCCGAGAACCCCAGCGCGGCCCGCAATCGTTTCCGTTCGGAGGGGATCCACTCGAAGGTCCTCCTCGCCCATCCGAGGAGCAGGAAGACCAGGAGGCCGGGGAGGAGCCAGGGAACACTCCGAAGGAAGGAGCGCCACCAGGAAGGCGCCTCCCCCGGAACAGCGACGAGGGGCGGCCTTCCGAGAAATGCAAGCCTTCCGAAGTTCGAGGTGTTGTCGTAGGGAGGACGTCCGGAGGTCCAGACCAGATATTGGTAGACCGGTCTTCCGGAATCCCGGTCTCCGTAGGCGAGATTGAACCCGATTTCCCGGCATCCCTCGCGGAAGCCGGGCAGGACATGGAAGGGAATCGCGATCTCGAGTACCGCACCGCCGGGGACCCGTCTTCGCGCCGTCCGGATCCCCGTATACCCCCGGTCGACGATAAGGGATTTCCGGCGGCCGAGTTCGTCTTGGATCCTCGTCTCGACCGAGGCCCACCTGGGCTCCCCTCCGAACGGAAGGAAGAGGAGCTGGAGATCATCCCCGTCGAAACGGGTCTCCCGCCCCGCGTCCTCGAGGTCACAATCCAGGAAGACCTCGAAGACATCACCGCTCTCCCATGTCTGGCCGGGTCGCGGCAGGGTCGGCTTCTGGTCGCGGATCCGCACCCATAGGTAGAGATGGCTCCGATCATGGGCGAGTCGGACCAGGCAGGAAGCATCCTCCGGCCCCTTCCAGTCCGTCGGAAGGCCTGGGACGAGTTGCGACCTCTGGTCGATCCGAAGCGTGAGGAAACGCTTCCAATCCCCGTCCTTCGCATCGATCCTGATCCCGCCCTCGATCTCCGGCACCGCCGCCCTGGCATGCTCCTGGGGGAAGAGCCCCGGGACCGGTTCCTTCGCCTTCCCCGGGGAGAGGAGCAGAATCGAGACGATCACGGCCGGAATCGCGGAAGCGGACACCATGCCCGCATCATAGGCGCGGTCGCAGCCCGGAGGTCCCTGGTCCCGCCCTTATCCGGACTCCCGGAATCGCCGATCAGACCGTGACTTCGTATCGCTCCTTCCGGTCGATCGTCCGGACCTGGACGGCATAGGGACCCTTTTCACCCTCCACGAGTTCGAACTCCACGGCCTCACCGTCCTTCAGGGAACGGAAGCCTTCCTGCTCGAGGTTGGAGTAATGAACGAAGATGTCGCCCGGACAGGCATCGGAGACGAGGAACCCGAAGCCCTTGCGGTTGTCGAACCACTTGACGAAGCCTTGCACCATTCGAATCGCTCCATGGAAAGAACCGTCTTCGCATCCTTCCTCGGATCCGGATTCGACTACGTGCCTTCCCCCTGGGACGGCCGGATTTTTCCAGCAAGCCTTCCCAGGCGCATCCGTACATGAGGAGGACGCGGCTGTTTTCGGCAACTGCGTCCTCTCCCTTGAGGACTCCTCGAGGATTCCCCGGAATCAGTCCCGTTCGTGGTGCCTGTGGCCGCTGGAACCGGAACGCCGCGTCCGGGGCCGGCCGCGGCCCTCCCGACTTCCCCGGTCTCCGCCGCGTTCCCGGGAATCCCGGTCCTCGCGAGGTTCCCGGGAATCCCCGTCCTCCCGGTCCCGCCGACCCCGTCCGGAGGAATCCTCCCGGGACCTCTCCGGGCGATCCCTTCCTCCATCCCGGCTCCTTCGTGAGGAATCCGAGCGCCCCCCTCGATGCAACCTCGAAGAGGAACGCGGGCGCTCCTCGGTGCGCTCCCCGCCGTCCCTGGCGGACGACCGCCCGCGCTCCCGGCGGGGCGCTTCCTCCCGATCCCGGGAGGAGCGGGCCTCCCGGGACCGCCCCCCGCGGTCCGCCCCCCGATCACGATGCGGCCTGGTTCCCCGCGAATCCCGAGACCCGTGGCGCCGGTCTCGGCGTTCTCCCCCGCGGCTCAAACGCTCCCGGCCCTCCACATCCTCTTCGAGGGGATCCCCGTGCAGGCGTTTCCGAGTCAGCCGGATCCTGCCGAGTTCGTCGACCGAGTCGACGCGGACCTCGAGTTCGTCCCCGGGCGCACAGACGTCTGCGACCGATCGGACGAAATCGTCATCCAGCTCGGAAACATGGCAGAATCCCTCCTGTCCGGGCAGGACCTCGATGAAGGCGCCGAACTCCTTGACCGAAACGACCCGGCCCTTGTAGATGCGCCCGATCTCGACCTCCGCGGTCATGGCTTGGATCCGATGGACGGCCTCCTCGACCCCCGCGGAATCGACCCCGGAAACCAGGACCGTCCCGTCATCGTCGACGTTGACCCGCGTCTTCGTCTCTTCCTGCAAGGCCCGGATGTGCTTGCCCCCGGGCCCGATCACGATGCCGATCTTCTCGGGATTGATCTTGAGGCGTTCGAGCCGAGGCGCAAACTCCGAGATCCTCTGCCGGGGCCTGCGGATCGCCTGGAGCATCTCCTTCAGGATGTGGACGCGGCCCTCTTTGGCCTGCTCCAGGGCCTTCTCCATCAAGGCCCGCGTCAGGCCGGAACATTTGATGTCCATCTGCAGCGCGGTGATCCCCCGCTGCGTCCCGGTGACCTTGAAATCCATGTCTCCGCAGTGATCCTCGCTGCCGAGGATGTCGGAGAGGATCGCGGTCTTCCGGCCTTCCTTGATCAGCCCCATCGCGATGCCGGCTACGGGTTGGGCGATCGGGACGCCGGCGTCCATCATCGCGAGGGTCCCCCCGCAGACCGTGGCCATCGAACTGGAACCGTTCGATTCGAGGATTTCGCTGACGAGTCGGATCGTATAGGGGAAGATCTCGGGATCGGGCAGCACGACTTCCAAGGCCCTCTCGGCGAGAGCCCCGTGTCCGATCTCCCTCCGGCCCGGTCCCCGGATCGGGCGGCACTCCCCGACCGAGAACGGAGGGAAGTTGTAATGAAGGAGGAAGCGCTTGCGGTATTCCTCCTCCAAACCGTCGATGATCTGTTGATCGTCGACCGTCCCGAGCGTCAGGGCCACAAGCGCCTGGGTCTCGCCCCGCGTGAACACGGCGGAGCCGTGCAACCGCGGAAGCATCCCGACTTCGATCGAGATGTCCCGGATGTCCTTGTAGCCCCGGCCGTCGACCCGGGTGCCGGCGAGGATGGCCTTCCGCTCTGCCTCCTTCTTCATCTCGGAGAAGCAGTTCTTGACCTCCTTGAGTTTCTTCCGGAGGGAGTCGGAATCCTCCTCCGCGAACTCCTCCTCGAAGAGGGCGACGACATCTTCCTTGAGGGCATCGACCCGCTCGCCCCGCTCATGCTTCGATCCGGGAGAGGTCAGGGCCTCCGCGAGGCGGTCTCCGACCGCCTTTGCGACTTTCGCCCGCAGGCCCTCGTCCGATTCGGGAGGGGCGAAGTCCTGCTTGGCCTTCCCCGCCTTCTTCACGAGTTCCTGGATCATTCTGATGACCTCGGCGCAGGCCTTTTGCCCCTCCTCGAGGGCCTCGAGCATCAGGGACTCTGGGACCTCCCGGGCGCCGGCCTCGACCATGACGACCGAATCCTTCTTCGCCGCCATCGTCAAGTTCAGGGTGGATTTCTCGAGCTGCCGTTTCGTCGGATTGATGACGAACTCCCCGTCGACATGGCCGACCCGGCAGGCCCCCAACATCCCCTCGAAGGGAATCGAACTGAGGTTCAGGGCGGCGAAGGCCGCGATCATCGCGATGATGTCCGGGTCGTTCTCCCCGTCGAAGGTCAGAACGGTGGCCATGATTTGGACCTCGTTCTTGTATCCGTCGGGGAAGAGGGGCCGTACGGGCCGGTCGATCAGACGGCAGGTCAGGATCTCCTTGGTCGTCGGCCGGGCCTCGCGTTTGAAGAAACCGCCGGGGAACTTGCCCGCGGCATAGGTCTTTTCCCGGTAATCGACGGTCAGGGGGAAGAAATCGATGCCCTCCCGGGCATCAGCGCTCTGCGCGGTGCAGAGCACGGTGGTGCCTCCGAAAGAGGCGACGACGGATCCGTCGGCTTGCTTGGCCCATTTCCCGGTCTCGAGGACCAGGGGGCGGCCGGCGAACTCCCGTTCGATTCTTACGTGTGTCACGGAGTTCTCCTGTGAGGGAAGCTTCGGCCGCTGCTTGTTCCGCATCGATTCGCGGCGGAGCGGCCGGCTTCCATGGGTTGCGGTTTTCGGTCTTTACTTGTCTTGGAATTTCGTTCGGTACGCAGGGGGATCCCGCTCGTCCGTGACGGCGGTTCCTACACCCGCGACGGCATGGGCGGCTTTCCGGGTGGACCGGAAACCTCGTGGCCCGATTCGCCCTTCCGAGGGCCTTCCGGTCAGCGTTTCAGCCCCAGGCGTTCGCAAAGTTCTACGTATTTCTTGGCGTTCCTCCGCTTCAAATAACGGAGGAGCCGGTTGCGGCGGCCGACCTTGAGCAGGAGGCCGCGGCGGGTGTGGAAGTCCTTCTTGTGCTTCTTCAGATGCTCGGTGAGGGCCCGGATGTCTTCGGTCAGAAGCGCCACCTGCACCTCGGTGCCTCCGGTGTCACTCTCGTGTGTCCGGAACTGCTCGAGGATCTCTTTTCGTCTCGCTTCGGTCAGTGCCATGTCGCCCTATGCTCGTCTTTCCGTCTCACCCTAGGGGCACGAGATAGGGCTCCTGCCGCCTGGGAGGTCATCGTCCGAGTCGTCGCCGGGAACCCTTCCCGGGATTCGGACGGAATCCAAGGCGGAAGATCTTAGGCCGGATGCGGTCCGGCGCAAGCTCCGATTCGGCCTCTCCGATCTCTAGCGCCCGAGGGCAAGGGAGGGATCTCCGATCGGACCAAGGGGATTCAGCGCAGCTCGTGCGCGGGCATCCGGGCGGTCAGGCCTTCGGCCAGGCGGTCCACCGCGACCTTGCGGCGATCCTCGAGCCCCCGGATCTCACTCCAGCTATCGACGACCTTCGTGTCCATCCTGAAGCGTCCGTACCAGATTCTCTTCCCTTCCGGACTCATGAGCCGGAAGGAGCCCTCGGCCCGGAGAACGCCGGCGTTGGCGAGTCCCCGTTCGTCCCATCGCCCGAGTTCGAAAATGAGGACCCCGTCGGCCCCGAGTTCCCGTCCCGCCCGGAGAGCGGCGGAAGGTCCGGGGCCGAACCGTTCGGCAAGTTCCAGGGATTTCGTCCGGGAAAGGACCGAGTAATCCCGCCGGAGGAGGCCCTCCCGGAGGCGGCGGAGCAGGCGGTCCCGGATCGTTCCGGCCCAGGGACCGTCCGGACAGAGGACCGGCCAGACCAGGACATCGTCGACGAAAGCCTTCGAGGCGGAAGCGTCCATCCGCGTGACGTCGACGAACAGGCCCCGCGGCCGGGCCGTCCGGCAGGCCGGCAACGAGGCGAGGAGCAGCAGCCCCGCCAGGGCGCGCCTTCTTCCGATCCGAGAATCCCGCATGCCGTTCCTCTCCGAATCCATCCTCCGCCCCGGGACCCCGCCCTCCGTCGGATCCGGGCTCCCCGCAAGGCGGCGCCCGAGCATAGAGGCGCCCCCGGGGAGGGACCAGCAAGAACCGCCCTCACTGGATCGTGAAGGCGACCTCGACCGACCTCGCGAAACCGAGTTCGAGGCGGGGTAGATCCTCGAAATTCCATTCGGTCGGGGAGAGGCCGGGGGCCAGCAGAAGTCGATCGGCCGCCTGGATCTTCCAGGTTCCCTTCGCGAGCCCTGTCACCCCGGTTCCGCTCAGATCCGGGAACTGGATGGTATCCCGCCCTCCCTTCCCGTCCCCATCCAGGTAGAGGAGAGTCCAGGTCCGCCCGGTTCCATCCCGGGCGACGATCCTCCGGAACGCGAGAGTGTTCGCAACCGCGGTTGCATCCAGACGATCCTCGACCTCGATAGAGGGGCTGCCGGTGAAGGCGCCCGCCGGAGCGAGGACGGTCGGGATCCCGAGAGGAGAAGCCAGGTCCGTGACGGTTCCCGCGAAGCTGTCGGCGATCAGGGCCCGATGGCGCACGAGGTTCCCCTTCGTATCCCGAGTCGTGGAGCACAACCAGGAGATCGGACCGAGGACCGCGAAATCGACGAGCATCGAAAGGCTGTAGCTGGCGTCGAGGGTCCAGTTCGTCCCGCTTCCGTTCGCGAAACCCGGACCGGCGAGGACCATCCCCGGGAATCCCCCGAGGCTGCTGAGGATTACGACCTCGGGCGGGCCGGTGAGAGACGCGGTATCGAGTCCGAGAACGGTCGAAAGGTCGAGGGAGAACCCCTTCTGCAGGTTCGCAAAGGTGTTGAGCGAGGAACTCAGGGGCAGCACGAGATTGTAGGCGCCGGCCGGACCGACCGGAGCCGGGGGCGCCCGGTTCGCGCCCTTTCCCCCGCTCGTCGCCGCCAGCGCGATGGAATACAGCGCATAGGTCGGTTTCACGGTCGGCGGCACCGGTCCTGCGAAAGCTCCGAAGCAGAGCGGTCGATTCGGTCGCACGGCCAGGCTCGCCAGGGTCGCCGGCGAAGTATTCGTCGTCGTGGCCGAGTAGTTCGCGGTCTCGTCGTCCAGGATGTTGATACCCGCCCGCGCCCGGATTCCGGGGAGGGCCGTGAAGCCCAGGGAGGCCGAGAGGGTCGCCGTGGCCTGCCGGAGGGGTCGGAGGGGAAGGGAGACGTGACCGGCCCCGAGGGCGAGCAGACTCCGCAGGTGATAGGACCCGTGGACCGCCGTGATCGTGTAGTTCGATCCGGTCAGACCCGTGAAGGTCGCGCGCCCGTCCGTTCCGGTCGTCTTCGATTGCCGGGAGACCGGAGGCTTCGCGGGCATCCCCGCTTCGATCAACACCGTGACCCCGGAGATCGCGAGGAGCGTGGACTCGTCGTAGACCTCGACGACCAGCTTCCCCCCGTTCAGGTTTCCGGTCACGAAGCCTCTCTGGACGAAGGTCCCGTTGACGGCCCCTGCGGACAGGTTTCCCGCCTCATCCGTCAGGTTCAGGGAAAAGGCCGTCGGAGTCGTCGTCCTGCCGAGAAAGAAGGGTTTCGATTGGAAGCGACCGTCGGAACGACTCGCGAAAAGCCCGTAGGTTCCGCTCCCTGCCACGAGGCTGAGCGCTCCGAGGGGTTCGGAGGCCTTCCCGTAGAGCGAGGTCGCGTTCAGGTCCGTCAGGAAGACCTGCGAGCCCGTCCCCGTCGGCGGACCGAGAGAGACGAGGGTGGGCCGGACCGTGTCCTGGACCGTGGAGGGGGCGAGGACGAATCCCGTCAACTGCCGCCCTCGGGCGAGACGCGCCGCGAGAGTCAGTTCCCCGTCCTTGAAGGTCGTGGCGCCGACCGCCCCGAGGACTCCAGTCAGGGTGACGGCGACGGTCTGCTTGCCGGGGGCCGGAACACGCGTCTTGATCTCCTTCAGTTTCAGGTCGGAGGCGCTCTTACCCTTCGGATCCCTCCCGTAGACCCTGAGGAGGATCTCGTCGCCGGCCCGGGTGTCCGCGGGCACCTCGACATCGACCCGGAGATTCGAGAGATTGGCGAGGTTCACCTTGTCGGCGAAGCCGGAAGTCGGGTTGCCGATCGCCACCGAGAGAGGGGAGAGCGGATCGGCCGTCTTGAAGGTGACGGGCGGATCCTTCTTCCCGGGATCCAGGGTCAGCTTCCCGGCCTTGATCCCCGAGGTGTAGCGGAGTTCGAGCTTGCTGCGGGCTGGAAGAGGGTTCGAGGGCTGGAGGAGGAAAAGCCGGGGGTCGGGGGCGGACTGGAGCTTCAGGGGCATCGAGATGCCCGCGGAAAGGGCCTTCGTCTCTCCGGCCGGGCGAAGATGGAACGTTGCCGAACCGACGCTGGCCGGATCGACCGGCATCGAGAACCCGAGAAGGCAGGGGTCCTCCCTGGGGACCTCCGTGTCGAGGTCCTCGGGGTAGCGGAAGACGACGAGGGGCTTCGCTCCGGCCGCCGCGTTCGCGCGGAACTCGGCCAGGACCCCGGTCTTCGCGACGATCGCCCGATCGAGGTCCCGAACGTTCTTCCCAGCGACGATCTCGAAGCTTCCCTGCGAGGGAAAGGGGACCTGGGGCCGGAACACGAGGAGGCGGCCTCCAAGCAGGAGGTCGTAGGTCCCGGCCAGGGCCTGGGTCGTCCCCTTGGCCCGGACATGGAGATGGTCCAGCTTCCCCTGCGCCGAGGGCCGCACGAGGCTGTCCCGGTTCATCGACTCCGAGAACAGGACGAAGACCGGAGTGGTCGGGGCCCACCCCGAACCCTGCGGGGCCGCCCGGAGGACCTTGGGTCGTTCTTCCCGGACGATCCCCCCCTTCGGGGGCGGAACGATCCGGACGGATGCGGTTCCCCCCTTCCCCTTGGCGCCCCGATCGAAGACCCTCCCGATGTTGTCCTGACAAGCTCCTGTCAGGAGGAGGACCCAGAGCGCGAGGGAGAGCCCTCGATACGGCCGGCGGATCTTCGATGGCATCACGGGTCCAAGGCTAACGTCCGGGAGGACGGCTGTCAGGATTCCGGATCCTTACCCTCAGTGGGGAAGGGTCCCAAGGAACCTTGGACGCGGCCCGGCGCCGGTCCTTCCCCCCAAAGTCTACTTCCCCGGAGCGGCTCGGGCCGGTCCCCTCCGCCGTGGGCCGTGCTCTCCCGGCGCGGGGGGCACACTCTCGGCGGGCAGATCCATCACCGGAAGGGCGGCGAGAGCCTTCCGGAGAGCGAGTTGGAACCCGCCCACGAGATCCCCGGGACCGGAGGTCTCCAGGGGAACGCGGGCTTCGAGGCATCCCTGCCAGACCTCGGCCCCGTCCGCCTCCTTCCGCAAGCGGAGGGCCAGGACGACATGGATCGAGTCCCTCCCCTCTTCCCGCAAGGACTCGAAGGCGAGGATCCGTCCTCCGAGGACGAGATCGGCCTCTCCGGAATCCCCGGATTCGAGGACCGCCCGGAATTTGCGGGACCGAAGGAAGGATTCGTAGAGGGTCGAGGTCACCAGGTCCCCCAGGGGAGCGGCCCAGCGGTGGTAGGGCCAGGAGGCGAGACCGGCTCCCTCCTCCCGGACCTGCAGCCTCCCCTCGAGGAGATGAGGCGCGACCCCCAGGCCCTCGACCCGGAGGACCAGCCCGGGGGAGACCTCGAGGGAGGAAAGGGGGATCGGGTCCAGGAGGTAACGCCGGGCCTCCCGGACCTCGACGCTCCCGCAACCGCCGCAAAGAAGAAGGAGACCGGCCGCCAGGGGACGGACCGCGGGGGGGATGGGGAATCCTTTATGCGTCATTATTCTTCGTTGCCTCCCGGTGGCGAGGCCCCGGGTTCCCTCGGTTTCCCGAAGACCAGGGCCGACGGAGTCGTACGGAGCATCCGGAGAACGGAGGCAATCTCCTCGAGCGATCCCCCCAGGGCCTGGAGCACACGCTGCAGACTCCTGCGGTTCCCCCCCAGGAATCGATCCACGGCGGAGGCGGCTCTTCCGGCCCTCGCCAGATTCGCCGTCAGGATCTCGGCGAATCCCGCCGCCCGCATCTCTCCGGCGAGGCCTTTGAGTTCCTTGCCGAACCCGACCCAGGGATCCAAGGCCCTCCGGAGTTCCCCTTGAAGGGCAGCCGCCTCCCGGAGTCCTTCTTCCATCGCGGGCAGTCCCCGGTCTTCGAGACGGACGAGGAGGGGCTCGAGCCTGGCGAGATTGCGGTCGAGCCCCGCGAGGATCGAGGAGAAGCGTTCACGGTTCTCCTCACCGAGAAGGAGGTTGAGGCGCCGGCCCAACTCGGCGTATTCCTGGAAGATCGTCTCGGTTCTCCCCATCACCCCGGGAAGGGTGCGCGCCACGAGCGCCACCGGGGAGAGTTCGGAGGGGATGACTCCGAGTTCGGGGAGGGGCTCTCCCCCTTCCTCCCAACCTTTGAGTTCGACCGTCACCTGTCCGGTGACCCAGGCTCGATCCAGACTTGCGCGCGTACAGGTCTGGATCGGACCCTTCTCGGGATCGACCTCGATCGTGACCTCGGTCCGGCCCTTGGCGAAACGCATGTCCGCGACCGTCCCGACACGAACCCCCTGGAAGTTGACCGGGGAACCGACGACCATCCCCTTCACGGTCTCCTCGTAATGGATCAGGTAGCGGACACGGTTTCTATCGAGAAGCCGCCGCCCGACCGCCAGCATGACGAGGAGCCCCAACATGCCGGCGCTGACCAGCATGAAGAGTCCTACGTTCCGTTCTCGTTGGTAGGGGGACATCCGGACTCCGGGGCTCGAGATCTCAGGTGGCCAGATACTTCATGATCTCCCCCCTCCTTGCTTCTTCGGCCGGGAGGGCCCTGTGGATGAAATCCTGGACCGTCGAATCCTCGGAGTTCCGGACCTCGTCCCGTTGGCCGTGCGCCAGCACGAGGCCCTCGTGGAGGATCATCATCCGGTCCGCGATCGTGAAGGCCGAGGGGATGTCGTGAGTGACGACGACCATCGTGATCCCGAACACCTTGTTGAGCTTGAGGATCAAGTTGTCCACCTCGGCGGCCGTCACCGGGTCGAGCCCCGCGGATGGCTCGTCGAAGAAGACGAGTTCGGGATCCATCGAGACCGCCCTTGCGATCGCCGCCCGTTTCTTCATGCCTCCCGAGAGGTCGGCCGGGCTTGCCTCCGCGGCCTTCAGGAGCCCGACCATGTCGAGCTTCATCCGGCCGACCTGGCGGGCGATCTCCGGAGAGATATCGGTATTCTCGAGGAGGGGGAGGATCACGTTGTCGAGGACGGACATGCTGGTCAGGAGCGCTCCTCCCTGGAACGAGAACCCCGTGCGCTGCCGGATACGATCGAGTTCGCATTCGGGCATCAAGTAGAGGTTCCTCCCTTCGAAGGTGATCGAGCCCAGCGTGGGTTCGAGCATGCCCGAGAGATGCCGGAGAAGCGTCGTCTTCCCGCATCCGGAGGGTCCGAGAATGACGAAGATCTCCCCCTTCCGCACGGCCAGATCGATCCCGTTCAACACGGTCCGATCTCCGAAGGTCGTAGTCACCGCAACCGCCCTGAGGAGGTCCTTTCCCGGGGGGCGCGGACGCAGGAGCCCGGGAGGGATCTTCGGACGCCGTCTGAGGAACCTCATCCGCTGACCCTCAGGGCAAGGACGAAGATCGCGTCGAAGACGATGATCAGGAAGATCGAGGCGACGACGGCCCCCGTCGTCGCCCGTCCGACCCCCTCCGGCCCCCCCTTGACGTTCAGTCCGAGACTGCAACCGACCGAGGCGATCAGGAATCCGAAAACCCCCGCCTTGAGCAGGCACCCGAGAAGGTCCGCGAACTTCAAGGCTTTCCGGGTCGACTCGAGGAACACACCAGGCTCGATGCCGACGGCCAGGATCCCGAACAGGGCCCCACCGAGGATCGCGGCCCCGCAGAAGAGGATCGCGAGGCAGGGCGTCGCCAGTCCCAACGCGAGCATCTTCGGTAGGACGAGATATCGCATCGGGTGGACGCCCATCTGGCGCAGGGCGTCGACCTCCTCGTTGATCGTCATCGTCCCGAGCTGGGCCGCGATCGAGGACCCGGAGCGGGCGGCCACGAGGATGGCAGCCATCAAAGGACCGATCTCCCGGGTCACGCTGACGGCCACCATGTCGGCGATGTACTGGACGGCGCCGAAGACCCTGAGCTGGATCCAGGCCTGCATCGCGAGGATGAGCCCGAGCAGGAATCCGATCAGGAGGACGATGCCCATCCCGCCATTCCCGGCATGCGAGACCTCCTCCAGAAACCTGTCCCGATGCATCGTTTTTCCGGTCCATAGATCCCGGAAGAACTCGACGATCGCCCTCCCGACGAGACGCAGGCCGGATTCGGTGGAATCCAGGACCGGGATGAAGACGGCGCCGAGCCGGACGATCCATGGACGTGGGTCCCGCTCCCGGTCCACCGTGACCAGCCGGTCCACTGAAAGCAGGCTTAGAAAATCGAGGACGCCTCCCCCCGCCCCGCGGAGCCGGATTTCGATCCCCCGGTCCCTCCCTTTGCGGAGGGTCTCGATCAGGAGGGCCATCCCGCTGCTGTCGAAGCGCTCGACCGGTCCCAGATCGAGCAGGATCCGATCCGGCTCGGCCTCCAGGGCCGACTCAATCTCCCCCTGCAACGTTCCGACCGAGGACCGGTCGAAGAGCGGGGGAAGTTCGAGTGTCCGGACGGATTTCGCGCTGGAGTCCAAGGTTCGGCGGGGGATGGAACGGGAATCCCCCTTTTTTTCGGCTGGTCCGCCCTACCCTCTTGAGCAGGGACCTTCTTGTCAGCCCCCCCGCCGAGGCTCCACAATGGACCTCCCGTCCCGGTGACCGGCTCCGCCGATGACCCCGCGGTCGCAAGCCGACGAACGAACCTTCCTGGAGAAGCCTTGTCACGCATGCAGCTCGCCCGGCGCCGGCCTGATGGACGGCTACCGATCCCCGTTTTCTTCCGGGTCGCCCTCGGCGTCCTGGCTCTCGTCGCGTCCTGTCGCTCCCCCGGCGGGGGGAAGCGACCGCCGGATCCCCGGGAAACCTATCTCCGGGCCCTGGAGGCCTTCGACGCGGGGGACTTCAATCGGGCCCTCGGCCTTCTCGATCCCCTGATCCCCACCCTCTCCGAACTCCCGAAAGCTCGAAGGGGAAAGATCCGCCTCCTGTTCGGAGAAGCGAACCTTCGGCTTGCCCTCCGGGCGATCCGGAACCGGGGCTCCGGGTCGATGATCCGGGCATGCCTTCTCGACGCCGAACTCAGCCTCCGAAAGGCGACCTCGGACCTCGAGGGGGATCCCGATCCATGGAGGCTGCTCGGCGACACCCTCGTTCAGCGGGAAGCCCCCGGCGAAGCCGCCAAGGCCTACGACGAGGCGCTGCGGCGCCTCGCCCCCGAGGCCCGCGACGGCGAGGAGGGCAGGATCCTCACCCTCCGCCGCATCGACGCCCTCTATCGCCGCTTCGTCGAACTCCGCCGGTCCGAACGCGGGGACCCCGGCCCGAAGACCCGAAACCTGGCCGATCGGATCCTGGACCTCTGCGAACCCGCCTTCGATTGGCCTTCCTCCTGGCTCCCCGCCTACCGCACGAGCGTGTGGGTCCTCCAGTGGATGGACCAGACGGAGGCCGCCTTCGAACTCTGCGAGAAGGGCCTGCTCGCGCATCCCGGAGATTCCGGCATGCACGAGTTCATGACGGACCTCGCCCACCGCACGGGGAATCTCGTTCGTCTCGAACGGACCCTCGCACGTCTCTCCGGGGAGATCCGTGAACCCAGGACGCGAGCCCTCTGCGAGTTCTACCTCGGGAACACTCTGGTTCTCGAAGGGGACGCGAAACGCGGGGAAGGCGACGCGAAGAGCGCCCGGGATTTCTACGAACGGGCCGCGGCCTCCTTCAAGAAGGCGGCGGAGCTGGAACCCGGCTTCGCGCGGAACTCCGGTCTGCGGCTCGCACTTTGCCGGGTCTCCCAGGCCTGGATCGCCCTGGACGAGGGGAACGAGAAGGCCGCGGAGAAGGCCCTGGATCGGGCCTGGAACGCATCCCCCGCCATCGCGGCCGTCACAGCGGAAGGCTACGACCGCTGGTTCGACGGCTTTCGGAAGTCGTACCGCATGGCCGCCTACGCGCTCGGAGGGCGTTTCCTGGGCGGAGGGAACCGTCTCCCGCAGGCTGTCCGCTACTGGCGCAAGATCACCCGCCGCCATCCCGACTGGGGCCAGGCCTGGAACAACCTGGGCCTGGCTTGCCGGGACCGCGGCGTCCAGCTCGCGAAGGCGGGCTCCCGGCGTGCGGCGAAGGACCTCTGGGAGGAATCCTACGCGGCCTACGAGAAGGCCGTCGAACTCCAACCCCGCGATCCCCGCATCGTGAACGACTGCGGCCTGATGCTCCTCTATCATCTCGGCCGGGACCTCGAGAAGGCCGAGATCCTGTTCCGCCGGGCGATCAACCTCGGGACCGCGTCTCTCGGCGAACTGCCCCCCAAGGAGGAGGACGAGGACGAGGGAACCCGGAACCAGCGGGTCTTCCTCGAAGAGGCGGTCGGAGACGCCTGGCAGAACCTCGGGGTCCTGGCGCTCCGGAGGAAACGAAGCGGCGAGGCCCTCCGGTTCTTCAGGGAGGCCGTCAAATATTTCCCCTACGAACGAAGGGAAGCCTCCCGGCGGATCGAGGCCCTGGAGCGGAGCGGAGTCCGGGTCCCCCCGGAACGGAAGGTCCCTTCCGGCAAGGAGTCCGTCCTCCTCTCTTCCGGAGGAGACGGTCTCCTCCCCCTTCCCTCTCTCGTGGGCCCCGGGCTCCCGGAGTTCCAGGAGGACCCCATCGAGGCCTCCCGGAAGGACCTCGCCGCCGGACGTGCCTTGGCCCTCCTGGACCGGATCGAACCCCGACTCGGCCAAAATCCCGAGAACCCCGAACTCCTCTACCTTGCAGGCCGGGGGAGCCTCCTCTTCGCGATCCTCTCGATGCGTGAGGGCCGGAAGGGCGTCCGGGAAAACCTGATCGATGCGGAGGACCGTTTCCGGAAGGCGGATCGCGCCGGCCGCACGAAGGAGTCCCCCCACTTCAGGGAGGCGATGCACGTCCTCCCGATGCTGTTTCTCTGCCGAACGCTGCTCCTCGAGGGGAAGACCTCGGAGGCCTGGGACGAGGGCCGGAGACATCTGACGCATCTGGACTCGATCGGGGTCCGTCCTCCGGTCGAACTCACCGCTCTTCTCCTCGCCGCGACCGCGCGTGCCGGCTGCAGGAACCTGATCGCAAAATACGAAAAGAAGCGTCCGCCCGACTCCAAGACCCTCGACGAAGTCCGCGCCTTCTGCACCCGGGCCCGGAAGGCTCTCGAAGGAGCCGCGAAGGGCGCTCCGATCCCCCCCCCGCACTGGCGGGAACGGCTCGATGAAGAAGTCGACCTCCTTCCCTTCTTCCGCGACTGGAAGAACCTCGAGCTCTGGGCGGGACGCGACAAGGCCGCGGTCCGGGTCCTCGCCTCCGGCGCCTCGCTCCTCGGGGGGGCCGCCTCGGATACGCTCCTCGGGGAGACCTCGGGTCTCGTCGCCCGAAGAGGGGGCGCCGCGACCGCCCTGGAAATCCTCGCCGCCCATTTCGCACGGAACGCCGACCGTCCGCTGACGATCTGGTATGAGGCCTATCTGAAGGTCATCCTCGGGAACGAACTCCGGATCGGCGGCGGAAAGGAGAAGCCGAGCGCCCTCTACGCGCAGGCGCGGAAGGGCTTCACGAAAGCCATGGAACGCGAATCCTCCTACACCGGAAATTCCAGGTACTGGATCGCCATGACCCGCACCGCGGAGGGTTGGATGCGCTTCGGCGAAGGAGACGGGGAAGGGGCCGCCTCGGCCTGGATCGAGGCCTTGAAAACCGACCGGAGGGCGGCCGAGGCCAAGGACCCCGTGACCGGAAAGACCGCGAAGGAAGGCCTGCTGACACTCGGGGGCCCCTTCTTCCAGAAAGGCCGGTTCGCGGAAGGAGCGAAGCTCTTCGCCCGCGTCCGGGAAGTCCTTCCCGGAGACGCGGACATCCTCAACAACCTCGGACTCTTCTACCGGGAGTGGGGAACCCGGGCTCCGAAGACCGAGCGCGCGGCGATCTTCGAGAAGTCCTGGGAAGCCTACCAGGAAGCGCTCGCCGTCGATCCGGGGAACATCCGCCTGATCAACGATACCGCCCTGATCGACGTCTACTACCTCCATCGTCGGCCGAAGGAGGCGGAAGCGCTTCTCCGGGAAGCGGCGATGCGCGGGAAGGCCATGCTGAAACGGGGAAAGCCCCCCTCGTGGAAGGGGTCGCGGCGCGACCTCGAGGAAGCCGTCGGAGACGCCCTGATGAACCTCGGGGTCCTGCTGCGGAGATCGAAGGGCCGCCTGGAGGAAGCCGCCGCCCTCTTCGAGGAGAGCCTTCGTTATCATCCCGGGAAACGCCGGGCGAGCGTGAGGTTCCTCCGCGAGATCGACGCGGAGAGGAGGGCGAAGAAGAACGAACCCACAAAGGACGCCCCGTCCGGCAAGGGAGGCGGGACGAGGGGACCTGGAGGCGGAAGATGAAGGCGGGGCTCTTCCTCTCCCTGGCCCTGCTCGTCGCGGCCGCGGCCTCGGCTCCCGGTCAAACCCGCAGTTCCGTTTCCACGACGGAGGATCCCGGCCTCCCCTCTCTCGACCGGAAGCTCGACGAGGTTCAGGCGAAACTCGCTCTTCGTCCCGGGGATCCCGCCCTCGCCCTTGAGATGGCCCTGCTCTGCGCGAAGAAGGCCAAGGTTCTGTTCTCCGAACCCAGAGGGGGGAGCGCGGCCCTTGCCTACCTCGAGGATGCGGTGGACTTCGCCGGCCGTTGTCTCGCCGCAGAACCCGAGAACTCCGAGGCCCACCGCGTACGGGGACTCGCTTACTTCCGGCTCGGAGAGATCGAAAAGGCCGGAAAGGAGGCAGACTGGCTCCTCGCGAAGGCGAGAGATGACCCGGCCGGAGACATCCTCCGCGGGGAAATCCTGTTCAAGGAATACTTGAGGAAACGAGGACGCGGCGAACTCACGAAGGCTTTGAGGTTCCGCTTGACCGGAAAGATCCGGCAGCACTTCCACCGCGCGACCCTTCTCGACAAGAAGAACGCATTGCCGTTCCGAAGACTCGGGGACCTCGCCGTTTGGGAAGGAGATTCCCGGACCGCCCTCGATCTCTACGCCGAGGGGCTCGCCAGAGATCCGCGCAACGGAGCCCCGCTGGCATGGATTCTCGCGAATTACGCCCCGGAGAGATCCCTCCGGATGCTGAACCGGGCGCTTCGCCGCTTCGCCGAACTCGGACGACTCCCCCCCGAGCGCAGTTCCTCCCTGCTCTGGGAGGCCGGGCGCATGGCCTTCCTGGCCGGAAAGGACGAGGTCTGCCGGACCCATATGCGCAAGGTCCTGGTCTACCACCCGGAATGGACCCACGCGCTCTTCTACCTGGGCCTCGTCGAATGGAGACAGGGACGTCCCGAGGAGGCGACGGCCGCCTTCGTCAAGATCGCCTCCCGGCGGGCCGAGGATCTAGCCGAGGCCCTCGGGAAGTCCGGGGAGGCGGGCACGGGATACGCGGGGTGGATCTCCCAACTCGCCTCCCTGGCCGCGAAGCGGGGGGACCTCGCCTCGAGCCGGGACCTGAACCACGCCCTCGCCCTCTTCCGGGACACCCCCGACGACTGGAACAACTACGCCTTCCTCTGCCGCGAAACCGGACGTTTCGAAGAGTCCTGGGAAGCCTATGAAGCCGCCCTGGACCTCGCGCCGTCCGACCCCAACTCCTGAACGATGCAGCCGTCATCCTCCAATACCACCTGAAGCGCGACATCCAGAAGGCCCGTTCGATGTATGAACGGGCGATCCGGGAGGCGAAGAGGGTCCTGAAGGATTCGAAGGCCTCCCCCGCCGCGCGGAAACGGGCCCGGCAGGCCCTCTCCGATGCGCACGGGAATCTCGCGAAGCTCGGAGGGAAGAAGGCCGGACACGGGACCGGGTAGCCGGGCAGACGTTTCTTGAGGACCTCCCCCGTCCCCGGCGGGCCGGGGACTCATCCTCCCCGGCCCGCATCCCCGAAAAGCCGTTTCGCGAGCACCGAATAGTCCCGCACCTTCGTCGTCCTCGGATCACCGGGGGCGTATAGGATCCGCAGGTCCTCCGGTCCTCCCAAACCCACCGCCAAGAGTGTCGCGCTGACCGTCCGCCGGGGGCCTTCCGCCGTCCTCAAGGGGAAGGGCCCCTCCGGAGACAATCCGAGCCCGGTCGCGAGAACGACCAGCAGGTGGTCGAGATGGGCGTCGATGTCGAGGTCCTCCTCCTCCCGCTCCTGGAGCCATCGTTCGAGTTCGGGGACCCTCGCCTCGCCGGGGCCGAAGCGATCCGTCAGAAAGATCAGGTCTTCGTGAAGTTCCTTCTCCTCGAGCCCCTCCTCGGCGGCCTGGAAGAGGAGGGCGTGTTCCCCCTCGAGGAGGAGAAGCCGGAACGGGGGAAAGGACCATTGCTCGAGGCAGGAGCGGACCTGCCTGCGTGCGGATTCCAGATCGGGAGCGTCCAGGGCCGTCAGGGGGAGGAGGCCCCGGGACTGGCTCCCCACAGGATGGAGGCCGGGGGCATTCGTCAAGGCGGCGATCCGCCCTCCGTCATTTACGCCGATCCAGGTCCCCCCCGCCCTCTTGTCGCGGGGGCAGAGGATCTTCCGATGCTGACCGATGTTCAGGCCCGGAGGGGCGGTCGGACGCGCGGGGTCCTCGTCTCTGTTCGCGGCGACGAACCAGGCATGACGCGGATCTCGGCCGCGGATCGCGATCAGACTGCACATCTCCCAGGACCCCGCATCCTCCTCGGGCGAACCTCGGAACGGAGGTCGGCCCGGCCTCCAGGATGAAAGCGCCCCCACCGGACCCGTGCAAGGCTCCGCGGATTCCGGGAGTATGCCCCCCGCCCTTTCGTCCGCCCCCTCTCCATCCGTCCCGCATCCCTCGGGCCGCTTCCAGTCGGCCGGGTCCGAGACTGGTTTCCGGATCCCCCCCCTGGTTTCATAGTCCTCTTCCTTTTCCCTGGAGTCCCTGGAGGCGCTCTTCCGGGGACCCAAATTTTCCGCGTTGTCCTTACGGAGGCCCCATGGCTGTCCGGTCGATCTTCCGCCGCCCCCTGCTTCGTTCCGCCCGAGTCTCGATCCTCCTGGGACTCGTCTCCGCGGGCCTTCCGGCCCAGGGCGAGGATGCGAACGTCCCGGAACTGGATGTCGCCGCCCGCCTCGAATTCCTCGAGGATCTCTCGACTTGGCAGCAGCATCTCGTTCAGCCCGAGGGGAAGCCGATCGACAAGAGGATCCGGGGGGTCTTCCCCGTCGGGGACGGTGAGGTGTTCGGTTATCTGGGCCTCGGCCGCAGGGCAAGCACGATGCAGGCCCTGACCGGCCCCCACTACCAGACCTCGGAGGTCTGGGCCCCCAAGGGGCATTTCGGCCAGTTGGACCTCGACCTCCTCGAGGGCGGCGCAGTCGTCCCGCTCCCCGGCCAGAGTCTCTGGCGGGTACGGGGCTGCAACCTGGTGATCACCGAGGATTCCGCGGGGAAGCCTGGCGAGAAGGCCCCTCTTTCCCTCTACACCGTCAACTTCGCGGTTCCGGGGACCCGGGCGATCCATCGGTGGATCGAAATCCGCAACCGCGGGAAGGCGCCCCGGCGGCTCACTCTCCGCGTTACCTGGGAACGCGGCTCCCCCACCGGATCGGGCAAGACCCTGCATTCGATCTACAAGGGAAAGGGTTTCGAGGCGGAACTTCTCGCCTCCCGACCGGCGAGGGCCGAAGGAAAGATTCTTACCGTAGATCTGGGAGAGGTCGCCCCAGGGAGCGCGTCCTCATTCGCCCTCGTGATCCGCACGCGCCGGATCGGAGACGCCTGGAGTTTCACGGGCTTCGAGAACCCGAACCTGGACGCCGCGATCGAGGCCTCCCGGAACTTCTGGAGAAAGCGCCTTTCCCGGACATCCACAATCCGATCCGACCGGAAGGATCTTGCGGATCTCCTCGAGGACTGGAAGGTCCTGATGCTCGTCCAGAGGTCCGAACCCAACGGCGTCGTGGCTCCGATGATCAACTACCGGGGGATCTGGATCCGGGACAGCGTCGGACCGATGCTCGCCTTCCTCCGCTACGGTCTCCTGGACGACGCGAAGGCCATCCTCGACTTCCTCGCCGCGGCCATGATCCGGACCGGCGCCCTCCGGAACCATTACCCACTCGACCTGGACCTCGGTAGCGCGAAGAAGGTCTGGCTCGCGGGCGAGGCGGATTGGAGCAAGGTTCGTTTTCCCGACACCGAGCTTCCGGCCTGGATCGTCCTGATGAACGAGTGGTACTACCGTGCCTCCTGGGACAAGGACCATCTGAAGCGCGCCTGGCCGCTCCTCGTCGCCTGTTCGAAGGCCATGCGCCCCGACGCCCGTGGAACCCTCCCGACCTACGGCGATGAAACCTACCTCCACGGAGCCTTTTTCAGCCTGTATCCCGAAAGGATCGGGTCGGAAGCCTTCCTCCCCGCGGACGCACCCGGCCGGCGGGCCCGGTCCCTCGACAACTCCATCCTCTACATGATGACCCTCAACGCCCTCGGGGAACTGAGTGAGGATCTCGACCGGTGGCGCGAGGGAGTCCTTCCGAACAAGGAGAAGTGGCAGAGCCGCAGGAAGGTCCAGTACGAGGAGCGTCATGTCGCCTTCCTCCAGAAACTCGAGAAGGCGTTCTGGATGCCGGAGGAGAAGCGCTTCGCGCCCTTCCTCTCCCCGATCACCGGAAGACCCCACCGGGCGCCCTTCGGACCGGTCAATCTCAAGATCCAGTGGATCGGCTACACCTACGCGCTCGGGGAGAAGAACCGCCAGAACCTGAAGTCCACCCTGAAGGCTCTCTGGAAGAAAGGGGCCCGGGTCGGAGCGACCCCGACGACGGGCTACGCGACAGGAAGCCTTCAGGGAATGTTCCTCTACAGCCTCTGCGATCTCGAGGACCGGCGCCGCAACGAGGCCCTGGACACCTTGTGCGCGATGGCCGGACCGGCCGGAGAATGGGGAGAACTCTACGACCCTCAGGGCCGCCCGATCGGAGCCTATTCCGAGGAGTGGCCGAATCGACTCCGACCATGGGAATCGGGAATCAACCTCGATGCGATCTTTTTCGCGCTGAACGGGATCCGCTATGTCTGCTCCCCCGGCTGGTCGAAGAAGGACCAGCGCTTCAAGCTCCGGCTTCCGAATCGCTCCCGTTGGCTAACGATGAAGCGGGTCGTCCACGACGGCCACCAGTTCCACATCTTCCTCGACGAGGTCATGAAGGCCGACCCCAAGAAGGGATCCCGCGCCCAGCCCGAACCGCATCTCCGCTTCCGGATCCAGTACGAACGTATCAACAAGGACAGCTCGGGACTGGAATACATCGACTCGGCCATCAATGTCGGAGAGAACGTGTACGTGCGCTGGCCGAATCTCCAGCTCCCGGTCAACGAGGTAGCTCCCTGGCCCCGCGACAGGGAGCGCTTCCTCGTCGGGAAGGACGGGCCGGGCGCCTATTCCCCGATCCTTCCCTCGATTCCCGACGGAAGCCGGAACCTCCTCCTCGCGACCCGTAGAATGGACTCCGTCCCCCCGAAGAGCTTCCTCCTCGATCTCGGGCGTCCGATGCTCCCCGAACAGCTCGCCGGGCTCCTGCTCTCCGGGATCGATTCCGGAGGGACCCCCAGATTTCGCCGCCTCGTCCTCGGGCTCGGGGCCCGATCGGGGGGAAGGGACACCTTCAAGGACCGTCGCTTCTGGGAGGCCCCCTCTCTCCGCAATGCCTTCGCGCGCTACCGCGAAGCCGGCGGGAGGATCCTGGTGGCCGGATTCCTCGAGGGATTCGAACTCTGCGGTCCGTTCCCCGCGGAAGGTTTGGAGGACCTCGACCGGAACCACCCCGCCCTCGAGGCCGCCAAGGACGCTTCGAAAGTCCTGGGGAAGGGATGGACCAAGGTCCCGGGAGGTCGACTCGATCTCGCGGCCCTTCTCCGAAAGACCGGAGCGGCGCCCGCTTCCGGTCCTTACACGGTGTTCCTGAGGCTCGAGATCGAATTGAAGAAAGCCCGCGATGCCATCCTCCGGATCGGTTCCGACGACGGCGTCAGGGTCTGGTGGAACGGAGAAGAAGTGCTCCGCCGCAAGGTGAAGCGCGCCGCCGCTCCGGACCAGGACGAGATCCTCGTCAAACTCCGCGAGGGCCGGAATCTCGCGGTCTTCCAGGTCGTGAACCTCGAGGGGGGCTGCGCCCTGATGGCGAGGCTCACCGGGCTGGACGGCCTGCCCCTCGTGGACTGACCCGGACGGGGGGCCCGGCCGCCCTCCACCCTCTCACCGTCCTGAACCCGGCCTCGAGGCCGGGGCGGCCTCTTTTCCCCTCGCTCCCCGCCTCGTGGCGGGAGCGGCTCCCTTCCGCATCCTCTCCGTCCTCGCGGGGGGCGGCGCGGGGGGTAGGACGTCGACCTGGATCCAGAGACGCCGGCTCTTTCCGTCACGCACCTTCTCCTCCTGGAGCGCGGGCATCCGCCCGAGGGGGCGGCGCTGCGCTTTCCAGGTGAAACCGTTGCGGGCAAGTTTCCGCAGTAGCTCCTGGAGCCCTTTCTCGTCCCCCTCGATCCGGACCATCCAGCGTCCGGGCCTCGAGAGGACCTCGCCCGTCCCCCCGCGACTGCGGGACTTCGCGGGAAGGAAGTCCCGAGAGGAGTCCTTCTCCAGGGCCTCGGCCCCTTCCTCTTTCCGGTCCCTCGCCCGTCCTCGATCCGCGACCTCCGGAAGGCGTTTCCCCGGCTCCGCTACCTTTCGCTTCCCCCGGAAGTTCGAAGGCGCCGCGGGAATCGGCGTCCCGGCCGCGCCGTCGAATCCGCGGGAGGCGCCGAGCCAGCCCGAGGCCCGAATGCTCCCTCGGAGCAGGGAGCGGAGTTCCCCGGCCCGTTCCGAACGAAGGGTCACAGCGAGCACCGTCCGTTCTCCGAGGGGGAAGGGGGTCTTCCGGCGTTCTTCCAGGCGTTCGGCATCCTCGGCAAGCCGCTTCCGCGCGGTCGCGCGATCCTCCTTCTTCACGGCGAGGACACCGACCTTCCCGCGCGGGGGGGCGGAACCCTTCGCCCCCGCCCCCCCGGGCCGGGCTCCCGCCTTCTCCCCGCCGGCCGCCGGCCTCTTCCCCCCCCTGCCGTCGGCCGCCCGGGTCCATTTCGAGAGCGGCTTCGCGTCGAGTTCCTCCTCCGCCGGGGAGGAGACACGGGGCTCCGGGGCACCGGATTCCTCGACTCCTTTCTCGGGCATCTCCCCCGCATCCTTCGAAGCGACCTCCCGCGGCCCGGACCCTTCCTTCGAGGGGGAGCTTCCCCGGAACAGGAGAACGACAGCCAGGATGGAGGCGGCGGCCATGCTGAGGGAGGTGAAGAGCGCAAGTCGGGAGACACCGGGTCCCCGCGCATTAGCCGGAAGGCCTGGACTTCCACCCTCCTGTGCCGGAACCCGCGATTCGGAGCCCGTGCTCCGAGCGGAGGTGAGGATCCGTTCCTCGAGCCCCTTTCCCCCGCCGAGCCTTTTCTCACGGACTCCGAGAGCCCGAAGTAGGTCCCGCGTGCCGCGGTACCGCCGGTAGGCTTCCGCGAGCGCGGGATCGTCCCCGAGCCTCCGTTCCAGTTCCGCTCGCCGCCCGGCGGACAGGGAAGGATCCTCGAGTTCGAGGAACCACTCCGGATCCCTCGGAGGGGGCATGTCCCGCTCCCCCTCGAAGAGTTCCCGGGGATCCGGGGGCCTTCCGAAGTCCTTCGCCATTTCAGATCCTCCCATCCAGGAGTTCCCGGACCCTGGACCTGGCCCGGTGGAGCCGTGACCGGACCGTGCCCGGAGGAAGCCCCAGGATCTCACCGATCTCCTCGTAGCTCCGCCCTTCGAGGTCCCGAAGCGTCAGGACGAGGTTCCAGAGGGGAGGAAGGGAGGCGATCGCCTCCCGGATTCGATGCGCGGATTCCTCGATGCAGAGAGCCTCGGAAGGGTCTGCGTCCGGGGCGGCGGGTTCGAATCCTCCCCTCCCCCTCTCCTTCAGAGCATCCCGGGCCGCGTCCAGGGACAGGGTCGGACGGTTCCGTTTCGCGGCGGACCGGGCCCGCAGGGCGGAGATCCCGACGTTCACGGCGATCCGGTGGATCCAGGTCGAAAGGCCGGCCTCCCCCTGGAAGGACGGGAGGCCGCGGAAGACCCGCAGAAAGACCTCCTGGACGAGATCCTCGACCGTCTCCCGGGGCCAAGACGCCATGCGATCGAGCATTCGGAACACCTTCCCTTGGAACCGCCCACAAAGCTCCGCGAAGGCCTGCTGGTCCCCGGCCCGGCAACGGCGGACCAGGGAAGAATCCTCCTCTCCGAGAAGGGAGCCCCCACCGTTATGGAGATCGGGTATCAACGGGGGGCTTGGACGGGAAGGGTCGGCCGCGGTTCCCGCCGATTCGGATTCGTCGTGTTCCCATCCCTTTGGCATTGCGCTCCTCGTTCCAGGCCCAGTATGACCGGAACCTCCTCGTTCCTCGCCCCCTCGCCCCGGAACCGCCGGGGGGAGACCCCGCGGAAATCCTCTCGGATCGAGACAGCGGCGCGGCCCCCACCGCCTGGCAGGTCTATCCCCGCTCCCTATATTCCGTAGACGAGTAAAGGAATCCCCATGGAAATCCAGATTCTCAAAGGCCCCCCCTCCCCCCTGGACCCCTGGTCGAAGATCCTCGGAGACCGGAAACCCCGCTCGCCCACGTTCTTCGCCCGGCGCTTCCGCCGCCTTCTCCTCTCGATCGGCCTCCTCGGACTCCTCCTGGGTCTCCTGAGCCCCTGGCGTCTCTACGACTGGGGGGATCCCATGAGCCGCCACTGGGCGACGGCGACGGACGAGGTCCTTTGGAGAAACCGCCTCGGGATCCTCGACCACCTCCTGGAATCCTCGTACGGCCTCGAGGCTGGGATCCTCGAGAAGCGGCTCTGGAAGCTCGCGGAATCCCGGACCGACCGGTCCGGGGATCTGACCCTGCTCGGCCTCCTCCAAGTCAGGTTCGAACACGGCCTCCCCCTCCCCAAGCCCCGGAGGGAGGGGGCTTTCACTCTTTCGACCCTGTTCTGGGAATCGCTCCAGCGGGCGAAACACTGAACTACAGGGAATCTTCAACTGTTCTTCTCCGTTCCTTCATTTCAGACTTGTAGGAACTCGGAGGTTTCCGGATTCGAACGGACGGAGAACACGTGAAGAAGGAGCGGATCCTGATCATCGAGGACGAAGAGGACATTCTCGAGGTCCTCCGATACAACCTCGAGAGGGAGGGCTTCAAGGTCCTGGCGGCGCGGGACGGCCTGGAAGGCCTCCGCCTCGCCCGCTCGAAGGTCCCCGACCTGATTCTCCTGGATCTCATGCTCCCCGGTCTGGACGGACTCGACCTCTGCCGGAAACTCAAGGAGGACCCCGTCACCCGCTCGATCCGGATCATCATGTCCACGGCGAAGGCGGAGACGAGCGACCAGATCCTCGGCCTGGGGCTCGGCGCCGACGACTATGTCCCGAAGCCCTTCTCCACCAAGGCCCTGATCGCGAGGGTCCGCGCCGTCCTCCGGCGGGGTCCATTGAAGGAGGAGGCGGATCGCCGGCGGATCGTCCGGAACGATCTCGTGATCGATCTCTCGCGCCACGAGGTCACGATCGCCGGAAAACCCGTCCCCTTCACGGCAACCGAACTCAGGCTCCTCCATTTCCTCGCCTCCCACCCGGGACGAGTCTTCCGGAGATCCGAACTCGTCAGCCGCATCATCAGCGAAAACGCCGTCGTCATCGAACGGAACATCGACGTCCACGTGCGCTCGATCCGGAAGAAAATCGGGAAGCTCCGCGATCTCCTCGAAACCGTTCGGGGAGTCGGATATCGCTTCAAGGAATGAGCGAGGGCGCGGTGCGTTCCATGAGTGGGCGGTGGAGGGGGAAATGGTGCTCCTGAACCCCCGCCCCCCCTGGTGCGCGGCGGGAGTCCCCCCCGCCGCCTCAGCCCTTTCGGGGGACGCGCTCTTTCTCCTCGCCGGGGTCTGCCTGGCCGGATTCCTCCTCTGGCGGACCGCCTCGCGCCGGAACGGGAGGATCCGGAGGATCCGCGAGACTCTGGAGGACATGTCGCATGGATTGCTGCGCTCGAGGGTCTACGACTCCTCCCCGGACGAGATCGGCGAACTGGCCCGCGCAGTGAACGCGCTCGGCACCTTCGTCGAGGAGCAGATCGACCATTCCTGCAACGAGTCCAGGAAACTCGGCTCGATCATCGACGGGATGATCGAGGGGGTCCTCGCCGTCTCCGGCACGGACAAGCTCCTCCTGCTCAACGCCGCGGCCGAACGCATGCTCGGTCTGCGCTCCGAGGCCGTCGCCGGTTGCTACTTCTGGCAGGTTCTCAGGATTCCCGCGGTCCTCGAACTCGTCGAGTTCTGCCGGACTCGGGAAGCCCCCATGACCCGGGAGATCACCCTGGCCTCCCCGGGCCAGAGGGACAGGATCCTCGAGGTCCACGCCTCGAAGCTCGAGTTCGAGGGTTCGACGCGACCCGGGGCCGTGCTCGTTCTCCACGACATCTCGACCTTGCGACGCCTGGAAACCGCCCGGAAGGATTTCGTGGCCAACGCCTCCCATGAACTCAAGACTCCGTTGATGGCGCTTCGGGGCTTCCTGGAGACGATCCGTACGGACGGGGACATGCCTGAGGAGACGAGGAACCGCTTCCTGGAACGGATGTCCGGAAACTGCGACCGTCTGGACGCCCTCGTCGACTCTCTCCTGCAGTTGACCCGGATGGAGTCCCCCGAGGCGCAGGGTCCGTTCCGGCCGGTCGATTTCGGGAAGGTCGCTGAGGAATCCCACCGTGGTTTCCGGGAAGAAGCGGAAAAGAAAGGAATCGATCTCGAACTCATGATCCCTCCCGGCGATCTCGAGATTCCCGGAGACGAGGAGGCTCTCCGCTGCATGCTGGACAACCTCCTCTCGAACGCGGTCCGCTACACCGACCCGGGCGGCTGGGTCCGCCTTTCCGCATCCGAGGAAGGGGATTTCCTGACCGTGACGGTCGAGGATTCGGGAATCGGCATCCCCCCCGAACATCTTCCGAGGATCTTCGAGCGATTTTTCCGTGTCGACCCCGCGAGATCCCGGGGGCTCGGGGGAAGCGGATTGGGCCTCTCGATCGTCAAGCACGTCGCCGACCTCCATGGAGGGACGGTCGACTGCGAAAGTCGGCCGGGCGAGGGCAGCAGGTTCCTCGTCCGCCTTCCGAGGACTTCCGGTCGGAACCGAACGGCCTCGGACTGTGTTCAACCGAAGCGTCCGGAGATGTAGTCCTCAGTCCGCGCTTCCCGGGGCCTCGTGAAGAGTTCCCGGGTCGGAGAGTGCTCGACGAGAGTCCCCATATAAAGGAAGGCAGTGAAATCCGAGACACGCGAGGCCTGCTGCATATTGTGGGTGACGATGACCATCGTGTACTCGGAACGGAGTTCACGCATCAGATCCTCGATCTTCCCGGTGGCGACCGGATCGAGCGCCGAACAGGGTTCGTCGAAGAGGATCACCTCCGGTTCGACGGCCAGGGCGCGCGCGATGCACAGGCGTTGCTGCTGGCCCCCGGACAACCTGAGCGCGCTCTCGTGCAACCGGTCCTTGACCTCCTCCCAGAGGGCCGCCCCCTTTAGACTCCTCTCGACGATCTCGTCGAGGACCGCGCGCTTTCTCGCCCCGTGGATCCTCGGACCGTAGGCGACGTTCTCGTATACGGACTTGGGGAAGGGGTTGGATTTCTGGAAGACCATGCCGACCCTGGCTCTAAGCGCGTTCACGTCGAGATCCGGGTCGTGGATGTCCTCCCCCTCGAGAAGGACCTCCCCCTCGATCCGGACATCCTCGACGAGGTCGTTCATCCGGTTGATGCAACGAAGGAGGGTCGATTTCCCGCAGCCGGAAGGACCGATCAGGGCGGTGATCCGATTCCTCGGAATCCTCATCGAGATGTCGTGGAGGGCTCGCTTCGTCCCGTACCAGAGGGAGAGTCCCCGGAGTTCGACCTTGTCGGGGACCTCCTCCCCGCCGGAATCGGGGAGCTTACCCCCCCCGCCCTTTGCGAGCGCCGGGGATCCGGGAAGGCGGGCGGCGAGGGGTTCTTCAAACGGAGCTTGTTGCATTCCTCTTCCTCAACCGGTTTCTGAGGGCGATCGCGCCCAGGTTCATCACGAGCACCAGGACGACGAGCACCAGGGTGGTCGCGTAGACGAGGGGCTTCGTGGCTTCGACATCCGGACTCTGGAAACCGAGGTCGAAGATGTGGAACCCCAGGTGCATGAACTTCCGTTCGGGATGGAGGAACGGGAACTCCCCGTCCAGCGGGAGGTCCGGGGCCATCTTGACCATGCCGACGATCATCAACGGAGCCACCTCTCCCGCGGCGCGGGAGATCGCGAGGATCACCCCGGTCAGGATCCCGGGCGCGGCCCCGGGAAGGACAACGTTCCAGATCGTCTCCAGCTTCGTCGCCCCGAGCGCGAGGGACCCGTGCCGCACGCTCTTGGGAACCGCGGCCAAGCCCTCCTCCGTGGCGACGATGACGACCGGGACGGTCAGGAGGGCCAGGGTCAGGGAGGCCCAGAGGATCCCACCGGTTCCGAAGGTGGGTTCGGGCAGACGATCCGGGAAGAACAGGGAATCGATCCTTCCTCCCAGGGTGTAGACGAAGAAGCCGAGCCCGAAGATCCCGAACACGATCGACGGCACGCCCGCCAGATTGTTGATCGCGATCCTCAGAATCCGGACGAAGGGCCCGTCCTTCGCGTATTCACGAAGGTAGATCGCGGCGAGCACCCCGAAGGGAGTCACGAAGATCGTCATCAGGAAGACCATCAAGACGGTCCCGAAGATCGCGGGAAAGATGCCGCCCTCGGTATTCGAGGACCTCGGTTCGGAAACCAGGAAATCGAAGAAGCGATTCCCATAGAACCCGCATTTCTCGAGGAAGCCCATCCGATTCGGCCGGATCGCGTCAAGGATCCCCTCCCACGGGATCTCGACGGTCTCCCCGCCCGCCACCTCGAACACCGCCTTCCAGGCCTCCTTCCGGCCTTCGTCCGTCCGCGGGCCGACTGAGTCCCGGGCATCCAGGGCTTTCCGGAATCCTCCCCAGGAATCCGTGACCTTCTTTCCTCCGGCCTCGAGCCTCAGGAACCGCCCGAGGAAATCCCCCCACTCGGCCCTCTCGACCCGCACCAGGTCCTCCCGAACCCGGATCCCGGCGATCTCCTCCTCGGGAACCCAGAGGAACTCCTCCCCTTCCAGATCGCGATTCGCGACCCTCACCCTGATGCGGAACCCCCTCCTTCCGTTTCGACCTCCTTCCTCCTCGGTCCTCCCTGGATCGATGTCTCGAACGGTCTCCCGCTCCACGACCGCCCCCCAGATCCTCGAACCGTCCTTCAAGCGGATCTCGACGAGGGAGCGGGGCCAGAAGACACCCAACCCCTTCACGCCGATCAGCACAAGAAGCCCGAGGACCATCAGGAGGTTGACGGCCATCGCCCCCGCACTGAGCCGGATGAAAACCGCACCGAGGCGGTCTCCGCTCCTTTTCCTGCGTCTGTCGGGACGGAGACGGCCGGGATCAGAGTTCCGCATACCGCCTCCGTAGTCTCAGCCTCACGACCTCGGCTGCCGTGTTCAGGCAGAAGGTGAGCCCGAAGAGAAGGAGAGCCGACAGGAAAAGGGTCCGATACAGGGTTCCGCCGACGGGGGCCTCTGGGATCTCGACAGCGATGTTCGCGGAAAGGGTGCGGAAGCCGTTGAAGGGATTCCAATCCATGATCGGGGTGTTCCCCGTGGCCATCAGGACGATCATCGTCTCCCCGATGGCCCGGCCCAGACCGATCATCACGGCTGAGAAGATCCCCGGACTGGCGGTCGGCAGCACGACACGCACGACCGTCTGCCATCGCGAGGCACCGAGCGCGAGGGAAGCGGAGACGAGACTGCGGGGCACATTCGCAAAGGCATCCTCCGAAATCGAAAAGATGATCGGGATCACGGCAAAGGACATCGCCAAGGCGATGATCACCGCATTGCGCTGTTCGTAGGGAACCTTCAGGGTCTCCTGGACCCAGCCCGGAAAATCCCCTCCGAACCACGATCCTTCCAGGGCGGGGGCGAGGAGGATCGCGAACCACGCCCCCAACCCGACGAGGAACATGGCCGGGATCACCTCGAATCCGCGGGGGAACCTCCGGCGGAAGGAGCGGGGCAACAGGGAAGCCGTCGCACCGCCTCCTAGGATGAGGATCCCGATCAGGACGGGAGCTGCCAGAAGGGCGGCGAAACCGGACTCGACGAGAGGGGCGAGCCAGACGGCCGCGATGAACCCGAGAATCACCGAGGGGATCGATGCCATGATCTCGATCAACGGCTTGCATAGATCCCGGATCCCCGGATGAAGGAACTGGGAAACGAACATCGCGCCCAAGATCCCTAAGGGGATCGAGAACAACATCGCGAAGAACGTTCCCTTCAACGTGCCGAAGACGAGGGGGACGAGACTCAGCTTGATCTCGAAATCGTCCGATCCTCCCGTGGATTGCCATGTGTAGGAGGGGCGGTCGTAACCTTCGTAGCGGATCGCCCCGAAGAACGCCCCGATCCCCGCCTCTGGATGCTCGGCCCGGAAGGAGGCTCTGACGATCTCTCCGCCCTCTCCGCCGGCGAGGAAGGCGTCATCCTTGGGCCCCATCGCCAAGGCGCCGATCCTTTGGACGCCGGCATGTCCCCTCCACAGACACCGGCCCGTCGTGCCGTAATACAACGCGAGTTCCCCGGTGTCGGAGGCGACGAGGAACCCCCGATTCCGGTGCCCCGCACGGATCGCGCGGACCGAGCCCTCGACAGGTTCGAAGTCCCGGGCATGGAGGAGGGAGAAATCCTCGCCGGCCTTGCGGACCAGGAACCACTCGGAAAGGCGACCGTCCGGTCCTCCAAGGATCAGTCCGTTCCCTCCGAGCAGGATTCCGAGGGCGGAAACCTTCAGGTTCCCCTCGTGGAACCTCGGGGCCTCGCCGGATTCGAGATCCCACCAGCAGAGTCGGCCATCCTCCGTGACCCCGAAGGCGTGGGTTCCGGAGGGGTTCAAGGCTAGGTGCAGGAAACGACTTCCCGTGGATTCCAGGACCTTTCGCGACTCCCTGACGGTTCTCTCCTCGGTCAGGGGATTGATCTCCCAGCTCCGTTGGAGGAAGACGACCCGCAGATCCGTTCCGGACTGGGCGAGGACGGCATAGCCTCCCTCCTTCTCGAAGACCGCCGTCGAACTGATGACCCTCTCGAATCCGGTCTCCTGGACCGTCTCTTCACCGAGAAGCGGATCCACCTTCGTGCTCCCTTCCTCGAAACGACGGGCCCATTCGACCCTGCGAAGGACGATCCGCCCCCCGGGAAGGACGAGACTGAACCCCGGTCCCGAGGAGACGTGTCCTGCCCTTCCCTTCCCCTCCTCCCCCCGGAGGGCCGGTGTCTCCTGCAGGATGCGGCCTTCTTCGAGGTCGAGGATCCGGATCCGGCCGTCCCGACCGAGGACGACGGCTTTGCGGGCATACGGACCGAGGAGGAGGTCCGCGATCGGACCGAGGCCGGGAATCCTCCGCGACGGAGAAAGTTCCACCGTCGCCCCCGACAGAAGAGGGAGGGCTTCCAGACACAGGTAGCCGAGGATCCCGAGAAGGCTGGCGAGGATCCCCATCCCCCCGAGACGCACGAGGATCCGGGCGAAACGGTCCTTCAGGATCCTTCGCTTCGAAGTGCCGGGAGGTCCTCCGCCCGGAATTTCCCGCCGTCGCGATTCCGCTTTCATCACCCGCTCCGTTCCCCGGCCGGAGATGCGGGAGGGAAGGCCTCCTCCGGCCCGAAGGTCCTTCCTCAGTCCATCGAGGCGAGGGCGGCCTTGACGATCTTCGAGGTCAAGGGGAGGTAGCCGCCCCGGATCACGGTCGTCTGCCCCTCCCGGCTTAGGACATAGGTCAGGAACTCCCTGACGAGAGGAGGCAGGGGTTTCCCAGGTGCCTTGTTCACGTAGATATAGAGGAAGCGGGCCAGGGGGTACTTTCCCGAATAGACATCCGAGGGGTGGGTCGAGTAGTACGGGGCGCCGGGCTTCTTGGCCAGGAGAAGAGCCTTGACACCCGAGGTCTTGTAACCGATCCCGCTGTATCCGATCCCGAACAGGTCCTCGGTGACCGCCCGGACGACCGAAGCTGATCCCGGCTGCTCCTTGACCGTATCCCGGTAATCGCCCTTTCCCATCGCGACCTTCTTGAAATACCCGTAGGTTCCCGAGGCGGAATTCCGGCCGTAGATCCGGATCGGCTTCCGCGCGAAGACCCCGCCGAGCCCGAGTTGTCCCCAGTTCAGGATCCCGTTCTTCAAGCCGAGCCTCCGGGTCTTCGAGAAGATCGCATCCAACTCGGGCAGGGTCAGCCTCGAGATCGGGTTGTCCTTGTTGACGTAGACCGCGAGCGCGTCGATCGCGACCCGGAACACGGTCGGCCGGTAGCCGAACTTCTTCTCGAAGCGATCGATCTCCTTGGCCTTCATCCCGCGGCTCATCGGACCCAGTTGGGCGGTGCCCGCGATCAAGGCCGGGGGGGCCGTCGAGGACCCCTTCCCCTCGATCTGGATCTTGACCCCGGGATAAAGCCGCCGGAATCCCTCGGCCCAAAAGGTCATCAGGTTGTTGAGGGTGTCGGATCCTACCGAGTTGAGATTCCCCCGGATTCCAAGGACCTTCCGGTAGGCCGGGATCGCGCGATCGACCCGGGAGGCCTTCACGGCGGCCTTCTTCGAGGTGCCCGCCTCGGCAGCGTCGCTCTTCGGGGGGGCCGCCTTCCCGGCGGGAGTGGGAACCTTTTGAGCCACGAGAAGACCGGCCGACAGGAAACCGGCGGCAACCGCGGAGAGAGCCGGGGCGAAAAGCCCGGGGGATTTGGAACGCATCTTGTCCTCCATGAAAAGGAATGGCCGTGACGCCGGAGGACTCTAGGTTCCGATTGTGAAGGATCTCCCCCTCCGAAAATGAAGAACTCGTGAAGAGGAGAGCGAGAAGCCCGGGTTTTTTTCAGGAATGCATGCCCCGGAACATCGGCTCGAGAACCCTGTAGAGGCCCCAGCCGACGAAGATCGTGGCCGGGAACGTGAAGATCCAGGCCCAGAGGATCTTGCCCCCGACTCCCCATCGAACGGCGGACAGACGCTGGGTCGCCCCGACTCCCATGATCGAAGAGGTGATCGTGTGCGTCGTCGAGACCGGCAGGCCGATCGACGCCGCCCCCATCAGGACGATCGAGGCCGATGTCTCCGCCGCGAAACCCTGGACGGGCCGGAGCTTCAAGAGTCCCCCTCCCACGGTCCGGATGACCCTCCACCCGCCAGCCGCGGTTCCGATGGCCATGGCCGCTCCGCAAATCAGGATGACCCACCATTGAACGTGGAGATCGGCGCCGTCCTGCCAACCCGCGGCGACCAGGGCCATCGTGATGACCCCCATCGCCTTCTGGGCGTCGTTGTGGCCGTGCTCGAAGGCCATCCACGACACGGAGACGATCTGGAGCTTCCCGAAGGCCTTCTGGACCATGCGGTTCGTCCATTTCTTGCAGAGCCAGTAGATCCCCGTCATCAGGAAATACCCGATCAGGAGCCCGAACAGAGGGGAGAGCAGGAGGGCCAGCAGAACCTTTTCGACCCCGGCCATCTTGATGGCCCCACTGCCGGTCAGGGCGAGACCGGCTCCGATCAACCCCCCGATCAGGGAGTGGGATCCGCTGACCGGCATACCGAGCCTCGTCACTCCCGCCACCCAGATCGCTGCCGAGAGAACGGCGGAGAGGACGAGAACCTGCCCCGCGATCGGCGGTAGGGCCTGGATGACCGAGGGTTCGAGGATCTTCGTCGCGATCGTCTTGGCGACGGCCTGTCCAGCAAACGCCCCGGCGAAGTTCAAGGCGGCCGCGAGGAGGATGGCTTGGGCGGGCGTCAGGACCCGCGTGGAGACCACGGTCGCGATCGCGTTGGCCGAATCGTTCCAGCCATTGCAGAAGTCGAAGATCAGCGCTCCGAGAATGACGACGAGGACGAGGATGGTCAGGGGTTCCAAAGCCTTGCGCTCCTCAGGCGTGTTTGATCGAGATCCCTTCGAGAACGTTGGCCGCGACCTCGCAGCGGTCGATGGCCGCTTCAACGATCTGGTAGAGGTCCTTCCACCGGATCACGTCCAAGGGATCCATACCGTTCCGGAAGAGCCCCGCCAAGGCACGGTGGAACACCGCGTCTCCGTCGTTTTCGAGGGAATGGATCTCCTTGACCTCCTTGGCCAGGGCCTCGGGATGCTTGAGGTCCCCGAGACGGTTCAGGATCCCCGCGACGCCCTTCACCGAATCCCCGAGGATCCGGATCAACTCGACCATCTCCGGGGTCAGGTCTCCGACCAGGAAGAGGTCGCACCGTTCGACGGCCGCGGTCATCACGTCGAGGATGTCGTCGAGGGCCGAAGCAAGCTGGTAAAGATCCTCCCGATCGAAAGGGGTGATGAAGGTCTTGTGCAGCGCCTCGTAGATCTGGTGGGTGACCTCGTCGTTCTGGTTCTCCAGATCCTTGATCCGGCGGGCCATCGTCCGTCTTCCGTCGGCGTCCCCGGCCTTCGCGAAGCTCTCGAGATGGCCGACCGCGTCGCAGAGGTTTCCCGCGACCTTGTTGAAGAGAGGGAAAAAGCGCGTATCGCGTGGAATCAGGAACGAGAAGATTCCCATTTCACAATCCTTCTTCTACTGAGGCTCGATTCCCGGGCGGATACTCGGGATCCCTATCCCGGGCTCCTCGGATCGGAAGCCGGAAACGATGCGGACAAGCGAAGTCCGGATCAAGGGTCCCGCCCGTCGTGGGAGGACTTGGGCGGGGTTTTCGGGTCCCGGGGTAGGAAGGAGAGCTTCGCAGGAATGGCCGGAACCGAAGCGTCGGGTTCCGGAATCACCATGGAAGCGGGGAATCCCTCGAAACGTGGGACCCGGCCCTCTTCCTTGGAAGACGGTCAAGCTACATCCGATCTTCATCGAATCTTCACACGGAACGGGCAGGATCGGCCCAGGGGAACCCGGAACGACACGGGAACCCTCGGGAGGAGGTCGGGCCGGTCGGAACGCCTTCCCCGGCGGGGCCCGCATCCCGGAAGAGGCGACATGACCCAGCATTTCATCCGCGATCTCGAAAACCTGAAAGCCGGCCTCCTCAGACTCGGCTCCCGTGTCGAGGAGGCCATCCGGAAGGCGACCGCCTCCCTCGTCGACCGCCGCCCCGACCTGGCCATGGAGGTCGTCGCCGGCGACGCGGCCATCGACGATGCCGAAGTCGATCTCGAGGAAGACTGCCTGAAGATCATGGCCCTGCACCAACCGGTCGCGGGAGATCTCCGGTTCCTCGTCACGGCCTTGAAGGTCAACAACGATCTGGAACGGATGGGGGATCTCGCCGTGAACCTGGCCGAGCGGGCGCGGGAGATCTGTGCGGCCCCCCCCCTTCCCGTCGCCTCGACCTTCCCCGAAATGGTCGATCGTGTGCGGGAGATGGTGCAGGGCTCGCTCGACGCCCTCATCCACACCGACGAAGAGGCCGCCCGGAGGGTCCTTGCGGCCGACGATGAAGTCGACGACATGCACCGGGAACTGTTCCGTTCCCTCGAGGGGGCGATGGAGCGGGACCCATCCTGCATCCGCAACGCGATCCATCATCTCTCCGCCTCCCGTCACCTGGAACGAACCGCGGACCTTGCGACGAACATCGCCGAGGACGTCCTCTTCATGGCCCGCGGAGAGATCGTCCGGCACCGTCCCCTCCCCTGACCCGACCTCGCGGGCGGAAGCGCCCGCGGAGGTCCCGCGCGGTTCAGAGGTGCCTGTCGGGAGCCACGGTCCGGACCCGCCTCCAGGTCGCGTGCCCGGCCAGCGCCAGGACCAGCCAGGCACCGGCCACCGAGGATCGCCCGTAGCTCAGGAACGGTAGGGGCAGGCCCGTCGGCGGGAGGAGACCGGTACAGACTCCGGCGTGGAGGAACAGGTGGGTCAGGAAATAGCCGCCCGCCCCCGCGGAGAGCAGCCTTCCGAAGCGGTCTCCGAGCCGGGCGGCCCGGGCGCAGAGGAGGACCCCGAGCCCCAGATAAAGGAAGACGACCGCCGAGGCCCCGAGGATGCCGGTCTCCTCCGCGACGACCGAGAACAGGAAATCCGTGCTCCGATACGGCAGGTAGTCCAGAACGTTCTGCGGTCCCTGCCGGAGCCCCGCTCCAAACCAGCCGCCGCCCCCGACGGCGATCAGGCTCTGGTAGAGGTGGTAGCCGGCCCCCTTGAGTTCCTCCCGGGTCATCGCCCCTTGATGCAGCCAGACGAGGATGCGTTCCTTCTGGTAGCTGTGGAGGAAAGGGTAGAAGGCGAGAAGGGCCAGGATCCCGGCCCCGAGGAGCAGCAGGAGGTGTCGTGCCCGGGCCCCCGCAGCCCAGGCCATGACGAGGAGGATCGGGAACAGGGAGAGCGCGCTGCCGAGATCGGGCTGCCGGGCGATGCTCGCGGCGGGGAGGACCGTGAACAGGAGGGGCAGGAGGACGGTGCTTCGGAACCCCCCCTCGCTCCGCAACCGGTACCAGTGGGCGAGAACCAGGATCAGGGCGGGTTTGAAGAACTCGGCCGGTTGGAGGGTGAGCCCGCCCAAGCGGAACCAGCGCCGGGCTCCGTTCAGGGTCACCCCCAGGAACGGAAGGCTCGCGAGTGCGAGACAGGCCGCGAAGTAGAGGGGCCAGGCCGCCTGCAGGAGCTTCCGCCGGCGGATCCCCGCGAGGACCGCGGCCAGCAACGCCGAGAGCAGGACGGCCTGGACCTGCCGGACCGCCTGGCCCGGATCCCCGTCCACCGAGGCCCCGCTCGCGGAATCCAGGAAGACCGCCCCGAGCCCGCAGAGCATTAGGGCGTAGACCCAGATCAGGAGGGGGAAACCCGCCAGCCTGTCGAAGAACCTCATCTCAGCGCCCCTCCTCGTCGGAGGCCTCGAGGTATCTCCGCCAGAGCGCCTCGTTCCGCGGGTTCGAGAGGGCCTCGAGAAATCTGGCCACGGCCTCGGCCGCGTGGTCCCCGCCGTGGATGCCGTGGGGGACCTGGAAGAAGACCGCGCTCAACGCAAGGCGCGGAGATCCGGCGGGAACGTATCCCGTGAACCAGGCGTTGTTGCGGCGTCTCGAAACTTCCGCCGTTCCGGTCTTGCCCGCGAGCCCGAAGCGCCCGACTCCCGAACGATTGGCGGTCCCTCCCCTCGCGACGGTCTCCTCGAGCCCGCGGCGGACCACCGCGAGGACCTCGGGGTCGAGATGCAGGTCCCGGGGCTCGGGATCGGGAAGGACCTCCCTTCCGATCCTCCGGAGGAGGTGGGGATCGGGCAGGCCTCCGGTCCCGAGCCCGGCGTAGGCCCGCGCGAGCGAAAGGGGAGAAGCCTCCAATCCGTATCCGATCCCCCTGCGCGCCAGCGAGACCCGGTCGTAGAGGGCCCCGAAACTCGTCCCCGCGGGCTTGGCTCTCCCATGGGGCGGGCGGGCCTTCCGCAGCGGAATCGGCCCGGCCGGATCCCGCCTCCACCCGAAGGGCTCGAGGAAGGCCTCCCCGACCTCCCAGAGTCCGAAGCGTCCGGCCGCGAGACTGAGCCCCGAGAGTCCCAGCCTCCGCCCGCACTGGGCGAAGAAGACGTTGCAGGATTTCGAAAGCACGCGGGCGAGGTCCTCCCTGCCCGCGAACCGCCCGTGGACCCCGTCGCAACGGATCCGGCTTTCCCCGGGGAAGCGGATGCTCCCCCCGCAGGGTTCGAAGTCGTTCCAGGCCTCCGGCCCGAAACGGCGGAGGAACTCGTAGGCGACGAGGGGCTTGAAGGTCGATCCCAGGACCGCGTAGTGCCAGATCTCCGCCGCGGTGTTCCGTCGGTCGAGACGCCCCCCGACCCGCTCCGGGAGCCAGGCCATCGCGAGCACCGCCCCGTTCCGTGCGTCGAGGACGGCCATCGCGGCCCGCGCGTCTTCTCCGAGCGGCGGCCGCCCGTTCCGCGGATGGTCCCTGGCTCCGCGCAGGGCCTCGAGCGCCAGGTCCTGGAGATCGGCATCCAGGGTCAGGGCCACGTCGACACCCGGAAAGGCTTGCCTCTCCTCGACGAGATGCCGGACCCTCCCGCTCCGGTCCCGGAGATACCGCCGGTAGCCGGAAAGACCCGACAACCAGAGGTCGCAGGTCTTCTCCAACCCCGAGAGCCCGGACCGCAACCCTTCTCTCCGGACGGCCTCGAGCCGACGCCTGGCCTCCTCCTTCCAAGCGAGCCACTCGGGATCGGTGAAATGGAGCCGGCTCTTCGCCGGGTCGACGTCCAGGTCCTCCCCGGGCCCGGGGAGGGGCGGAGCCGCCCCGGACCGGTCCTCTTCCCTGTTCTCCCCCTGCGGCCCTTCCCCCGGACCCTGTCCAGAGGAGGATTCCCGGCCGGTCTTTTTCGGGTTCCTTTGCAGGTTCCTCTGCCCGACGAGACCGATCCAGCGATACGGGTATCCCCCCCGCGCCTTGCGGGGGTATTCCCTCCGCAGGGATTCCCGAACCCTGAACCCGGGGTAGTCCTCTTTCCGGCCGGCGACGAGGGTCACGATCGGATCGAGGGGCACGTCCCGGAGGAGGATGCGCTCCCCGCGATCGAGGCGGAAGCGCTGGGCCACGAGGGTCTCGACCGGGCCGAGCCGGAGACCGGTCTCGGACTTCGACAACCAGGCGGCGAGACGCTTCCACCAAACCCTCCCCCTCCGGAGCCGGGCCTCCTCCTCCCTCCGGCGGATTCTCCGCTGGGTCAGGGTCCGGGCCCGGCGGTCCAGGAAGCGGTCGAGGGCGTCGAGATAGGCGAAGAGGTTCCCCCTGCGGCCGGCTTCCTCTCGGCGCGAAAAGGGAAGAGGTAAGGAAGGGCCGCACAGCTCGGCGAGTTCCTCGAGTCGCTTCCTCGATGACCGAACGCTCGCCTCGATCCGCTCCAGGACCCTCGTGGCGCCCTCTGTAGGAGGCAATCCGCAGAGCTCGGCGACGAGGGAGGCCAGGGGAAGTTCCGGGCGTTCCCGGGCGCGGAGGTCCATGCGCAGGAGGAGCAGGCCTTCCCTTCCCGCGAACTCCCGACGCAGGCCCGCGGCCGGACGGAAGCAGGCATGGAGATAGAAGCGCAAGGTGGCGGCGAGGGAACGGGGGAGACCCTTCCGCCGGAGAAGGACCGCGGGCAGGGCTCCGAGGCCGGAGATCGCGCGCCGGAGGCGCGAGGGAGGATCCGTGAAGGCCAGAGGGTCCCCCTCGACCAGACCCTCGGGAAGGCTCTCGGGGCGGGCCGGGAGTTCCCGGTGGAGGAGGCGAAGGAGATGGTCGCACTGGACGAGGAGGGCGAAGGGGTGGGCCCGCCGGAAGGCCCGGAATTGAAAGGCGAGTCCGTAGGACGGAGCGTCCCGGGCCAAGACCCTCCCCCGGGCGTCGAGGATCGCGCCGCGCGCGGCCGCCGGCCGAGTCGCCCCGTAGAGCGCGGCTGCCCTGCGGTTCCTCCAGAGGGGACCTTCGACCGCGGCGAGCCAGAAGACCCGGAAGCACAGGATCCCTGCCCCGAAGAAGGCGAGGAGAACGAGCAGGCGGATGCGTCTCGAGACCTCGCTCACCTGGGCGTCCCGTGCTCTCTGCGCTCTCTTAAGGCCTCGGAACGTACCGGGGACCCTACCCCGAGGAGAAAGGGAAGCGGCGCCAAGGCCCCCGTCAGGAGGAGACCCGGCACGCTCCGTTCGAAGACGGAAGCCACCCCGGGACCCAGGACCCAGGAAGGGACCCGCCCCGCCCACCAGGCGAACAGGATCGAAACCAGGACCAGGAAGATCGGGTGCTCCTCGACGAAGACCGAGCGGAGAACCTGCAGGGCGAGGAGGAAGGCCAAGGCCAGCCAGAGATGGAAGGCGAGGGTTCCGGGAAGCAGCAGACTCCGGCAGAGAGCGAGCCCGGCGGCGGCCGCGAGGGCGCAGGCCGGACCCCGGCGCAGGCCGAGCCAGAGGAGGGCGCAGGCTGTGACGTCGGGAGCGGGCCTTCCGGGGAAGGAGGCGAGGTGGGGTTCGACCAGGACGCAGACCAGCATGAGCGGCGCCCAGAGGAGGCCGGGGAGTCTCACGGCCTCCCCCTCCGAACGATCTCGACGCGGTCCGGCCAGGGATCCGCACCCTCGAGACGGAGTTCGACGAAGGCCCCCCCGACCTCCAGGACCCGCCCGATGCGGAATCCGGGCGGAAACCCGATTCCGCCCGCCCCGCTGTAGACCACCGCTCCCCGGAGGTCCTTCTTCGGCGGCGCGCCCTCGAGCCGGAACCGGCCGCCCCGCCGTCCCCAGCCCTCTCCGACGAGGACCGCCGGCCGGATTTCCTTCCCCCCCTCCAGCGCGAGGAGGCAGGGAAAGCGCAGTCCGGGTTCGCAGGCGAGACCGGCCAGCCCCCGCGACCCGGAGCCAGCTAGGAGGACTCCGAGGCAGCGCCCTTCGAAAAGGACGGCGGCCCCCCGTCGGAGGCCGCGCCCCCCGAGAAGGATCCGGCCCGGAGGCGCGACGGCCTCCCGCCAGAGGACGGCGGCCGGGATCCGCGCAGGGTCCCAGGCCGATCGGATCGCCTGGGATCCTTCGGCGGCCTCGGCCTCGCTGACAGGAACGCCGACGAGGACAAGCCCCTCGGGGCGCCAGGGTGGATCGACGAACCGGCGGAGCACGACGCCGGCTTCCCGAAAGCCCAGGTCCTCGATCCTCCCGAGCACGAGTCCGGCCGGAAGGCCCGGATCGAGTCTCTCCGACACCAGACTCCGGACGACGAAGGGGTAGCGCCCCTCCGACCAGGTGTCCGTCGTCGAGGGATTCGCGAGGAGGACACGGAACGGAAACGGCTCCTCGGGACGGGCGGCCTCGAGGAGGACCTGCAGGCTCTCCCCGCAGCCCTCGCTCCGGGCGATCCCGAGGAACCGGCGATAGGGTCTCCCGCTCGGGTCGAGGGCGGAGCCCAGGCGCACGCAGGGATCGCCCCCCGGCCCTTCCTCGAGGAACCCGACGAGGCTTCCGGCGAAGAGGACCGGTCTCCCCTGGATCTTCCGGAAGAAATCCTCCGCGATCCCGTCCGCCAGGACCAGGCGGGCGGCGCGTCCCCCTCCCCCGCGGCCCTCGACCCCCTGGACCACGAGCGGAAGGAGGCGGGAAATCCCCACGGGGAGTTCCTCCTCGAGCCGCGCGAGGAGGCGGCGTCGCAGGAGTTCCCGATCGACCGCGGGCCCGCGCGGCGGGCGGGGTCCGCGCAGCGCGGCCTGCACCCTCCCCTCAGGCAGGAGGAGGAACGAGAACCCGGCGAGAAGCGCGCCCTCCCCCGGGAAGGGCGCGCGCGCCCAGGATCGGATCCAGGGAAGACCCCCCAGCCAGGCGAGGACGAGCAAGGCGGAGAGCCTGCGGTCCCATCTTCCCAAGTGCGCTCCTCAGTCCTGATGGCTCCCGTGCAGGAAGTCCTTGAGGTCGTCGATCCGTTGCAGGACCTTCCCCGTGCCCCGGGCGACGCAGGTCAGGGGGTCGTCGGCGATCCGGATCTCGAGGTCCAGCTCCTCGCGGAGCATGTCGCCCAGCCCGCGGACGAGACTCCCCCCCCCGGCCAGCACGATTCCGGACTTCGTCAGGTCCGCCGAGAGTTCGGGGGGCGTGTCCTCGAGCACCTCCTGGATGCCGCGGACGATCGCCCGCACGGGATCCTGGAGAGCCTGGCGGATCTCGTCGGAGCTGATGATCGCCCGCCGCGGCCGGCCGGTCAGGAAGTCCCGCCCGCTGACCTCGAGGGTGAACTCGGTCTCGAGTTCCCGGACCGAACCGATCGTCTGCTTGATGTCCTCGGCCATCAGGGGGCCGATCAGGAGATTGTATTTTTCGCGGATGTGCTTCTGGATCGACTCGTCGAAGTTGTCCCCGGCGACCCGGAGGCTCACGGCCCGCACGACCCCGGCGAGCGAAAGGACGGCGATGTCCGTCGTTCCTCCCCCGATGTCGACGATCATCGAGCCCTCGGGCTCGGTCACGTTGAGCCCCGCCCCGAGCCCGGCGGCGATCGGCTCCTCGACGAGGAAGACCGTCCGGGCCCCTGCGCGCTCGGCCGAGTCGATGAAGGCCCGCCTCTGGACCTCGTTCGTTCCGTAGGGGATCGCGATCACGACCCTGGGCTTGACGAAGCGATGGCGACCGTGAACCGCGTTGATGAAGTAGCGGAGCATCGCCTCGGTGATCTCGAAATCGGCGATGACCCCCTCCCGGAGGGGCCGGATGACCTCGATGTTCTGCGGGGCCCGGCCCTGCATGCGGTAGGCCTCCTTGCCCACCGCGCGCCCCCCGAGGATGACCTCGCTGGTGCCGGCCTTGACGGCGACGACCGAGGGTTCGTTCATGACGACCCCGCCGTCCTCGACGTAGACGAGGGTGTTGGCCGTCCCCAGGTCCAGGCCCATGTCGATGGAAAAGCGTCCGGCCAACCACTCGAACAGCTTCAAGATCGCACCTCGCATGCGGTCAAGGTCCCCTCCCGTCTCACCGATCCGCCGAGGGCCACGGTCCCCAGGCCTCCGCGGATCCGGTTCCGGGGTGGTGCGGAAGGCCACGAACACCCGGCATCCATGGCCTCGGGGAGTCTACTTGCCCCCTCCCCCCGGGCCAACGTCTTTCCCCACCTGCCCCCTTCGCCTCCCCACGGGCCGGAATCGGCGGCGCGGGCAAGGCCCCGCGCCAACGACGTTTCAGGATCAACAGGATCCTGGTCCGTACAGGCTCCGGGGGAGCGACCTTGCCGGGCCGCTCCCCCGTTTCTTCGCCGCCCGGGCCCCGCCCCGGGCCGCCCTCCCTCGAGGGAAGAACTCGTTCGCCTTCGAACTCAGGATCCGCCGAGCGGTCCCGCGTTGTAATGATTCGCCAGGGCGGTCACGACGAGCGCCACCGAGGCGAGAAGGAAGAGGGAGGTCGTCAGGATGATTCCGGCATCGATGCCGACCTCGGCGCCGTTGCCCTCGTCGAGGATCTCTACGGGTTCTTCGACCGCCCGGGTCCCGTTCCGCTTGTTCTTTGCGCGTGCCATCTTGCTGCTCCGTGTCTCGGGGACGATCAGTTGATCCGGGTCGTGGCGCGGTCGCCCTTGCGGATCGAGGCGCCCTGGACGAGCTGGCGGATCCGCCCGACGGCGGCGCCTTCCATGACGTCGATGATCTCGACCTCGCCCTTGTAGGTCTTGCCGTCATGGATCGCGAAGGTGTAGCCCTTCTTGACCTCAGCCTCGGATCCGGTCGTGATCGTCACGAGCTTGAGATTCCCGTCGACGTTGGCGACAGTCCCGTCGATCGGGGGAACCGCACCCCGCAGGATCCGGTCGAGCTGGGGAACCTTGGCGATCGCCGCGTCGAAGCGGACCTGGAAATCGCGGATCTGGGCGACCTTCTCGTTGATCTCGCCCTGGAGAGCTTCGATACGGGTGTTGGCTTTCGCGAGATCGGCCTCGGCGACCGCGAGACGGTCCGCCATGTCCGAGCGCTCGTTCAGGGCCTGTTCCTTCTCCTGCTTCGCGGCGAGGAAGGCCTTCTCGAGTTCGGCATTCCGGGCGTTCTGCCGCTCGACGGTGTCGGCCATCGTCGAGAGACTGGCCTCGACGCTCTGCATGCTGGCCTGGAGCTTGTTCAAGCGGCTCTTCAGGTCCTTGTTCTCCTCATCGGAGGCCTTGAGCGCACTGACCTTCTCGTTCAGACGCGCATTCGTCGTCTGCAGATCGGCCTTGGCGGCGTCCAGGTCCGAGGAGAGCTTGGCGATCTGCTCCTCGTTCCGGGTGTTGTCCGCCTTGTGAGCCTTGATCTCTTGGTTGAGCTTGGCCTTGTAGCTGTCGACGTTGTGAAGATAGAAGCCGCTGAAACCGAGGAAGGCGGCCGATAGGGCCAGGTTCAGGACGATGAAGACGCGACCGATAGGACTCATCTTGGTGGGTCTCCTTGGACGTTGGCGAAGGCTGTGGTTTCGGGGAACGTACGGTCCGGGCTCCCGGACCGAGCTGGGTCGGGAGGTTCTTCCCGTCCGGGCTCGCACCCGCCGCTGCGCCGCCGGATAGACGGCGGAGTCCGCGGGCTTCGAAGCATACCCCTTGGATCGGGGCCAGGACGGAAAAAGACTCCAACCCGGACAGGGCTCCCCTCGGGGCGATCTGGAAGGCCCGGTCCTTTCTCGTGGAAAGCAAAGATCTTATCTCCATAGGGAGGCCGGTCAAGGGACCGGCGGGGGCCCGGACCTCCCGCTCTCCACCCTCCCTCGACCGGAAAACCCGCTCATGAGGAGGAGGACGACGAGGACCGCGAGGAAGACCAGCCCCGGTGCGGCCCCGAGGACCATGGCGAGGGTCCTTCCCCGGCGCGGCCGGACCTCGACGAGGAGGACCCCGACCCGTCCCTTCGGGAGCACGGCTTCGATCCTCCCCTCCGGGCCGACCCGCGCCGTCCAGCCGTCGTTCGTCGCCCGCAGGACCGGCCGGCCGGTCTCGAGGGCCCGGAGCACGGTCGCCGCGAGGAGTTGGTCGAGTTCTCCCCCGCCCCGGTACCAGGCCTCGTTCGAGAGCACGCAGAACCAGCCGGCCCCCTCCTCCGCCAGGCGCCGGAACGGCCCCGGGAAGGCGTTCTCGAAACAGATCAGGGCTCCGACCTTCCCGCCCCCCGGGAGGGGAAGGGGCGCTCCCCCACTTCCCCGAAGAAGGGCCGGGACGAGTCCGTGAAGCTCCCGTTCGAGAAAGGTGAGCAGACGGTCCTGCCAGGCCCGGGGGAGGAGTTCCAGGCCGGGGAGCTGTTCCCCGAGGGGGACGAGGATCTCTTTCTTCCAGATCCCGAGGACCCGGCCCTCCCCGTCGCAGAGGAAGGCCGCGTTGAAAGTCCTCGAGCGGAGCGAGGGGAGCGCGGATCGGAGGCCGGCTCCCGCCAGGAGGGTCCTCCCGCCCGCGAAGGCCCGGACGAGCCCACGCAGACCCGGGGCCGACCTCCCCTCCCGGAGCAGGAGAGGGAAGCCCGATTCGGGGAACACGACGAGGTCGGCCCGGCGGATCGTCGCCTCGTGACCTCGGAGCCGGCGCCGTAGCCAGCGGAAGGAGTCTTTCCCGGTGGCGAAGTCCGCATATCCGTCCTGGTCGGGGTAGACCGGGGTCACCGGTTGCACGAGGGCGACCTTCAACGGCGGCCCCCCGGCGGGCAGGGAAGGGGCGAAGCGCCCCGCGGCGAGTCCGAGCGCCGCGACCGCGATCCAGAGCCCTCCGGACCGAGCGGCCCCCCCGCTCCGCGGTCCGCTCACCCAGACCGTGGCTCCGGCGGCGGCCAGCGCGAGCAGGAACCCCGTTCCGGCCTCTCCGAAGAGCCGGACGGAACCCAGGAATCCCGGCCAGAAGAGGAAATCCTGGACGACCTGGCCGTGGGGATAGGGAATTCCCGGGAAGTTCGCGCGGAGGAACTCGGTCCCGGCCCAGGCCGCCGCGAGGAGGGGCGGCCTGAGGAGGAGCCCGAAGGAGGACCGCGCCCGCCTGCACGCGATCCCCGAGAGCAGGAAGTAGAGCCCCCCCGCGAGCGCGACCGCGACGAAGCCGCCGAAGGACACGTGCCGCAATGACCACGAGAAGGTCCCGACGTACAGGACCCCGAAGCCCCAGTCGCGGAGCTTCGGGCGCCCTCCGGCTTCCTGGAAGGCCAAGAGGAGGAGGGCGAGTCCGGGCAGGGCCGCGAAAGCCAGGAGCGGTCCCCCCTGCCCCGGTAGGGCCGCGCAGAGCAGGGCAACGCCCGACAGTCCGGCCCAGAGAGGCGTTCGGGGGGCGAGGAGGAACCTCATCCGCCCCTTCTCAATCCGGAACCGAGAAAAGGGGGATCCAGGAGACCGGATCCCCGTCCCGCGGCGCTTCGTTCTCAGGGATCAGGATCAGGACGTCGGCCTTCGCGAAGCAGAAGAGATCCGAACTGTCCTTCTGTCTAAGATGCTCAACGATGGTTCCGTCCCGCCGGGCCCGGAGTCTTCCGGGGAGGGCCTGCAAGCGGCGGTTCGGGCGTACCTTCGAGAACCAGAGCGCGGCCTGCCTCGGCCGGAGCAGACGTTCGGCGCCGATCCCCTGGAAGGCCAAGATCCACGGGCGGACGAGGAGGGCGAAGATCGTCAGCGTGCTGGCGGGATTCCCCGGAAGCCCGAAGAAGGCCGCACGATGCCCCTTCGCGCGGTATCCGCCGAAGACCGTCGGTTTTCCGGGCTTGATCCGGATCGCCTCGATCCGTTCCTTCCCTCCACAGGCTTCGAATGCGGGGCGGACGAGATCCTTCGTTCCCGCGGACACCCCCCCGATCGTGCACACGAGGTCATGGGTGGCGAGGCTTTGCGAGAGGACCTCGACGAGCTCGCCTTCCCGATCCCCTACGGGCGGGAGGATCTCGACCTCCGCCCCCGCCCTCCGGGCCTGAGCGGCGATCGTCCAGGCGTTGCTGTTTCGGACCTGCCCCGGCCCCGGCACCTCTCCGACCGGTATGATCTCGTCCCCGGTCGGGAGCACTGCGACCCTCGGCCGGCGTCCGACGCGGACCCTCGCCCGCCCCTGGTTCCCGAGAATCCCGATCTCGGCCGGTCCCAACCAGGACCCGGCCTCGAGAAGAAGGTCGCCCTTCCTGCGCAGGCCCCCACGCACCCTTACGTTGTCTCCCTCACGGGGAAGGACCTCGAAGCGGATCTCTCCCCCCTCCAGCGCTTCGAAACCGCTCGTGTGTTCGACCGGGACGACGAGATCTGCCCCCTCGGGAAGAACACCCCCGGTCATGACCCGCATGCACGCGCCCTTGGGGAGGGCTCTCTCCGCGGGATGACCGGCCAGGCTCTCACCCGCGAGAGGAAGGGTGAAGGGCGCCTCTCCGGGAAGATCCGTGGCCCGGAGGGCGAAGCCGTCCATCGCCGAGAGGTCCCGGGCCGGCAGATCCTCCGCGCAGCGACATTCCTCGGCCAGGACACGATCGAGGGCATCGGCGAGATCGACCTCGACGGTCCCCATCGGCCGGGATTCGAGATTCGCGAGCACGAGGTTCCTCGCCTCCTCGAGACCGATCATCTTCCTGCCGGCATCCACGCGCACCATCCCTTTCCGCTTCCGGGAGCGCCGCATGGGTACGATCCCGCGCAAATCGTTTCCAGTCCTTCTTCCGCGGAAGTCGCCAAGGGTTATCCTTCTTTTTCCCGAAGATTTCCAGGATTCCCCCGCAACCGCCCCTTTTCGGATCCGAGGCTCCGTGTCGCGCAGCCATCCAACGCTCGTCCTCTGTTTCCTCTCCGTCCTCGCCTGCAACCGGGGGGGGACGGACGCGGGGTCCATGGTAAAGGACCGGGAAGCCGCTTCGGAGACCAAGGCCCGACTCGTCCGGGTGCTCCCTCTCGAAGCCCGGCCGATCGAGGAACGGCTTCCCTGCACGGGCAACGTCGAATCCCTGCACGAGGTCTCGATCCTCGCCCGGGTCTCCGCCCAGGTCCTCGAGGTTCCGGTCGAGGAGGGGGCGGTCGTCGCGAAGGGTCAGGTGTTGGTTCGACTCGACGACCGGGAGGCGGCCCTCGAACTCGAAGCGGCGCGGATCGACGAGAAGGAGGCGGAGAACGCCGTCGCCGAGGCGGCGCTCGGGCTCGCGGACGCCCGCCGCCGGCTCGCGCAGGCGAAGCTCGATCTCGACCAGGCGGCGCGGGACCATGAGAGGACCGCAAAGGGTGTCGAGCAGGAACTCTACGGAGCCAAGGACCTCGAGGCGGCCAAGCTCGCGCACGACCGGGCCCGGAACGACCTCGAACTCGCCCGGGCCGCCGAGGAACGCGCCCGTCTCGGACTCGAGAAGGCGAAGACCGGACTCGAGGCTGCCCGGATCCAGCGCCGCCTCCAGGAACGACGCCTCGAGGATTACACGGTCCGCGCCCCCTTCGCCGGGATTCTCGCGGCCCTCGAGGTCCGCGGGGGGGAATGGACTTCACCGCAGGCCATGCTCGGGACCCTCGTCGACCATCGCGACCTGATCGTGCGTCTCGTGCGGCCCCAACGGGAACTCTCCCGTCTCAGGGTCGGGCAGAGGGTCGAGTTCCGGCTCGACGCCCGCCCGGAACACCCCTTCTTCGGGGATCTCGACTGGATCTCCCCCATCGTCGACACCCAGACTGGAACCTTCACGGTCCGGGCTCGCCTGGAGGATCCCGAGGGCCTCCTCCGGCCGGGACTCTTCGCGCGGGCGTGGATCGTCACCGGCGCGAACCGGCAGGCCCTTATGATCCCCAAGACCGCCGTCCTCTACGAGGGGGAACTCCCCTTCGCCTTCGTCGCCCGGGACGGGAAGGCCCTGCGCCTTCCGATCGAACGGGGCATCGAGACCCGGGACGCGATCGAAGCCCGAAACGTCGGGGGCGGTCTTGGAATCCGGAACTTCCGCTTCGGCGACCTCCTCGTCGTCGAGGGGCAGAAGGACCTCGAGGACGGACGCCCGCTTCGCTTCACGGAGGACTCCAAGGGGGGGCCGCGTCCCGCCGAGGCCGCCGCCCGGGACGGCAAACCGGAAGAAGAGAAGAAGGGCCTCCCCGGGAAGGAAGCCTCCGGAGTGCGCATCAAGGGCTCGGGGAACTGAACGATGCCCGAGACCGCCCGCAAGGGCCTCCTCGCCCTCGCCATCCGGAGACCCATCGGGGTCACGATGATCCTGCTCGCCCTCCTCGTCTTCGGTCTCGTCGGCTACAAGGACCTCCCGATCACCCTCCTCCCGGATCTCAGCTATCCGACGGTCACGATCCGGACCGGGATGGAGGGGGCGGGCCCCGAGGACATCGAGGAACGGATCAGCGAACCCATCCGGGAGGCCGTCTCGGTCCTTGGCAGCGTCGTCCGGACGACCTCGATGTCCCGCGCGGGACGCTCCGACGTCCTCGTCGAGTTCGCCTGGGGCACGCCGATGGTCCACGCCGTGGCCGACATCCGGGAGAAGCTCGACCGGGTGTTCCTGCCCGAGGAGGCGGACGAGCCCCTCGTCCTCCGCTACGACCCGAGCCTGGATCCGATCATGGTTCTCGGACTGTCGGGGGAGATGGGGCTCCGGGAACTCCGGATGCTTGCCGAGGACGAGATCGAGCGGGAACTCGCCGAGATCGACGGAGTGGCCGCAGTCAAGATCAAGGGGGGCGAGGAGAGGGAGATCCTGATCGCGGTCGATCCGGACCTCCTCGCCGGGATCGGCCTCGACATCGCGACCGTCGCCTCCCGCCTCCGCGCCGAGAACATGAACGCCTCGGCCGGGGTTCTCGAGGAGGGCGAGACCGAATACCTCGTGCGGGCCTTGAACGAGTTCCGGAGCCTGGAAGAGATCCGGAACCTCATCGTCGACCGCCGTGGAGGGCGTCCGATCCGCCTCTCGGAGATCGCCCGCGTCAGCTCGGGTTCGAAGGACGTCGAGGTCATCACGAGGATCGACGGGAAGCCCGCGGTCCTGATCGAAGTCTTCAAGGAAGCGGAAGCCAACCTCGTCGGCCTAGCCGCCCGCCTGCGGGCGCGGAGCTTCGGGACGGAGGAGCAGCTCGCCTTCGTCGCCCGTCTCCGCTCCGGAGCGGAGGCCCGCAGCCCGGAGGACGGGAAGGGCGGGAAGAGACGAGGCGGCCGCCGCGCTTTCCTGAAGAAGCGGATGACCGACTTCATCGCCTACCGCCTCCCGAAAGGGGTCGGAATGACCCTGCTGTCGGACCCCTCGCGCTACATCGAGGGTTCGATCGCCGAGGTCCTCGGATCCGCCGTCCTCGGCGGGCTTCTCGCGGTCTTCGTCCTCTACCTCTTCCTCCGAAGCGCCCGTCCGACCTTCCTGATCTCCCTGTCGATCCCGGTCTCCCTGATCATCACCTTCGCGCCCCTGAAGATGTACGGGGTGACCCTGAACATCATGTCGCTCGGAGGTCTCGCTCTGGGGGTCGGAATGCTCGTCGACACCTCGATCGTCGTCCTCGAATCGATCACCCGATGTCGAGAGGAGGGCGACGGGCTTCTCGAATCCGCCTTCCGGGGGGTCCGCGAGGTCAGCACGGCCGTCGTCGCCTCGACCGCGACGACGATCGCCGTCTTCCTGCCGATCGTCTTCGTCGAGGGGGTCGCCGGCCAGCTCTTCCGGGACCAAGCCCTGGCCGTCGTCTGCTCGCTCGGAGTATCCCTCTTCGTCGCCCTCTTCGTCCTTCCGATGCTGGCTTCCCGGGGGGGCGACGGGGCCGCTCCTTCGGATCCCGGGGCGGAGGAAACCCCGCGCGAGGCGGGTCTCGTCTCCAGGTCGGCGGGGGCCCTCGTCGCCTTTCTCGGTCATTCGTTCCGCGGTTTCGCGGGGGTTCTCGCCTCCCTCTTCCATTTCGGATTCCTCCCCCTCCTCCTTCTCTTCGAACGGACCTACAGGCCGATCGAACGCGCCTATCCCGGACTCCTGGGAGCCGCCCTCCGCGCACGCGCCGCCGTTCTTCTCCTCGCCGCGGCCGCCCTCGGCGCCGCCCTCTACCGGATCCCCTCCCTCGGCGCCGAGGTCCTCCCCCAGGTCCACCAGGGGGAGTTCGAAGTCCTCGTCTTCCTCCCGCGGGACGTGGATGTCGAGAACACCGACCGCACCCTCCGGCCGATCGAACGCGCGATCCGCGCCTTCCCCGAGGTCGAGAGGACCTACCTCGTCTGCGGCGTCGGCCGCGAGGAACTGCGCGGACCCGAGGAAGGCCGTCATTCCGGGAGGATCCGGGTCATCCTCGATCCCGGCCTGGATCCCGTCACCGCCGAGGAACGCACGCGTAAGAGGATCCGCGGGATCCTCGAGGAGGTGCCGGAGATCCTCGATTTCCGCTTCCAGACTCCGACCCTCTTCACGATGCGCACCCCGGTCTCGGTCGAGGTCCTCGGACACGACCTCCGCACTCTCAAGCGGATCGCCGACGAGGTCGCCCTGCGCATGCGCGCCCTCCCCTCCCTGCGGGACGTCCGCTCCTCCTTGAGCCGGGGCAACACCGAGATCGTGATCCGCTTCGACCGGGAGAAGCTCTCCTCCCTCGGGCTCGAGATCGGCGAGGTCGCCGACCGCATGCAGGCCATGGTCCGAGGGGAGGTGCCGACACGCTACACCGACCGGGAGAAAAAGATCGACATGCGGGTACGCCTCGATCCCGAGGAACTGCACGGCATCGACCGGCTCCGCAAGCTCGACCTCGGGATCGACGGGAAGGCCCCGATCCCCCTGGAGTCCATCGCCGAAATCCGTCTGAAGGAGGGTCCGAGCGAGATCCGCCGCCTCGGGGGCCGCCGAGGGGTCGAGATCGAGGCCACGCTCGAAGGTTTCAGCCTGAGCGCGGCCCAGCGCGAGGTCGAGGAAGCGGTCTTCGGCCTGGACGTTCCTCCGGGCTTCGAGATCCGCCTCGGGGGACAGAAGGAGGAGATGGAACGGAGCGGGAGCGGAATGGCCCAGGCTCTGGCGCTCGCGATCTTCCTCGTCTACGTGATCATGGCCGCCCAGTTCGAGAGCCTGGTCCAACCGCTGGTCATCCTCTTCTCCGTGCCTCTCGCCGTCGTCGGAGTCGTTCCGGCCCTCGACCTCCTGGGCCTCCCGATCTCCGTCGTCGTCTTTCTCGGGGCGATCATGCTGGCCGGGATCGTCGTCAACAACGCGATCGTCATGATCGACCGCATGAACCAGGAGCGGGCCGCCGGCAAGGACCTGATGTCGGCCGTCAGGGACGGTGCCGCCGTCCGGCTCCGCCCCGTCCTGATGACAACGACGACGACCGTGCTCGGGCTCCTTCCCCTTTCGGGCTGGCTTCCCTCGCTCCCCTACCTGGGGGCGGCCGGGGAAGGCGTCGAACTCCGGGCGCCGATGGCCGTCACGGTCATCGCCGGTCTCCTGAGTTCGACCCTCCTGACCCTCTTCGTCATCCCCGTCCTCTATTCGTTCCTCGCCGGGAAGCGCCCCCGGCATCCCGGCGACCCGCAAGGATCCTGACGATCTCGTCCTGGTACTTCCGGGCCTTCCGGACCGACCAGGCGCGCCCCCCCTTCCCCTCCTTGCGCTGCATCAGGATCACGAAGGCGAGGACGGGCCTTCCCCCCTCGACGAGGAACCCCGACAGGGCGCAGGCCTCGTTCAGGGTGCCGGTCTTCGCGCGGACCCTCCCGGGGGGAAGATCGGAAAGGCGGCGTTTCAACGTCCCCGGCCCCCGGTTCGCCGCCAAGCGCGTCCACAGCGCGGGGAAACGGGGGGACTTAGGCATTTCCGAAAGCAGGGTCCCAAGCCCGGACGGACTGATCCTGTTCCGCTTCGAGAGTCCGGACCCGTCCCCGACGACCCAGGTTCCGCGACGCTCGAAGAGCCTCTCGAAGCTCTTTTCGAGGAGCGACCTCCCGGTCCTCCAATCCCCCTTGCCGGTCTTCCTGAAGGCGAGGAGACGGAGGGCCTGCTCGGCCTGGAAATTCTCGGACTCCCGGAGCATGGCCTCGAGGGCGGGCAGGAGGTCGTGCTTCTCCTCGAGAAGGAGGGTCCCTCTCTCCCCGCTCGTCCGGTCGCTTCGGGCCCTCCCGAGGCGGATGCCCGAGAGGCCGCATTCGTATCCGAGGACCTGGAGGAAGACCTCTTCCGGATCGCGCTGGGCCAGGGTAAAGACGGCCGCTCTCCGGTTCCAGATCTTCTGCCCGAGGACGAGTCCCTTGGGCCCGATGGAGACGAAGGGCCGGGACCCGGCCCTCCGGTCGGTCGTCACGAGGACCCTTCCCTTGACCGGAAGCCGGATCCCCCGGGGCTGGAGGGTGAAGGGACAGGCCCCCTTCGTTCGCCCTACCGGATCGAGCCGGACCCGAAGCTTCCCCTGGTCGAGGACGAGGCCGCCGGTCGGAGGGGCGTACGAGAAGTGGCGGATCGAAGCGGGCCAGTCGGGGGGGCGGTCGGGCCCGGGCCAGTCCTCCCCGTTCCACTCGACCCCTCCGGGGAGGAGGTCGATCCTCCTTGCGAGGAGGGCCTCGCGAAGCTTCCGGAAATAGGAGCCCTCCGCTAGGCCGAACTCCCGGGCGCGGGTCGGGTCCCCCTCCGTCCGCAACCTGAGCCGTCGGGCCTTCCCCACCCCGACGAGATAGAAGCGCGTCCTCGAGGTCGGGGCCACGCCGAAGGTTTCGAGAAAGAGCCAGGCGGTGAAGAGTTTCATGTTGCTCGCCGGGAGGAAGGGCTCCTCCGCACGCCGCGAGACGAGAACGCGCCCCGAAGGAAGACGACGGGCCCAGAGTCCGAGCCGCATGCCCCCCTTCGCCTCGGCCTCCCGGCAGAGCGAGGCGAGGTCGCGGACGGCCCCCGCGGGGGTGCCCCTCTCCGCAAGGCCGCCCGCCCCGGCCCGCGCCGCTCCGAGGGCGAGGACGAGGAGACCCGCGGCGGGTCCCATCCCCCTCCTCATTCGAGCCGCACCTCGACGAGATCCTCGAGCAGGACGAAGCGGGAGGCCCGCTCCGGGAAGAGGCCTTCGAGGCCGCGTTCCTCGAGTTCCCGAACCATCCCGGGATAGAGATGGCTGAGACCGATCCTTTTGGGTCCCGCCTCCGCGAGGATCCGGAGCAGGGCTTCGGGATGGAGATGGCCCTCGACCGCGGAAGCGTCGGGGAACGAACACTCGAGGACCGCGAAGTCCGCGCCCCGGCAGACCTCGACCAGGGATGGGCCGTACCCCCCGTCGCCCGAGTAGGCGAGGACCTTCCCCCCGCTCTCGAGACGGAGGCAGTAGGCCGGCTGGGGATGGTTCGCCCGCCGGAGTTCGATCCGGAAGCCTCCCGCCTCCGTCTCTCCGGGGGAGACCTCCTTCCATTCGGTCAGGGGAGCGTCGATCCAGTCCCCGTAGACGGTCTCCATCCGGCGGCGGAGTTCGGAGAGGCCCGGAGGACCGTAGACGGTCAGGGGAAGGAGTCCGGATCGGAGTTCGGGACTCCTGCGGAGGAAAAGCAAGGCCCAGAGGTCCAGGTGGTGGTCGAGATGGAAGTGGCTGAGGAGGACCTCCCGGATCCGCCAGGCTTCGAGGCCGGCCTGACGCATCCGCAGCAGGCTGCCCGGTCCGAGGTCGATCTGGAGCGCCCGGTCCCCCCGGCGGACATGGTAGGAGGCGGCGCTCCTCCCGCCCGGCATCAGGATGCTCCCCGTGCCCAGGGGGAGCAGGCGAAAGAGATCCTCCGCCTCTGCGTTCACCCCGTCTCTCCGTAGCCGTCCGGATGGTTCCTGTGCCAGTTCCAGGCGGTCGCGAGGATGGCCTCGAGGTCTCCGAATCGAGGTTGCCACCCCAGTTCGTTCCGGGCGAGGGCCGAGGATCCGACCAGCTTCGGCGGATCTCCGGGTCTCCGCGGGGCATCCTCCGCGGGAATCGGGTGTCCTGTCACCTTCCGGGCGGCCTCGAGGACCTCGAGGACGGAATGGCCGGTCTCGTTCCCGAGATTGTAGGCGCGCACGCCCGCCCTGCCGTCCCGTAGGCAGGCGAGACCGAGGATGTGGGCTCTCGCGAGGTCCATGACGTGGATGTAGTCGCGGATGCAGGTGCCGTCCCGAGTCGGGTAATCGGTCCCGAAGATCTTGATGTCCTTCCTCTTGCCCAGGGCGACGTCGAGAACCAGAGGGATCAAATGCGTTTCCGGTTCATGGTCCTCGCCGAGGCTTCCGTCGGGGTGCGCGCCGGCGGCGTTGAAATATCGGAGACTCACGCTCTCGATGCCGTGAGCCCGATGGTAATCCGCCAGCATCCCCTCCCCGTGCAGCTTCGTACGGCCGTAGGAGTTGACCGGGTTCTTCGGCAGGTCCTCGGTGATCGGAATCCTCTTCGGTTCTCCGTAGATCGCGCAGGTCGAGGAGAAGACCATGCGCTTGCAGGAGGCGGCCGCCATTCCCTCGAGAAGGTTCAGCAGGGCCACCACGTTCTGCCGGTAGTACTTGCCGGGATCGGTGACCGACTCCCCGACGTAGCAGGAGGCCGCGAAATGGAAGACCGCCTCGGGCCGGATCTCGCAGAGCGCCTTCTTCGTCCGGACGGCGCTCTTCAAGTCCACCTTCCGGAGCTTCGTCCCCTTCACGGCCTTCCGGTGCCCCTCGGAGAGGTCGTCGAGGACGACGACCTCCTCGCCCTCCTCCTGCAGGGCCCGAACCGTATGGGAGCCGATGTAGCCCGCCCCCCCCGTCACCAGGATCGTCATTTCTTTCCGCTCCCGCTCTCGGTTCTCTTCCAAACCTCCCGCCATCCGCGCCGCGCCGCTTCGCGGCCCTCGGGCTTCGATTCCTGATCCAGGCCCAGGAAGACCTTGTCGCCGCAGATCCCGCTCAAGGCCTCGTGGATCCTCCGGAAGACGGCCGGCTCCTCTTCCTCCTCGAGACAGCGTTTGAGTCTCGGAAGGGAGACCGAACTGGGCAAGGTCGACCACATCGCGACCGCCAGCTTGCGGATCTGCGGATCCCGATCGTGCAGCGCGATCTCGAGGATCCCCGTGTTCCGGGGATGCAGGGCCCGGAGATTCCGCAGGGCGATCGAACGGATCCTCGGATCCTCGTCCTTCCGCAGGGATTCGAGGAGGTCCTCCTCCAGACCACGGGGCCGGAATCTCAGGAGGACGCGGAGGGCCTCGAGCCTCTTTTCGACCTTTTCGGAACGGTGGAGGAGAACACGGAGTTCGGGCAGGGTGTAGGAGACCCTCCGGCCCAGGCGCAGTTCCTCCTCGAGGTCCTTCTCCAGGCGGCGGAGTCTCTCCCCGGCGATCTCCCCCTCCTCCCCGGAGCCGAGGAGGGACTTCATCTTCCGAAAATGCTCGAGCGCGGCCTTCGGGTTCCCCAGGGTCCTCTCGATGGAGACCAGTTCTCGAAGGGCCGCGGACCGCCAGGGGTCCTCCTTGCCGGCCAGGGGCTCAAGGACCCTGCGCGCCTCCTCGTAGCGGCCGCCGTAGCGGAGGATCTTTCCGAGAAGGACGCGGAGCTCCCCCTTTCCCGGCAACTTCTTCAAGGCTTTCCGGACGAGGGCGAGGGCCTCCTCGTTCTTCCGGTATTCGAGGAACCATTCGGCGAGGATCCTCGCAGCGTCGCCCGCGCGATCGCCCTTCTCGACGAGGTCCTCGAGGATCCGCACCCCCTCCCGGGCGGCCCGTTCTCCGGATCCCGCGAGCAGGGAGCGCGCGAGCCCGATCCTCACCCGCTCGTTTCCGGGCACAGAGTCGAGGTAGGCGCGGAACTCCCGCGCGGCCTTCAAGTTCTCTCCCTCCTTGAGGAGGATCCAGCCGAGGGAGACCCGAGCGGGGAAGTACGAGGGCTCCTCCCTGAGGAGGCGGCGGAGGAGGCGCCGCGCATCCTCCAGGCGATCGAGGGCGATCAGCCCTCTCGCCCTGGCGAGGATCTCGACCCTTCCCTTCGCCGGAGGGAGGTTCTCGAGCTTCAGCCCGCCCTTCCGGATCCTGTCGACGAGAAGGTCGTCCGCGCTCCGGTCCTCTCTGATCCAGGCCGGAACTCGATCCCGATCGACCTCGGGATCCCGCTCGGTCTCCTTCTCCTCCTCCGAGGGGCCGGCCCCGGACTCGAGACCGAGATCCCGCTGGAAGGCCCGGAGAGCGGGGGCCCGTTCCCCCGGCGACACCGGACCCTGGCCGGCATGCGCCCCGAGACAGGATCCTGCCGCCAGGACCAGGAAGGCGGCCCCGCCCTTCATCCATCGCCCATCCATGGCCTCATTTGACCCTCCGGGAGGTGGCGGGGCAATGACGTCGCACGGTCGTCAACGGTCGAGATCCGGTCTAGCATGGGGGACCGTTTTCCCGATCCGTCCCTCCGGGACCGACCCACGAGGGGCCCGACGTCGAAGGACAGGGGCCCCGGAAGCGACCAAGATGAACGATCGTCCCCGAAGGTTCCGGCTCTCCGCCCTCCTCCTCCTGGCCCTCGCCGGGGCCTGTTCGAAGGGAGGGGAGCAAACGACGAGTCCGGTCAAGCTCGCACAGGACTCCTTCTTCCTCAGCCTCGGGGCCGCGGCGCGGATCACGACCTTCCCGATCCCCGTCTCCGTTCTGAGCGCCTCCGACGGGCTCCTGCTTCTGGCGGACGACGGGAGGTATCGGACCCAGAATCCGCCGAGGAGCCCATCCTCTCCGAGTCCCTATTTCCTGGATGAGGACGGTCGCCTCCGTCTCCGGGTCCCCCTTTCGACCTTCAACGTCAACGCGACCTTCTACGGAGCGATGGACCTGAACGGGAAGGCCGCCCTTTTCTTCGTCGACCGGGTCCGGAAGAACCGGGACATCGGCAAGGATCGCCCTCGTCTCTTCCTCGCCGTTCCGAAGATCAGCGGCAGTCCGAACCTGAAGGGCGGCTGGCACGCCCTGGGATCGACGCTCGAGTTCGCGAAGGCCGGGACCCCGGTCTCGGCGGACCGCATCGGGAGGGCCTTCGCCGGGACCCTCAACTTCGATGCGGCCGGCAACCTGTCGAACAGCAGCTGGACGGATTCCACAGGGTCACGGGGCACCCTCGTCCTCGTCGGCGGGAAGGCCAAGACCTTCTCCGGAGGGGAACTCGAACTGACCCTGGATCTGAAGGGGAGAGCGGCCACGGGGGTCCAGAGTTATTCGGGAGCCGTCGGCAAGCATCTCGCGGTCCTTCTCGACGGGGACCCGACGGACGGGAACGCCGGGCTCCTCGTCCTCGTCCGGAAGCAGGCCAACCCTCCCGACAAGACGAAGCTCGTCGGCACCTGGTGGATCGGAACCCACACGATCTTCAACAACCCTAACGATCCGATTCCGAACAAGTCGATCGAGGTCTCGGCGGGCAGCGACGCGGCCGAGGGGACCCTGACCCTGGACGACAAGGGAGGCTTTGAGATCCGGATCACGGGGATCCTCGGAACTTCCTTCGGCTACAAGGGGACCTGGAAAACCGCTCCGAACGGAGGGATCCTCCTCCGGGAGGCGGATCAGGCCCGCGATTGGGTCGGAGCGGTCGACCCCGACCACGGCTATCTCGTCTTCAGCGACGCCGTCACCCGCTCCGCCTCCCGCCGCACCGACTACGAGATCGGACTCTGGTTCGGGGTCAAGAAGGTGCCGGTCAAGGGAAAGTGACGGTTCCGGACTCCGGGACCCGGGGGTTCTAGGGGTCGGTCCAGAGGTCTTCCTGCAGGCGTCCCCCTTCCCGGATCCATCGGAGGAACCCCGCGTGGTAGGGAGCCTGAAGCAGTTCGGGCAGGCGTCCCCGCGGGCACCAGCAGAGCGCCTCGACCTCCCCCGAGGGCCGAGCGGCGAACGCGTCCCCCTCGACCTCGAAGAAGAAGGAACGCCAGACATGGGCCCCCTCCCGGGAGGCGGGAATCCTCCGGCCCTCCTGGAGGAACAGGAACTCCCCGACGCGGATCGAGAGCCCGGTCTCCTCCCGCCACTCGCGGACGAGGGCCTCCCGCAGGGTCTCCCCCCTCTCGATCCCCCCGCCGGGAAGATCGAAGACCCGTTCGACCGGCCCGTTCCGGGACAGGCGTCTTGGGTTCGCGGCGAGGAGCACCGCTCCCCGCCGTTCGAGGAGCCCGAAGACTCCGAGGAAGTCCTCCGCCGGACCGGTTTCCGGCATCAGGGCCTCCAATCGGGGACGAGTCCCTCGAGATCGAGATCGATTTCGAGCGCGCGCCGAAGCCGTTCCAGGAACACCGCGCGGCGGAGGTCCTTGACCCCGAAGCCCGTCAGATAGGGTGTGCGGTGCTGGACGTCGAAGAGGTGCAGGCCAGCGGCGGCGAGGGAACGGACGCAGGCCACGAGGGCGATCTTCGACGCGTCCCGGACCCGGTGGAACTTGCTCTCGGCCGCGAAGAAGGCGCCCCTCTGGACGCCGTAGATCCCCCCCGCGAGTCTTCCGTCGATCCAGACCTCGAGACTGTGCGCGTGCCCGAGACCGTGCAGCGCGTCATAGGCCTCGACGACCTCCGGATGGATCCAGGTCCCGTCATCGCGGTTCTCCCCGCAGGCGACGACGACTTCACGGAAGCATCGATTCCATGTCAGCTCGAACCCACCGCGGTGAAGCCGGCGTTCGAGGCTCCGGGAAACGTGCAGGTCCTCGGGCTCGAGGACGGCCCGGGGATCGGGAGACCACCACAGCGGCAGTTCCCGTTCGGCGTACCAGGGGAAGATCCCCCTGTCATAGGCGGCACACAGGCGTTCGACCGAAAGATCGCCCCCGGCCGCGAGCAGGCCCTCTTCCCCGCTCTCCCGGGGATCGGGGAAGACCGGTGGACTGCCCGGTTCGAGGTAGTAGACAGGCATGCGCGTTCCGGAGTCGTTCCGGAGGATTCAAGCATTCACCTCGTCGGCGAGGCGTTCCTTCAAGCGAGCCAGGAGGCGACCGTGGATCTGACAGATCCGCGCGGGGGAGAGCTTCATACGCCGGGCGACTTCGCGAAGCTTCAAACCCTCGAAGTAATGCAGGTGCACGAGAGTCCACTCGGTCTCGCTGAGGAGGGTCTGGATCCTCTCCATCAACTCCTGATGGTAGATTGGGGTCCACGGCATCTCGAGGTCGATCTCGAAACCGACCCTGCCGCCGATTTCAACGGAGCCGCCTTCGGGAAGTTCGGTTTCGAGCCCCCTGCCCCCCCCCGCGCTCTGCCCGGCCATCCCCGGGCGGAACGCGCGCCGGTAGGCCTCCATCTCCATCCCCATGCCCCGGGCGATCTCCTCCTCGTCGGGTTCCCTTCCGAGTTCCTGGCGGAGTTCCTGGACGACCCGGTCCCGGTGTCCCAGGCGGCTGCGGAGAAGTCGGGGGAGCCAGTCCATCGCGCGAAGTTCGTCGAGCATCGCCCCGCTGACGCGCCGCTTCAGATAGGCCTGGAAGGAACTCCCCTTCCCGGGATCGTAGGTCTCGATGCAGCGCAGAAGCCCGCCGTAACCGGCGTTGCAAAGGTCCTCCACATCCACGGTCGGAGGCAAGCGGGAATGGAGATTCCGAGCCAGATAGGCGACGTCGGGCAGGTGTCGTTCGACCAGGGTGTCGCGTGCCTCCCCGTCCTTCTCCTCTCGGTATCGAGCGATCAGTTCCTCGGAGCACAGCTCCTGGTCCGATCCTCGTTCGTAGCGACCATCCTCGAGGAAGCGGCGCAAATCCGGGACGTCGTCCGGAATCCGCCCCTCCTCCCCCGCCTCCGGAGGGGCGACGCGCTTTCTTCCGGGCTTCCGGGGTTTCCCGGTTCCGGTCTTTCGTTTCGAGGACTTTCTGGCGACCGCCATGTCCCGCCTCCCTTTCACGGCCCCGCGCCGCACGCCCGAGACGGCAGATGTCGCGTTGCGCAAAAACTCATCGCACCCGCAACGCACCTGTTGCTCCGAACGGAAGGAAGTGTACTCGCGCGGGGAGGGAAAGGACAAGTCCGGCGAAGTACAAAGTTGGGGGATGACTCGACGGGAACGAAGGTCCATCGACGTACACCTAAGCGCGCCGAGTTCGAATCCTGTTCCGTTTCAGTCCCCGAAACGACCCCGCACTTCCAGGTCCAGGAGTTCCAGGCACTGAGCTTCGACGGTCTTCATTCTTTCGAGCGATGCGGGGTCGTGGTCGTCGAAGCCCGCGAGGTGAAGCGCGCCGTGCACGACATAGAGCGCGAGTTCGGCCGCCGTCGTGTTCCCGTGCTCCTTCGCGCGTCGTTCCGCCTCCGGAACGCAGACGATGATCTCTCCGAGCGGGACACGCTCGGGATTCCCCGTCCCCTCTCCTTCCGATCTCTCCGGAAACGGATCCCGCTCCCCTTCCCCTGAAGCCTCCCCCTCCTCTCGGAACGGAAAGGCCAGGACATCCGTCGGCCGGGCATCTCCGAAAAACCTCCGGTGGAGATCCGCCATCTCCTCGTCCCCGCAGAATCTCAGGGAAAGGAGCATCCCCCGTCCCAGAACCCTCTCGACGGCGGCGAGGATCCGCGCCGAGAACGGAGCGGCCTGCTCCCCCGCGATCCTCTCGAACTCCTCCTCCTCCCAGGCGGAGACGAGCTTGGGAGGCGGAATGGTCATCGCTTCTTCCGCCGCCCCCGCCGCACGGGATTCGCCTCCCGATCCTCGGGCGAGGGCATCCTCTGTTGGGTCTGTTCGTAGGCCTCGACGATCCGTTGCACGATCCGGTCCCGGACGATGTCCTCCTGACTGAGCTGTACGACCGCGAGATCGTCGACCCCGTGCAGCCGGTGGACCGCATCCACGAGTCCCGAGGGCACTTCCCGGGGGAGATCGACCTGGGTGACGTCCCCGGTGATCACGGCCTTGCTCCCCTCCCCCAGCCGGGTCAGGAACATGCGCATCTGGGAGACGGTCGTGTTCTGGGCCTCGTCGAGGAGGATGAAGGCCTTGTTCAGGGTCCTCCCGCGCATGAAGGCGAGGGGGCAGACCTCGATGACGTCGCTCTCGATGTATTTCCGGGTCAGGGTTCCGCCGAGCAGGTCCCCGAGGGCGTCGTAGAGAGGCCGCAGGTAGGGGTTGACCTTCGCGTAGAAATCCCCCGGCAGGAATCCGAGCTTCTCTCCGGCCTCCACGGCGGGTCGGGCGAGCACGATCCTCGAGAAGCGCCCTTCCTGCAGAGCCTCGACGGCCGCCGCCACCGCGAGGAAGGTCTTTCCCGTCCCGGCCGGACCGATCGCGAAGACGACGGTGTTGCGGTCGATGGCCCTCATGTAGTGCCGCTGGGCGGGAGTCTTGGGCTTGACGGCCTTCAGGCTCGGGCCGGGGTCGCGGGTCTTCGGCGCCTCCCCGCCTCCTCGGTTCTCCCGCCTCCCCCCGTTCCTCGCCTTCGTCATTCCGGCCCCTCCGGGCTCGGGAAGGCCTTCCCGGATCCACTGTCCGATCTCGGCGTCCGTCACGCGAAAGCCGTGACGCAGCCTTCCGAGCACGTAGTCGACGAGCCCCCGGGCCTCGCGGACCCCATCCTCCTCCCCCTGGATCCTCAAACGGCCCCCGCGTTCGGAGAGGCGGACCCCGAAGGCCTCCTGGATCCTGCGCGCGGTGCGGTCGAGGGGTCCGAAGAGGACCCGGGCCTCGTCGAAACTGCGAAGGGGGATCTCGGTGTTCATGTCAGGCGGACGAGGACGAAGAAGAAGGCGGGAACGGAAAAGAGGAGGGAATCGACGAGGTCGAGAATCCCTCCGTGCACCGGAAGGATGGTCGAGGAGTCCTTGACCCCGCAACGTCTCTTGACGAGGGATTCGACCAGGTCGCCGATCTGGGTCGTCAGGTTGATCAGCAGGCCGATCGCGAGGGCCTGCCAGGTCTCCAGACGGAGGACGGGCTCCAAGAGCGGAGGGGCGAGCAGCAGGGCGAGGAGGCAGGAGGCGAGGAGTCCCCCCAAGGCCCCCTCGATCGACTTCCCCGGACTGACATGGGGGATCAGCTTCCGGCTGCCGAGGGATACCCCGGCGAGATAGGCGCCGATGTCCCCGCCCTTCGAGACGAGGACGACGAAGAGGAGGGCTCCGAGCTGCCGCAGAGCAAGGCCCTGAGCGAAGAACAACGGCCAGGAGACGAGGAGGAAGCCGAGCAGGGTGCTCCCCATCTCCTCGAGCCCCTTGTCCATCCGGCTCCTGGCGAGAGCCCGGATCGCGAGCACGAAGACGAGGACGACGGTGATCAGGACGGGCGCGTAGAGTTCGGTGTCGAGGGAGTTCCAGCTCGAGGAGAAGAAGGCCGAGACATGGAGGCACAGGGCCGAGGACAGCAGGAACCCGCGGCCGATCGGAAACCCCGCCCCCCGCATCATCGAAACGTATTCGAGAAGGCCGGCCAGGGAGAGGAGGGCGAGGACCAGGGCCGAGAAGCGTCCCCGGGTCCACGAGACATCGATCCAGAAGATCCCCGCGATCAAGAGGAGCAGGAGGGGACCGATCACGAAGCGGATCCTGAGGGCCCTCCGGGCCGCGGCGTCCAGGTTCATCGCAGGCCTTCGCCTCCGCCTCCCCGATCACGTCCGCTCCCGATCTCCTCGACGAGGCCCCCGAAACGCCGGATCCGCCGCGCGTAATCCTCGAAGGCCGCGTGGAGATGCGGCTTGCGGAAGTCGGGCCAGCAGACCTCGGCGAAGTGGAGTTCGGCGTAGGAGATCTGCCAGAGCAGGAAGTTGCTGATCCGCTGTTCGCCCGCGGTGCGGATCACGAGATCGGGGTCGGGGAGATCGGGCTGGTAGAGCTTCGCCCGCAGTCGAGTCTCGTCGATGTCCTCGGGTCTCAGGAGTCCCCGCTCCACGTCCTCGGCGAGCGCCCGGGCGGCATCGAGGATCTCCTGCCGGCCCCCGTAGGAGAGGGCGAGACAGAGGACGAGTCCTTGATTCCCGGAGGTGAGTTCCCGGGTCTCGTCCAGGGTCCGGCGTACACCCTCGGGCAGCCTTTGAATCCTCCCGCTGCAGACCAGGCGGACGTCGTTCTTCATCAAGGTCGGCCGCTCCTCGACGAGGAAACGGTCGAGCATCCGCATCAGGAAACGGACTTCCCGGTCGGGCCGTTTCCAGTTCTCCTCGGAGAAGGCATAGAGAGTGAGCGCCTCGATGCCGAGTTTCGCGCATTCGGTCACGGTCTCCCGCACGGCCTCGACGCCCGCCTCGTGCCCGCGTATGCGGTAGAGCCCCCTGGCCCTCGCCCACCTCCCGTTCCCGTCCATGATGACGGCCAAGGAACGGGGGAGATCGGGTCTCCTCCCGGATTCAGTCACCGGAGACCGCCCGGGACCGCGGATTCAAGACCAGGTGTCCCGATGGATCATCTGCTCCCGGTCCGGCCCCACGGAGATCAAGGGGATCGGAACCCCCAGTTGCCGCTCCAGGAAGAACACGTAATCCCTGGCCGCCCGGGGGAGATCCTGAAAATCCCGGATCCCGCTGAGGTTTTCCTTCCATGGTTCCAAATCCTGGCATTCGACCTCGGCCTCGTCCAGCCCGGCGAGTCCTGCGGGATAGACCTCGTAGCGTTTTCCACCGAGGAGATAGGAGACAGCGACCCTGAGTTCGGGGAGCCCCGAGAGGACATCGAGGTTCGTCAGGCAGAGCCGATCGACACCCGCCACGTCCACCGCGTAGCGGACGGCGACGGCGTCGAACCACCCGCAGCGCCGGGGTCTCCCGGTCGTGCTCCCGTATTCGCCCCCCTGCTCGCGGATACGCTCCCCGAGTTCCCCCTCGATCTCCGTCGGGAACGGCCCCTCGCCGACCCGGGAGGAGTAGGCCTTCGCGACCCCGAGCACCTCCTGGACCGCCCTCGGAGGAACGCCGGCGGACGCGACGCCGCCGGGCCCGACGGAGGAGGAGGTCACGTAGGGATAGGTCCCGAGATCGACGTCGAGCATCATCCCCTGGGCGCCCTCGAAGAGGATCCGGCGGTTTTCGCGGAGGGCCGTACGGAGATAGGCCCCGGTATCCAGGGCCCCCCGGAGGAGGACGGTTCCGACCTCGAGGAGTTCGTCCGCAAGGCAATCCCCGTCGATCGGCTCCTCCCCGTGGCTCAGGAGGAAGGGGTTCTTGAATTCCAGAACCGCCTTCAACCTCTTCCTCAGGAGGTCCGGGTCCTCGAGGTCCCCGAAGCGGAGTCCGATCCTGCTGGCGCGGTCCTGGTAGGCGGGCCCGATGCCGCGGCCGGTCGTCCCGATCTTCCCCTTCCCGCGCAACCGTTCCATGACGTGATCCTGGGCGCGATGGTAGGGAAGGATCAGGTGGGCCGAACGGCTGATGAAGAGGTTCCTCCCCGGTTCGACGAAGACCCCGAGGGCGCGGAGCCCCTCGATCTCCTTCGCGAGGTGCCAGGGGTCGACGACGACTCCCCCGGCCAGGACGTTGACGATGTCGGGCCTCAGGATGCCGGAGGGCAGAAGGTGGAGGACGTATTTCCGGTCCCCGACGACGACCGTGTGACCGGCGTTGTTCCCCCCGGCGTAGCGGACGACGACCTTGGCCTGCTTGGCCATCATGTCGATGACCTTGCCCTTGCCTTCGTCTCCCCACTGCGTCCCGAGGATGCAGATCGCGGACATGTGCGCCCCTTGAGATCCCAGGTGCTTCGCATCCGTGTCGGAGACCGCCGCCCCCGGAGCCTCCACGATGCACGAAGGGCAAACAGCCTATCTCCGGCCCCTGGGAAAGCGAAGGCGCCAGGTCCTTCCGGATGGGCGAGCGGACCCCGGTCCGCTTTCCCGGGGAAGATCCTTGACGTCGCCCGCCCCAGCTTATACTGTCTAGCGTATGGGCATAGGGGATGCGGTCGCGCGGCAGCTCGAACTCCTGTGCCGGAGCCTCGGCCCGGAACGCCGGGGAATCGCGGCGGCCCTCGAGCGGGAGTTCCTTCCGGGGCTCGGGCTCCTCGTCCGGCGCAGCGGACTTCCCGCCCGGGAATGTTTCGAGGGCGAACTCGGCCTGGACCTCCTCCACGAGACCCTCTGCGAACTCCTCGACCGGGGATCCGCGACGCCTGCGCCCGGAGAGGTCCTGCGCATCCTCGGCCGGCAGGCCTACCGCCTACGCCTCCGTCCCGCCGTCAGAATGCGGAGGATGGACGAGGCCGTTCAGGACCTCCGGACAGAGTCCGCCTCCCCGCCCCTCCTCGCCGGGGACGACGGCGCCCCCGCCGCCTTCCTGAGCCGGCAGGCCCTGCTCGACGAACTTCTGGAGGCCCCCGAGCGGCATCGGAGCGGAGCGGTCCACTTCGAGCGCCTCAGCCGGCGGCTCGGCGTTTCGGAGAAGAGGATCCGGAAGGTGGCCCGGGAAATCGCCGCCGCGCTCGGACGCAACCGCGAGGAGGCGCGGTTCTGGCACCGCCGCCTCGCGGAAGCGCTCGGAATCCTCCTTAGGATCCGCATCGAGGAGAAGAGTCCCGACCTCCTTCCTTCCTCCGCCGACCCGAAGCGCGTTCGCCGGCGGGTGCGCCGCATCCTCGACACGCTTCGCCACGCGCATCCCCTTCCCGAATGGAGGGAGGGGCTCCGGAAGGCCCGTGCCCTCGTCCGGAGGGGGAGATTCCTCGCACCCGAACTCCGGGACGCGCTCCGCGGCCTTCCGGGGGACCGAGTCTCCCTCCACCTCGCCGAGATCGAATGGGCGCGGGCCGAAGGACGGCCCTTCGAGGCCCTCCTCCTCTTCGAGGACCTCGAGAGGGCCTTGCGCGAGGAGGAGGAATCCCGCCCCCTGGCGGCCTTCGCCGCCCGGAAACTCCAGCAGATCGCCGTCGCCCGGATCCTCGAACGCTGCCGGGGGAAGGAGGCCGCGCTCCGCCACCTTCTCGAGGGGAGGAGGGCCTACCGCCTCGACCTCCTCCACGCCTACAACCGCGCCGTCCTCGCGAAGGCCCTCGGCGCGCGGGAGACCTTTGGAAAGGAGAAGGTCGACCTCGAGCGGGCGGCGGGAGCCCTTTGGCACGCACCCCCTCTCCTGAAGGAAAGGGTTCGGGCCCTCCTGGATCCGCGGGCCCGGAACTAGACCGGAGGGCCCGAGGGCCCCTGCCGGACCGGAAGGCTTCGGAATCCCACCTCCCTAGCCCTTACATCCTTGCAATCCACGCGGCGGACGCGAGCCTTTCCCCTGATCCCGAACCGGAGGGCCCGATGCCGCGATTCCGCATGTTCGTCCTCGAAGATCCCGAAGGCGCCGAAGGGTTGTTCGAAGAGTGGGAACTCCCCTGGGAACGGCTCGTCTTCGACCAGCGCCTGAACCATGCGAAGGAGGGTAAGGAGGAGACCCGCTACCGGATCCTCGGAGTCCGCGAGGACGGTCTCGGAACGTATTACCTCGTCGCCCCCGACCGGGGCGGCCTCGAAGGATGCGATCCGAAGAAGGATCGTCCCTGAGCCCTCCCCCCTCCGCGTTCAGGGCCGCCCGTATCCGCCGCCGGCGGGGGTCTCGAGGACGAGGACCTCGCCCACCTCGAGTCGCCGACTTCCCTTCGACGGGAAGGGACGCCGCCGACCGCCCGCCAGCACGTACTGCCTCCCCGGCCTCCCGGGTCTTCCCCCCTTCCTCCCCTTCGGAGGATGGGTCCGCCGGTCGGCGAGGAGGGTGACCTCGACGGGCACGAGGAAGCGGTAGGCGCGGCGCATTCCCTCCCCTCCCCGGTGGCGGCCGCGGCCCCCGCTGTTCCTGAGGATCTCGCACCGCTCGAGGACGAGCGGAAGGTTCCTCTCGCACTCCTCGATCGGAGTGTTCCGGGTGTTCGTCATGTGCGTCTGGACCGCGGCCCCACCCGGTCCCCAGGGACCTGCGCCCGCTCCCCCGCCCAGGGTCTCGTAGTAGGCGAATGGACGGCCCGCGGGATCCCGTCCGCCGAAGGAGAGGTTGTTCATCGTGCCCGCGCTCTCGGCCGGAACCTCCGCGCCCGCCCGGCCCAGGGCCTCGAGACAGAGGTCGACCAGGCGCTGCGAGGTCTCGACGTTCCCCCCCGCGCAGGCCGCGGGGAAGCGCGGCTCCAGGAGGCTGCCCTCCCGGGTCAGGATGCGGAGGATCCCTCCTTCGAAGGCCTGCGGGGGCAGGCCCCTCCCCGCGGCGGCGGACAGCGCATAGAGGACGGCTGCCCGGACGACCGCGGGGTTCGCGTTCAGAGACCCGGGGGTCTGGTCGCAGGAACCGCGGAAATCGAAGGTCAGCCTCCCGCTCCGGGAGACGACGAGTTCGAGACGGAGTTCGAGGTCCTCCTCGAGGATCCCGTCCCCTTCGAGGATCCCATGGCTCCGGTGACGGCCGTGCCTCAGGCTCCGCGTGAATCCGAGGAGCGCCCGCTCGGCCTTTTCTCGCAACGCGGCGACGGCCTCGATACAGGCCCCGGCCCCCTGCGAGGCGAACAGGAATTTCAAGCGTTCCGCCCCGTAACGATTCGCCTCGACCTGCGCCCTGAGGTCGCCGAAGCGCTGCGCGGGGGTGCGGGTGTTCGCGAGAACCAGGGCGAGGACGTCCTCCGACCAACCGCCGGGTCCGTGCAGGAGGACCGGCGGGATCCTGAGGCCCTCGGCGCAGAGGTCGCCCGCCGTTCCCATCGAACCCGGCCGGCTACCGCCTACATCGGCATGGTGCGCCCGGTTGACGACCGACCAGCGGACCCCGGGGGAAACTTCCACCGCGGTCACGAGCGTCAGGTCGGGAAGGTGGGTGCCCCCGGCGTGGGGATCGTTCAGGAGCACGACCTCTCCGTCCCGGAGATCGGGAAAGCGCTCACGCACCGCCCGGACCGAGAGGGAGGCCGAACCCAGGTGCACCGGGATGTGGGCCGCCTGCCCGACGAGGCCCCCGCCCGCGTCGAAGACCGCACAGGAGAAGTCCCTGCGCTCGCGGATGTTGACCGAGGGTGCGGTCAGCCGGAGCACCTCCCCCATGTCCTCCGCGAGCCCCGCGAAGAGTTCCTCGAAGACAGTCAGGCGGACCGGATCGAATCCGCGCCGCCCCTTCCCCGGAACCGACCTCCTCCTCACTTGTCGGCCGCGGGATCAGGCCCCCCGGGTTCCTTCCGCTTCCCGATCCGGGTACGGAGTTCACGGAGCTTCCGGGAGGCGTCCTTGAATCCGGGAGCGAAGGCGCAGCATTCCTGGAGATGGTTTCTTGCGGATTCGAGGTCTCCCTTCTCCAGCGCCTTCAAGGCGCGTTCGTAGAGTTCCCGGGCGCGGGCCGCGTCCACCCGGACGGCGGCCGCACGCTCCTTCCAGGTCCCTTCGGGATCGAGAGAGGCGATCGTGAGGTAGAGCTTCTCCGCCCTCGCGTAACGCCCCTCGAGGCGGAGTTCCCGCGCACGCCGGGCCAGGGTCTCGATCCGGCCGATCCGGAGATCGTGGCTGAGCCCTCCGAGCTTCGCCATCTCGAGACGGCTGAGACGCCTCGCCTTCTCGAGGAGTTTCGCCGCCTCGTCGTAATCCTCCGCCGCGATCCTCTGCCTGCACTCGAGCATGAGTTCCCGCGCCCGCGCCTCCTGCTCGAGAAGGGCCGCTTCCTTCTCGGCCTCCGCCGCCCATGGGAGCCCGGCCCTCTTCGCCCGTTTCGCGGCTGCGCGATAACGCCTCGCGGCCCCGCCCCAGGCACGACCTTCGGCGAGTCGCCGCGCCTCCTCCCTCTCCTCCTCCGCGAGTTTCGATTCGGCGAGGAGGACGAGTTCCTTCGCGTCCCGTCGGGTCGGATCGAGATCGACGGCCCTCTCGGCGTGGTAGAGAACCTCTACGAATCTCCCCTGCTCACGCGCGCGGACCGCGTTCCGGAAACACTCCTCCGCCTGCTCCCGCTTCTCCTGGAATCGTTGGGAAACCTCCTGGAGCCCCTTCTTGGCCCGGACGAGATCCGGCACGTATCCCAGGGCCTTCTGGTAGAGGTCGAGGGCCTCCTCGAGTTTTCCGAGGCCGAGAGCCGCATTTCCTCGGTCCGCGAGATCCTCCCCGAGTCTCCTTCGGACGGCCGCCCGCCATGCGAGCGCGGGCCCGTAGTCCGGGGAGAGTTCGAGGGCGCGCGCCAGGAGATCCATGGCCCGCTCGTATTTCCTCTCGAAGCAGAGGTCGCGGGCCCTGGCGACGAGGGCGCGCAGGCGGAGCTTGCGCTCGAGGCGGCGCAGGGCCGGGTCGTCCTCCTTTTCGGCGAGCCCCTTGCGGATCTCCCGGTAGGCGTTCTCGAAGCGTCCGAGTTCGAGTTCCTCCCCGGCCCGTTTCACCGCGAGTGAGGCCCCGCCCCCCGCGCAGGCCGCGAGGAGGATCGTCGCCGAAAGCCAAGCCCATTCTTTTCGTCGCATCATTCCTCCGGGAGGATTCTGGGTTCTCCCGCCGGGGACTTCCAGTCGGCGCCCGGTCCGGCCCCCGCTTCCGGAAAACCTTGGACCTCCGGAAGACCTCTGGCAGGATCGGCCGCTCCCTTCCGCTCCTCTCCGCGCTTTTTCCCGCCGGGAAGGCGCGCGCCGGTCCCCGCGGGGAGGGGGGTCGGACGCCCGTCGCCTGCGGATCTTCCCGCGAATCCGGAGAACATGGTCGAACGCAGCAATCGCCGATACCACGACCGCATCGCCGCGAAGTACGACCGCATCTACGAGGGGCCCTACTGGCGTTTCTACCGGGACCTCTCCTGGCGCCACGCGAAGGCCTTCCTTCCAAAGCTGCGGCCCGCCCGGGCCCTCGATCTCGGCTGCGGAACCGGCTGGTTCGGGCTGCGCCTCCTGAAAAGCGGCTTCGACGTCGTCTTCCTGGATCCGAGCGGAAGGATGCTCGCGGAAGCACGCGAGGGGGTCGCCGGCATCGGGGCCTTGGATCGGGCCTCCTTCGTCCAGGCCGAAATGGAAGCATGCCCCGAGGTGGAGACCGCCTCGATCGATTTCGCGACCGCCCAGGGAGATCCCCTCTCGTTCTGCAAGGATCCGGGAAGGGGGCTCCGGGAACTCCGGCGCGTCCTGAAACCCCGGGCGCAGGCCGTCCTCTCCGTCGACCATAGGGCGGCCGGCGTCCGGATGCTCCGCGACCGGGGCGAGGTCGAATCGATGCTCGAACTCCTGAAGACCGGCAGGACCCGCTGGCTGGCGCGGAAGGGGGAGGAGGCCTTCGGCATGAAGATGTTCGACCCCACGGAACTGGAAGGGCTCTGCCGGAAGAGCGGTTTCGAGGTCCTTTCGTTGATCGGCAAGACCTGTCTCGTCCAGCGCGACCAGGAATCCTGGCTCGAGGACGGGGAACTCCGCCGCCGCCTCCTGGCCGCGGAGACCCGGGTCCATGCCCGGCCGGCCTATCTCGGCCTCGCCGCCCATCTCCAGATCGCCTTGCGG